>UMHP01014080.1_pt1 | contig 176888 bp, 147 predicted proteins | sample 1965571 | NCBI WGS metagenome assembly UMHP01 (sample SAMEA4836103, study PRJEB28245) | human gut metagenome | biome: gut microbiome; material: fecal sample | place: Denmark | collected 2008
GATTGCTTTCTCTTTTTCCGGCGGACACTGGGGCTGTCTGGAATCCTCGGACTTCGGCAGATTGTAGTTTTTGCCTACTTCAATCCCACATTTCCGTTTGATCTGTGAGATATAGAGGTTGGACACCTTTAACCCGGTGTGCTCCAAAACATACTCCTTGATCTGCGGATAAGTTGCCCCATCCTGAAATTCAGACATATCCATATCTTCCAAAGAGAACTCAACCCGAATCTTTTTCGAGTCGACCTCACCCTTGGAAAGCAAGACAACCGTCTCCACATTCCCTGTCGAAGGAAACATATCCACGCACTGCACTTTCTTCACCTGATAACCTCTCGCCTGCAGCACTTCAAGATCTCTTGCTAAGCTGGTCGGTTTACAGGAAATATAGACCATCTGCGGCACATTATAGCGGATGATTTTCTCCAGTGCTTTCGGATGGATTCCATCTCTTGGCGGATCAAGTACGATATAATCCGGTTTTTCCCCGATCGTATCGATCACTTTTAATACATCTCCCGCGATAAATTCGCAGTTGGTAAGTCCGTTTAAAGCTGCATTCTCCCTTGCAGCCACAACAGCCTCCTCCACGATCTCCACACCGATCACTTTCTTTGCAACCGGAGAAAGTATCTGTGCGATTGTTCCGGTTCCGGAATACAGGTCAAATACTGTCTGATTCGCCTCATCGTCGAGCGCATCCCCGATAAATTCACGTGCAGTCTGATAGAGTACTTCTGCACCAAGGGAATTTGTCTGGAAAAAGGAAAATGGTGTGATCTTAAACTTCAGACCAAGCAGTTCCTCATAAAAGAAGTCCTGTCCAAATAAAATATCTGTCCCCTCATTTTTGATCGTATCGGCAACGCTGTCATTTTTTGTATGAAGGATTCCTTTTAGCACACCGTCATATGTTTCCTCACAGAGTGCCTTTACCCATCCGTCTAATAATATGCTTTCGGTTTCCGCACCAAGTCCGTCCGTCTGCGTTGTTGTTACCAGGTCAACTAAAATCTCTCCTGTTTTTGCCGCCTTTCTCACAAGAAAATGGCGCAGATATCCGGTGTGGCGGAGTTTATGGTAAAATGGGATCTGTCTTTCCTTAAAATATTCCAATGTGATCTTAAGCACACGGCGGAAATCTTCATCTACGATCTGACACTCCCCTACGTTTACGATATCATAAAAACTGCCCCGTTTATGCATGCCAAGTGCTAACGGTCCGTCCTTATATTCATCTCCAAATGAAAACTCCATCTTATTGCGGTATGCCTTCGGTCTTGGGCTCGCCTTGATCGGTAAAAACTCATATCCCTTATTTTCCTCGGTGATGACCGCATCGATCAGATCTTTTACCTGCTGCTCCTTCATGGAAAGCTGTTCTTCATACGGAAGGCTCTGGAATGTACAGCCGCCGCAGATACCATAATGAACACATCCCGGTTCCGGCAGTTCCAGTGCAGATTTTTCCAACACCTCGAGCAGGCGTCCCTCACATTTTCCTTTTCTGACCTTATTGACCGCCGCTGATACTTTCTGTCCCATGATCGCATTTTTTACAATGACACGCGTGCCATCTTCCGCTCTTAAAATTCCTTTATTCGGGAAATCCACCCGTTCAATGATTCCTTCTACGATCTGCCCTTTTTTCATAACCAGTTCCTTTCTCTTTTCCTATGAATTTAAAAAGGGCTGCAACACTGCAGCCCCTTAAAGATATTTCTTACTCTTCTGTTTTGTCCTCTGCCGGCTCTTCTGCTTTGTCGTCATCTTCTTCGTCCTCGAAGAAATCATCATCAAAATCATCCTCGAAGTCGTCTTCGAAATCCTCTAAATAGTCCGGTGCAAAGAAACGATAGATTCCGTAAACTGCTGCTGCAACTGCGGCAATGATTCCGATAATTGCGAATACCCAGACAACTTTGGAAGCTTTCTTCTCTTCCTCTGCTTCTTTTTTGTTCAGCAGTTCATTTAATTTTGAAATGTTAACTAAATCTTTTAAATCATCCATCTTGTTCATGGGGCTCCCCTCCTTTTATTTTCAGACTGTGACATCTTACAGTCATATGATACATATTATTCCCGTATTGCAGTACTTGTTCAGAAAACAAATAATTCCGCACTGCTTATTGCATATGTTTATTATATCATATGTTTCCCATTTCGCCTATAAAAAATTTATAAATTAAACGATTTTATAACTTTTTTAATTTTGCAAAAGAAGCAAACATTTTTTTAATTCCCACCGTGTCAAACTGGACTGTAACCTCATAATCTCTCCCACCTTCAACAATGGCAACCACCGTTCCTTCTCCAAACCGCGTATGTAAAACACGGTCTGCAATATCATACGGCAGCTTTTCTTCTTTCGTATGAACAGAGGCAAATGCACGCGCCTGCATGCTCTGTCCGGAAGGCTGCTGTCTCATCGTCATGCGCTTTGGTTTCACATTCCATGTATTTTCAATCGAAGAATCTGATTCTTTTCGCGAAACAACGGGGGCTTTTCCTTCTAAAAGCTCCAGCGGTATCTCTTTGACAAAACGGGAAACTTTATTGTACTGTGTCTCCCCACGAATCATTCTCTGCTTTGCACAGGTAATCGTCAGCTCTTTCATGGCACGGGTGATACCCACATAGGCAAGACGGCGTTCTTCCTCTAACTGCTCACTCGAATCATCCGATGTGATCGACATATAACTTGGAAACAGACCATCCTCCATACCTGCTAAATACACTTTCGGGAATTCAAGTCCTTTTGCGCTGTGCAGAGTCATTAATACAACATAATCACTGTCATCTTCCAGACTGTCAATGTCTGCCACCAGTGCTACTTCTTCTAAAAAGCCACTCAGTGTCGGATGTTCTTCGCTTTCCTCGTAACTCACAACTTTACTTAAGAGCTCGTCAATATTCTCGATCCTCGCTTCTGCCTCATCCGTACCTTCCGCTTCAAGCTCTTTGACATATCCGGTTTCCTCAATCACTTCCCGGAGAAGATCGGAAATGCTGATAAATTCCAGCTTACTGCGGAATACCTGGATCAGATTTACAAACGGTTTTACCTTTGACGCTGCTTTTCCAATCGAAGGAATCTCGTCCGCACGCTTTAAGGCATCGTAAAAACTGATATCGTATGCCTCCGCATAATCAGACACACGGTTTACGGTTGTTGCGCCGATACCGCGTTTCGGAACATTTAAAATACGGCGCACCGCCAAATCATCGCGCGCATTGTCGATTGTCTTTAAATAGGCAAGAAGATCTTTCACTTCTTTTCTCGCATAGAAATTTACACCGCCAACGATCTTATATGGAATGTTTGATACAATAAAACGCTCCTCAAACAGACGCGACTGCGCATTCGTCCGGTACAAAACTGCATAATCCCCATAATGGTAATCCCCGTTTCTTACCCCGCCTGCAATATCACGCGCAATATAATCTGCTTCCTCATAGCCGGTATTAAACTGTTCAAAGTCAATCTTCTTTCCCTCATCATTTGCAGTCCAGAGTGTCTTTGATTTTCTGCCGACATTGTTTGCGATCACACTGTTTGCAGCATTTAAAATATTCTGCGTAGACCGGTAATTCTGCTCTAACTTGATCGTCTTTGCATCCGGAAAATGTTTTTCAAAATTTAATATATTATAAATATTTGCTCCACGGAACTTATAAATAGACTGATCATCATCACCCACCACACAAAGATTCTGATATTTGCCTGCCAAAAGACGGATCAGCTCAAACTGTGCCGTATTCGTATCCTGATACTCGTCCACCATAATATAATGAAAACGTTCCTGATAATAATTTTTTACCTCCGGATCAGACTGCAAAAGTTCCACCGTCTTCATGATCAGATCATCAAAATCCAGCGCATTATTCTTATGTAACGCCTCCTGATATTCCCGGTATACCTCCGCCTGTTTACGCTTTGCATAATCGGAAGATGTCAGTGCACGCTGCATCAGCTCTGTCGGTGTGATCAGTTCATCTTTTGCCGATGAAATCGCTGCCAAAAAACTTTTTTCTTTATAAATCTTGGTATCAATCTCTAAACGCTTGCATATATCCTTCATCAGTGATTTTGAATCATCCGCATCATAAATCGTAAAATTGGTGTCAAATCCGATCCGGTCGATATGACGGCGCAAAATTCTCACACAACTTGAATGGAAGGTCGATACCCAGATGCTCTCCGAGCCAAATCCGACAATTTTATCAATTCGCTCCCGCATCTCTCCCGCCGCTTTGTTGGTAAAAGTGATCGCCATGATATGGTAAGGATTGACACCTTTTTCTTCGATTAAATAAGCAGTGCGGTGTGTCAGCACACGTGTTTTACCGGAGCCAGCCCCGGCTAAGATCAGTACCGGACCTTCTGTCTGATATACCGCTTCTCTCTGCTGTTCATTCAACGTATCATATATACTCATGGTTATATTTTCCTTTTCTTTCATTGCTTGTTCTTATACTATAACATAAATATTTCATGTAATAAAACCCATATTGAATTATTTTTTCTTCATTTATATCTTGTCATCTAGTTTTCAATACTATATAATGTGATCAGAGGTGACACAAATATGGATACAAAACAATTTTTACGTTCAATCTTAGATTCCCTGCAGCAGATTGATTATGTCAAACCGGAAGATGTTCCGAATATTGATTTATATATGGATCAGGTAACCACATTCATGGATTCACAGCTTGCCGCTTCAAAACGTCATGATGATGACAAGATCCTGACCAAAACAATGATCAACAATTATGCAAAAAACAATCTTCTTCCTCCACCGGAGAAAAAGAAGTATACCAAAGAGCATGTACTGGTCCTGATCTTTATTTATTATCTGAAAAGTATTTTAAGCATCAGCGACATTCAGGGTATTTTAAACCCGATCACTGAAAAATATTTCGGCAATGACGAGAACTACAGTCTCGAAGATATCTACAAAGAAGTTTTCAGTTTAGAACATCCGGAAACACAGAACCTGATGAAAGATCTCGCAAAAAAATTCAACACTTCCATGAACACATTCCCGGATGCGTCAGAAGATGAAGCAGATCTTCTGCATACATTCAGCTTTATCTGTATGCTCAGCTATGACGTTTACATCAAAAAAACTCTGATTGAAAAGATGATCGATCAGATGGCTTCAAAAAATCCTGAGACAAAGCCATCCAAAAAATAACAGGCTGCATGCTTCCCGCTCAGATTACTTGTTATGTTTTACCGTATTTAACAGAAAAACCGCTATTTTCAATGGAACAACAGGATGCACACTTTGCAGAATGTCCTGTTGTCACAAATTAAAAATAGCGGTTCTTTTTATTTCTATTCTTTATCCATGTCCTGAAGTCTTGAAAAAACCATGTCGTATCCGTCATTTCCATAATTTAATGAACGGTTCACACGACTGATCGTTGCAGTGGAAGCACCGGTCTTTTCCGCAATATCGAGATACGTTTTCTGATCTCTAAGCATCTTTGCAACTTCAAATCTCTGTGATAAAGAAAGCAGCTCATTTACAGTACATACATCTTCAAAAAATGTATAACATTCTTCCTTGTTCTGGAGGCTTAAGATAGCATCAAAAAGATGATCGACTGCCTCTGTCCTAAGTTTCTTGCTCATATTCCTTTCTCCTTTTTTATTAATTACACGCTATATGCGCTATACACCTACGATACATTTTAGCATATTAAAGTTTTAAAGTAAATACATATTTTATGTAATTTTATTTTTTTCGCAGACCGCCATTATATCATTTTCTCCCCATATATGCAATGAAATATATAGATTATCATTTCAAGAACATACGTTCTGTTTTTATCTCTTTTCTATTGATTTTCAAACATATGTTTGCTATAATATTTTCATCACTAACAGTTATTTCACCTTGCAAAGGAGTATTCACATGAAAAAAATCGGTTCTTTTTTCTTTACATTTATACCGTTTTTACTTGCACTTGTATTTCAGTACCTTGCCATGTTTTTTGTTATGGGAGTCACTCTGTTTTACGAACATATCCGCTATATTTTCTCTTCCAACCGTATCTACGCAGATCTTTGGAACAAAACATTAGATTTATGGTCCACGACACGTGTAAATACCCTGATCATGATTGTATTTTCCCTGCTCTGTATCGGAGCATTTGGCTTCTGGTATCATGCCGGGTATAATGGAATCTATCTGATTCATCCACGAAAAGTTTTTCATCCGCTTTCCATTGTCGGGATCATCCTTTTAGTTCCCGGTACTCAGTGCCTTTCGACCTATCTGGTCTCTTTCACAGCCTCGCTGTTTCCACAGTGGATGAAGGCATATGAAAAATTAATGGAAAGTACCGGAATAAACAGTGGACTGACCGTTTCCATGTTTTTTTATTCCATCCTGCTTGCCCCGATCGGCGAAGAGCTTCTCTTTCGCGGTGTCACGATGCATCAGGCAAAAAGAGTGTTCCCATTCTGGGCAGCAAATATCATGCAGGCGCTTTTATTTGGACTTTTTCATATGAATATGATCCAGGGAATCTATGCCTTTTTCCTCGGCATGGTCTTAGGTTACATCTGTGAAAAAGGCGGCAGTATTTATCAGTCTATCCTGTTTCATATGATGTTTAACTTCTGGGGAACCATTATAAGCGGCATTTTACCGACCGGCAACAGCACACTCTTTTTCGTTCTTTATTTTGCCACCGGAGTGATCTGTACTTTTAGCGGTCTCATTCTCTTTCGTTTCGGCACAAACCGGCTGGCTCAAAAGCAGGCGGCTCCATTGTACCTTGAAAATACCGGATACGATACTTTTTATCCATCCAATTAGTGGCTTCTGGTTATATTTCCAGTTTTTGTAACTATGACCAGTTCACTTTTTATCACTGCAGATAATTTTTCAGGAAACGGATCAGCTCCTCCATCTCTTCCTTCGTTCCAATACTGATCCTGAGATAATTGCTGATTCGTTCCTTCGAAAAATACCGCACAAAAATGTGTTCTTTTTTCAAAGCCTCAAACAGTTCTTTTGCCGGTACGCGCTCATGTGTCGCGAAGATAAAATTACTCATGGAATCGCCAAATGAAAAACCAAGTTTTGTGAGTTCCTGCTTCGTCCATTCACGGGTTGCTATTACACGCTGTCTTGTCTCTTCAAAGTAGGCTTTATCTTTGATTGCTTCCACACCAAGTGCAAGCGCTGTCTGATTCATGGTATAGGAATTGAATGAATATTTCACATCATTGATATATTTGATCAGTTTCTCATTTCCCATCGCATAACCGATACGCATGCCTGCCATGGAGCGCGATTTTGAAAATGTCTGGACTACCAGCAGATTATCATATTTCTCGATTAACGGAAGTGCACTCTCCCCGCCAAAATCGATATATGCCTCATCCACCACCACGATGACATTCCGGTTATGTTGTATGATATCCTCTATTTCAGACAACGGCATTAAAATTCCCGTCGGTGCATTTGGATTTGGAAAAACCACACCGCCATTTTCGCCATAATAATCTTCTTTTACAATCTGAAAATTTTCATCTAACGGCTTTACCTCATATGGAATCCGCAGCATGTCTGCCCAGACATCATAAAAGGAATATGTGATATCCGGGAACCAGACCGGTGTTTTGGAATTAAAAAAAGTCATGAAGATCATGGCAAGCACATCATCCGATCCCACACCGACAAACACCTGACTGCTCTTTAATCCATAATACTCTGCGATTGCATCCACCAAAACCTTGCAGGTCGGTTCCGGATATAACCGAAGCCGGTCTGTATCAAATTCTTTCAGTGCACGGATCACTCCCGGTGCCGGCGGATATGGATTTTCATTTGTATTTAATTTTATCATACGCTGTTCCTGTGGCTGTTCTCCCGGAACATAAGGCACTACTTTTCTTACATAAGACTCCCAGCTGCTCATTCTACTCCTCCATGCTTACGTTGATTTCTACAATTTTCCTTTTTTACACTGCGTTATTTCAGTCCATACACTTGTGCAAGTTTTTCAAAAGCGGGCAGTGAATTTTTGACCGTCTCATGGGAAACACAATAAGCAAGACGTACAAATCCACCACATCCAAATGCACTTCCCTTTACCATCAGAAGATGCAGCTTTTTGCCCTCTTCCACAAATTCTTCCTCATTATCGACCGGGGATTTTACCCACAGGTAAAATGCTCCTTCCGGTTTGATACAGGTAAATCCAAGTTCCGTTAAGCCATCGTACAACATTTTTCGGTTTTCATCATAGAAAGAAACATCTGTTTTCTCATCTAAACATCTTGCAACCGCTTTCTGGATCAGAGATGGTGCATTGACAAATCCAAGCGTACGGTTTGAAATTTCAATACCGCGGATCAGATCTTCAGCATCGGATGCCTCGTTCGGAACTACCACGTAACCGATACGCTCTCCAGGAAGTGACAGCGATTTACTGAACGAATATCCAACAATCGTATTTTTATAATATTTCGTCAGAAAATCCTCTTTATTTCCATCATAAACCAGTTCCCGATACGGCTCATCCGAAACCAGGTAAATGTCATGTCCAAATTCTTTCTGCTTCTTTTCTAAGATAGAAGCGATCGCCTCCATCGTCTCCGGTTTATAGATGACACCGGTCGGATTGTTCGGCGTATTGACAATCAGTGCCTTGGTCTTTTCCGTAATCTTTGCCTCAAAATCGTTCAGATCCGGCAAAAAAGTCTTAAGATCCGGATTTACCGTTACAATCTCTGAATCAAAATTGGCTGCATACTGACGGTACTCACCAAAAAACGGGGCAAACACGATCACCTCATCACCAGGATCCAAGACCGTTTTAAAAATAATATTGAGGCCTCCCGCTGCACCGACTGTCATCACGATATTATGATCGTCAAATGCGGTACCAAAACGTTTATTTAAGTTTGCCGCGATCGCCTCACGCACATCTTTATAACCTGCATTTTCCATATATCCGTGCAATTCTAAAGAACCTGCCGCTCCTTTCTTATCTGCCTCATCCAACAAATCTCTGATACTGTCGTTTAATGCTGCCGGAGCCGGTGTTGCAGGATTGCCGAGTGAAAAATCATAGACATTCTCCGCACCATATTTTTCCGCCATTGCTTTTCCTTCCACAAACATTGCACGGATCGCGGAATTTCCAAGCAGTGCTTTTTGTATTCTTTTTGAAACCATAGTTCTATCTCCATTCGTGTACATTTCGGATGTTACAGACCACACCAGCCTCGATAAAACAGGGCGCATCCTGTAACATGATCTCTAAATACTTTACCACAGCACCATAAAGAAGTAAATGCTGTTTTCCAAGAATCCGGTACAAATTTTACCGCTGACAAACGCGAAACAATGCCTGAGTGTAAAATCAATTTCGGTAGATAGAAAATGCCAGCATCCTCACTGAAGATGCTGACATCTGCCTATCATGCCTATCACATATTTATTTTTAAATCCATATACATTCTGATCAAATAAATCGCCTATCTCTTTCATCCTAGCACAGCATACAAAAATTTGCCGGACAAAAAACACAGATGAAAATTTAATCAAATTTTGCATTCTGGTATTTGCAGAATGATTTCCTATGCATTCACTCTGTCTACGAAACGCATGAACGCAGTTCTGCCCTCTTCGGTACATTTATAAACACCGGCGTCTTTTAATACTTCCTTAAATACCAGACCGATCTCTGTCTGCACGATATCATGCAGTTTTTCCGGGGTTACCTCTCCCTCTAAACCGCTGCCAAATGTAAATCCGTATTTCGGAAGGAATTCTTCTACCCAGTCTGCATGTTTTGCAAGAACTTCATCCTCACGGATGGACGTACCGTCAAGCAGTGCCTGCTCTAAGTCCGCCATCTCTTTTTTCAGACGTGCCGGAAGTACTGCAAGACCCATAACCTCGATCAGACCAATATTTTCTTTCTTGATATGGTGCAGCTTTGCATGTGGATGATAAACACCAAGCGGATGCTCTTCTGTGGTAATGTTGTTACGCAGTACCAGATCAAGTTCATATAAATCTCCGCGTCTTCTTGCAATCGGAGTGATCGTATTATGTGGTTCCCCGTCTGTCTCAGCAAAAATAAATGCTGCCTCGTCCGTATAACCTCTCCATGCAAGTAAAATTTTATCTGCCAGCTCGATCAGACGCTCTTTTTTCTCCGCGCTGATACGGATCACGGACATCGGCCATTTTACAATGCCTGCTTTTACATCCTCAAATCCCTTGAACGAGATTTCTTTTTCGACCGGTGCTTTTGCCATGGCAAATTCGTAATGACCACCCTGGAAATGATCATGGCTTAAAATAGAACCGCCGACAATTGGAAGATCTGCGTTTGATCCTACAAAATAATGTGGAAACTGTTCCACGAAATCAAGCAGTTTGCCGAACGTTGCACGCTCAATTTTCATCGGTGTGTGCTGTCCGTTGAATATAATGCAGTGCTCATTGTAATATACATACGGAGAGTACTGGAAAAACCAGTCACTGCCATTAATCGTTACCGGGATGATTCTGTGATTCTGTCTTGCCGGATGGTTCACACGTCCTGCGTATCCCTCATTTTCCTTGCAGAGTAAGCATTTCGGGTAACCGCTCTGTTTTGCAAGTTTTGCTGCAGCGATTGCTTTCGGATCTTTTTCCGGTTTTGATAAATTGATCGTGATATCCAAGGTACCAAACTCGGTATCTGCAGTCCATTTCAGATCCTTCTTAATACGGTATCTGCGGATATAGTTCGAATCACAGCTTAATTTGTAAAAATAATCGGTTGCCGCCTGTGCGGACTGATGATTGTAAAGTCCACGGAATTTTGTGATGACTTCACTTGGTCTTGGCATCAGCATGCTCATGATCTTTGTGTCAAACAGATCACGGTATGTGATCGTATCCTCCGGCATCAGTCCCTGCTCTGCCGCATAGTCAAGCATTTCTGTGAGAATTCCCTCTAAGGCATCCTCAGCGGTCTCCTGTGTCATCGGCTCTCTCTTTTCATATGCTGCAGCGACTTCATCTTCTAACTCATCTAATTGAAAAAGTTCTAACAGACGATTGATAGTAAATCTTTTATCTTCCGGTGCAACAAGTCCTGTCACCAGACCATATTCTGTCAACTCTAAAATCTTTTCCTGTATCATATTCTTCCTCACTTCTACACTGTTTAACGTGTCTTTGCAATACTCTGCCAGACATATATTTTTAAGTCTCTATATTATTTTCAATGAGCCTCTTATTTTCAGAAATGAAAAACTTCTTTTCATCAGGCTAATTTCACTGGACCGTCACCAATCTCAACAACATAGAAATCTGCTGCATATCCGATCTTCTTCTCATAAGCTGCACCGACTTCTTTGATAAAGGTATCCACAGCCTCATCTTTTACGATGCTGACCGTACATCCGCCAAAGCCCGCACCTGTCATTCTTGAGCCGATCACACCATCAATCTTCCATGCTTCCTCAACCAAAGTATCCAGCTCAATACCGGTTACTTCATAATCATCGCGGAGAGAAACGTGGGATTCATTCATCAGTTTTCCAAATAAGGCAACATCATTATTTTTCAGTGCCTCTACTGCTTTGATCGTTCTCTGATTCTCATAAACTGCATGTTTTGCACGTCTTACACACACTTCCTCTTTGATGGCATCTTTGTGTTCTTCAAACTGTGCCTCTGTCAGATCTCCAAGTGCGTCGATGGAGACAACTTTCTGTAACTCTGCCAGTGCTTTTTCACACTCACTGCGGCGCTCATTGTATTTGGAATCGCCCAGTCCACGTTTTTTATTACTGCAGGAAATCACAATCTTTGCATTCTCCAGTTTGATCGGTGCATACTCATATTTTAAAGTTGCAGTGTCAAGGAAGATCGCATGGCCTGCTTTGCCCATTGCGATAGCAAACTGATCCATGATACCACAGTTGACACCGTTGAATTTATTTTCCGAATACTGACCGATCAGTGCAAGATCCTGATTTGTCACATCAAATCCAAACATATCGCGTAAGATAAATCCTGTTAAAACCTCTACGGATGCGGAAGAAGAAAGTCCGGAACCATTCGGGATATTTCCGAATAATACAAGATCCATACCCTGTTCTACTTTCATGCCTTTTTCTCCGAATGCCCACATTACACCCTTCGGGTAATTTGTCCAGTCAGCTTCTTTCTCCGGTTTTAAATTCTCTACCGATGACTCTAACACGCCAAGCTGCTCAAAGTTCATGGAATAAAAACGCAGCTTCTTATCATTTCTTTTTCTTGCCACACCATAAGTACCGATCGTCAGTGCACAAGGAAATACATGACCGCCATTGTAATCGGTATGCTCTCCGATCATGTTCACACGTCCCGGTGCAAAATAAACACCAATCTCTCCTTCGCCGCCAAATAACTCTTTAAACTTTGCCAGTACGTTCTCCCAAACCATCTTAAATCCTCCTTTTTACAATACATCATTTGTTCTTATTTTGTTCCACGTCATCCCGTCTGTTTTCCTTTCCCGGAAAAGCAGGATGCATTTGTTTCGTTTTCTCTGATAATCCTATTATAACGCATCCGAATCCCTTTGCAATGGCTGAAACGCAAACTGCAACAAAGTGCAAAAAATCCTGCAACATTTTTACATAAATATTGCAGGATTTTCTATACACTCTTTTATCTTCAGACAGCAATGCTTTTTATGCCTTAAAATCACGGATCAGTTTTAACGTCGGCAGCGCATTGCCCTCATAATCAAACAATGCCTGGTTTGCCCACTCGTTGCCGCACGGTCCCGGATCCTGTATGTATTTTAAGGAAGCAGGCGTTGCCCAGCCGGAACCCGGAACCGGGATCCATGCCGGCTCCCAGTAGAAGAAGCCCTTCCCTTTTCCATCATCGATATGGCTGATGCGGTTTAAGAAGTCTTCCATAAAGTCATACTGTCCCTGTACGGTCATCGGGTATTCGATTTTCTCAACCAGCGCCGGTTTCGTCGCATAACCCTTGCGCTCCTCATCGGCAAGTTTCTCATAATCCTTGTAGTCGTCCATCGTATATCCCATGGAGACTTCTGCCACGATCAGATCTTTGCCGTAGCGCTTGGCAATATCATTCATGTTGTCATTTAACATCTGAAGAGAACCATGCCAGAACGGATAATAAGACAGACCGATCAGTTCAAAGTCCTCACCGCGTTTTGTAAAATTGTCAAACCATTCACGGTAAAGCGCATTGTTGCCGCCGTTGTCGAGATGGATCATCACCGGAATTTTTGACAAACCTTCCATCTGCGGGCATACGCCTTTGATGGAACCGGCAAGACGTTCTTCATCCGCTTTTCGGACAGCGCGGATACCGGCATTGACAAACGCTGCAATATTGTCATAATTCGGCACTTTGCCTTCCGGCCAGAGCAGACCATTGGAAAGTTCATTTCCAACCTGCACCATTGTGATGTTGACACCGTTCTCCAGATAAAGATGCATCATCTCCAGCGTAAAATCATAGACTGCCTGCTCTAGCTCTTTGACACCATAGCTTTCCCACGCCTTTGGTTTGAACTGTTTTCCCGGGTCTGCCCAGAAATCACTGTAATGCAGATTTAAAAGTACTCCAAAACCGGCTTTCGTCACACGTTTTGCGATTTCAAGCGATGTCTTTGGATCATTTTCCCCGGCACCGTAAGATTCTCCGGCCTCTGACCACGGATCATTCCAGACACGGATACGGATCGTATCCACATCATAAGATTTCATGATCTCCAAAATATCCTTTTCTTCTCCGTTGTCATAATATTTCGCACCACACTTCTCCAACTCTGCAAGCGTGGATAAATCCATTCCTTTTACAAAATTCATATAAATCCTCCTTGTTTTTCGAAGAAAAATGCGACTGCCTATGCAGGAGCAGAGGATTTTCTTCCTTTTCTATATTCCCTTAAACCGGAACGTAAATTCTAACGGTTTCGTCACATCAATATGGTATTCCGGGTGCACTAAAGATCCCCAGCTGTCATCACCGCCGACTCCCATCTGCGCCAATGCCACACGGACAATCGTGTGATGTACCTGCGGCAGTTCATAAACATGGGCTGCATTTTCAAGTTCATGTGGTGTATACGGAAGTGCCGAGAAGCTTAATTCATCTCCCTCAAACATCATTCCCCTGCCTTTTGCATCCACAAGGCGCGCATATCGCACACCGACTTTGTTGCCACATTCCTGCGGAACTAAATATTTTGCCATATTGTCAGCCACTTTATTGCTGTAGATTCCAAGCTTTGCTCCATGTCTCCGGTCTGCATAGGTCTCATCCGGTCCCATGCCATACCAGGTAAGATTGTCATAATCTGCATTAAACCAGAACATCATGCCAAACTCCGGCATATCCGGAAGTCCCTCGACCGGATCATACATCAATTTCGTCTCGATTGTTCCATCACCGAAAACCGTGTAGGCAACCTGACATTTACTTGCCGGTGTTGTCGGCATAAAATAAGTATACGTGACTGTCACGGTATTGTCTTTTTCTTCCACTTTCGTTGGGACATTATCAAACATCCCACCGTTTCTGTGGCTGATATACATGCTCGCGATCTTCCACTGTGCATAGCGCGCCGGTGCCATGCTTCCGTTATCATTGTCAACCGGTGCCCGCCAGAAATTCGGCATCGGGATCTTTTCAATCATTTCTTTCCCCGCATAGCGGTAGGAAACAAGTCCCCCGCTCAACATGGAAAACAGGCAGTCAAAATCTTCGCCTTTTACTCCGATGTTTACCTTGCCGTGAACCACGCGGATCGGCTTTTCGGATGCATGGAAAGCAGGGATCTTTTTATAAATCTTCTGTCCAAAAGCGACCTCATGTCCTGCATCTGCCCAGCTCATATCCTCCTTTAACCGGAATGAAACGGTGAGTGTGTATTCTGCATCCGTATCTTTTTTCTGATCCTTATCATCTGCACGCAAAATGGCAAACGGGATCTCATAATCCTTCGTGCTAAGCGGCGGTACTGCTGTCTCTATCTCCTGTTTTTTCACAACAACCCCGTTTTTCTGTAAAACTGCCACACAGCGGAACCGGTCGGTATTTGCAAACAGGTTTTTATTTACAACGGTAAACTTCCCTTCCTTTTCAAACAGAATGCTGATATTCTGGTAATTGAATTTCACTTCCTGCATCTTTGGGGACGGATCTCGGTCTCCACCATAGCAGATTCCATTTCCACTGAAATTATAATCCGTCGGACGCTCTAAGAAATCGCCGCCGTATGCCTGAAAATCTTTTCCATAGCGGTCTTTTTTCAAGATGGACTGGTCAATGTAATCCCAGATAAAACCGCCCTGATATCTCGGTTCCGTATCGGTCAGATCCGTGTATTTGTGCATGGCACCACAGGAATTTCCCATCGCATGTGTATATTCACACATAATAAACGGTTTTTCCTTATGCTCGGCGAGGAATTTTTTCACATTTTCCACACTCGTATACATCTGGCTTTCCATATCGCTGGTCGCCTCATATCTGCGGTCATTGAAAATTCCCTCATAATGAACCAGACGGTATGGATCTAAGGCACGGAATTTTTCGGACATGTCAAAAATTACTTTTCCGCCGTAAGATTCATTTCCGACTGACCAGATCAGAACTGCCGGATGGTTTTTATCTCTCTGGTAACAGGAATTGACACGATCAAGCATCATCGGTTCCCAGTCCATGTTGTCCCCCGGAACGATCGTATCTTTCGGCACAGAACCATGCATCGCAGCATCCCATGAACCGTGTGATTCGAGATTGTTTTCCGCGATCATATAGAGTCCGTACTCATCGCAGAGATCATATATAATGGAAGCATCCGGGTAGTGGCAGGTGCGGATCGCATTGATATTGTTCTGTTTCATCGTAACGATGTCTTTTAAAACCTCTTCCCTTGTCACTGCACGTCCTGTTTTGGAACTGAACTCATGACGGTTGACACCCTTAAATACAATGCGCTTTCCATTTAATGTCATGATACCGTCTTTCATTTCAAAACGGCGGAATCCGATTCTTTGGCTGACAAGCTCGCTTCTCTCCCCGTTTTGATCAAAACATTCGATCGTAAGCGTGTATAAATTCGGGATCTCCGCACTCCACAGATCCGGTTTTTTCACCTCTTTTTCAAAATGAACTTCCCCATCAGAGACTGGCAGCTCCTCAGAGAAAATAATCTGTTCTTCTTTTTCTTCCAAAACGGAATAATTTCTGCTGCCGGTCAGGGTCAGTCTTGCTTTTCCCTCGCCGCGCATCTGCATTGTGACAAGAAGATCTGCATTTAAAACCGCCTCATCGACAACCGGCTGCACTTTTAAATCATACACATGCACCTTTGGCATGGTATACAGATAAACCGAACGGAAAATACCGGAGAACCGGTAGAAATCCTGATCCTCGCACCAGCTTGAAGAAGTCCACTTAAACACCTGGACTGCCAGCTTATTTTCGCCCTCTTTTACATACGGGGTAAGATCAAAATCTGACGGGGTGAAACTGTCCTCACTATATCCGACATAATGACCGTTTAACCACAATGCAAAACCGCTCTCCACACCCTGAAAAGAAATATAAAGCCCGTTTTTTCTAAAACCTTCCGGCAGTGTAAAATATTTTACATAGCTTGCCACCGGATTAAATTCACTCGGCACTGCGTCGCGCCACACATCTTCCCTTCCATCCCACGGGTACTGAATGTTTACATACTGCGGGATATCATAGCCCTCCATCTGGATATGTGCCGGCACCCGAATATCCTCCCAGCATTTACAATCAAAATCTTCTGCCTCAAACCCACTGACGGTCTGCGCATAATTTCTCGCATAATGAAATTTCCAGACGCCATCTAAAGGCAGCCGGAAGCTGCTTTTTCTCTCTTCTGCCTCCTTTTCATCTGCATATGCCACATGATCAGAGTGCGCTGCCATACAGTTTTCCTTAAAAAATTTTGGATCATGAATCTTTTTTATTTCGAATGACATGTGATGTCCTCCTTATCTTTTTCTGGTCTTATCTCCATTTTAACGAAAAAATGCGCATTTTGCATCTGTATCTCAACACAAAACACGCATTTTTGCCCATTTGTTTACCAGCCCTTCAACGCGGAAATATTATAATTCAGCAGCTTTCTCTCATAATTTTCCGGACTGATCTTCCACTGATACGGAGATGTATTCAGATATTTTTTGAAGTTCCGGTTAAATGTGGATGTCGTGGTAAATCCTACTTTCTGGGCGACCACATCCATCGGGTCATTTGTCTTTTTCATGATATCACAGGCTTTCTGCACCCGCATCAGATTGATGTAATCCATCGGTGACATATTCATATAAGATTCAAAGACTCTTCTGAAATGTGTCTCACTCATATGGCTTGCCTTTGCAAGTTCCTCGACACGGATATTGTTTGCATACTCTAACCTTACATAATCAAGTGCCGCCGTGATCTGGGAAACACCTGTCTTTTTCTTTACTTCATTCTCCGAGACATCGCTCTCACACATGCGGAGCAATTCAGCAAAAAAAGCGATCAAAAGACCTCTGACACAATCATTAAAATGATTTTTTTTCTGTCTCATTTCATCCATGAGCATCTTCACAAGAACGGAAATTCCGCGGTTTTCCCACTCATGGAAAAATAAAGCCTTACGATTGATCATCTGCAATACTTTTTTTTGCATGACAGCATTATCCGGATATAATTCCTGGATCATGACCATCGGATCAAAAAATAAATATTCCCAATAGCTTGGTCCCTCCGCAATGTCACTGATCGTCACATGCGGGTAATTCTGTGGAATAATACTGACCATTGCCGGTTCATAACGTTTTGTCTCTTCATTTAAGATCAACTCGCCGGTACCGTTTTTACAATATCCGATTTCCATGAGATTGTGAAAATGAAGATTACTTTCATCATGTCCGTAATCACGAATCCAGTTGTCTCCTAAAAGTGCCAGAACATATTCACCCTGCGGAACTTCGTAAAACCTCAATTCCATTGTGTCTTTTTTCTTTTTTCCCATGGTTATTACCTCTTTTTAAAACTGCCGTACAATATTTCAGTACGGCAGTCATTTTGTTTCTGTTACCAGAATTTAGTCAAAATCAAATTTTGTAATTCTGTCATGCATTGCTTTATAGCGGAAACGAATCATTTCGTTTTTCTCTAATACGTCCTCTTCCGTTCCGCGGTACTGACAGCGGATACAGCTGTAAATACCGGTTTCTTTATTGTAGAACATATCGATGTCGAGATCTCTTAAAAAACAGGATGGGCATCTATAATTTAATTTGCCTTTGCCAAGTTGAGCCATGTTGCAAATACCTCCTTATCTGAGATTGTTTTTCTGTATCCCAATGTGAACATTGGTGAGAATGCATATCCTTCTTTTACATATCCTTCTGCATTTGCATCGGATGCTGTCATGGATACTCTTGTCTCGATTTCAGGAATAACTGCGGAAACCTCTGCAGCTCCCACAACGCCTTCCTCACGGCATTTGTATTCATAGTTGATCGTCTTCTCTTCCGGTCCGTCGATCTTTAATGTGATATGACTCATATCTTCGGAATACTCAGTTGTACCATAGCATGCAACCATGTATTCATTTAATGTTACTTCCGCAGTCGGATCACTCATCTCTAAAATGTGACGCTCAATCCTGATGTTCGAAGAACCTTCCTCAAAGTACTCTTTTGTCTGAAGTTTTACAGTCAGATCCCTGAACTCGATCGTAACTGGGTCTAATGTAAGGATTCTTGTCTTTCCTTCCTGTGAGAAATGTGCATGTGTCGGGCAGAGGCAGAGATCCACTTCCTCTCCTTTGTAAGAAAGTTTTGCACTTCTTACGGTTCCCTCTCCTGCATAGTGGGTGAAGTAACCTGCACGGTATTTCTCCTGAATTAAAAACGGGTAGGATGCATCCTGAACATGTTTTGTTCCGATGCCGACCGGCCACTCTAATTTTGCTGCATAAGGACGAAGGTCAACGATCGCACCGCCCTGATCCATGTTGACACATGCTCTCATATATGGATCGCAGTACCAGAATAACTGTTTGTCGGAACCATATAAGATATCTCTCCAGAGAGCACATTCCGGCTCGTTGTAATTGTTCTGGTTGACACCTTTCTTCTCACGATAATAATCAGCGAACTCCGACATGGTCATATCTACTAACTGACCCTCTTTTTTCAGTTTGCCGTAGTAAGCACAGCCATCGCTGTAGGATTTGTAAAGGAGTTCATATGGCTGCTCCCAGCGTCCCATCTTGTTCATCCAGCCCGGTCCAACGAACATCATGTTGTAGGAATATCCGTTGTTATATTTCTCTAAGGAACGGTACTGGTCGATCAGATTGTAAAGATATGGATACTCCCATGTCTTTGTGTCATAGATCATACCACGGAGTACGTTCTGCGGATGTGTTCCGAAGTTCGAACCATTTCCATCGTAACATGCGATCAGATCACGGGAAAGATGAGGGATCGCTACGATACCACTGTCTTCCTCTTTATTTGCAGCCGGTGCATGTGTGTTCTGTTTGGATGGGATCCATGGTGCCCATGGGCCGCCATCAAATAATGTATACCAGGAGTTGTTGCAGGTGTGATATGCCTTCGGGCCTTCCTCCCAGCAGGTAGCAACTGCACATTTTACAGTCGGGTATGCTGCCTTGATATAGTTTGTCAGGTCAGCATCCATATAATAAGAACCTGTGGATTCCGGATAAAAACCGAATCTGTCATGGAATTTCTCGAATACATCATTTACGATGGCTTTCTTATCTTCCATGGAAAACATCCAGATACAGAAATCCTTGGTCTTATATTTTTCACGGAACTCCTCACAAGGAAGTCCTAATAAAGATAATGCGATCTCATCGCCATATACTTCATGATCATGTTTTGCGATCTCCACTGCCTCATCATTGAACAGTGAAGCATATGTCATCTGAATGGTTACTTTTAATCCATTCTCATGAGCTAATCTCTGCTGTGTCTTAAAGATATCCAAAGACTCTGTCAGCAGTGCCTTATCTCCGATATCCTCTTCTTTTCCCTGTCCAGTCACTGTTGCAGAATACTCTGGAACCAGCTCCGGCCGATGAATAAGATTCAGTACAAATTTATCCATTTTTTTCTTTCTCCTCTAAAAATATTTTTCTAACCTTTTACAGCTCCACCGGTAACACCCTCAACATAGAACTTCTGCATCACTACGAAGAGAATTGAAATCGGGATTGCGATCATAACACCGCCTGCACAGAAGATTGAGAAGTAATCTCCGATTAATGTCTTCTGTAACAGGTTGTAAAGACCGATCGCAACAGTCCAGTCTGCGGACTCTTTGGACTTGATCATGATTCGTGCCAGAACAAAATCCATCCATGGATTCAGGAAAGAGTTGATGATCGTATATACTATCATCGGTTTTGACAGCGGAATAATGATTTTTCCAAAAATTGTTGCCTCGGAAGCACCCTCTAAGCGAGCAGCCTCTCTCAGTGAAACCGGTATGGTATCAAAGAAGCCTTTCAATACTAAAAACCCAAGTCCCGAACCTGCAGAATATACGATAACAAGACCTGCAAGTGAATCAGTAAGTCCGATCATTTTTAAAACAAAATAAACAGCGATCATGGAAAGTACACCTGGGAACATTCCAAGAATGATAGAAAAGCTCATCAGAGGTTTTCTCGCCTTGAATCTCATACAACTGAATGCATAAGAGACCATCAGTACAAAAGCGGATGAAACGATGCAGGTAAAAAATGCTACGATAAAGGTATTTTTAAACCATGCCGGAAAGTTCGCTGCTGTATCTGTCTTGAAGAACAGTTGATGATAGTTTGCCAGTGTCCAGTGTTCCGGGAAAAAGTGCTGGTAACTTACACCCTTTGTAGTGGAAAGGGATGTTACAACCAGCCATACAATCGGAATCAGCCAGATGATTGCCAAAAGAGCAAGTACTAAATGTCTTACAATGATTTTCCATGTTTTCTTTTTCATTATTGGTACACCTCCTCTTTATCACCACTGATCATTCTTGTATAGCTAAGCAATGTAAGAAGCGCACAGATAGCAAATGAAATAATACCAATTACCGATGCCATCTTATAGTTTGAGTTATCGTTGGTCAATGTAAACAGCCATGTAATGAGAAGGTCTGTCTCTTTTGCATTAGAGTTTGCAAATGCCATGTTTGCTGTTGCATTGGAACTTGTCAGCAGATAAATAACGTTAAAGTTATTGATGTTTGCAATGATGCTCTGAATCAGGGATGGTCCACAGATAAATAATACATACGGCATTGTGATCTTCCAGAAAATCTGCCATTTATTTGCACCATCGATACGTGCACTCTCCAACTGATCTGTCGGAATATTCATCAGAATACCGGTAGCGGAAAGCATCTGATATGGAACACCGACCCAGATATTAATAAGAATGATCATTACATGAGACCAGCCCGGTTTAGAGAGAAACGGAATATAGTTTCCGGAAACAAGTCCGATACTTTGTAACCAGCCTGTCAGACCGATGTTGGAACATAATGTATTTACAATACCGTGGTCGCTGAACATTTTGCTTACAAGAAGCAATGTTACGAACTGTGGAATCGCGATTGTCACAACAAAAAGTGATCTCCACATTTTTTTAAAATGTGTATCTTCATGGTTGATCAGCTTTGCCAAAAGAATACCACCGATGAAAGTTGTAAATGTTGCCGATACTGCCCAGATCATTGTCCATGCAAGAATTCTTACGAATGCATAGGAGAATGTGATTGTGGTGCCGCCTGTAAACATATTCTTGAAGTTTCTAAGTCCAACCCATGTAAACAGGTAGTTTGGCGGCATATGATCCATATCATAATTGGTAAATGCCACACAGGACATAAAAATGATCGGTATAATGTTCATCATAATAACACCGATACTCGGCAAGGTAAGTAATGTGATATAAAACTTACCATTGAAAAGAGATTTTATATCTTCCGCAAATGTATTGACATGTTCTCCCTCTTCTTTCATAAGCTGAAGGCGGTATACAGCCTTCATATTGCTTATATATAAAAATATGAATGCTACGATTACGAGGATTCCGACAATACCATATAATAAGATCAGTAACGAGTTATCGTAATCATTAACAGTATTTTTCAAGGTCAGCGGATCAAATACGGACTCATACTGAACGGTACCAAGTGTATTTAAATCCTTAATGTAATTAATAGAGAACATTCCTGTAAACAGGATTACTATCACTTCAAGTGCTGTCATTAAGATACCTTTGACGATCTGTTTACGTCCCCAGTATCCGGCACCCATAACAAGCAGTGAAAGCTTGCACCAGATATCGCCCTTTGCCACGGCTGTCCCAAAATCGGCAAAGTATTTTTTGATTGCGTTTAAAAATGTTTTCATAGATTCACTCCCTATGCGCGTGAATGAGAATTTTTGGCTAAGTCGCAAAAACTTTTCTCTTTTTAAAAATTTCACATAGCTTGTCACAAGGAAGGCATTGGTTTCCAGCAGGAAAATATCCGCCTCTGCCGGAAAGCAATGTCCTGTCTGGCAGGAGATAATGCCCTCCTCATAAAAGTTATTCCAAAGCCATGTGGAAATCTGAGTTTTACAGATATTTGATTATTCAGCTACCGGCTGTGTAATACCAGCTACTGCATCATCAAGTACAGCCTGAAGATCTGTTGCACCGTCAACCAGGTTCTGTCCAAGTGCCTTTGCCGGATCCCAGTAATTATTGCCTACAACCTGCTGATCTGCAAACTCTGACTGCGCTGCAAGTGCTGCAAGTGCCGGGGAATCAATCTGAGCTGCTGCTACTGTGTTAGCCGGTCCCTCTGATGTAGCGTTACCAATTGCTAACTGGCTCTCCTCATTTGTGAGATACTCAGCAAGGAGCATTGACCAGCCAACATTTTTAGCATGGGAGTTAACACCTACGAATTTGTATCCTGCATAAGATCCCATCTGTGTAGCTGTTCCATTTACATCGAAAGTAGGTAATTTACATGCTGCATATCCGTCACCGTATTTCGCTTCAAAAGATCCGGTGTTCCATGTACCGGAAACATATGCGCCAAGTGTACCGTCATTTAACATGGTAATTGCATCCTGATCTTGTACGCTTACAAATGCCGGGGAAGAAGTGATATTCTCAATACTCTGTGCTACTGCAAGACCGGTCTCAGAGTTCCAGTCACAGTTGTTTGAGTTATCTTCATTCATGGAAAGTTCACAGCCTGCACCAGAGAAAAATCCATACAGATACCATCCATCTGCTACATTCATGCCAACTTTTGTTCCTGCTTCTTCCGCTTTTGCTGTAAGGTTTTCCCAGGAAGCCACATCCTCTTCAGAGAAGATGTTTGAATCATAGTATAAGAAGTAACCATTCGATGCTGTTAACGGATAAGCGTAAAGTTTTCCGTCTTTGGTAGCTGCTGCTACAGTTGCCTCTGAGTTTGTTTCTTTCGGATCATATGTATAAGTAGCTGCCACTTCCTGAAGCGCACCTGCATTTACAAGATCATTTACCTGATCATCTGCAAATACGAATACATCTGCTGCTGCATCGATATCCTCAAGAATCTTATCTTTTGCATCTGCCTCAGATACAGCACCGATCGTGATGTTAAAATCTACATCTGAGTACTGCTCTTTAAATTTGTCTGTCAGCTCTTTCATAACGTTCTGATAAGCCTCAAGTTCTGAACACCAGAGCTGGATATCTACGGTTCCATCTGTAGATGCGATCAGATTTGCGATTGCATCACCGGAAGCTGTTTCTGCATTATCTGCAGCATCACCTGTCTCTGTTGCTGCTGCACTGTTTGTGCTCTCTGCTGCGCTGTTGTCTGCTGCACTATTGTCTGCTGCGCTGCTGTTATCGGCTGCTTTGTTTCCACATCCTGCAAACATGGATGCTACCATTGCTGCACATAATACTGTGCTGATGACTTTTTTCTTCATTTGAAAATTCCTCCCTTTTCCTTGATAGAAAAAATTGTTCTTTTAGAACACTTTTTCGTGTTGCGCTATGCGCAATCGGTTGTTCTATGGTTAGAGTATATCTCCGTCACATCCTTGTGTCAATATCCACATTTTATAATAAATCCGACCATTTTTTAGCCATTTTGCACAATATCATCTTCTATTTTTTCTTTTATTTTTTTCAAATTCGACTTTTGCGCAACCGTTAACTATTGATTTTCCGTGCATTTTCAATTCTTATATCATCTTTTTATGGATATTTTGGCTCGTTTTTGATATTTTTTGAATCAGGGATTTTCCTGCCTTTTCCTTTGTTTTGGGCGAATTTCCATCACATTGCTTCAGATTCACCCTCATTCCCGCTGATCTGCGGGCTATTCCGGTAATCATTGTAATCATTTCGCCCATTTCATGTGATTTCCGACAATTTCAGCATAAAAAACGGGCGAAACACATTTATTCGCTATGTGTTTCGCCCATTGCTTATTCTCTCCAACAGGATGATCTTCAATTTTCTCAGAACTGTATTTTCCTGATTATATTTATTTCGTCGATTCCTTCAGCACCACCTCATACGGAAGCAATGTGCGCTCTTTCACCTCAAGTCCCTCCGTCAGATCAAGCAGTGTACGGCATGCCACCATGCCGAGTTCCTTTGCATCAAATGAAAGCGATGTGATCGAGGGAACATTGTTTTCAAGTACCATGCTGTTATAAAACGATGCCACCCGGACATCTTCCGGCACTTTGACATGCTGCTGGCGCAGTGTCTTTAAAACACGGCTGCAGACAGCGTCATCCATACAGAGGATGCAGTCTGCCTGTCTGTTTAATGCTTCCTTGACTGCCTTTTCCACCAGAACCTGGTTATCCTGGCTTAAAAACATCAGATCCACATCTAACGTTTTCCCCATCTTCGCATATGCCTCACGAAATCCCCGCAGACGGCTCTGTGTAACCACATGCTCTTCATTGCCGCCGATCAGTGCAATTTTGTCCATCTGCTTCATCAAAATGATCGATGTAAGCTCTTTGCATGCACTCTTGTGATTGTGATCGATCTGAATCACGCCTTTGTAATTGGCACTGGTACTTCCGATCGTGACAAACGGTACATTTTTTGTCTGCAGAAAATCGATCTGTTCATCTTCCACAAAAGTGCGCATCAGGATCACACCGTCCACTTTATGGTTTGCTATGATACGCTCAAGAGAAGATATATCGTTTTTCCTGCAGATAGAAAGCAGGATATCATATTCCATGCTGCCCGCAATCTCCTGTATCCCAAACAGACATTCCTGAAAAAATGTAAGATCCACAACATCATACTCCCCCGGCATGACCACACAGATATTATAAGTTTTAGACTGCGCAAGCCCTTTCGCAATGACATTCGGCTTATAATCATGTTCTTCTATGTAGGCGAGCACGCGCTCTCTTGTCTCCCTGCCAATACGACCTTTACCGGAAATTGCACGTGACACGGTTGTCTTCGATACCCCAAGCGCCTCCGCCACGTCCGCAATCGTAATATTCTTTTCTAACCCCTTATCCATAAACTCTCGTCCCTCGCTTTTTTGCGCTTAGTTGCGCAACTAAGTTTATTATTGTACAAACAGGGGCAAAAATCAATCCTATTTTTTTCTATTTTTTCCCGGCATCAATCCGGTATTCCCTCATACGAAATCCATGCTACATCCGCAAAACGATCCGACATTTCACCGTTTGAAGACGCATACACACCGAGCGTGCAGCCCACAAATCCCCCTGCTTCCTCTGTACTGTACGGCAGCAGGCTCACGTCTTTAATGAGTTTTAATACCTTTCCTTCCTCATCTCTGACAAAAAATTCTGCCCTCTGTCCTGCTGCCTTCAAATACAGTTCCAGCATTCCTTTTGCATTGATTTCTTCTTCCGCAAGCAGCGTATCGTTTTCTGTTATATGTGCGATTACCTGCAGCTTTCTCTTCTCTTTTCCACCGCAGATGCGCATCGAAAGATGATTTGCATGATTCTGATAGCAGACGATCCCCGCCTGTTCATTTTCCCGCTCCGCATCAAATTCCATGCATGCCGAAAATGTAAAATCATAATCTTTCTGCCGCAGCCCGAAATACTGCGCGTCCGTTTTCTCTGTAAGTTTCTGTTTTTTCAGATACATCCTGAGAAAACCTTTTCTCTCGATCAGTGAATATGTATTTTCATCCCTTCTCTGCAGCGACAGGAGTCTGTCATCTATTTTTTTCTGATCAAATGTAATAAAATCCGCGTGGGTCACTTCCTTTTCCAGGCGATACTCACTGATCGGAAGTTCTGTTTTCTCTGTCAGATGTCCAATCCCCGGATTGATGACGGGCCATCCGTCCTCCCATTCCACTTTTGCCAGAAAAGTTTCCCTGCCAATACTACAGTGTCCCTCACATGGCCTCGATGCAAGCATGACGACATACCAGTTTCCGTCTGCATCATCCACAAGATCTCCGTGTCCTGCATAGATCACCGGATAATCCCTGCCAAGATTGCGGTGCGTGAAAATTGGATTTCTCTTGCATCCACAAAACCATTCTCTTAACGACCTGCTTCTCGCGATACTGATGCTGTGTTCCGGTCCCGTACCGCCCTCTGCGATCATCAGATAATACCAGCCGTCTTTTTTGTAAAGGTGCGGTCCCTCCGGCCAGATACAATCTTTTAATGCACCTTTCCAGACCGCCGTCCCCGCACCTTTTAAGCACATTGCATGAAGATCCAGCTCCTCTATCCAGATCTCCCAGTCACCATTGTGTCTGACCCCGGACGGATTCGGTCTTGTCCCGACATAATAACATTTCCCATCTTCATCAAAAAAGAGGCTCGGATCAATCCCCTCCGCCGCATCTCCCAGATAATGTGGAACTGACCACGGCCCTTTGGGGTCCTGTGCCGTTATCACAAAGTTTCCACCATGATCCACATTTGTTGTTATGATGTAATAAGTACCCTCGTGGTAACGGATCGTCGGTGCAAAGATCCCCCGTGAGATCTCACTGCCGGACAGTGGAAGCTGTTCTTCCCTGTCCAACGCATTGCCGATCTGCTCCCAGTGCGCTAAATCCCTGCTATGAAACACAGGAATCCCCGGAAAATATGCAAAACTCGAATTTACCATATAATAATCTTCCCCCACCCTACAGATAGATGGGTCTGGATAAAAACCGGACAGAACCGGATTCTTTGCTATACTCATTTTATCGCTCCATTTCTACTATTCTAAAATCTTATTTTTCACACAAATTTCTCTGCTTTCCAGGCAGCCATGCCTTTTTTATTCCACATAGCCAAAACCAAGTATTGTAAATTTCTTTTCTTCTTCCCCAGGTGTCATCTGAATCCTCACCTGATGCCATCCGCTTTCTTTTTCTTCCAGAAGAATGACCGGATTGCAGTGCGTCCAGCCGTTCACATGCGGATCTGCGGTCAGAACTTTGGTATCGTCCACAAACACATCTGCCCGTCCGGCGTCCACCGCTCCGGAATCTTTAAAGATGAGAAGCAGTGACCGGCAGTAGATATCCATCTGGAATGCATCTTCTGATCTGCCATTTGCCCCATCATACTGCCAATTGTACGGAAATTCAGGAACCGGCGTTAAACTGTCATCCATCTCCACACACTGTAATTCCTGATCTGTACCGGAAAATGCGCCACAGCAGATCTTCGCACGTTCATAGCCGTCTCTGCGGTCTAATAATTTCACTTGCGCAAATTCATCCCCATAAACCGGTTTTTCATGCATTCTTCTTAAAATATCAGGCTCACAGACCGCCCGGTCAATCAGATACATCAGACAGTCTGCCATGATTTTATGTCCCAGATTTGTCGGGTGAAACGCATCATAAAAGAACTGATTTTTTGAAACAACTCTGTCCTTTGCCTGCCGAAACTGCGGTGTCACGGCATCCCGGATGCTTACCATCGGGAGCTGATACCGCTCTCCCACCGGAGCAAGGCGTTCCTGTAAGTTCCAGTCATTTGCAAAAACAGCAAACAATAACAGGACAGCCGGTGCATCCGGCATGGATAAAATTTTTGTTACAAGGCTCTCATAACACCTTCCCTTTGTCTCATCCCCCTCGTCATTTACTGCAAATTCCACGACTACCAGATCCGGCTTTTCTTTTCCATCCCGCAGGACATCCCTCTCAAAACGGATCATCCCAAGCTCCGACGGGGTTCCGCCCACTCCCGCTTTTATCAGTTTCACATTGTTATTTTTTCCGTATTTTCCGGCAAATGCCTTCCAGAACCGGTATGCGTAGCACTGTGTGTGAAGCGGAACTGCCCCGGCTCCCTGCGTGATGGATCCTCCTATATATGCTATGGTTACCGGCTCCCCAGCCCGCGCTTTTTCTACGACTCTTCTGATCCTGCCCGCATCTCCCATAGAAAGGAGTGACCGCTCTATCATTTCCTGATATCCGTGGGATTCCATATCCACCACGCGCTCTTCCTGCGGCTTTGGTACGAAAAATCCATCCTTTAAAAAGAAACGGACATTGACCCTTGCAGACTGTTCCGGCGTCTCAAAGACAAACCGGATCTGCCCCGGCACATCATCATCTGTTTTCCACTCTACCGTATCAAGCGGGATCCTGACTTCTGCGCCATCCCCACGCAGTTCTGTTTCTATGAGCGTTCCGCCGCCGTAGAGATCCTCTTTCCCGTACATCTGAAATACAAATGTGACCGGTTCTCTGCTATGTTCCATCTCCACGGATATACCGATGCTGTGCACCAGGCTTTTAAAGCCCTCCACCGTGCCAAGTTTCTTTAAAATTTCTTCATCACAGACCTCACCGGTCACTTCCGCACTGCTTTCAAGCCTTCCATCACTCTCGTAGATAAACTGGACTCCCCTGCCCTGATACTCCCCCTGCGTCTGGAGCGAGCCAAAGGTTTCTTTTTCTTTCATAATGTAAAAATAAGATCTGTCTTTTTCCGGATCTTTCGGTGCCACAGGTCCACTCATCTGTTCGTCCTCCTTCTCTCCGGCAGTCCAAGACCTGACTCCGGCAAATGCTTTCCCTTGCGCACAAACGTCAGTTTTTCCAGCAGAAATCCCGGTGTCCCCGCATAAATTCCAATTTCATTCTCTCCGCTCTGCAGCGTGACCTGCACACGGACAACGCGGATCTGATCCACCACCATTTTCGCCCATTCCGCACAGGACGGCTCGCCGGAACGGTATCCATCCGGAATCATCTCTATCTTTTGCGGTGCATTTCCATTGACGGCGCAGCCAAAATAGACACTGCCTCCCTGACAGACCGGATTTGCCGGAGCGGTATAGCAAATCATTTCGTATTCTCCCGCCTCCCTGACATAGATCTGATACGTCAGTTTTGGTGCCTGTCTGATCTGCTCTGCCATTTCAAAAAAAGTCTTTGTCTGAGGATATGCTTTCACACCAGATAACGTTTTTCCGTACTCCGGCAAAACATAAAATGCTCCCGCATCCGCCTTTTCATTGCAGATAAAGTGCTCTGCCTCGACAGAGAGCATCCCGTCTGTCTCATAAAATGCCTCCGCCGGACATCCCGGCAGATCTTTTTCCAGCAAAATTTTTACCGGTATCCTTCCACCCTCATAGCAAACCTCAAAATCATATGTCCTGTGGTCATTCTCCCAGTCTGTGATCTCATCTCTTTTTATCTGCACCGTGAGCACTTCCTCACGGTCTGTGACTCCCTGCATTTTTCCAGGCAGAACCCACGGACTTTTGCACTCGATATGATAAGGCACTTTTTCTTTCGAGCCGCCAAACAATAACAGGGAGGCTTCACTGACAGCCGGATCTAAAAACTGCCGCATCACGATCAATTTTTTCGTCCAGTCCCCGCCTGCCGTACAGACATCACCGCCCTCTGACATGGCAAAGATCCTCGGCTTATTTGCCGGTTCTATGAAGGTCATGAGCGGATACCTGCACTCCTCATCGTTCCAGTTCACAAAGCCGATGTGCTCTGAGAGTGCCATTCCATCCCATTTTCCATCCAGAAGCTGATGAAACCGTTCTGTGAGTAAACGGTCTTTTTCGATACATGCTTTTATTTTTTCTGCATAATCATTTGCACATACCGCTCCCATTTTTGCAAAAAATGAATTTTTTCCTGCATAAAGCTGCATATCAGATGCGTTTGCACTTCCCATTGCCGGGTAATATACCAGTTCCCAGAAAGCCGGCAGCATCTCTTCCGGCACAGAAGATAAAAGCTTTTCTGTCTCCGCTTCTAACCTTTCATTTTCCTTTTGTCTTTTGTCTGCCTCCCCAAAGTGCACCGGATGATAAGTATCTGCGCGCATCGCTTCCGGCTTGCAGTTATGATTCATTTTTGTATACTGCTGCATGATCCGATAAACTGCATCCTGCTGTGCCTCATAGAACCATCCGCCAAATTCACGTTTCACCCAGTACGCCAGATAATCCTGCGGCGCATGAATCCTGCTGCTTCCCCATTTCTCATAATCATATGCGAGATCCATAAAGAAACTGAGCGGATACTCCTGAAATTTCAGATCACCGACATTGACGATCCAGATATCCCGCACACCAAAGTCATATGCCATCGTCATCTGATCCCAGATTTTAGGCAGATAAGAACTGTTCACCCACTCATAAGAGACCGGCGATCCGTGGTAATCAAAGTGATAATACATGCCAAAGCCCCCGCGGTGGGAGCGCATTTCCTCCGTCGGAAGTGTCCGCATATTTCCATAGTTATCCTCGCAGAGCATCAGCGTCACACCGTCTAAGCCATCCCAGTCTTTAAGCCCCGGCGTTGTCTCATCCCCGTAATAATAAGCCTCCACTTCTTTATAAAGTGCGAGCATTTCCGGTTCATTCTCCCCGACACATTCCCGGATGAGTTTTCTCTGTTCTGTGATGATCTCTTTTAACAGGGAAATATTCTGCTCTAAGGATGCATCCTCCCCAAGCATCAGAGAATCTCTCTCCCCACGCATGCCGATCGTGATGATATTTTCATATTTTCCACTGCGCAAAAGCCCGTCGCGCCAGTAACGGATCAGTCCCTCACGGTTGGTAAGATAGCTCCACTCATTTCCATAAACAGAATCCTCTCCACGCACCAGATCCCATTCTTCGCTGTGTCTTAAACATGGTTCATGGTGGGAATTGCTCATCACGATCCCGTAGCAGTCTGCAAGGCGGGCATTTTCCTCCCCCGGTCCATCCAGTGAAAAAGACGATGTCCACATTGCCGGCCACAGATAATTTCCTTTCAGCCGAAGCAGTGTCTCAAAGATCAGGTCATACATTTCTGCAGTAAATCCACCATAATGGGAAAATGTCCAGTTTCCGAACGCAGGCCATTCATCATTGATAAAAAACCCCCGGTATTTCACGGAGGGTTCTTTGCTCTGCATCGAGTCTTTTTCGGAAAAAATGATTTCTTTCTGCGGGGCAGGGACCACATCTGCAAAGTGGACAAACGGCGATACCCCCATAAGCTCTGAGATATGGAATAACCCATAGATTGTTCCCCGCTTGTCACTTCCTGCGATCAGCAGACTGCCATTTTTCAACACCTGAAACAGAAAACATTCCCGCTTTCCACACAGAGAGGAAAGTTCTATCCCTTCCTCTTCTGCGATCGCCTCTGACATCTCACTGTTTCCGAGCGTTGCCACATACACCTGCGCCGGCTGCAACTCTCCCTGCCATTTTATGATCTTCGGGCGGACACCTGTGACCTGCTCCACATCCCCACAAACCTTTTCTGTGATTCTATAGACACCCTCAAATGTCCCATCCTCCATCACAAATGCCGCCGCTTTTTGATCCTTTACCAAAATTGCTTCCATACGAGCACTCCTAATAAATTCTATAATTGCCGCTCAGTGCCAGATATGCGAAGAAATACAGACAGTTGTCATAATATCTTCTGTCCCCAGTGCGAAGCGGTGTCTCCCAGAAACGGTGGACACAGAGAAATGCATTTTTCTGGTCTGAGGCAAGTGCCGCCTGCGCATTGACCGCAGTCATCGCAACCGGATGCAGTGCCTTTCCTTCCAGAATGGTTCCGTCGGTCAGGAAAATACCGTCCCTGTCTTTCTCCTGCACGGTATCACAGAAAAAATTCAAAAACCGGTCAACATTCTCACTCTCCCACTCATCCTTTGCAAACCACTCATAGTCAAGGGCAATGTTTGCGATCGTCCGGTAGGCATCACTGTAATACCAGTCATGTCTGCCTCCCCACTGGTCTAAAACAGGCTGATACGGTGTTCCGTCAAATTCTGCATATTCCGCACTAAGACCAGTGACCGGATGACATGCACGCTTTAAGTAATTACGGCTCGCCTCCGCCGCCTCCTTAAAAAATGCCCGGTCCTCTTCTTTTGCCCACAGTGCGAACAACTCATAAAAATGAGGCAGATGATAGGACGGATCCGAAAAATCCACATCCGTGATAAAACGGATCAGATGATTTGAGGCATCCCACATGGCTCTGCCACCCTCTCCGTTTTCTCCCTTGTGGATGCAGGTGTGCAGCAACTCTTTCGCTTCCCTGCTGTAATTGAATATTCCTTCGCCGTCTCCCCAGCGGTGCGCTGCGAAAAACAGTGCCATCGCAAAAAATTCCTCACCATCCGGTGCTGCGCCAAAAGAATTTTTTGTTCCATCCAGCTGCACCGACCATGCAAAATATCCTGCATTTTCGCCTTCCTCTAAGTACATATAAGTTTTTGCCCATTTCCACAGGCGGTCAAATTCTTCTTTCCGGTCCATCTGGACACACATCATCATGCCGTAGGACATCCCTTCTGTCCGCGCATCATGGTTACCCGTGTCCTCGATATATGCCATATCGTCCTCGACGGGATGATAGATCCGCTCTGATTCTGCCCCGTAAAAAAGTGTATGGAAGATCTCATTTTTCCGCTTTTCTATGGTTTCCTTATCATAGCCTGCCTCCGCAAATACATTGCGGTAAGTTCCAGTCTCAAACGCTCCTCTTTTCATGCAACTTTATCCTTTCCTCTTATTCCTTGACACCGCCAATGGTAAGTCCTGTCACAAAATACCTCTGTAAGAACGGATACAGACAGATGATCGGCAGCATAGTCAGTATCGTTGCAGCGGCACGCACGGAAGTCGGTGTCACAGATCCTGCCGCATTTTTCATTGCCTCCACGGAATTTCCCTGGTTTGTGACGGAAGATAATAATTTCATCAGCTCATACTGTAAAGTTGTCAGGTTCGCACTCATACGGTTATAGAGCATTGCATCAAACCATGAATTCCACTGTCCGACTGCGACAAACAGTGCAACCGTCGCATATACCGGTTTGCAGAGCGGGGAAATGATCTTTAAGAAGATCGTGGTGTAACCTGCCCCGTCTAACTGCGCGGATTCTTCCAGACTGTCTGAGATACCATTCATATAAGTACGGATGACTAACATGTTAAATGCGCTGAACATTCCCGGAATGACATACACCCAGAAACTGTTTGTCAGGTGAAGTGTCTTAAATAACAGGAAGGTCGGGATCATTCCACCATTGACATACATGGTGATCACCCAGAACAGGGATAACTGTTTTTTAAACATGAAACGTTTTCTGCTGACAATAAATGCCAGAATCGCGTTGGCAAACAGTGCAAGTGCTGTTCCGATGACGGTTCTTGCAACCGTGATGTAGGCACCCATAATCAGGTTGTCTTTCTGCAGCACGGTAATATAATTTTTCCATGTAAATTTTCTCGGCAGCAGGTAGATCCCGCCGCGCAGCGCATCTGTTCCGTCATTCAGTGAGATTGCCAGCGTATTTAACACCGGATATAACGTAATGATCACAAACATGATCATAAATAATGTATTTAACGTTACGAAAACTTTGTCCGCAACGGATGTTTTCTTTCTTGATTTTCTTCTCTTTGTTGTTACTGCTTCCATACCAATACCCCCTAAAACAGCCTTTCTTCGCCGTTACGTTTTGCGATCTGATTGGCGATCACGATCAGAATGATACTAACCAGACTCTTGAAAATACCGGCTGCCGTACCAATGGAGAAATCATTCTGGCTGATGCCCCATTTTAATACATAAATATCGATGGTCTGCGATACGCTCTGTACCAGACCGTTTCCAAGCAGATACTGGATCTCAAAACCTGCATTCAGTACGTTTCCGACATTCATTAAAAGTAAGATCATGATCGTCGGCTTAATTCCGGGAAGTGTGACATATTTGATTCTTGCCCAGCGGCCCGCACCATCCATATTTGCAGCTTCATAGAGTGAAGGATCGATTGCTGTGATCGCAGATAAATAGATGATCGCATTCCATCCTGTCTCTTTCCATACATTTGCAAATGCCACGATCGGCCAGAAGTATTTCGGATATGCAAAGAAGTTGAGAGGCTGGTCTAAAATACCAAAGTTCACTAAAAGTTCGTTGATAATACCGGTGCCCGATAATGCATCATGTAAAATACCGGTAACAATAATCCAGGAAAGGAAATGCGGCAGATAAGAAATGGTCTGTACGACCTTTTTTCCTCCCTGTGATTTTACCTCGTTCAATAAAATTGCAAATACGATCGCCATCACAAAGGTGACGACCAGATTGATCACACCCATGGCAAGTGTATTTCTGATTACCCGCAAAAAGGTTGCATCGGAAAATAACTGCTGGAATTTTGCAAGTCCCACAAAAGAAGAATGAAGCAGGCCATCCTTCGGTTTATAATTCTGAAAAGCCATCAGCCAGCCGCCAAGAGGCAGATAACAGAAGATCACTCCATACACTACGATGATCGCTGACCATATTAAAAGAACCTTCTGCCGCTTTATTTCTTTCCATGTGATTTTTATCTGCGGCTCTTTGATTTTTTGTTTTTGTTTTTTTTTCGTTACTGTTATTGAAGCCATAGTTTCACTCCTCTTTTTTAAGAATGGGGACTGTCATTCGTCCAGTCCCCATCCCGTTTTCTCACAATTTTTACTGATATTTTTTTGCTTCCTCAATTCTGCGGTCTAATTCTGCCTGCATCTCATCAATAAATGCCTGCGGATTACAGTTATTGTAGACACCCATGTACTCTTCCCATGCACTGTCAAAGTCAGATGCCATAACGACCTTCGGAAGGTATTCATGTTTTACTTCGCCCATCTTTGTCCATGCCATGCCGCCCTCAGTTGCAGTCGTCATGTTGTTTGAATAGGAATACATCGGATACCACGGTCCCGGTGCCTCGCTGGTTCCAAGCATATCCACATAAGTCTCTGCGCCATATGCTTTAAAGCAGTTCTGTACGTCCTCGCTCAATCCGTCATAGAACTCTTTTGCCTGATCCCCCGATTTCATTGCATTAATGCCGTCACGGCTGGTACCGGAATACTGTGGGAAATAAGAATATGAACAGCTGTGGGATGCCTTGTAAGCGGTGTCGGAGGACTGCATTCTCATATCCTCGGTACGATAATACTCACCATTTTCATCCACATCATAATCCACACCTTTTTCGCCCCAGAAACGAAGATCATGTACTTCCTGGTCTAACAGATCATTGATGAACTGAAGGGCGCCCTCCACGTCTTCGCAGCTTGTGGTGATTGCAAGACCACTTGACACATTTAATGTTCCGCCGGAGTTGTGCCACTGGTTCTTCATACCTTCGTCGATCGTGATCGGAAGCGGTACATAATTGCAGCCTTCCTTGTCAAGTCCCTGCTGCTTAAATGCATCATTTACGTTGTATGCAAAATCCCACCACTGATCGATCATTCCAAGTACACGACCGGTTGATAATTTTGCAATGTACTCATCATAGGTCTGTGTAAAAGACTCCGGATCTACGATTCCTTTCTGGTACTCTTCATTTAATTTCTGGAAGTAACGTTTTGCTGTCGGTGTTGTATTGTAATCTACGATCTTTAATTCATCCGGGTCTACGATACAACTTCCATCATTTGGATAGCCATCCAAAAACTGTGGTGCATTTTCCAGACAGAAGTATCTCCAGTCATCGCAGAGGATCGTGTACGGGATATTTTCTGTTCCGTCATCCATGGTCGGATTTGCTTCATTGTATTTCTCGATCAGGTCAAAATACTGATCCATCGTATGGATCTCAGGATAGTCTGCCCACTTTAACACTCTCGTCTGGATCCAGAATGCCTCGTCACCGTGGGTGGTTGCTTTTTCTTCCCCGTAAATATTTCCAAACTGATTGATCCAGTAGATATGTCCATCATCCTGACGGAGTTTATCCCACTCCTCATCTGTAAAAAATTCTTTGATGTTTGGATATTTGTCTATGTAATCATCCAGTGCTACCAGCGCACCCGCATCATAGAGCTGTTTCATTCCGTCGCCGCCATCGATCATATCCGGATACTCACCGCCTGCGATCAGTGTTCCGACTGCCTCCTGTGCTGTCTGTCCGGTCAGCCATGTCTCCTTGCATTTTGCACCTGTGATCTCTGCGATCTTCTGCTCGATCTCATTGTCATCATTGATCTCTGTACCAGGTACTGCAAAAAATGCGGTAAACTCTTTCACGCCGGATGAATCATTTGTGTTTTCCCCTGATGAGCCTCCCTCTGTGGATGCTGCGCCATTTGTTCCTGTGGTATTGGTATTTCCCCCGCCACATCCGGTAAGCATTGACGCTGCCATTGCCATAACAAGCAATACTGACACTGCTTTTCTTCGTTTCATTTTTTCTCCTCCTTCTTAATCACATCTGATTTCTGTAAGATCTGTATCAGATTTTGTAATTTTATTTTACCAATTTGTCATTTTTCTACAACCGGACAAAAATCAAAAAAAGTCATGACAAATTTTAGTTTTTCATCTAAAATCTGTCATGACTCTCTATCACAGGTACTATTGTCCTCGTTTATTCATTTACACTGCGTGTCTTCTTGCGGTACGTTGTCGGCGTACATCCTTTGCTCTGGATAAACCGGTTAATAAAGTAATCCAGATCACGGTATCCTACTTCTTCCGCCACAAGATAGATTTTATCATCCGTCCTAAGAAGGATCTCCGCTGCCCGCTCGATCCTGTAATTATTCAGATATTCCTTGAACGATACACCATATTTTTTCCGGAACATCTGCCCTAAATAAGCACTGTTGACAAAATATTTCTTCCCGAGTTCTTTGAGCGTCAGATTCTCTGCATAATTTTTCCGGATCTCCCCCTCCACATCAAGAAGCACACCGCGGGACGCATTCTGCCTTAACTGTACCAGATAATCCGCATACTCCATGACGAATCTGCGGAAATGTGAAAGGCTTCCTCGGATCATATGTACCTGAAACGCATTTTCGCAGATATACTGTAACACCTCATCCTGATTGACGCTGTCATCCTGCTCCATCGCAAGGGAAACCAGACGGTACAGGAGATAATTCATGTTCATCTGTACCAATTCCGGGTTCATTCCCGCCTCATTCATCTCCTCATAGATCGCTGCAACATTATCCTCGATCCTTTTCTTGTCATTCTCTTCCACACTCCGCAGCAGATCCTCGATTTTTTTGTGGCTCACCACAATACCGGACGGATTTTTCTGCTCTTTCGAATAGTACAATAGATTCGGCATCACCTTAAAATTGGAAAAAGTCTTTGCGATCACTGCCGACCGGAAAGATTCTGAGATATCACTGATATCTTCCACCTCACTGCCGACATACATCACGACCGGATGGACTGTGCTTTTCTGAATCTTTTCCAATAGCAGATTGATATATTCCTGCTCCCGCAGTCCCTTTTCCTGCGAAATTTTTTTACAGAAAATAAATCCCACATCATAACATTCTTCCTTGCCTTCCGCGTCTAAGAATGTAAGACAGCTGTATTCACCTCCAAGATACTGCATGCAGGCTTCATATATCTGTCTCTGGAGCTGCCGTTTCTTTTCCGGTCCTATGTCCGTATCCGTCTCGCCATCCTCCGACTCGATCCCGATATAGCGGATCCCTCTTCCAAAATCCACCTGTCCTTTAACATAAGAGAGTGCCGTTTCCTCCTGTCTGCCGAGCAAAAGTGTCTGCATCTGCTGCACAAAATACGCTTTTCCGATTTTCCGGATTCGCTCGCTCTCTTCCTTTTTATCCTGCTGCATCTGTTTTACCTTTGAAAGCAGTGCAAGGAGCTGGCTTTTCTGGATCGGCTTTAATATGTAATCCGTACACTGCCATTTGATTGCCTCTTTCGCATAGGTAAAGTCTCCATAACCGCTCAGTATTACAAAAAATGCCTCTGACAGATGCGTTTCCCTGATATATTTTAAAAATTCCAGACCATTCATAACCGGCATTTTGATATCCGCTAAGATCAGGTCGACCGGATTACTCTTTAAAAATTCTACCGCCTCACTGCCATTCCCCGCAGTTCCCACAATCTCAAATCCTTCTTTTTCCCAGTCAATCAACGCAGAAAGTCCCTGTACGATAAATGGCTCATCGTCCACAAGCAGCACTTTAAGCATTCTATCCCCTCCATTCTTTCTCCCATAAAATTTTCCCTATCTTCTCCTTTTTATGAAATTGCATTCAAAGGTATCACTACAGATACTTCTGTTCCAACACCTCTTTCACTTTCGATATGAAATTTTACATGATCTCCTGTATACATTTTCAGTCTCACGCAGGCATTGATCACACCTACCCGTCCTTTTTCTTTAAGCATCTCGATATTTGCCTCTTCCATGCGTTCCTGCAGATAATTCAGATATTCTTCCGGCATCCCCTCCCCGGTATCCTCCACTTCAAGATGCAGATTATTTTTATCTTTATATACACGGACAAAGATCCATGACTGTGACGCTTTTCCCTCAATACCATGCACACATGAATTTTCCGTAAAAGTCACTAACGATAATTTAGGAATCTGGTACTCCCTGCAGTCATCCTCCATTTCAATGCTGTATCTTAGCCGGTCACCAAAACGGTATTTCTGAAGTTTTAAATACGACTCCACAAAACCGATCTCCGCACCAAGGCTCACAATATCTGTTCCCCACTCCACATACTGCCGTTCTATCAGCGAAAGCTGTTCGATCATTTCCGCTGTCTCATCCTCATGTTTTAAGATGCTCCGCATGCGGATATTTTCCAATACATTGAATAGAAAATGCGGGTTGATCTGGCTGTGAAGTGCCAGAAGTTCCGCCTTTTGTCTGGCAATATCAGCATCCTGTCTGGCAATCTCCGACTCCTGCTGTTTTAACCTGCTCTCATAAACCGTCTCGATCAGATGATTCATCCGGTTTGCCATGGAATTATAATGCTGCATCAGCTGGCTGATCTCATCGGTTCCTGATATTGTTTCCACCACTTTTAATTTTCCGGTATGATCCTGCGAAAAGGTATCTTCCAACAGATGCAGACGTACTGTAAACGAACGGTTTAGAAACTGCATAAATACCCACGGGAGAAAAATATTGATCAACACCAGCAGGATCATCGGTATGGCATTGTTCCACAAAATTTTTGAGATCTGTATTTCCGGATACCGCACATAGATCTTCATCGGCTGTCCGTATAATTCTTTCTCCTGCACATAACACTTTTGCATGGTACCCTTATCAAACCTCTCAAAAGATTCTTTTATATTGTTTCTTCCGGTATTTGAAAAGATAATCTTATCACCGCTGCAGATATACACCTCTGATTCATAATTTGCCCTCAAAAGTCCGGTATTGACCGCATTATAATCCAGATCAATCTTTAAAACTTTTTCATGCGGATCTAACATATAACGGTTTAATTTCCGGATAATCGACACCTTTCTTAAATCCGTCGGAGATGTATCGTGCGTTTCATCCATGTAGGCACAAAATACAAAATTGTTCCCGGAATCCTGCAGTTTCTGATACCATTCCGTCTGTTTTACACGTCCTAACTTTTTGAACTTTCCACCATTTACGATCGTATCATTGTCGGCATACATCGTGATCTCAACGCTGCTGTTGCCAAGCGAACTGTCAAACAGGGAATCCTGCATCAGCTCCTGATACGCTTCATAAAATGCCAGATGGGAATCATAATCGGCATTCAGAAAATTGTTGATATACTTATTCATATAAATATTTTTTGAGATTGTGAGTGCTTCTTCTACTGCCTTGTCAATGCTGTACTCTGCCACACTCGCTATATTTTCTGTCACCTGTTTTCTTGCATTGTGTTCCTCCGAAAATATCATTCCGACTACAACACTGTCTGTCAGGGCGACCGGCAGGACCACACAACAGACATACAAAAGAATCAGTTTCTTTTGTATGCTGTAAGTGTCAATTTTTTCTTCGATTTTTTTACAGAGACGCACAATTATTTTCATAACATCAGACTTTCCACTGTTTTTCCTGTGAGTTTCTCACTGCGTGAATCCGGCTGCATGCCTCCGACAAAAATCTCGAAGTGTCCGGACGGCAGGATCTTTTCACCGTTTTCATCATACAGCATAAATGCCTCTGATTCCAGCCGGATATTGATTTCTTTTTCTTCCCCGGCACAGAGTGGAAGTTTTACGATCTTTTTTAACTGGCCATGCGGCATCTTTGAATGTTCTGCCTTCACGTAGACCTGCACTGTCTCAGTCCCATCCATTTTTCCGGTATTTTTTACAGACAGACCGATCGTCACTCCTTCTGACACCACTGGTTCCTGCTCTAAAAATCTCACATTTTGATATGCATACTCTGTGTAGGAAAGCCCATAGCCAAACGGATACAATGCTTCCTGTTCCATATACCGGTAAGTTCTTCCCTGCATGGAATAGTCCTCGAAATCCGGCAGTTCTTCCGTGGTACGGTAAAATGTGACCGGCAGTTTTCCTTCCGGGTTTGCTTCCCCAAATAAAATATCCGCAATGGCAGCTCCGCCTCTTGCCCCCGGATACCAGCCCTGTACGATCGCATCTACATGCTCATCCGCCCAGTTCACCGCAAGTGCACTTCCCGATAGCAGAACTAAAATAACAGGCTTGCCACAGGATACAGCAGCCTCTAAGATCTCCTCCTGCAGTCCCGGCAGGTTCAGATCCGGTTTGTCACCACTGCCGTACTCATTGCCGGCATCTCCCTCTTCTCCCTCAATGCCCGCGTCAAGTCCCAGCACTGCGACAACCACATCACTCTCCTTGCATACGCCAAGTACTTCTGACATGCGGTCATTTTCCTGTGCCAGATTGCTGGTGCGGTCCTTATAAAGATGGCAGCCCTCCGAATAGAGCACCCTCACATCGTCGCCGACATAATCTTCAATCCCCTCTAACACAGTAATGTAACGTGATGCCGTTCCCTCATAATTGCCGACTAACGCGCGTCTGCTGTCCGCATTTGGTCCGATCACGCCAATCGTTTTTATTTTATTTTTATCAAGCGGTAATATATGCTCCTTATTTTTTAGCAGGACAACGGTTCGTCTTGCCACCGCCTCATTTAATTTTTTCATCTCTCTGCTGTCTGCGGCAAGATAAGGGATTTTATCGTATGGGTTTTCTTCTTTTTTATCGAACACACCAAGTTTCATCCTCGCCATAAACAGATTTGTGACAGCCTCGTCTAAGCGTTCTTCTTTGACCAGTCCCTGTCTCACCGCCTGAACTAAAAATCCAAACAGAGTACCACAGTTTAAGTCACAGCCGTTATTCATCGCCATCGCAACCGATTCAATCGCAGTGCCTGTCACATGATGTCCCTCATGGAAATCACGGATTGCCCAGCAGTCTGACGTCACATGCCCCGAAAATCCCCATTCTTTTCTCAGAATATCGATCAGCAGACGTTTGTTTCCACAACACGGTACTCCGTTTGTCCGGTTGTATGCCCCCATCACTGCCTCCACTTTTCCTTCTTTTACGCACGCCTCAAATGCCGGAAGATATGTTTCCCTTAAATCCTGCTCCGTCACCTCTGCATCAAATTCATGGCGCACCGCTTCCGGTCCGCTGTGTACCGCAAAATGTTTTGCACAGGCAGCCGCCTTTAAATAATTTTCATCATGCCCCTGCAGACCCTCAATATAGCGGACTCCAAGACGGCTGGTCAGATATGGGTCTTCCCCAAACGTCTCATGTCCTCTGCCCCATCTTGGATCTCTGAAAATATTGACATTCGGTGCCCAGAAAGTCAGGCCTTTATAGATATCCGTATCCTTTCCCTCCTGCTGCATATTAAACTTTGCCCGTGCCTCCGTCGACACTGCATCACCGACCTGCTCTAACAGATCCTCATCAAACGTTGCCGCCAGACCGATCGCCTGTGGAAATACCGTCGCCGTGCCGGCCCGCGCCACACCGTGCAATGCCTCATTCCACCAGTTATAAGCCTTTATATTTAACCGTTCCACCGCCGGTGCCTGATACAGAGTCTGTGCCACTTTTTCTTCCAGTGTCATTTTCCCGACCAGCTCTGCAGCACGTTTTCTATAATTGTCCAGTTTTTCTGTATTCTGATTTAATTCCATATGTTTGACTCTCCCTGCAATATACACTTCCAGTATTAATTTTATGTTAGCAAATTAAAAGTTCACTGTCTACACCATTTTTTATCATATCCGAGTAAATCATAGATATTTTTTTGGAAACTGTTTCTTATCGTTTACATGTAAATTTTCAGATGGTATAATAAGAATGCGCAAGCGGTTGTTCATTTTATCATTTTATCATTTTATATTAAATTAAGAAAGGATATCACCGCCACAGTGCTCAAATCTGCTTCTAAGGCCAGACAATACGAACCTGTCATCCGGCGGTGGGGGTTTTATATGAAAACAGAAAAACTTTATTTTGGAGCTGCATACTATTCCGAATACCTTCCATACGACCGTGTGGAAAAGGATATGGAAATGATGGAAAAAGCAGGAATGAATGTCATCCGTATCGCGGAATCAACATGGAGTACTTTAGAGCCGCAGGAAGGCGTGTATGATTTTACACATATCGACAGAATGTTAAATGCTGCCGCATGCCACCATATTTCCGTGATCGTCGGAACACCGACCTATGCCGTACCGACATGGCTGGTAAAAAAATATCCGGACATCCTGGCAATCACCCAGAACGGCCGCGAACGATATGGCCACCGCCAGAATATGGATATCACAAACCCGGATTACCTCTCCCACGCAGAGCGTGTGATCCGCGTTCTGATGGAGCATGTGAAAGATGTGCCGCATGTGATCGGCTATCAGCTTGACAATGAGACCAAAAGTTATGGAACTGCCGGTCCCCGTGTCCAGGCAATGTTTGTAGATTATTTAAAAGAAAATTTTCCGGATATCAATGATTTTAACCATGAGTTTGGACTGGATTACTGGAGCAACCGTGTGAATGACTGGGATGATTTCCCGGATGTCAGAGGTACGATCAACCAGAGTCTTGCCGCTGAATTTTGTAAATTTCAGCGTTCACTTGTCACTAAATTTTTGAGCTGGCAGGCTGATATTGTCCGCGAGTACAAACGGGATGATCAGTTTATCACACAAAATTTTGATTTTGACTGGACCACACACTCGATCGGTTATCAGTCCCAGGTCGACCAGTACGATGCCTCACGCTGCATGACAGTGGCTGGTGCCGATATTTACCATCCTTCTAATGAGGAACTGACCGGTGCAGAAATTACCGTATGTGGAAATATCTCACGCAGTCTGAAAAAGGACAATTATCTGATCTTAGAGACCGAGGCTCAGGGACTGACTCCGTGGCTTCCTTATCCGGGACAGCTCCGCCTGCAGGCATACAGCCATATCGCAAACGGCTCAAACAGTGTGATGTACTGGCACTGGCATTCGATCCACAATGCAATTGAAAGTTACTGGAAAGGTGTGCTCTCCCACGATTTTTCTGAAAATGAGACTTACCGTGAAGCTGTCGTGATCGGAAACGAATGGAATAAGATCGGTTCTCATTTAAAAAACCTGAAAAAAGAAAACAAGATCGCCATTATGCTTGATAATGCCTCGCTGACCGGATTCACCCAGTTTCCGCTTGAAAAAGCCGGAGCCAACGGTTACAACACTGTGATGCGCTGGTTTTCAGATGCCCTCTACCGCTTAAATATTGAGTACGATATGATTTCTTCTAGGGAACAGGATTTTTCCGGCTATGAATGTCTGATCGTACCGGCACTCTACAGTGCACCGGAATCTCTGCTTCTGGCATTAGATTCCTATGTCAGAAACGGCGGACATCTGATCACCACATTCCGAAGCGGTTTTTCCGATGAATATTTAAAGATTTATCCGGACATGCAGCCACATATCCTGCATGAATGTCTGGGACTTCACTACGATCAGTTTACACACCCGCATCATGTGGATATCGTGCCGGTTCAAAGCGATGTCATGGCGGCTGCACAGGAGCATTTTTCACATCCGGATGACTCTGCCTTTTCCCTGACCTCCTCCGCCTGTGAATGGATGGAGCTTATCACCTGTGATACCGCTGTACCGGTATTAAAATACAGTCATCCGGCATATGAACGCTATGCCGCTGCTGCAAAAAATCAATATGGAAATGGTTCCACACTTTATTTTGGAACGATGTTTGAAAATGATGAACTGTTAGAATCCGTGCTTTTATCTTTCCTGCACGAAACCGGCTTTTCCGGTGGAGATCTTTCCTCAGATGCACCGCATTATCCACTCATTGTAAAAAGAGGTATCAATGATTCCGGTAAAGAATTGTGCTACTATCTGAACTATTCAAAGGATCCGGTTTCTGTCACACACCGAGGAAAAGACGGCATAGAACTGGTTTCAGAAACATCCATTGTCTGTGGAGATAAAATTGACTTAGGCGGATGGGGTGTTGCTGTGGTTGAAATGTAACATTTCTTTTATAGATTTTACCAAAACGCTGTTTCCATTGATTTATCATGGATTCAGCGTTTTTTGCAATGTCAGTGTACAATTCAATTACACCGTTCTTTTCCCATACATCTCAAAATACTCCCCCGCCTGCTGCAGGGATATATTTAATTTTTCCTGTAACTTTTTCAAAATATCCTCTTTGGAAAAACTCATATCGAGGCAGATTTCTATCATGCCCTTCGCTTCTCCACGTGTTTCTCCTTCTGCTCTGCCACGCGCTTCTCCACGAACTTCTCCCTCTGCTCTGCCACGCGCTTCACTCTCCGCGATCAGATCTTCGATTGCCTTACACATCTCTATCTCCTCCTCTTCTTCTGATACTTCGATCGGTGTATTTGTAATCGTCCTTATCACTCTTGCAGCATTCATTTCAATACTTCTATGGGCATCTGTCCTCAAAAATTCTAACAATTTATCTTTATTTTTCGAGTACTTGATATACCCTATAACCTCCCTCATACTTGTGGAAAATTTATTTAGTTGTTCTTCCGTCAACTTCGCCGGATCGATCAGATGAATCCGGTAATTCTCCACAAAACTTAAAATTTCTATATCACTTACAGACATCATTTCGTGCAAAGATAACGGTCCGTCCCATTCCTCTGCTCCAAAGTGAATCACAAGTGTGATGACTGGTTTGATGCAGTCTTCCTTTAAAAATCCGGACAAATACTCACCATTGCTTTTGCCTGTAAAATCTTTTTTGTTCCGACGGTGTTCGGCAGCTATATCCGCCACCTGTCTGCCATATTGCAGGGCATCATAGATGGCATTTCTGACGGGCATCGCATAATGAACATCCGTCTGGTTCTCGATACCTAATAAAACATACGACATCTTTTCATCCTGTTTGATGACTGCTGATTTTAAAATATCGCGGTATTTCTGCACCGCATCTGTTTTTTTCCTGCTCTGCCGGCAGTTTTCTTTCTCACAGATCCATTTTTCACAGAACTCCACTCTGTTTCCTGCACTTTCCCTTTCTTATCCTCACCGGCTTTTTCTTCATCACCAAACGGCAATGCAATCTCTGTCGGATCAATCTCTTTCAGCTTTGCCGGATCAATCACCTTTTTCCCATTGTAGATCAGATAATTAAACGCATCTGCAAGTACGGCATTTTCCCGCATATACTCTTTTGTTACCATGTCCGCTGTCCCCATTTGTTTCTCCTCCTCTGTGTTGTTTAGGAGAAATCTTTGGGTTTCTAAGAATTCTCCCTGCTTAAATATGTGAGTAATAAAAGCATTGAAAATTCTTATGATTTCGATCTGTTCATAGAATGGCGCATATGCCTGTGTAGATAATTCAGAATGTCATGCTTTATAAGAATTATATTAATTTATATTGTTTTTAAACAATATGTTTCCCATACATCTCAAAATACTCCCCCGCCTGCTGCAGGGATATATTTAGTTTTTCCTGTAACTTTTTCAAAATATCCTCTTTGGAAAAACTCATATCGAGGCAGATTTCTATCATGCCCTTCGCTTCTCCCCGTGTTTCTCCTTCTGCTCTGCCACGAACTTCTCCCTCTGCTCTGCCACGTGCTTCGCTCTCCGCGATCAGATCTTCGATTGCCTTACACATCTCTATCTCCTCCTCTTCTTCTGATACTTCAATCGGTGTATTCGTGATCGTCTTTATCACTCTTACCGCATTCATTTCTATGCTTCTATGGGTATCTGTCCTCAAAAATTCTAACAATTTATCTTTATTTTTCGAGTACTTGATATACCCTATAACCTCCCTCATACTTGTGGAAAATTTATTTAGTTGTTCTTCCGTCAACTTCGCCGGATCGATCAGATGAATCCGGTAATTCTCCACAAAACTTAAGAGTTCCATATCTCTTGTCGACATCATTTCGTGCAATGATAACGGACCATCCCATTCCTCTGCTCCAAAATGAATCACAAGTGTGATCACCGGTCTGATATGATCTTCCTTTAAAAATCCGGACAGATACTCACCATTATTTTTTCCCGAAAAATCATTTTTGTTCCGGCGGTGTCCGGCAGCTATGTCCGCCACCTGTCTGCCATATTGCAGGGCATCATAGATGGCATTTCTGACAGGCATCGCATAATGGACATCCGTCTGGTTTTCGATGCCCAAAAGAACATAGGACGTTCTTTCATCCTGTTTGATTACCGCAAATTTTAAAAGATCACGGTATCTCTGCACTGTATCTGTTTTTTTGCCTGCTCTGCCGGCAGTTTTCTTTCTCACCGATTCATTTTTCACAGAACTCCACTCTGTTCCCTGCGCTTTTCTATTCTTATCTTCACCATCTTTTTCTTTACCGGCTTTTGCTTCATCATCAAACGGCAGTGCAATCTCTGTCGGATCGATCTCTTTCAGCTTTGCCGGGTCAATCACCTTTTTTCCATTGTAGATCAGGTAATTAAATGCATCCGCAAATACGGTATTTTCCCTCATATACTCTTTTGTTACGATGTCCGCTGTCCCCATTCATTTCTCCTCCTCTGTGTTATCTGGGAGAAATCTCTGCGTTTTTAGAATTCTCCCTGCTTAAATGTATGGATAATAAAAGCATTGAAAATTCTTATGATTTTGATCTGTGAATAGAATGGCGTATATGCCCGTGTAGATAATTCAGAATGTCATGCTTTGAATGGATTTTAGCATATTGCTTATACTATGTCATCAAAAAGACGTTATTTTAATGATATTTGTAATTATTGCACAAAAACGTAGTCGGATAACACATAAAAAATAATCTCTAATTTTTTTGTGGAAAGATGTTTTTCCTTGCGAAGTTCTCGTATCTTGATGCCACATACATTTTTACGATCATCGTTATACCAAAATGCTTTCATGCATGTTCTCCATCCATAAAATATGCTTGTCAAGAAGAATTTATATTGTTTATATATAAAACGCGCCTTATAATTATGCTTGTTAAGCAGAAAATATAAAAACTAAGAAAACAAGTAACGAAAAGAGGATGATGTCGAGAAAAACTATGGTAGAAACACCGGAAATATAATATCCGGCGAAAGAACAAAAATTTTAAAAATCGAGAGGATATGAAACTCATATATTTACAGAAGATACCCTAAAAGAGGAGTCAGACATGTTGACTCCCTTTTTTACAAATATTTCTCTACCAGGATCTCCCCGATCGTCTGGCTTCCCGCCACAATATCGGAATTTCCGGTGATATCCACCGGGTTTCCTTTATAATCCGTGACTTTTCCACCCGCTTCTTCCACAAGCAGTATTCCGGCTGCATAATCCCAGGGTTTTAAACTGCGTTCGAAGTATGCATCGATTCTTCCTGCCGCCACATAGGCAAGTTCTAATGCCGCAGAACCAAGTCTTCGGATATCCGCACAATCCGTAAATACCTTTTCAAAAATTCTGAAATTTTCTTTTGCAAGTTCGCGGTAATATGGACTTGTTCCTATGGAGATCAGACACTCGGAAAAATTATGCCTTTTGCTGACGGAGATTGGGCTGCCATTTAACAATGCTCCCTTTCCCCGTTCTGCCACAAATATTTCATCAGAATACGGATGATATATAATTCCAAGCGTTAGTACACCCTTTCCTGCAAGTGCCAGTGAAAGTGTACTGTTTCGGAAATCATGGATCAGGTTGGTCGTCCCATCCACCGGATCTAAGATCCAGACATCACCGTCAAAGTCAATATCGCTGTTGTCCTTTTCCTCCCCCATAAACTGAATTTCCGGGTACAGTTCATAGAGTGCGGTTTTTACCTGCTCCTGCACTTTAAAATCGATCTGTGTCACAAAATCCGCAACACCCTTTACCTTGATCTGTGATGAGCCCTCACGGTCTAAAAATAACGGTTTGACCTGTTTTACGATCTCTATGATTTTTTGTGTATCAACACTCATGCTACTGCTCCCCTTTTATTTTTACAATTTCCTTTTCATTTCGCACAATATCACTTATTTTTGCAGTTTCCTTTTCATTCCGCGCAATATCTCTTTATCCTCCGCCGATATCCGGTAAGATTCGATCATTTTCTGGATCGCCTTATTGTATGTTTCGTCATCCAAATGATTCTCCAGTAAAAATGCATGTGTTTCCTTTGGGTACTTTGCATATGCAGTTGCAACGCCCCACGCAACTCCCATTTTCCTGTAATATCCCGGATGGTCGAGTCTGTCCCACACAGCCAGCACACGCGCAATGTATGCCTCTGTCAGGAAATGATCCATCAGCATAACTGCAACGACGCGCTGCTCAAATTCCTGATCTGATTTCGCATACGGCATCAGAAAATTCCAGACTTTTTCGCGGTGTTTCTGCGCAATTTTAAAAGTTGCACAAAAGCAGTCATTGATCGACCAGTCATGGATCTTCGGGATAAATGCCCGCACATATTCCAAAAGCTCATCAATCTCTCCTTTTGCATATCCGAGTACGAGTCCCTGCAGCATGATCTCCTCATAAGTATCGCAGGCAGCGTGTTCCAAATACCCGCGCCAGTCCTCTTTTGCAATCTTTTTTGCAAGAGTGCGCAGCTTTGGGATACGCACACCTATGATCGGATCTGTTCCGGGGATCAGACCGGATGTAAACCTCTGAAATTTTGGTTCTGCTTCTGCCTTTAGCCATACGCAGATCTCTTCGTTTGTCATGTGCGGCTCTCCTTGTTTTTATTGTAAACCAAATGCCTTTTATATTAACATACCACACAGGACAGATGAAAACCACCTCTAATTTTCATAGAGTTCCCCATCCACGATACGTACCACTCTCTTCGCATGTTCGGCAACGCTTAAATCATGCGTGATCATGACGATCGTATTTCCCATATCACTCAGACACTGAAATAGTTTCAGCACTTCTTTTCCGCTGTTACGGTCTAAGGCTCCGGTCGGCTCATCTGCTAAGAGGATCGTCGGCTGTCCGACTAAGGCACGCGCGATTGCAACACGCTGCTGCTGACCGCCGGAAAGCTCATTCGGTTTGTGGTCGATTCGCTCTGCAAGCCCTAACATTGCAATGGTATCCATGCTGGCATCTCTTGCATCCTTCAAGGTCATTCCACGCATCAGAAGCGGCATGACAATATTCTGAAGTACATTGTAGGTCGGAATCAGATGATATTTCTGGAAAATGAATCCGATCTTCTGGTTGCGGATATTAGTCAGTTCTTTTTCCTTTGCCTTTTCGATCTCCACACCGTCAAGGTTATAGGTTCCCTCGTCTAAGACATCCATGCAGCCGATGATATTCATCAGGGTACTTTTGCCGGAACCGGATGGCCCTAAGATGGCAAGGTATTCTCCCTGTTCGACGGTCAGGGAAATGTCTTTTAATACATGCAGGGAACCAGATCCCATCTTGTAGGATTTGTTGACATTTTGCATGGTGATGATCTCGGATGTGTGTTCTGCTGTGGCAGTTTCTTTTGTGTCTGCCGGTATATGTTCATTTGCAAATGGTTTTAGGATTTGTGCTGCGTCCATGTGTGCTCCTTTCTGTGTGTGGCTCGCATGGCTGATTTTAAAACTCAGTTTTTCCTTTTTGAATATTGTGAAACTGGCACTGGTTTAGCGAAGGCACGCTCTCGCTGCGTGTCGCTCGTAGCGGATACTAAGCGCATAAAATACATGCGCTAAGTACCGACGGCTCCCCAGCACCTTCTTATAAACCAGTGCCAGTTTCACAATTATTTTCAGTTTTTGATGAGTTTTACAATCAGCCATGCTGCCGTTACGTTACTGTAACATCCAGATTTCTTCGATTATTTCATTTCCGTCACTGTCTGTTTCTACCAATATTTTTAGCAGATCACCTGAGGCAAGGCGTGAGAAGGTGGTCGTAGTGTCAGATGTTGTATGTACGGTTACGCCAACAGGTATCATAGTTGTGACTGTCTCGCCTGTCATATCGGACATGCCGCCCGGTGCGCCCTGCGGCATCTCGGTGCTGTCCATATCCGGAGGCGTCTGATCTCCACCGGATGATCCATCCATATCCGGTGGTGTTCCCATACCGGATTTATCTTCATCTGAACCTGTGCCGCCGCTCTTATCACTTTGACCTGCAGAATCTATGCCGCCATCATTCTTATCGCTCTGACCTGCAGAATCTGTGCCGCCATCACTTTTATCACCCTGACCTGTACTGTCCGAACCGGCACCATCTTCCGCCTTTGCCTTCTCCTTCGCCCGTTCTTCCGCCGCCTTCGCCACCGACTCATCCACTTCCATATAAGTAACTTCATTCCCCTCAATCGACGAAACATACGCATAGACATACTTCTGATGATCCCCCAGCGCACTTTCCGTCTCAACTCCACCTATCCGCCACATCACACATGCCGCAATAAGTACAATCACTAATACAATTACAACCACAATCGTTACTTTCTTCTTCATCAACCGCCTTAAACCTTTCCCTCTTTTACTCTGCCCCCAGCGCCTCCACCGGCACCAGTTTCGACGCCTTATACGCCGGATAGAATCCAAACAGTGTTCCCGTGATGAGTGCAAACAGCAGTGCAATCAGGAATGCTGCCGGTGTCAGTTCAACACGCACACCAAGATACTGTGCCACCGGAGTGACGAGCAGGCTTGCCACAATGCCAAGCACGCCTCCGATCAGACTGATTGCAGCCGCCTCCGCTAAAAATTCAAACAAAATATTCCTCTGGGAGCAGCCGATTGCCTTTAAAATACCGATCTCATTGGTGCGCTCTTTGACAGATACAAACAATACGTTCATGATGCCGATACCACCGACCACAAATACAATGGCTGCCATAGCCATCAGAAGCATCGTCAATATCTCATTGGACGCCGATGCAGCTTCCATCTTGCTTCCCGCATCCTCAAAGGTAAATTCTGCATTCGGATAGGAAGTTGCAAGCACTTCCGTGATCTCCTCCGTGACACCGGACACATTGCTTACGTTCTCCGCGATCACGGTGATAGTCGGACTTACATTCGTTCCCACTAAATATTTCACCCCGGTCGCATACGGAATGAAAACGGAATCATCCGGGCTGATACCGGAAGCCACCGTACCCATAGAAGAAAGCACCCCGTTTACCACATAAGATCGGTCATCGATATAGATCACACTGCCATATGCATCGATTGCACTTCCAAAGATCTCTTCCGCAATAGAAGCGCCTAGCACGCAGACTTTTTCTTTATTCTCATCATCGGATTCTGTGATAAAATCTCCGACTGCAAGACTGAGATTACTGATAGCTGCATAGTTGTCCTTGACTCCGGCGATCGAGTAGTTCTGTGCCTCATCGAGATCACCGCCATCCACGGTAGACCTTGTCGTATAGGAGATCGTTGCCGCTGAGATCCCGGAGACAAAAGTTTCAATATCGTCCACGTCATCTTCATCTAACGTGATATTTTCCCGGTTCATGCGGTCTTCCATATCACTGCCGCCGCCAAAGAAGCCACCCATGTCACCCGGCATGCCGCCTCCGTCACCACCATTTCCACCTCCGGGGCCACCCGACGGTCCACCGCCGGAAGAGTCGCCACCGCCCGTAAATCCTCCCGAAGGTCCACCGGAAGCCCCTGACCCTCCCGATGAACTGCTGCCGGATGGTGCACCGCTGCCGGAAGGCATCATCATCATTCCTGAGTCTGAGGAGTCATCGGAACTTTGATTTCCACCACGGTTTTTATCACCGCCGTCATAGGAAATATCGATTGCACCTGCATTTAAGTTTTTAAACTGATCTGCCACATCCTCCTGACCGCCTTTTCCGATGGCAATCACCATCACGATCGTTGCCGCGCCGACAATGATACCGATCGACGTCATGATTGTTTTAAATTTATTCTGGGTAATATTGATCCAGACAAGTCTTAATAATTCCGATGGTTTCATTCGCCCGTCACCTGACTTTCTATCAGAACCGTCTCTCCCTCGGAAAGTCCCTCCGTGATCTCCACATTGACGCCATCGGAAAATCCGGTGGTCACCTCTTTTTTCTCAATGGTTCCATCACTGTCTTTGACTTTCACATAAGAAACCGTTCCCTCGTTGATAATCGCTTTATTAGAAACATAGACAACGTCTGCCACCTGTTTTTCAATGAATGTCACATTTCCGGTCATATCCGTGTAAATACCGTCCACGTCACCATTTATTTTTACCGTCACATTATAAGAAATCGTAGAAGAACCGCTCGATACGGAAGTATCAATGCTTTCGACCTCACCGGAAAACGTCTGATCCTCGTAGGCATTCAGTTCGATCATGACCTCGTCCCCGATTGCGATCTCAGAGATATCCTCCTCGGAAACGGATACCGTCATCGTCACTGCATCTGTATCCGCAAATGTCACAATGCTCGTACTTGTGGACAGATCATCTCCTGCCTCATATCCGACCGACATGATCGTGCCGTCATAATCCGAATAGATTGTGCCATCTCCGACAAATATCTCAAATTCAGATAAAGCCTCTTTGGCATCTGTCAACGTGTCCTGCGCCGTATCCACTGATACATCCACGCCTGCCACATCTGCGGAATACTGGCTGTCTGCATTTTCGTAGGATAACATTGCCTCTTTGTATTTTTTCTCTGCCTCCACAGATTTTGTAGTGTATGCACTCTTTGCCGCTTTTAATTTATTGTACAGTTTGTCATAATTTCCCTGCTCATCTGCAAGTGACTCACTTAAATCCATTCCACTGTCGATCATTTCCTGATAATAGGTAAGAAGTGCCTGTGACTCATCCACTGCCTCCTGGGCCTCATCCACCGCATCCTGCAGTTCACTGATGGTTGCCTCATATTCTTCCTGTGCAACACTTCCCTCCGCCACACTTAAGTTATAAGAATAGTTCGCACTTACCTTTTCTTTTGCCGAACTGAGTGCTGCAGAGTTATAATCTGCCGAAGCCTCCGTCACAGCTTCCTTTAATTTTTTCCTGTATTTTTCAATGCTCTCATCTGTCAGCTTTAACAGTGCATCGCCCGCTTTTACCTGCTGTCCGACTGAAACATACACTTCCTCTACCTCCAGTACCACCGATGAATTATTGGTGGATGTTCCTGTTGTCTGGGTTCCACTTGTCTGGCTGCTGCCAGAATTTGAAGACGTACTGATATCTTCATCCATATCCTGTGAAATGCTTCCGATTGTCACACTTCCACTCTCTGTAATCCCGACGGTAAGCGTTCCATATTCTGCTGTCGTTTCTTTATAAACCGTTTCTGATTCGCCGCTGTCCGAAGTCTGATGTGCATATACGCTGATCCCTCCGATCAAAAGAAGTGCTGCTGCGCCCAATGAAAGAACTACTGTCACTTTTTTCTTTTTCATTCTGTTTTTTCCTCCTGCTCTCCCTGAAATGTAACGGTTGCGGAAGAACCAGAACCAAGTCTTCCATCCGAATTATCAATTGAAATGATCACTGCATAAGTAACATTCGAAACACTGCCTCCGGTCGTTGCCGAAGATGCGATCGATGAGACAGTTCCTGTCACTGCTCCATCCCGGTTTCCTGCTATCATGACAGATACCTCATCGCCGACGCCAACCTGTGCGATATTCTCCTGTGGCACTTCCACGGAAATCATGATCGTCTGTGTATCACAATACAGCGCAAACGCAGTACCTGACTGCAGCGTATCTTCTGCCTCATAAGGCACTGCCGCGATCGTTCCATCTTCATCCGCCGTAACAACACCATTTTCTAATGCAAGAAGTGCTGTCTGTTCCTCTTTTAATGTATCAAGTGTATCCTGCGCGGACTCCACTGCACTCTCCAGTTCCGAGACGGTCGATTCATAGGTACTTCCCGCATATTTTCCTTCCACCACTGCAGTGTCATATTCATTTTGCAGTTCTGCTTTCTGCGTTGTCGCATCACGCTCTGCCTGTTCATAGTCAGATTTTAAATCATCCAGACTATCCGTCAGTTCCGTAATTTTAGTGTTGGTTTCTTCCACATTTTTATTGTAAGTTTCGACCGCGGAGTCAAATTCCTTCTGTGCCTGTTCGAGTGTACTCTGTGCAGCATCTGCAGACTGCTGTGCCTGTGTCAGCGTATCCTGTGCCTGCGCTAATGCTGTTGTCGCTGCATCAACTGCAGCCTTTTTTTCATCAATCGCACACTCCACATAGTAATCATTGTTATCGATCTTCGTCTGATATTCCGAAATCTGCTCTACCGCCTCATCATAGGCTTCTTTTTTTTCTTCCACTGCGGCATCTAGCGCATCTACCTGTGCCTGATAACTGTCCGCTGCGGTCTGAGCTGTCAGATCGGCGTCCTGCTTTGTGCTCTCCGCAGAAAGTTTTCCGCTTGCAAGATTCGCCTCGGCTGTTTTTAATGTATTCTCGGCATCACTGATGGCATCTTCGTAATATGATTTTGCCGCTTCCATGCTCTCATCCGTCAGTTTAAACAGGGCATCCCCTTTGCTCACGGTATCCCCGGATGAAGCATAGACTTCTTCCACGGTCATTGTGACTGCATTTACCGTAAATTCCGGCATCTGGCTGACCGTGCCGATCTGCGTGGTACCTTCTTCCGAAAAAGAGCCGTCTGTACTCTCCTGCTGGTCTGTATTCTGAGCTTTTACACTATTTTCCGTACTGTCCGTCTGTGCTCCGGATACTGCAGCCTGATATCCGATTCCGCCGGTCATCACACAGACTGCTGCGATGCTGGCGATCACACTTGCCATTCTTTTTCCTGGTTTTCTCATTGCCTTCCTCACTTTCCATACTCATGCGCTCCGTTTTGACAATACAAAAATAACATTGCAACCTAAAGAACAGCTGATTGCAATGTGATGGTTATGTGAAGAAAGCGTTAAATAAGTGTGTCATATAAAAAACCGGAGTGGCACACATCTTTTTGCACCACTCCGGCATTTTTCGTTTTTCATGATATTCTTTTTTATAATTGCCGGTTGTCACACACTCACGTTGTCATGTGCACCAGGTCAGTGCGTCTCCCCACTGATCGTCTTCACATCTGCCTCGTTCTCAACGATCGCCCGGATGCCGCACGCTAATGCCTTTGCGATCATCTCCGCCGGCATGCTCGGTGTTCCCTCCGGCAGATCAAGCGTCTGCTCCGGTAAGTATGGGACATGGACAAATCCGCCCCTCATATGTGGATATTCCTTATCGATCATGTAGAGGACACGGTACATGATATCGTTGCAGACAAAAGTTCCGGCTGTATAGGAAACGCGCGCCGGGATCTTTGCCTCTTTCATATACTGTACCATGCTCTTGACTGGAAGCGACGCAAAATATGCATTCTCTCCGTCTTCCCGGATTGGTGTATCGAGCGGCTGCTTTCCCTCATTGTCCGGGATACGCGCTTCCATCAGATTGATTGCGACCTTTTCCACTGTGATCCCGGATCTTCCACCAGCCTGTCCGACACATAAAACTGCATCCGGATGATGTTTCTCCACCGCAGCCCTGACCACTTCCTCATCCTTTCCAAACACGGTCGGGATTTCAATTTTGATCACTTCTGCCCCTGCTATCACATCAGGGAGAAGTTTGACTGCCTCGTAGGCAGGATTGATCACTGCTCCGCCAAACGGTTCAAAGCCTGTCACTAATATTTTCATTCGTATGCTCCTTTTATCTCCGGTTATTTGTTCAGGAAACGATCCCACTCTTGTGTATCCCCGGAACCGCTGACACGAAGCAAAAAGGTATGATCCTCCGTATCGATGGAAATAACATAATTTCCGTTTTCCTGCTCAATGGAATACACTTCACAGCCCTCTAATTCCTTGAATTTGTCTGCATACGCCTCCGGTGCGATCGTAATATCCTCATTTTTCCGTTTTAAATTGCCGTTCGCATCATAGACTTTATAGCCTTCCTCCACCAGTGCTTCAATTTTCGGTTCACCGATCTTTAAAACCAGTTCATTTGCACGCATCTCCCGGATATCGCGGTTGCAGGAATTCGCCGGCAGAATCGTCACATTATCAAATACGATCTCAAACATCCCGCTCACCGCACAGATCTGTGCGATATATGCCTCCTTAAAACAAAAATGATCCAGTTCATTTATCGTATGATATTTCATGGTAATCCTCCATTCCCACGCTGTTTTCACAGTATTTCTCTGATCATTATACCATTTCCCATTTCATTTTGACAATTCGAAAAAAATACCGTACAATTCTTTCGGTTAAAAATATTTATCATCATTATTTTACGGAGATCAGCCTATGAAAAAAATTGCTTTTTTTGATATTGACGGAACCTTAACCTCGGAGATCGACGGTTCCCTGCCGAAGAGTGCCATAAATGCCATTAGACATGCGCGCACCTTTGGTCATCTGATGTTTATTAATACCGGCCGCTGCTTTCAGAACGTGGAACCACGTTTCAGACGGATCGGTTTTGACGGATATGTCTGCGGATGCGGCACAAATATTTTCTGTTCCGGCACAGAGGCACTGCACGTTGCACAGACACACAGCATTACCATGCAGCTGTTAGAGGCGGCACGCAAAACCAATGTGGATATTCTTTTCGAATCCAGAAAAGAAGTTGCCTTTGATAAAAGCAAATCCCTCACACACCCGGATGCCATACACCAGTATAAAGCATTTTTAAACCGCGGCTATGATATGCCGGAGAATTTGGAAAATCCGAATTTTTTCTGCGATAAATTTGTGGTCTGGTATCAGACTCCTGACCAGTTAGAAGAATTCCGGAAAGTCAGCGATCCTTATTTTACCTGCATCGACCGCGGCGGTACCTTCCGCGAATTTGTTCCAATCGGTTACAGCAAAGCGACCGGCATCCAGTATGTGCTTGACTATTATCATCTGGATCTTGACGCCGCCTATGCGATCGGCGACAGCAACAACGATCTTCCGATGCTCTCTTATGTACCAAACAGCGTCGCCATGGGAAATGCTTCCCCGGCTTCCCTGTTTGATCAGGTATCTTTTGTAACAAAACGCGCAAGCGAGGATGGTATCGCTTATGCGTTAGAGCAGCTTGGATTTTTCGAGTCGTGATTTCTTTACACAGACACCAAAATTTCCGCGGACATTCTATTCATTCATCATGCAGATCATCTTTTATTTTACGCAATATCTTGTTTGAGACAGGTCTTAATATCATCCTCAGCATTACTGATCTGTCTCAAATGAAACGTATCGGTCAGATACTGTAATACATTCGGACTTAAAAATGCAGGCAGTGTCGGTCCAAGATAGATATTGTGGACACCGAGACTTAAAAGTGCCAAGAGATCTGCCACCGCTTTCTGTTCATACCACGAAACGATCATGGAAAGCGGAAGTCCGTTGACATCAGTTTCAAACGCATCCGCAAGCGCTGTGGCGATCCTGACCGCCGAATATACATCATTGCACTGTCCGACATCTAAAAGTCTTGGCAGTCCTGCCACCTCCCCAAAGTCTAACTTATTAAACCGGTATTTTCCACAGGCGAGTGTTAAGATCACACAGTCTTTCGGCACCATCTGAGCAAATTCCGTGTAATAATTTCTTCCCGGTCTGGCTCCGTCACAGCCGCCGATCAGGAAAAAGTGCCGGATCTGTCTGCCTTTTACCGCCTCCACGATCTTATCTGCCTGACTTAAAGCTGCGGCATGCCCAAAGCCGACTAAAATCTCTTTCTTCTCCTGATCTTCCCTAAATCCGCCAAGCTCCAATGCCTGCTTTATAATCTCCCTGAAATCTTTTTCCCCTTTTTCATTTTTTCCGATATGCTTCACACCTTCCCAGCCGACCACGTTCGTGCTGTAAATGCGGTCTTTGTAACTTTCCCGCGGGCGCATCAGACAGTTTGTCGTCATCAGGATACAGCCCGGAAGGTTGTCAAACTGCTTCTGCTGCTCCTGCCATGCACCGCCAAAATTTCCGATCAGATGCGGATATTTTTTTAACCCCTCATAACCGTGGCACGGCAACATCTCACCGTGGGTGTAAATATTGATGCCCATATCCTTTGTCTGCTCCAGCAGCATCTCAAGGTCTTTTAAGTCGTGCCCGGAAACAATGATAAACGGACCTTTTTTGATTGTCACATCCACCTTGTGCGGATATGGATTTCCATAGATCGTCGTATTTGCCTCATCAAGTTTTTTCATAACCGCAAGCGCCATCTCACCGGTGCGCATCGTCATGCGGATCAGCTCCTCCACCGTCAGACTGTCATCTGTTGTCGCCTCAAGCCCCAAAAGATAAAAATCATCCACTTCGTCACTGTAATAACCAAGTTCTCTTGCCTGATGTCCGTACGCGCTGATGCCTTTTAATCCATAAATGATTGTCTGGCGCAGGGAACGGATATCCGGATCTAATGTATTGTCGTACATGATTCCCGCAAGCGGTGCATCGCGCAGCATATCGCTCTTGCTCTCCGGCAGATCGTAGGCAGCATGCGCCGTCGGATTGCTGCTCCTTCCCGCCATCTCCCTGACCTGCTCTTTGATCCGCTGTGATTCCCGTAGCAGTTCTAAATGTGCATCCACATCAAAATTCACGTTCGTTAATGTTGTAAACAGCACGTTTTCAATAAAACTGACCACTGTCTTATCCATATGTGCACCGTTTTCCATCAGCACTTTCCCGTAGCAGCTGATCCCCTTTACCTGAAAGATCAAAAGATCCTGCAGATTAGCGATCTCCGGCGTCTTTCCGCAGACACCGAGTTTGGTGCATCCCTTTCCGTTTGCCGTCTGCTCACACTGGTAGCAGAACATCTCATAGTTTAAATCCATGTTATTTCCCATCATAATCTCCAATTCTAAAAAAATTCCATATCCGCAATGTCTTTTACGATCTGCGCCATCTGCTCCTTTGTCTGTGCACCTCTCGCCGCATCAATGACCTGCCTCTTTTCGTCTTCCGTCATCATGGAAAACTGTCCTAACGCTTTCTCATTCATCGCTAATCCAAACCCAAGTCCTACCGGTAATCCATCTTCTTTAATCATACAATCCTCCCTGTTTTCCGGAGGAAAATGCGAGCTCATTAGCGAGCAGAGGATTTTCCTCCCTGTTTTTCACCTTGTTTCCAACAATAGAATGCACGCTCCGCGAACATTCTATTGTCATAAATAAAAAAAGTAAATGCCCCATCACAGGAACATTTACTTTTCTCATTTGTATTTTTATTTAGTTTTCTCCGGTATTTCTGTTTTTATACGAGAATCTTACTTAAAACTTCATCTTCAAGTACCAGTTTTTTTGCCGCTTCACGGTAGTTTTCCTCATGCAGATAAGTGTGGCGGAACGGCTTGATGGATGGTGCCATATCGATTGCCTTGATAAAATCATCACGCTTCATCTTTAACGTCGCGGCATAATCAAAAAATCCTGTTTCCCGCAGAACCGTCTCCACACGCACATAACGGTGATCCTGCACTTTACTCATGATATAAGTTGCGATTCCGACCTGAATCCCATGTAACTGCGGAATTTCTAATATTTTATCCAATGCGTGTGAGATCAGATGCTCACTTCCGCTTGTCGGTGCACTGCTTCCTGCGATCTCATTGGCGATCCCGCTCATGGCAAGGGAATCCACCAGCTCCTTTAAGAAAAGTTCATCTTTGATGCTCTCATACGGTGTCCGCACAAAACTGTTGACCGCCTTTTTCGCGATCATGACAGCAAAGTCATTCACTTCACTATAACCACATTTTTCCTCATAGATCCAGTCATAAAGCGCTGTGATCTTTGAGATCATATCGCCGATCCCGGAATAGATAAACTTCTCCGGTGCAGTTCTTATGACCTGTGTGTCCACAATAATGCCGTAGGCAAGCCGTGCCGGAACCGAAGTGCGCTTTCCGTGGACAAGAAGGGATGCACTCGCACTGGAAAATCCATCACTCGAACTGGAAGTCGGCACACTGATAAATGGAAGATTGCGTAAAAATGCCGCATATTTTCCCGCATCAATGACCTTTCCACCACCGATGGAAATGACCGCCTGTGTCTTATTTGGCATTGCAAACGCCAGTGTAATGATTTCGTCGATATCCACGGTATCCAATTCACTGTATTCTAAGACTTTGATATCCTCCTGCTTTAATGAATTCATCACATCCGTTCCAAACATATCGATCAGACCATTTCCAAAAAAGATAACGGCCTGTTCGATTCCTTCATTCTTTAAATAACTGCCTATTTTAGTTAAAGCACCTTTTCCAACTTTTAAGATGGATGGTATTGAAATACCTTTTCCTGTCTGCATTCTGTTTCTCCTTTTCACTACCCTGTTTCTCTAAATTATTTTAACCAATACTCTGAAATATCAACCCAATATTGACGCAAGTGTCTCCTTTAACAGACTGACATTGACCGGAAGTGTTTTGCAGTCCTCCCTGTCAGGCTGTCTGATCATTCGCGTTACCTCCAGTCCATCCATTTCCTGCATCATAATATCCTGGCGGTGTAGTACGCACATCTTCCACTGCTTCTTTTCCATTATACACCTCCTTAACTTCAATGCCAAATGTATCTAAAAGCATACATGCAATTTCCATATTCAATGCATTATCCTCCACCACAAAGACTCTTTTTCCGGTAAAATCCATGGACAGATCCGGTGTCATCTCATGCAGCAGATCACTTTCCACCGGTTTTAACTGCAATGTAAAATAAAATCTGCTTCCCTTCCCAGTGTACCTTTTAACTGTATCTGGGAATCCATCTTGTGAACAAGACGGCTGCTGATTGATCTTATTTGTGATGATAGATCCTATCTCATCCAAATCTTTTCGATTTTCCTCGTTATCTAGCATTTTGGGCTAAAGATTACAAAACCGGTGAAAAAATAATTCACCTCAAAGTTCACCGGTGTTTCAGTCTCAGAAATATCACGTTTTAAGCAGCCATAGTTTATGCAGAAAAGAGACGCAGACTTTATATCCACGTCTCCTTATCGCTGCTTTATTACATGCTTATTTTTTTATTGTTACAGATTTAACACCGCTGTAGCTTCCATTACCTTGATATAGTATGTACCGGCAGTCAGATACACTTCATAGGATGCCACAACTCTTTTCGTATTTTCATTACAATCTTCCGTATGTGAATAAAGTTCTTCCTCATCCGTAGAATATACGGATACCTCACACTTCTCCATCTGTGCCGTCATCGCAATCGTTAGCTTTCCTGCTTCCGGCAGTGTAACATAGTACAGGTAATAATCCCCCTGATTTTCACACACACCTGAATATGTTCCGCCGATAACAGCATCGTATGTTCCTGCTAAGATCTGTGTCGTGCCAGACTCTTTTTCAGTTTCTGTTTCTTCCGATATTTCAGTTTCTGCTGTATCTGATATTTCCGTTGTTTCGTCTAGCTCTGTCGCATCTGTGCTTTCTGTACTTTCTGTTCTGTCTGCGGTTTCTTCTGTCACCGCTTGCTCTGTCACAGTGTCTTCACTCTGCGAGACTATTTCTGTGGTTTCACTGACTTCTAATATATCGAAAAGAAACCTTACTCTTTTAGTAAAGCATAGCAATCAGCTTATTGTCAACAAAATCCAAACATTTTTGCCGCCCAGTAGATCAGTCCCAATACCCAGCTCGAAAAAATACCATACAAAATGACCGGTCCCGCGATCGTAAATATTTTACAACCGATTCCAAAGACCTGTCCCTCTTTCTGAAACTCGATCGCCGGTGCCGCAACACCGTTGGCAAATCCGGTGATCGGCACGAGCGCACCGGCACCTCCCCAGTTTGCAAGTGACGGATACAGATTAAGCCCTGTTAAGATCACAGATAATAAGATCAACAGGATACTGCACCAGCTACCCGACATCTCTTTATCAAGTCCAAGGCTTTTACAGATATTTAAAATGAACTGCCCGATGCAGCAGATAATCCCTCCCATCACAAATGCCTTTGCCATATTTGCTGCAAGGTTGTGTTTTGGGGTGATGGACTCCACATATTCATTGTATGCCTGGTCTCGTACTTTTTTGTCTGCGCCGTATGACACTTTGGATAAATTTTTCTGCTTTTGCTCATCTGATGTTTTGGCTGAACTGCTTTGTTTGGTGGTTGGCTGCGCCATGGTTTTTCCCTCCCATATATTTTCCTCTTATTGGAATAGTATGTCAGATCTTTTCTATATTTATTCGCAGCTTTTTTTGTGCATTATATCCAAATTTTATCATTACACTTGTATACTTATCTTTTCTATGTTAAACTCTTCTCAACATTTTTAACTGTTGGAAAGCTGAGAAGGACTTAAAAACCACACCATTTCGTCCGGTCTTTCATCGTCAATACAATTTCTCTGAAGTGATAGAAGATAACAGGTCGGCAGGTCTTTCTAAAAAATAATCTGCTTTTATGTGCTTATTATGACTGCCCCATACTGCCAAAGCAAAATCAATTCCTGCATTTTCCGCACATTTACTGTCATATTTGCTGTCTCCGATATAAAGCACTTTACTATGGTCTGTTTTTGATAATTCCACATATTTCAAAATCGGTTCGGCATTGGGTTTATGTTCCTGTGTATCGTCTGCACATATGATTGTTTTGAAATAATGACTGATACCAAACGGACTAAAATCATGTGTAAATTCTTCCCTTGTCTTCGATGTGACAATCCCCATTTCATAATCCAGGCTTAGAAGATTTTTCAATAATTCAGTGATTCCGTCAAATACTTTAATGGTATTTGTATAGTTACGCATATTTTTATCCCATAATTCTATCGCATAGGAAGTGTCTTTTATCTCAAGTTTTTTCACAGCGTCTGTCCCTGTAATCCCTAACGCAAATCTTAGTTCAGAGCATGGTATCTCTCTTCCGGACAATCCCTTTATAGTTTCCTGTAAAGAATGTAATACAGCATATTCCGTATCAATCAGAGTACCATCAATGTCAAAAACAATATGCTTATACTTCATACTGCCACCTTTCCCTGTCTGTATCAAAATAACGTATCGCTGTCCGCAGTTTCCAAAAATCACTGGATTCGTAATACACAATATCCCTCCTTAACGTAAACTGTTTTCCACAATACCCGGAAATGCGTGGGATATACATATCTGTGCAGCTTTTTCCCATCCGCGCTCCATACAGTACTGATAGCCGTCTATCAGATGCCTTTCCGAACTCACTCCGGCATAGCGTCCAATATCATGCAACAACCCGAAAATATATGCCTGTCCAGAAGATAAATCTTTACAATGTGATGCAATGTTTTTACAGGCTTCGGCTACAAACCGGGAATGATCTGCCCATGCTCCCGGATTGGATTCTGACGCTTCCCTTAATGCCAATTCTGCGGTCTGAATGTTCAACTCCATTTTTAACTCCTTTCAAATGGACGGGGCTGGTAAATAAAACGCCCAGCCCCTTTATAATGAAATATTTACAGACAAATCAGCAATCCCCCGCATAGTACGAAACAATTTTCATATAGTCCGTTGGATTCGGAATTTCTAAAATAAGACACAGACAGTTTTTGTTTTGAAAGTATTGCCGCCACAAACTGTCCTGTATCCTTTCTTCCCCATTAATGTTTTGTTTTTTACCGTTCGGGCAGAGCATATATACTTTGCCGATGCAGGCATTGACAGTACCTAAAAAATTTTTCATGTTCAGAATGTTTAGCTTTACCACTTTGCGCTCACCTCCTGTAAATTGCTGTTTCACTTTACAGATATCATTATAATGCAAAAGACATAGGAAAAATATTTCTTTTCCGCCATTACCTATCACTATTCTGCCATTTTTTCCTATATTCTATAGGTGAACAATGTGCATATTCCCGAAAAACCTTTCCAAAATAACTGCTGCTCCCTAAACCACACTCATGACTGATAACAGTAACAGCTTCCTGCCCCTTTGCCAACATCTGACAGGCAACTTGTAAACGGTAAGTTGTTATATACTCTACAGGTGTCATGTGCAGACAGTCATGGAACACTCTATAACACTCCCTTTCGCTTAAATATGCTGCCGCAGCAAGTTCCGGAATAGATATTTTTTCTCTGTAATGTTCATGAATGTATATCATCAGCAGCTTTATTTTATCGTTGCTTTTGTTATGTTCCCCTTTCTTTTCACGCATAGAACGAGAACGTTCAAAAAGCATGAGCCATATTTCCGTTAGGGCTTCCCGTAGTTTTATTTCATATCCAAATTCATCACTGGATAAACGAAATGAGGCAGCAAGCAGTTTCAAAATTCTTTCTTCTTCTGCATTGCCCGGAAAAAGCGGGATTACCTCAATCTGCGTGGCTGTTATGACAGGTAAAATATATTTTTGTTCAATCCTGCTTCCCTGTTCTCCGGCAAGTAAGGAAACGTCGAAAATATGAAGTAGCTGTATATTCTTTTCTTTCTGCGATATTGCTTTTGTCATATGGAGTACATTGGGATTTATCATGCCGCCGCTTCCAGCCGGAAACAATATTTTTCCTCCAGGCGTATCATATTCAATACTACCGCTTTCCATATAAAAAAGTTCCACTGTCCTGTGCCAGTGCCACGGTACATAACACCCTATATACTTGTCAAGTTCTGCCCTCGAAACAATATAGGGAAAATCTTTTTCAAAACCGGGAAGCAGTTCTTCCTTGCTTCCAGTATAAAATTCAATGCTATGGATATTTTTCATGTCTGTTCACCTGCACATCTGGGAGTTTGTATCTGCTTTATGGATTAAACATACTGGAATAACTCAGTAATTGTTTTTTATTGACTGTTCTCTTCTCATGATTGTCTGCGTATTGCATTTAGACTGTTTACTTTGCAGTCTCAATCTATTGGTCAGATTTTCTAACTTTCCATATACGAAAATTTTTCTCCGATTATGCCCAGAAATAAGTATTTTTTCTTTTAAAGAGTCCCAATTTCATGCAAAAATTGAGCGTTTTATATCATGGTGCCATGATTTCAGTCACCCTGACGCTATATCTGCTGACATCGACAGACTTTTTCACCCCTGCTCCGGAACCGTCACCATCCACAGATACTGCTCACTTTTTCCCCATAGCAGCAATTCTTTCATCTGCTCATCATACTCCTCTGTCGGCTTATAATCTTTTAACATCGAAAACAGGTACTTTTCCTGTTCGTCCTTCGGCTCTGTCTTTTCGATTTCCTGATGTACAAATTCCCCCAGTTCGATCGGTTTGATATCTTCTGAAAACTCAACTCCCGATAACTTTGCAATCAGTCCTGCCGCATAATAAAATTCGTAGTTGCCGGTCAGGACAGATTTCTGCATGTTGCATTTTATGATAACACTCTGACGTACGATGGATGTGACCATACCGGATTCCCCCTGTTTCTTCGAAATAAAATGCTTAGGACAAAGAGTCGCCTGCGACTCTTTCGCGCTCGAGCGGTGCTGTTTACAGCTAACTTCTACTCCGCGAGATGCGCATCCCGCCCGGAGGGCTTTTTCATTCATAGGATGTAATTTCCTATGAATGAAAAAAAATGTGCTCCAAAATATAACGCCTTTTCCCAAACATCCTACATTCTAATCCGAAATCTCTCACACGTCAAACACACAGTAAACCTTTTCCGCACAAACTCTTCCTGAAATTCCAAACCTTGCCGTGGAAAACTCACGCCAAGCCTACCACGGCAAGTCCCTACGACACCCCTTCCCCGATTTTCCTCACAAAATAATAAAACGCCCCGCACGTCTTGCCGACCGCCATCGTCCACATGACCCACGGCAGTCCCACTTTCAGTTTTGCCCGGCGGAACAGGATTGGGAATGTGTTTAATATCTCTGCGAGAGCCACCGCGATACAGCCGACAAACATTCCCGCCGAGAGCCCGTACAGGCCGAGAAAGATATGTCCTGATACCTGTCCAAGCGGAATATGCATCTGCAAAAATACGGAGACGATATTTCCAAGGATTCCGCCAAGGATGATTGCCTGCTCAAAGCAGAGCGTACCCGCCGCACGGTTACATTTTCCGATCATACGGGGAACAACACCGATGACGATCACAAAAGCAAACGTTCCCGCAGCGACCGCGCCGCCAAACGCAATTCCCAAAAATCCGAGCAGAATATGATTAAGAAACATCTATGCTGTGACCTCCTCTGCCTGCATTTTCAATAAATGTGGTATCCACATCCTTTTCGTATTTCCGCATTTCAATCTGGATCGGCGTCGGGTCCGGCGTGATCTTCTTTCTGCCGACATGATTAAAAAATAAAATGATGCCGAGTCCAAGCCCGATGCAGTAACACACCTCAAGCTCGTTCACACCGTCCGCCTTTATCCCCATCACCTGTCCGTATAGTTTGTCAAACACGTCTGTCACGGAAATATCATTATTAAATGCCATGATTGTGAATGCTGACCCGAAAAAAATGATAATGCAGAGCAATACGGTTTTGACCGCATTCATCACCTTTGGCTTTTCCGGATCCGGAATATATTCTATGATAAAATCACTCTCGCCCTCATTGGAGATCGTCAGCGACGGGTAATCTTCATGGATCTGCTCAATGATCTTTAACACGGAAAAAACCTTCATCTGGTTTTTCTCTTTTTTCTCATTTTTCTGATTCGTAAAACTGTATATCTTTTTCTGTTTTAACTGACGCAGGATTGCCTCGTTCGTGCACTCCATCTTTGCAATATCGTTCAACACGACATGGCGGTCAAAAACGATCGTGTTCTGCTCAATTTTTAAATAAAGTATCTCGCTGTTTACGCCCATATCTTATCCACATCCTCATCCTCCGAATTGTCATATACTAACATGCCATCTGTAGGTATCTCATTTTCTTTCCGGTATTTTGTGTAGAAACAAACCCCGACCACCAGTGCCATAACTATCACTCCAAGTAAAACTGCTCTGTATTTTCTGCAATTCATAGTGAACCTCCATTAACTTTTGTCTTATTATGCGAATTATTATTTCTTTTTTTTGGGATATTATGTATAAGCAAAACAGAATCATTGGAATATGGAAAATTACTTTTACAGGAAAACATTGCATACGACACCTTACTTTTTATTGGAAAGTATATAATTTTTTACACATGACAGATTGCTTTTTATCCAAAAACATGTTATTTTTTCATGAGTGTTCATAATAAAAACTCCTGTCTGACAGGAACGGGATTTTAACATAACAGTTGAACAACTATAATGATCAATTTCACTGATAGAAAGGAACTGCACCATGGCAGTCACAAAGGAAATTTTATCTTTAGCGGTGGAAACCGGAGACGCACTTCTTCGCAACGGCGCAGAGGTGTACCGTGTGGAAGATACCGTAATGCATATCTTAGAGGCATATGAAATTGAAGAATATGACGTTTATGTGCTCTCAAATGGAATTTTTGCGAGTGCAAATGAAAATAAAGATGATGCGTGCAGCATGATCCGTCATGTCCCGCTCGGTCAGACACATCTTGGACGTATCGCAGCCTTAAACCAGCTTTCGAGGGAAATCTGTTTCCACGAATGTTCCCTAAAAGATGCGTGGACACGTTTAGATGAATGTAAAGCGATTCCCACCTGCAGCAAATGGACGGAAGTCTTTTTCTGCGGTCTTGGAAGCGGCAGTTTTTCATTTCTGTTTGGCGGAACTCCGTTAGACGGCGTGATAGCATTTATCGCCGGCGCACTTTTAAATATGGTGTTAAAAAAGTTTTCACAGCGGAAAACTTCAAAATTCATCACCAATATTTTCGGCAGCGCACTTGTGACACTCGTCAGTCTGATCACTTTTTCCATTGGACTGCCGGTTTTGTATGACAAGATCATCATCGGTGCGATCATGCCATTAGTGCCGGGGATCGCATTAACGACTTCAATCCGCGATTTCTTTAACGGCGATTATCTCTCCGGCGCGATCCACATGATCGATGCGGTTCTCACCGCTTTTTGTATTGCGGCAGGTGTCGGAACCGTCATGACGATCTATAATCTTGTAGTAGGAGGTATTTTGTAATACTATGTTTATCCAGTTTATTGTCAGTATGATCGCAACGCTTTCTTTTGCCGTGCTGTTTTGTGCACCAAAATCAGAACTTCTCTTCTGCGGACTTACCGGTGCGATCGGATGGATCGTCTATCTAATCTGCCTGCAGTTTGACACCGGAACCGTCATTGCAAACATGATCGCAACACTTGCCCTCACGGTCTTTTCAAGGATGGTTGCCGCCCTGCGTAAAAATCCGGTGACCGTCTACCTGATCGCCGGTATTTTCCCACTGGTGCCGGGGGCTGGTATTTATTATACTTCCTATTATTTTATCATGAATGACATGAATGAATTTTCACGTTACGGAATGGAGACAATCAAAGTTGCCGGAGCGATCGTACTCGGTATCATCTTCGGATTTTCCCTGCCGCAGATGTGGTTTAACGCACTGCAGCACCGGACAAAACGGCAAAGCAGCCATGCCTGATGCCAGCATCGCAAAAGAACTTACAGAAAAACAGAACGGATCCCCTTCTGCTCTAATTGATTCTCAAATACATCGCAGATAGACCGGTCAAACTCCCTGATATCCGTTACCGTTTCGTCCATGATATATTTTCCGCTTTCAATACGCGCCATTTCTAAAACATCATTGAGAAGGGATAGCAGATATTCACTGGAACTTTTGATCTTGCCAAGATAGTCCTCCCGTTTTTCCACGTCATCCCCATATATTTCTAAAAGATCAGTATAACCAATGATGGCGTTCATCGGCGTGCGGATGTCATGAGACATATTAAACAAAAAGGCTGATTTTGCATGGCTTGCTTCCTCGGCTCTCTTTAACGCCTGCTCTAATTTTTGACGGCTTTCCCTTTCCTCTTCGACAATGTCATCGATCGGACGGTAGCCAAGAATGATCTTGTAGCTGTCATCATCTGAATAAAGACGCACTGCCCGCGCTTCAAAGTATTCCATTCCTGCACGGTTCGGCAGTGTTCTGTGCCGGTATACAAAGCTCTCATGATCATCCAGATATGCCATCAGATTCCTGTTGTCAAACATTTCCATAAAGCCCGGGGCCGACTCTTTCACAACAAAAGTATTATAAGAATGCCGTATCCATTGAGAATAGCATTGTATGCTGCCAGACTGGAGTTCTTCGGCAGCACAGTGGGAGAATGATTTTTTCTTGATGACAGTCATGGTATCTGCCATCAGGTCGCATAAGTATGCCGCAGTGTAGTCAATGCACAGAGCGTCATAAAAATGTCTTTCCTGTTCAGATTTATCAAGTGCGTGCTGTAATTCGACAAGCGTTTCGCGTACATTGGCATCCTTGTCTTCAATGTGCCTGACCTTGTCAATGGTTATATTTAGCATTGCAGTTTTCTCCCCGGGTTTATACTATCTTAAGCTGTATTTTACCTTCCCCCGCAGGCAAAGTCAACCTGGTGTGCTGTCCGTTTTACGCTCTATATCCCTTTTCTTTTGAGCATACCGTAATGCATTGTATCTGGTGTGTAGTTTTGGATTTTTATCTTATTTGCAAGTCAAACAGTCAGGATTTTACCGTTAAACAAAATATGATATCTCATTGCCATATCCTGTACCCAGTTCACAAAAGGATCCCAGCCATCGTTTAACACCTCTGCGCGAAAAACAATCTTTTTCTTCTCAAGATTTATCACAATCCTCTGTTTCTTGTATTGATCCAGATAGAAAAATTCTATGCTTTTTATATCACTCCACGGTATGCTTTTTTTCCTCAAAAAATGGATTACCTCTAACAAATATCCTGTACAATACACTTTATAACAGCAGTAATGCGCCAGCACATAAACGCCATAGATGTTAAAAAATCCCATACAAAACAGTGGAAAAATTCCATCTCTGCCTTGAAAAAATTCTATCATCACCTGTGCATCTTTGTTTCTCTCATGCAAAAAAGATAATACAAACATCATATCCAGCGCAGTAACTGCAATCGGGAGCATGTAGTATCTGCTGCTACACCGCAATACCTGAAAATTACCTTCCCCGAAACATTCCTTTTGGTTTTTTCGCCGAAAAATATATTTTTCAATTCTTTCAAAACATTCAATCAGTATCAATCCGACTATGTTTATTCCGACCAGACTTCCCGTGCTGATCGCAAAATCTTTTATCAGCTTCAAATTCGACTCTGCGTCATCACTGAGCAGCATACAGTCAACAGCAAATAAAATATTTGAAATAATGAACAGAAGGAAAAAAAGTATAATCAAATCTGTTGTTGAAGTTTCGCTTTTGTCTTTCATTTGTGAGTGTCCTTCCTGCCTTTGCATACTAACTGTTTTCTTTCCAATTTCATTGTATTGATTATATGCAAAATCAATCATAAAAACAATCGTATTTTTTTACGATTGATTTTATGACCGTTTTCAATCATATCGAAATCTTATCCACGCGGGAAAAAAACCTTTCGATATTTTTCAGGGGTTGTGTACAACACTGGGGCAACAGTTGACGGAAACAGCAGTTTAGCTATAAAATAGATAACAGATGGAGGAAGCTGCGAGCATGAAATTAAAACATAGTATTTTAGGGTTACTTTTACTTTTTACCCTGGTACCGCTTGGTATCTTCGGAATATTTTCCATTTATGAGACGAACCGCAAGATTGATGAGCTGACGGAGCAGAATGTGCAGGCAATCAGCGAAAATCAGGTGATGAATATCAAAAACTTTACGCAGGACCGCAATAACGAGATGGACATGATCGCGAGTTATCAGCTGACGCAGAACGCGATCCTTTACAGTCTAAGGGAAAATGAAAGCCCTCTGGCACGAAACTATGTAGACAATCTGCTGAAGGAACGCAAAAAATACAGTATCTTTGTAGCGAGCATCTCTGTGGTAAACCGGAATTTTCATGTGGTCAGTTCAAGTGAAGAGTACGAACCGGGCACTGTCAGTGCAATGAAAGATGTCGATCCTAAATATCAGACCGGCGAATTTATTATCGGTGACGTGTATGAGCGTATAACAGATGACGGCAGGAAAAATGTCGTGCCCGCCTATACCGGCGTCTATTATAATAATGAACTGATCGGCTATGTGATGGAGGAGCTGGATACGGCATATTTTGACGACCTGCGGCTGAATATGGACACTCTTGCAGATGGAACTTTCTATCTTCTCGACGGCAATGGGGCGATCATCACGGCAGGTGACACAAAAAACAAGAGAAGCTTAAAGACATTTGTCTCTAAAAGTTCCGACCGCAATGATTTTCAGAAAAAATGGGATGCGATCGACCATGAGAAAAATCCGTCCGGTTATGTGCGCTACCGCTATCACAGACAGGATTATATTACATATTATTCCGACGTGGAAAATACCGGCTGGGGCATCCGTGTGACTGAAAATCTGAGTGCACAGAAGCAGACCGGCAGAACCTACGGTGTGCTGATCGCGCTCGGTCTTTCTGCACTCATTATCGGCGTATTCTGTACACAGTATTTCATGACAAAGAAAATTTTCGCACCGATTACCCATATTCTGCAGGTATTTGCGCAAATCAGGGAAAGTGAGGATTATTCCCTGCGTGTCCACATTCAGGAAAAACATGAGACAGGTGAACTGGCTGCGGGTATCAACGAGCTGTTAGACTATGTGGAACAGGCAGACCGGAAAGAAAAAGAGCGTCAGCAGAAACTTTTACAGATGGCAGAGAACGACCCTCTGACCGGTATCAAAAATAAAAAAGCGATTGAAAAAGAGATGCTTTCGATGGTGCAAAGGGCGGTTGAAAGCCATGAACAGATCACATTCGGCTTTGTCGATATCGATGATTTCAGGGATTATAATACCAATTACGGTCATCAGGAGGGCGATGCTGTCATCCAGTTCGTAGCGCAGACACTTAAAGAAAACATACACGGTGCAGTCGGCAGGATCGGAGGGGACGAGTTTGCATTCTGCTATGCCGGTGAGTTAGAACCGGAACGCATCCGGCATAATGCCGACAAAATTCTTGAGATTCTGCGCACGCAGCATGTAAACGAACAGACCGGCGAGGTGCTGCCGGTGCCGTGCAGTATCGGCATTGTCATGTCCCAGGGCGATACGCTTGACTATACACAGCTAATCCGCAGGGCAGATCTGGCAATGTATCAGGCAAAAGAGAACGGCAAGAATACATTTGTCCTGAACGTGGACTGACAGGCAGGCTTTCCAGTGTACTGTATCAATGATTCAGTACACTAGCTCTGCTGCCCTGCGATCTTTGCCGCCAGCTCTTCTAAATACTCCCACCTGTCCATCTTTTCTTCTAACATTTTCTCTGCGTTTTCTTTCTCCTCAACCAGCTCCCGCAGCTTTGCTGCATTGGTGGCATTCGCTGCCATCTCGTTATCTAAATCTTCCAACTTCTGTTCGAGTGCTGCAATATCATCCTCGATCGTCTCGTATTCTTTCTGCTCTTTATAGCTGAATTTCAGTTTCTTTTTTTGCTTCCAGGTTGCAGTCGAATCATTTTTTTCGATCACACTTTCTTCGGATTTCTGGTTTTGTGAATTACCCGATATATCGGCACCAGCAGACCGCGCCGCAATGTTTCCACCCGGTGTCCTGCCCTCTGCCGCAAGTCGGTTTACATAATCTGTATAGCCGCCTTCATATTGTTTCAGTTTTCCGTCTCCCTCAAAGGCAAAGATACGTTTCATTGTCCGGTCGAGGAAATAACGGTCATGCGATACCGTAACAACGATGCCCTCATAACGGTCCAGATAGTCCTCTAAAATCGTCAGCGTAGCTATATCAAGGTTGTTTGTAGGCTCATCCAGCAATATAAAGTTCGGGGATGTTGCCAATACCCGGAGCAGATTTAATCTTTTCTTTTCCCCGCCTGACAGTTTTCCAATCGGACTGTACTGTTTTTCCGGTGGAAATAGGAAACGCTCCAATAAAACAGATGCAGATATGACTCCGTCCACAGTCTGGATATATTCTGCCGTATCTTTTACATAATCGATCACTCTCTGATCCGGGTTCATATATGACAGATCAATTTCATTTTCATCCTCATTTTTTTCTGAGGCTATTTCCTGCGCATAATATCCCATTTTCACAGTCTGTCCGATAATGACCTGTCCGGAGTCCTGCGGAATAATACCTGCAATAATTTTCATCAGAGTAGACTTGCCACAACCGTTTGGTCCGATAAATCCAACTCTGTCTCCCTTCAAAAAGATATAAGAAAAATCCTCGATCAGTTTTCTGTCTCCATAAGCCTTGCAGATATTTTCCAGCTCCACGGTCGTTTTTCCCATTCTTGTAGAAATAGAACTTAATTCCATCTGTGAATCCTGCGCCGGATTTTCACGATCTCTCAGCTCTTCATAACGCTGGATGCGTGCTTTCTGTTTTGTAGAACGTGCCCTTGCTCCCCTTTGTATCCATTCCAGTTCCACACGCAGGATCGACTGACGTTTTCGTTCACTGGCTGTTTCCATTTCCTGACGCTGGGTTTTTAGTTCCAGATACCCGGAGTAATTCGCCTGATAACTGTAAATTTTTCCTTTATCAATCTCCACGATCCGGTTACACACACTGTCTAAGAAATACCTGTCATGTGTTACCATGATAAGCGCACCTCTCCATTTTTTCAGATAATCCTCCAGCCAGTCTGCCATATCATTATCTAAATGGTTCGTAGGCTCATCTAACAGAAGAATATCTGCCGGGGAAAGAAGTACCGATATCAATGCCAGACGCTTTCTTTGTCCACCGGATAATTGTCCCGCAGGCTGCATGAAATCTTTAATTCCAAGCCGGGTCATCATTGCCTTGGCATCACTTTCAACAGACCAGCGGTTTTCATCCGTTACATTTCCTTCCAGCACACATTCCAGACTGCTTTTTTCCGGTTCGAATTCCGGATGCTGCGGCAGATAACGCATGACCACATGGTTAGCCGTCGTGACGGTTCCCTCGTCTGTCTCCTCTTCCCCCATGATCATCCGTAGAAGTGTTGTCTTTCCGGTTCCATTGACGCCAATGATACCGACTTTCTCCCCATCCTGCAGCGAAAATGACGCGCCATCAAATAACTTTCTTTCGGTATAGACCTTTGTCAGATTCTCTATATTAATCAGATTCATGTATTTCCTCTTTCACTTTATTTTATAGCTCATGATACACCATATAAATTTAATATAACTTCAATCCACTGCGTACCGGCTCACTCGTCAGATCCACACCCAGTTTTTTGAAGATCTTAATATCCACCTCGGAAAGCATGACCGACGTATGCACCTGACAGCCACGGAGTGCAGGGATCTGCTCAATGGCGCATTTCGCATTTTCATTTGACACTGCTGCAAGAGATAACGCAATCAGAACCTCGTCCGTATGAAGTCTTGGATTCTTTCCTCCTAAGAAACGTACTTTCAGATCCTGAATCGGCTCAATTGCCTCCGGGCGGATCAGCTTTTCATCATGTGCAATTCCGGCTAAATATTTTAAAGCATTTAAAAGCAATGCTGCTGATGCTCCAAGGAAATCAGACGTTTTTGATGTAATGATCGTTCCATCCGAAAGTTCGATCGCTGCGGTCGGAACACCCAGTTCCTCCGCACGCTTCTTTGCGGCAACGGTAACTTTTCTGTCGTCTGTTGTAATCTTCGCCTGTTTCATTAGAAGCTCGATCTTGTAAACTTCATTTTCGGTCGCTTCTTCTCTTACCAGCTTATTCACTGCGGTGTAATAACGTCTGATAATTTCCATTTTAGATGCCACGCAGCAGGCTTCATCATCGATGATGCAGTTTCCTGCCATATTTACTCCCATATCAGTCGGCGATTTGTAATAGGTATTTTCACCGTATATTCCCTCAAAAATTGCATTTAAAACAGGAAATATTTCTATATCACGGTTGTAGTTTACCGTGGTCTTTCCATATGCTTCCAGATGGAACGGGTCAATCATATTCACATCATTTAAGTCTGCTGTTGCAGCCTCATATGCAAGGTTGACCGGGTGCTTCAACGGAAGATTCCAGATTGGGAATGTCTCGAACTTCGCATAGCCGGCTTTGGTTCCGCGAATGTTTTCATGATAAAGCTGTGAAAGACAGGTTGCCATTTTTCCGCTTCCAGGCCCCGGCGCAGTAATAACCACAAGCGGTCTTGTCGTCTCAATATAATCATTTTTTCCAAAACCATTCTCGCTGACGATCAGTGGAATATTCGACGGATACCCCTCGATCTTATAATGCTGATATACTTTGATTCCACGTTTTTCGAGTTTTTCCCGAAACTGCACTGCACCATTTTGTCCGGCAAACTGTGTGATGACCACACTTCCGACATAGAGTCCTTTTTTCTCAAACTCTCCGATCAGACGGACAACGTCCACATCATAAGTAATGCCAAGGTCTCCACGCACCTTGTTTTTCTCAATATCCGCCGCACTGATCACAATTACGATTTCTGCAACATCCGAAAGCTGCATCAGCATCTGAAGTTTACTGTCCGGTGCAAATCCCGGCAATACTCTCGACGCATGGTAATCATCAAATAATTTTCCACCAAATTCCAGATAAAGCTTATCACCGAACTGACTGATGCGTTCTTTGATATGCTCCGACTGAATTTTTAAATATTTGTCATTATCAAATCCTATTCTCATCTTAATCCCCATTCTTGCGTGTGAAAAATCTTATTTTTCACACGCACTATCCTCTTATGTTTTATTTCTCTCTCAGACACGGAATATATTATACTATATAATCCAGTCAAAATACACGTTTTCTTTTTCCTTTGTTCATTATAAAAAGCTGCCTAATGATATTATCACTATCATTGGCAGCTTTTCTCCTACACATTCATTTTCACTTTATACCTGTCTCTCTTATTTGACCACAACTTTTATTTTTTGTGCACATCCGTTTGTTGCATATACATATATAGAACAGGATCCTTTTCCTTTCGCGGTGATCTTACCATTTTTAGATACCACTGCCACTTTACTGTCTGATGTAGCATATCGGAATTCCGATATATGATTAATGATCGGACGTTTCTTATTCTTCTTGACAATCGAAGCTTTTACGACAGCTTTTTTCCCTTTTGCCAATACATAAGAAGTCTTTTTCAGTTTAATGCTTTTTGCATCTGTTACTGATTTATTCTTCTTTCCTGCTGCATGTATCGTGATCGATTTCGCAACTGTTACTTTTTTGCCATCAACCATCTTATATGCAAGAACATGACATTTTATATTTTTTTTCTGATTGATTCCTTTCTTTTTCAATTTGCTGATCTCAACAGATAAACTATCCGCTGCCTTTACGGACTTTACAACCTTTTCCTTATCTTTTCCGCAGTATGCCATATAAACATCATAACCATCTGCATCTTTAACTTTTCCCCAAGTTACCTTGACCGTCTTTCCTGCTTTCACATTAAATTTCGAATTTAATGCTGCGTCTTTTGCCTCTGTCCTTTTTACTTTTACCGGTTCACTTTCCGTATTCTTTTTATCTGCAGCCTCAGCTTCTTTTTTTCTTGTTTCACTTACATATTTGCAGACACTACAGGTATATCTTTCCGCACCTGCCGTTCCATAAACATGAGCTGCTTCATCTTTTTTTTCTGTGGTGTGTTCACACGTGGCAGCATGCCAATGGGAAGTATCATTGCTGCTCCACTCATCCCTAAATGTGTGCCTGTGTTCTACCCATTTTGCATAAAGAGTCGTGTCGGCAGTAAGTGCCTGTCCCGGCCGCGCAATCGTCGTAAAATCTGCATCTGTATACCAGCCGGCAAACTCATATCCATCTTTCGTCGCAGCTGGCAGCGGATCCGGCAGGTTCGTCTGATTTCCCTCTGCTATCTGACTGCCACCGTTTGTATTGTAGATAATCTTATATTTAATGTTAGCATTTTCTACGATCGTATATGGCGTATTTTTTAACAATGGGCCAGAGCTGTCAAGATTAAAATACCAGTTAAACTCGCTATACCCCACCTTATCCGGATGATCCTTATGGGCTTCCGTAGCCACCACCTCAGAGCGTTTCATGTCTCCAGTACCGTAATCCGTGCCCGTCGTAATCCATATCATATTGCACTTTTTACAAACCACAATCTGTCTGTCTACCGTTAACTGAACCCCCCTGTAAACCACATCTCCAGCTTTCAATTCGGCAGGATCAATCGTTCCCGTTGTATATTGTGCTGCATGTACCTGTGTCGTTCCCATTGCAGCAAGCATCAAAAATGCCATCATCATTGATACAACTACATTTATGTACCTGCTTCTGTTTAACTTATTCATCCTTTGCATCTCCTTTTCTGCTAATTTTCTACCAGATAATCCCGTTTTTCAAATCCGAGCATATGTGCAAGTACACTGGTTGGGAAAATGTGAAGCTCTCTGTTTAATTTTGTCACCGAATCATTATAAATCAGTCGGCTGGTCTGCACCATTTTTTCATAACACTCTACCGCGTCCATACATTTGATGTATTCATTTTCATCAGTCGAACCCGGATATTCTTCTAAAACCGTCTGTGTCCGGAAAAGCACCTCGTTTATCACACCTTCCTGGCGCAAAACCTCCTCCGGTGTGGAAGTTTCCATAATGATACACCGTTTTTCATTTACTTCATCTGTAAGTGTCTGTGCCTCGTATCCTGCATATTTTTTTGTAAAATCAAGCAGGGAAAGTAACGCATCAAACCGTGACGAAAGCTGCACTCCGATCTGATTCATGGAATGATTGATATTTTCATCCATGATCGCTAATTTTTTCCGTACAGAAACAATCCATATGGCAAGCAAAATCACAAGCAAACAAACAATTACAGAGATTTCCATTCAAATACTCCTTTACTGTACAAAATATACTGCATTGTATCCGGAAGTATCGGACAATGCTACCATTGTCAGTCCGTCAAAATCTGCAAACACGCAGGCATATACCAGATCTGTGCCGTTATTGTCAAATGTTAAACGCACACCTTCATCCTCATAATGATATTCACAGACACCGTCTAACGTTCCACCTCCCTGTACCATCTGTACAGTGGAACCATCATCGCTAAACACGATCTCCAATTTTCCGCCATACTGCTCTAATGCAGCATCATAATCGTCCTGTGTCATTTGCACACCGCCAATGTTACCCCCACAGAAACTCCAGGTTGTTCCTGCTAAGTCCGGCATCTCTAAAATCGGCACATCAAGCAGGCAGAATAAGTCTTCGGTAGAATCTGTTTCCACATCTTCGCTTTGTGCATCTGCTGCCTCTGTGTCCACAACAATATCTGCTGCATCGGTCTCTGCCACATCGGTCTCCACATCAGTGCCAGTATCTGCCACATCTACATCTGCCTCTGCGTTTGTCACTGTGCCATCAGCAGTCTCCTCGGTATTCCCGCAGGCGGTAAAAGAGAATGCCAGCATTGAACTCAACATAATTGCTAAAATTTTTCTTTTCATAATTTTTCTCTCCTTTGTCATTTGTTTTTCATTTCTCTCTGTTGACATTAATGTACCGTATTTTGTGCTGCAGTGGATTAACTTGTTCTGAATCGACTATAATGTGCACTCAATCGACATTTTTTATTTTTCATATGTAGTTTTGTTGTCTCTTTTAAAGTGCAGCATAAAGCTGCACCTTATAAAGAAACGCGTAAAATAAATTTATTATCTTCTACCAGAAAGCTGTACATACCACCATACCGGTCAACAATTGCACAAATACTGCGTACGCCGATTCCATGCCCCGGCCGGTCGGTAACCGGAACACCGTTTTCAAATACTACCTCTTTTCTGCATGGATTCGTGACCTGAAAAAAGAACCTCCCGTTCTTCTCATACGCTAAAATATCTATCGTTCCCTTCTGCTCCTGTGCTGTACACGCATGGAGTGCATTTTCTAACGCATTTGATAAAAGCACACACAAATCTGTCTCCGAAACCGGAAGAATATATGGTACCACCGCTTTTATGTTCATTGTGGCACCAGCACTTTCCGCCCTTCCTGCAAAAGAGGAAAAAATAAGATTGACCGTCTCATTCTCACAGTAATTTTTTACCCTGCCTGCCTCAATCTGCGCACATACTTCATGAATGTAGCCTTCTGCCTGTTCAATTTTTCCATTCTCGATACATGATAACAGATGCTGCATATGATGTCTTAAATCATGCCGGTAGGTACTGGCATCTTTCTGCGACTCCCTCAAAGCCTCAATCTCGCGGACCGCCTGGGAAATCTGGAGATTCAGACAGCTCTGCATCTGCTCAAGTTCATTTTTCTTCCGCTCCTCCTCTGAAGTACGAAGCACAAACACCAGATAAGCAATACAGCAGACGAACGGCATAAATTCCACTGCCGCCGGTATACCTTCTGAAAGTAAATCCGTATAAACTCTCGTCAGGTAATCAAAGCCGTAACCCAATGCCGGAATCAACCCGAACTGAAGCTGTATTGACACAGGATAATTTGATATTGCCCGCACCGAGGGTGCCACAAAGCGCAGCAAAAGAAATAATAACGGCAGTGTAACAATCAGTTCCGTCACATTTTGCACCGTTTCACTGTTCACAAACACAGCCATTATAAAAAGTGCCACCCACCTGCGAAGCTGACAGCAGAGATAAGCAGTCAGCACGGAAATCACTGTCCACAGACGTTTTTTCGTTAAAATGTAAAGGGCAATACACATCGGGACATGTGTGATCACAGGATAAAGATAACGGATCGTCGCTGCCCCGGCCAACAGATACATCACGCCCTGTATGGCAAGCAGCACAAAAATACTTCCAACAAGAAATTCCCGTTTTTCTTTCGTCCAGTGAATATCACAAAAAGCCCCGGACAAAACCATGCCGAATATCCCGACTGCTGCACCATTTGTTACATAAAGAAGATTCATGATAAAAATACCTGCTTTCTGTTAAACGCATACTCGAGATATTTATTCTTTATCTCCGAGCATTTTCCATGCGGGATTGGTATTTCTGCAAGACTTATCAGTTTAATTGCACGGTAAGAAATATTCTGTATATAATCCATATTTACCAGAAATGACCGATGTGGCCGTAAAAAATTGCCATAAGGCTTTAACTGCAAAAATAAATCGTCTAAACTGCCGACACTCTCAAATACTTTTCCATTTCCGAGATGAAAAAAGAGCGTCCGTCCTATCACTTCACAATATTCTAACTTTTCAAGGTCAATTCTTGTAATTCCTTCTTTGCTCCGCAGAATCAGACTGTTTTCCTGTGTCTTTGTGCACTCTGCAAGCACGGAATCCATCAGGCGGAAAAAACTTTCCTCCCAGACTGGCTTTAACTGATAAAAATATGCCCCGACCGTGTAAGACTGTACTGCAAACTCCGGAGATGAGGTAAGAAAAATAATTTTCATATTATTATCATACTGTCTGATTTCTTTTGCAGTCTCAATTCCGTTTTCCCCCGGCATTAAAATGTCCAAAAATAAAATATCGAAAGAAAACCCTTTCTCAATCGCGGCCAGTAACTCTAAGGGACTCTGAAATACCGTACAGGTAAGGTCTTCGTCTCTTTCTTTTTTATATTTGTCCAATAAGATACCAAGTTCTTTTAATATCTCTAAATCATCATCACAAAATGCTATTTTCAGCATAAACTTTCCATCAACTCTTTCCATATTCCTCTTTGGCAAAATGCATTCTTCTGATATAGCGCAGACACTCCGTCTCCGGCATCGGTTTCCCGTAATAATATCCCTGGATCATATCCACACCAAGCGCCTCTAAGGCATCACTCTGTTCTTTCTTTTCCACGCCCTCCATGATCAGTGGGAGACCGAGTTTTTGTATCGTCTTTATTTCATTTTCAATCACGATTTTTGCAGTTGGATTTTCAAAATAGGACCAGGTCATGTTTTTATCAATCTTAATTTCCCGAAATGGAAAACGGATCAGATAAGAACAGTTCGAATTGCCGCTTCCATAGTCATCCATTGCAAACCCCATGCCGATTTTGCCAAACTCCTGCATGTGCCATAACATCAGCTTTGGCGCTTCAATCGCTGTCCGCTCTGTCAGCTCCAGTGTGATCATATGTGTCGGCACATGATAACGCTCTAACACTGGCAGTATGCTTTCTTTCAGATTCCGGTTCAGGCACTGCGCTGCAGCAATGTTCACATGGATCGTCCGTATCCCAAGCGATGGATTTGGAAGTACATGTTTTGCCAGAAAACGGCAGCACTCTTCAAGTACGATCTCACTGATCTGTGTGATCGTTCCGTTTTGCTCCGCCAACGGAATAAACTCATCCGGTGGAATGGCTCCAAGTTTTTCATCCTTCAGACGCACCAGCGCCTCTAATGATACAACACATTTTTCTTTCAGGGAATAGATCGGCTGATAATATACTTCAAATCTGTTTTCCGTAATTGCACGATCCACCGCCTGCTCTACCTTATTTCTTCGGTAATAGTCTTTTTTTACGGCTTCATCCACCTCAAAAAAGATCTGTTTCCCTGAATTTTGTGCCGCTTCCAGCAAATATCCATACAGTGCCCTGTACTCTGCCAGAGAACAAAAATCTCTTGGATAATGCAGGGTGATCATGACCTCGTTTAAAGAAATCGAATTGCCAGACACATGAAAATCCTGTTCAAATCTTTTTTTGATCTGCCCCTTTATGTGTTCTTCTTTTCCCTCATCCAGCAGGATGGTAAATGTATCCTCCGCATTGCGAGACACACAGAACTTTCCACACAGTGCGGTAAGATAATGTCCCACTTCGGCAAGCAGCCGCCTGCTGTTTTCATATCCTAAAAGCATTTCGATATGATGCATCTGTCTGATATGTACCACAAGAAATACTTTTTTCCCGGATTGCTCCGTTACATTTTTCATCTGGATCAGAAATGCCTGCTCATCACTGGTTCCGGTTTCACTGTCAATATAAGCAGACGGATTCTGCATTGCCATATAGATCATCAGAATAAACAGCATATTTGCCGCACTGGTAAGCAGCATTTCTTTTCTCTCATACTGAAGCACCACCATAAGAACTGCCACAATACTGTATAAGATAACGATTACCTTGATCCGCGTCTCAATACGCGCTCTCCCCAAAAATATAAGAAGCAGGTTCATAAAAAAATAGTATCCAATATACACATAGCCAAACCATGCAAAATTTCCCTGATAATAGCTGCCATCTTTAAAATAAAAGAAAAAGCCCATCCACGGCGTCGCTAAAAGCATGATCTCGAAAAAGAAAAACGGGACTTTTCCCATGTATTTTATCATTCGACCTGCTACTCCGGAAAAGCTGCATACCTCTTCCATATAGCGGAACATCAGATAAGAAGCCGCTCCCTCTAACGCAAAAAAAGCAAACGTAAACAATTCGTTCCAGATTAATGGAACGATTGCTGCATTTGCCAGTCCAATACATGATAAAATATTTGCGATACACTCGCCAAGACACACCCCAAGCAGTCTGCCAAATACTTTTGACTTAACCGTTGGAAACTGTCTGATCAACAGGAAATGACCGCTGATAACCGCAAAAATGACGAGCGACATAATCTCGAAGTCATAATTATACTGCACCCGTCTGCTCCTCCTGTGCTTCTTTCGCCTGTATAATTGCTTCATTTAGCTGGAGCATCTTTGCATCCAGCATAGAAACAATATCGGAACATTCTCTTAGATCCCTGCTGATATAGCCGGGCGCATTTCCCTCAAATTTGTAATAGATCTTATGCTCTAAGCTTGCCCAGAAATCCATCGCCATCGTCCGGATCTGTATCTCCACCTTGGTATCGATCACGCGGTCCGATAAAAATATCGGAACAGTCACAAGCATATGATAACTTTTATAACCGCTCTCCTTTGGATTTTTAATATAATCCTTGATGGAAATAACGGTCAGATCATTCTGTTTTCCAATCATCTCTGCAAGCTTATAAATATCAGAAGTAAAAGAGCAGACAATACGGATACCTGCAATGTCATTGACATAATTGACCATGTTATCGATCGATGACTCATATCCGTAACGCTTTAACTTTTTCACAATACTCTCAGGCGTCTTGATCCTTGACTTGATATATTCTATTGGGTTGTACTGATGTACCTGCTGAAACTCATCGTTTAAGATTTCAACTTTTGTGCGTACTTCCTTCAATGCGGAATTATATAAAAAAATAATCGTATTCCAACTGTCAACGCCCTCACTTAAGGTGAATGGCTTTTCCATAAAAATCCTCCTTGTTTTGCGGATTAAAATGCAATTTCATGCATATTATTCCTGTAATGACTACTGTTTACAGTATACCATACTTTCCTCATTATGGTGGATTTATTTCTAAACTTTTATGGATTTATAAGTCCAGCCTCATATCGCCTTCTTTGATCCAGCCGATCTTACGGAATAACACACTAAAAAGCCATGATAAAACGCCCGGCAGAAGAAAGCTTACGAAAATCAGTCCGATCCAGTCCATCGGTGTAATGGCAGCTTTGCTTCCCGCTTCAATATCTGCGATCCATCCCGTATAGACACCAATCTGTCCGACCAGTCCACAGGTTCCCATACCGGAGGAAACTGCTGCACCATTCATCTGTAAATGGAACAGACACGTTGCGATCGGTCCGGTGATTGCAGACGCCAATGTCGCCGGCAGCCAGATACGTGGATTTTTTACGATATTTCCCATCTGAAGCATCGATGTACCGATTCCCTGCGCAAACAGTCCGCCCCATTTATTTTCACGGAAACTTGCCACTGCAAATCCGACCATCTGCGCACAGCATCCGGCAAGTGCTGCACCACCGGCTAATCCGGTCAGTCCAAGTGCTGCACAGATTGCTGCGCTGCTGATCGGCAGTGTCAGTGCAATCCCGACGATCACAGATACAATGATTCCCATGAAAAACGGCTGCAGCTCGGTTGCCCACATGATCGCATTACCGACTGCACTCGCTGCCGCACCGATCGCCGGAGCCCACCAGATAGAAAGCGCGACCCCGACAAAAATGGTCACAAACGGAGTGACAATAATATCGATTTTTGTCTCTTTGGAAACTGCTTTTCCAAATTCTGCTGCAAAAATTGCAACCACAAGTACCGCAAGCGGCCCGCCTGCCCCGCCAAGTTCATTTGCCGCCGCACCGACTGCCGCAAGTGAAAACAGTACTAAAGGCGCTGCCTGCAGTGCATATCCGATTGCGATCGCCATTGCCGGTCCGACTGCCGCTTTCGCGTAAGTTCCGACTGTCACAAGAATCGGAATATTAAGCTGCGTTCCAAGTGTACTGATGATCGTTCCGATCAAAAGCGATGCAAATAATCCCTGTGCCATCGCACCAAGTGCATCAATCAGATAACGTTTGACGGATATCTCAATATTTTTTCTTTTACAAAATGCCTTTACTTTTTCCATAATTTCTCCAATCCGGAGTTTCTTACTCCTCTTTGCTGTTTTTCATGTGGTTAACATGTGTCTTGTCAGCTTGTGACAGTGTAGCACAGAGGGGAGAAAAAAGCAAGGGATGTTGTCCCTACAACTCTTCCGTCTTATACGTGACATATCCCTCATAATAATAACTATGGTCAATACCTTTCATATAAATTTCCCGGTCATTGATCTGATCGGTAAGTGCTGCATTTAAAATATATTTAATTTCAATATCTTTGATCGGACTGCGTTCCATCGCCATCAGATAATCTTCTTTTTCTATCTTACTCCAGTCTACTACCTGTCCGATCTGTTTTTTTAACATCATATCCAGCCAGATGCGCATGCTTCTTCCATTTCCTTCGCGGAACGGATGCACAATGTTCATTTCCACATATTTTTCAACGATCTCATCAAATGTGTTCTGTGGCATTTTGTCTACATTTTCAATCGCTGCTTCAAGATACATAAGCGGTGCAAACCTGAAATTGCCTTTTGATATATTTACGGTTCGGATTTTTCCTGCAAAGTCATAGATATCATCAAATAAATATTTATGGATCTCACATAACGTTTGAAACTTTCCCGCCTCAAGTTTCTCGAGCATACCATTTTCAAACAGTTCTACTGCCTTCTTTTTACTGATACGTTCCTCTTCACGCGCGAGTTCTGCGGAATTTTTAATTCCAAACTTATTTTCCAATGCCATACAACATGCCCTCCATATCGGAATGTTCTCCCTTTAATCCTCCTCGATCACATGCATCTCCAGAAAATCAAAATCCACATGCTCAATAAAACAATCCTGCGTAAAACGTGTCTTTGCATGCCTCTTAAACTCTTCCACATTCGCATCTAACCAGATCGGTTTTCCAAGGTCAAATGCATAACATACCTCATCTAACGCCTTGAAAATTTTGTGTGTTCTCGTATCATCTGACTCATCTGTCACTGTCATATCCTTGATCAGGTGGGTACCCTTCATCATTTTAAACCAGATTCTCATGAATTGTTATCTCTCCATTTTTATCGTTAATCAGTGTCTTCTCTGCCGTCCCGTCTCATACATCAGAAGTGATGCAGAGATCGCCGCATTCAACGACTCCACCTGTCCCTGCATTGGAATCTTAATATAAGTATCTGCTAAATCTGCGATCTCATCCGACAATCCGTTTCCCTCATTTCCGATGAGAAACGCCGTCTTTTTCTTATAGTCCGGCTCATCATAGGAAAGCATACCCTTAAGGTGCGCCGCATAGACATTGACCTGCTGCTCTTTGAGTGATGAAATCGTCCCAGGAAGATCTTTCGTGACGAAAAAAGGAACACGATAAATGCTTCCCATCGTGGAACGGATTGTTTTCGGATTAAACAGATCCACGGTCGTCTGGTTCATGATCACACCCGTGATGCCTGCCCCCTCACCGGTGCGCACCATCGTGCCGAGATTTCCCGGATCCTGGATGCTCTCTAAGATCAGAAGATGTGTCTGTTCCCCTTTGAGCATTTCCTCTAATGCATACTCCGGTTTCTTTATCACACAGAGAATTCCCTGCGGTGTCTGTGTGTCGGAAACACTTTTAAACACATTGTCAGAGACGATCTCATAGCCGGTTTCATTCAAACGCTCCAGTACTTTTCTGTTCAGTTTTTCTTCCCCATGTTTTGGTGTGCAGGATTTCATGCAATCCTGCATATTGCCCTGCGTACATGTTTCATAAAAACTCTCGGAAACATAAACCTGTTTCACCCATTCCACCGGGGCCTCTAAAAACATTTTTCTTCCCTCTGCCACAAAAACACCCTGTTCATTTCTGGCTTTTGCTTTTTTCATGAGCAGTGTCAAATTTTTCATCTGCTGGTTTGATGTACTTGTAATCATAATTTCCCTCACTAAAAAATCCGTTATACCTGTCGCTAAGTATAACGGATTTCTCTCTAAAATGCAAAAATATATGATTCTATGTAAAATCAGATTACAGAGAAAGGTTCTTGCTGATCTCGTACTGATATTCCGGAATCTCTTTTTTCATTGCAAGTGCCTCGTCGATATCATAATCAACGAAATCACCATGACGGTATCCAACTACACGGTTTGTCTTTCCTTCGCAGAGTAAGTCTACTGCTAAGGCACCCATGGTAGACGCATATACACGATCTTTACATGTCGGGCTTCCACCACGCTGCATGTGACCTAAGATGGTTGCACGTGTCTCGATACCGGTTGCAGCTTCGATTCTCTTTGCCATACTGGAAGAATGTCCGATTCCCTCAGCATTTACGATGATATGATGCTGTTTACCGCGTTTACGGTTCTCGATGATGTGGTTGACTAATTTCTGCTCGTCATAGTCATATTTTTCCGGAAGTAAAATATCCTCAGCACCGTTTGCAATACCGCACCATAATGCGATATAACCAGCGCCACGTCCCATAACCTCGATGATACTGCAACGCTCATGGGAGGTTGATGTATCACGAACTTTGTCGATTGCTTCCATTGCTGTATTTACTGCTGTATCAAATCCAATCGTGTACTCGGTACATGCAATATCAAGGTCGATGGTTCCCGGAAGACCAATGGTATTGATTCCAAGTCCCGCAAGCTTCTGAGCTCCCTTGAAAGAACCGTCACCACCGATAACAATGATTCCGTCGATGCCATGTTTCTTACAGATCTCTGCACCACGCTGCTGTCCTTCTGCTGTTGTAAACTCCATACAGCGTGCTGTCTGTAAGATCGTACCACCGCGCTGGATGATATCGGAAACATCTTTTGCTTCCATATCAATGATCTCTTCCTGAAGAAGTCCTGCGTAACCTCGCTTAATTCCTTTTACCTTTTTTCCCTTTGCAATTGCTTCCCTTACAACTGCACGAATGGCTGCGTTCATTCCCGGCGCATCGCCACCACTTGTCAGCACACCGATTGTATTAATCTCTTTTGCCATTTATCGTTCCCTCCTAAAATAATATACCCATTTTTCTAATCTTTATTATTCTAATCTCTTTATTATTTCTTTTCAATGCTCTTTTCAACAAAATTTTATTTTTTGTTTTCGTCTTTATTCGTCATAGTGCAATAAAGCTGAAAATATGGACTTTTTCATGGTTTAAATACTGTTTCTATCCGTCTGATTTCATCACGATTTTTCTTTTTGTCGTAAATATGTCGTAAAACCCAAAAAGCCTTTCATTTAACCAATCTTGATTTTATCCATCTTCTGTAATTCAACTGCTACCCTCGTTGTATCTACATGATTGTAAATGTCCATCGTTGTCGCAATGCTTTCATGTCCCATAATATATTGCAGTGTCTTAATGTCTATACCACACTCTGCCATCCTTGTGCATCCGGTATGACGTAGCGTATGTGCAGAAATATGGGGCAATAACTTAGGCTCGCGCTTTTCTTCTTCGGCTCTCCTGCTTTCAATCTTATTGTATTTATTCACAAGACGTTTTAATATATCATTGACATTTCCGGACATAATCGGATTTGCATTCCGATTTGTAAATACAAATCCTTTTAATCCTCATACTTCATCATTGCAAAATATTCCAAGTGCAAGCTGTAATTTTTTCTGCTCATGCAGTGCGTCATATACATCGTTGGTCATAGGTATGACACGCTTTCCCTTTTTTGTCTTTGGTTCATGGAGAATATATTTTGATTCCCTTCCCATTGCCTTATAAATTAGCTGATGATTGATAGACACCGTTCGTTTTCTCATATCTATATCATTCCAAGTTAATCCCGTCATTTCTTAACACCGACAGGCTGTACCTATCATGAATTTTATCATGGGAATATATACAGAGTAAATACTTTCTTCCATGAACTTAAACATGATCTGCTGTTCTTCTAACGTCATTGCTTCTTTCTCTTTCGCATCCTTTTTACGATATTCATCTGCACGACAAACATTTGTAGCGAGTGGTCTTAAAGCCAATAAAATCAATGCTTTTGACGGTATCCACAGTGTGTTTACAATTCTTGAAATAGGAACCAATCGTCAATCTGACGTCAGTTTTTTATTATTGTGATGTCGTTTTGGCGTCATAAAGCCCCGACCGTTTAAGTCGAGGCTTCATGTACCAATTACAAATTAATTAAATGATTAAGAATCGCCAACATGTCCGTCTCTTCGAGATTCTTCTTTATAAAGGCAGCTTTTACATTCCTGTCGATTCTTCTATATGTTGTTTCTATATAAGTAGTGGAAACATATTCATAGAATTCCGAATTAGGTGCGATACCACCTTTCGGTCTTTCGATGACAATTCTTTCATAAATCACCTTATCCCTTGCTTCCGGTGCTGCCTTACACAAATCAATTAACCTTCTATCACAAGCTATCTCTTTGTTGGTTGTTTCATCCAACCTAAGACGAAGCGACTCCAGTAAATATACATCTCATACTCAGGATAAACAGACAAATCCTTCATAAAGGCAGCAATTATCCCCTGCTGCTCAACCGAACCGAATTCGGATTCTTTGTAATCCGCTTCATAATCTGTTAAGTCTTCGGGGTATGATACATCTTCCATTGTTGCCATAACATCCCGTATCTGGTCTTTTGTAAGCGACATTGAATCATTTGCTAAATTCTGGTTTTCCCAAATCACATCCACTGTTATAACAGCGATTCCCTTTGTCGTAAGAAGAGCTGCCATAACCTTTTTTACATGGCTTTCACGCTTCATTTCATATTCTTTGCGACCACGCTTCATCCCGATGACTTTCTTAGTTACTCCAGGCACACGCGCTCTTACAAAGGCATCTATCGAGAATGTCTGACTCCCCTGTAAATAAGCCGGGTTATTGAACTTATGGATGTCCTTGAGAATTGCAAGTCGAAGCTCGTTCTTATAATCATCCTCATAGTCATCCAACTTGCCTAGAGTCATCTTAACAACTCGCTTTGTCTCAGTACTAATGGTTTTTTCAAAAGCTTTGCATGCTTCGTTCTCGATTTCTACCTTTTCTTCTAAACTTATGGATGAAATCAAATGCGGATTTGCAACTGAAACGCTATCATTTCTCATAGCGCCTAAGATTGGAGACATCCTTGTAAGATATGCTGTAGCTGTCTCTTTCTGTAAATCGAAAATAAACTGTTTTCTCATACTATTTACCTCCTACTTGGTCGTGGGGCACGATTTGCCCTAATCCGGAACTCCGGAAAAACTTTTCCGAGGTAAATTTGGCTAAAAGAGTTGAATATGAATTTTTCTGTACAACGCCTCTTCCAATCACCACGGAAGAGCCGCAAAACGGAGGAACAAAAAAAGAGCCTGCAAAACAGATCACCCAATATGGGTGTTCACTCCGTTTTGCAGGCCCTGTGCTTATTTCTTAACAGCCAGATGCCCTCTTAAGAAGGTCATCCTTTTTAGCTAATTAAGTGCATCTCGCTCTTAACAAACTCTTGGATATATCGCCGTCCTTTACGGTTCTGTCGCGATAGTCCTCATTTCAGTATTCAATTATTTCAATGCATCTAACATTTGCAACTTATCCTTGCATGTCTCAAACTTACTGAGATAATCATCGTCATCAGAATTATTCACTTCAAATGTTATGACAAATCCATTGACTACCCAGCCTCCAAATCTTGTATTGCAATTCTTGTTCTTACAAACGAACCTGCCCATTCCAACTTCACTGACTGTGGCATAGGTTCCGCACTTAGGACAACATACTACTTTGCCCCTGGTTACTATTTTCATTAACTTCTCACTCTCCATCATCATTAATTCGCAATGACATGGACGGCAAAGGGAAACAAATCCGTCAATGAATCTTTAGCAGCACTCTTTTATACGCCTCTTACGAGGGTGGGATCGTACATAACCGTGTGGAACCGCACTGGCTGCCAAATGTTCCTGCTGATCTTTTATCGAACTTATGTTCTATATATACTATACCCCTATCTAATCCATTTTCCAATTATTTTATCGAACATATTTTCGATTTATAAATTATGCTGAATTTTAGCTGTCATTTCTTCAAGATGCTCATACTTGAAACTATCTCCATCAACAGTTATCCGCCATTTTGCTTTACAGCTTGTATTTGTGCAAATTGTCTCAATGAGTCCACTATGTATCTTTAGCATCTTTCCGCCACACTTAGGACAAACAGCCCAATACATTACGGTTACAGTCTTCATACTTCTCCTCCAATCAAAAAGCCGGCGCAAATCGCCGCATTTTATCTGCGTGACTTGCCCCGGCTATGTGGTGGCTATATACCCCTGTGCTCAAGTAGCAATTATTATTAATTACCTAACGAATTTTTTGGCTCTCGCCTTATATGCCATCATTCTGTCAAAATCCCATAAAACCAGTCTTTTACAGTTATAACAACTACAAGATTCTTTTCCCCTCGCCCCGTAGGAATATGTTTTTCCTTTGTGGCAATAAGGACATTCAATAACAGCATCTTGATCTAACTCATTCAGATCAACTATCATTTCCGCTGTATCCATAACTATTCGCCCTCCTCTACATCGTCTATCGGTTCAACATTAATCTCTTCATGGTTATAGCACCCCATAGGGTACTCACTTATATAGCCCTTAACGCTAAAAAGCTTTCCGCATTGGTCGCAAACGCACTCGTCAAGGTCAAATTCGTGTAGTATCTCGGCTCCCATAGATCTTTCATATGATGTATCCACACTATCGTCTGTGAAATCCATCATATGAGTATGTCCACAATACGGACAGTCTATGGTCCTTCTTAAGCTCACATGCTCATCGTACTCCTCAGACTCGCCCGCAAAATCCTGCATAGCTTCTGCCAGTTTGGTTTTGTGGTAGAGTTCTGTAAGAGCCTGCCTGAACACTTCTGACTTTGCTTTCTCAGTCATCTGACTTACATACGTCAACATCTCATTCTCATCATCATTAAGACGCACGCGGTACTGATTATCGCGGCTATCTTCTTTTTTAGGTCTTCCTGCCATATAACGCTCCTTATTTTTGGATATCCATAAATTATAATACCTCCCATCTTTCGGTTTATCAATAAATGAATATACAAAAATTACATTTTACTTATTATACGACTACAAACATTTTATTAATGATGTCAGTCATGGCTCCACCAAGCTCTTCTGCTACGATTTCATAGAATCTTGGAGTAGCGAAAAGCTTTTGGTAAGCTCTCTGCATCTCTCTAATCGTTACATCATAAGATATAGGCTTGTTGTAAATGCTATCAATCATACTCCTAATCTCGTCATTTCCATAAGAGATTCTATATGCTGTCATATCAAGGAGCATATTGAACTTCTCCTGATCCTGGAAATAATGCATAAAAGCCTTATGTAACTTCTGCTCGTCAATCTCCTTTGCGGTAAGCTTCTCCATTATCCTAGGATTTGCATCTGCTAAAGGCTGATATCCGAGCATTCCGTCTTTGTCGAAGTACTGCGCCAAATACTGTATGGACTGCTCTGAAATATTATCCGCATTTGTTGTAACCATGTACGGTTCATAGAGGAACCCAATATCCTTTATAAACTCATGCAGGAATCTATTCATGAGCCCCTTCATATTGATACTGAAGTTTCCGTATACATAAGCTCTGGTCGTGTGACCAAGTCCCAAACGGAGCTTGCTGTAATATGCCACAACGCTTCTTCCGCTAATACGGTAGTCATCAGTAATGAGGTATCCGTTGATGGTTGCCTTGTTCTTGGTAAGCCAGTCGATCATGTCCTTTTCATAGAGATCGTTCCATCTACTGTCAACAGTAATCTCGATGGCAGGAAGTTCCGCATCTTCGACTGTGATGCACTGCATTCTCATAGCATCTTTAGGAAGACGTGAAATCTGAATATCCTCAACCTTATCAGTAATCATCGTATAAAGACCATCCGGTCTGAACCTGCTGATATTCTCATTCCCCGTTTTTTTCAGAGCCTTCTGTATCGGGTCAATGTCTTCTGCCAGATATCTCAGTGAAAGCCAGGTATATGACTCCGGATCAATCAAGCTGCCGACAATTGCATCGACACGGTCTTCGACACTTTTGATTGCAGTATCAATATTGGCGTTATAGTCTTCCTGCGTCAGTTCTACAGTCGCTCTCTCTTCCTTATTGATGACACTTGAAATATGAATGTCCGGCTTTGTAAAGATAAGGTATTTAGGAATCTTTGTCCCATTCTTTCTAGCATCACGCTCCTGTATTGCCTTACAAACCTGTGTTGTTACAGTCTCAATTTCACCAAGTCCCATAAGGAACAGAATTGCATCAGGATTACAAGCATATGCGATCTCTAGTGCATCCTTGATGCTTCCACCGTCAATACCAATCTGGTTAAGCCCCATCGTGTCACGAAGGACAAATCTAAGTGGCCAATTGGTTTCATACGCTGCGTGTGCTTCCAGCATTTCTATTCTTGGCCTGCAAGCAAGCAGGCATTCGTCTACAAGCAGGCTATATGCAGCTTTGGCATCATACAAATTGCGAAGAATATGACCTCCATAAGGGATATCTTCTCCTTCTTCGGCACTGAATTCACCTTCAAAATCCTCAAGATCTCCAATGTTAAGAAGTTTACAGATATCTTCTTTTATAAATTCGCCAATAGCCATAAGCCAGCTGCGATATCCCGCAAGAATCTCTTCATCGATAGCATGCCAGAATTCTTCAAATACATCCTCTCGAATCTCTTTTACCTTAACTTTTTTGTCGCCAAGGCTCTTTCTGATCTCTTTTACACGAGCATCAAACTCTTCATCCTGATCAAGTATTTCTGACAATGGAGCTACGATAGCATTTTTAAAGGCTTCTACAAACTCTTCCAGATCCCTGCCTATTTCTTCTGAAAAGAGCTTTTCCAGATGATACCTTGTGTCTTCCGGCTCCAGGACGTTTTCCTTCATCCATTTTGAATCAATAGAATCAAGAGTATCCTCGATATCTCTGTCATTTGTGAGATAAAGAGCTGCTAGTGCTCTGATCAGACAAATATCAATATCCTTTGCAGCAAACTCTTTGAATCTAATGCGGATAGCAAAATGTCCATCGCGCTCAATTCTTTCATCGAAGACTATGCTTGACTGAATAAGGGTGGTTTGGCTTGACTCTCCGATACCAAGCTGCATCAGTGACACAACCCTATGGTTGATCAGAGAATAGATTAGCGTGCTCTTTCCAGCACCAGTTGGACCTACCACAACAATTGTAGGGTAGCTTTTTGCCCTTTTTAGAACCTTGGATGGCGTAAGGGGGCTGAACTTACTTTGAAACTTTTTGTACATATAAAAAATCCTCCTTGTGATATGTTTTGAGACATAGCCCACAAGGAGGTTTGATTTAATAAAAAAACTGCGCAAAATGCACAGCTACAAAAATCAAACTTTATATCGCCGTACATTACAAGGGGAAGTATTCCTTATAACGATATCCTTTTCATATAACCCGACTCAGCGTTTCCGTATTTCGCATCTTGTAAAGCTATATCTCTAAATAATAAAATATCACACAAATTTCTAATTGTCAAACGATTTTTCGTATTCCCCAATAATTCTGCCAAATCCTTGTAACTATCAATATTCAATTGTACAAATCTTTCTCCGATACAGCAACGCTTAAATATAGCATTCTTTGCTTAAATCTATAACTTTGACTTTCTTCATCGTTGTGAGATTTTCAAAAAATGCCCGTTCTCCTTCCGACCACTCCTCCACACCGGAAATAACGATTGCATCCGCAAATCCCATCTTATACATCTCACATGCAGTATTCAGCTCTTGTTCAAGATTAGGAAAAAGCACCGATGCTTCAACGCATCTTAACTCTTTTGTCAGACAGAATCGTTTGATTTTGCTATGTTGTGACACCCTGCAAATGAACCTTGCAAACCATTTTTCATACGCCCCTGCTGCAATAATTTCATAAACTCTGAATTCCATACACTATCCTCCTTAGTTTACCCGTGTTTACTGTTGACTTTTAAAGAGTAACCCTGAAAAAAATAGGAGCGTACCGAATCGGTACGCTCCTGCCTCCTTTATTCTGTATATCTGATAAAAATACTTACTCTGTCTTCAACTGGCAATTCTTCCTCAGACAGTATTTTTTCAACTATACACCTATACTTTTTATATTTCCGGCTTTGTCCATAAGAAAGCTGTTCAAAGCCTCTTGCTGATAGGATTAAATCAATATCTTCGATATAGTTACATCCTATAGCCAGTCCGATTCTTATACATCCTTCAAGATCAGGACCCTTATATCCTTTTTCTGACTTCATCCTCCTGAATACATTTTCGGAAACCCGAGCCACTCTTAAGATTTCTGTGATTGTTCGTCTTTCGTCTTTAAACTGCTTTTCATCTGACGGATAATAATTGTCTTCCATCAGACTTTCAATTTGTCTTTTTAATTCGATACATTCGTCATCCTTAATTGCCACCAAGGATGCGTCAATATCTTTGATTATTCGTTGCGAAAGCTCTGGTTCTAGATAATCACTACCTGAGCTGACGTTTCTCGACAAAAGAAATGGTGATGGAGGGAATGCCTAATAATAAGTTGCGCTGTGATTAGTCTGCAGTTACTACCCTCAAAGCATTCGATACCCAAACCGTGCCAAACATTAATCATAGTGCATCCCTCCTTCCTATAAGAATAAAAAGGATTCCGCAACCATCATCATTCTCTTTCTTTTCCTTCTGTTACATACATATCGGGATATAAACTCGAAAAGTAATTACATTTTTCTAACATTGAAATGGGCATAGATACCCTATGTTAGTGATTTTTCCTCCATCCGCGCTTGCCTGAGTCATCGGAATACTTTACGCCCTTCAGGAGCGTGTACAGCATAACATATGCATCTGCATGTACAGTTGCTTCTCCGAAACTACATGTCACCACATAGCCCGTGCATCTAAGCTAGTATGAGCTTGATGTTGGTCTGCGTCACCAAGTTCTTTTCCTTCTCGCAGCAGTCCACCTTGTTTTCCGCTCTCGGCCAGGTGAATCGAATGCCTTTCTCGCCACATATATCGACAGGACAGGTTAATGGCAAGCATGCGTTCCCATCTCTATTTCATAATACAGTAGAACGAATGTTTGGTCAATGCTTATTTTTAAAAAAGCCCCGTTTCCGGAGCTTTTTCAATCCTTATTTCTGATAAATGTGGATCTCACCATAGTTGATCGCACGATTCATGCTCTCGATCTCGGCTGCCTTTACATAGACTGTAAAGCTCTGCGCTACGCCTTCCTCCGTGGTAAGCTCGTTGCCGGATGAGTCATATGCTCCTGCGACATATACATCCTCGACATAAAGGGTAAGGCTTTGTACAAATACCACTGGCTTACAAGGATTCCATCTCTTACGAAAATGTCTGCCCCGTACTTTTTAAGCTTTATCTGCTTACGAAGCACAAACTCCTGAAAATGCCTTCCTTTCTTTAAGTTTTCAAGCTGCTCCTTTGCATAGGTCTTTGAATCCGTATCCTGCTTACGTAAAATAAGGGACTGGATCATGGTAAAGACAAGTGCAAAGATCAAAAATAATAAAAGTCCTACTATCATCTCATCCCTCCTTACTTATCCACACCGAAGAGCTTAACCGTTACAAACAGATATAAAAGACCTGTGATAAACAATATAAACTGACCGATCATATTTCCTGTGAGGATCGCCCTTACAGCTACGCCGATTCCCTTTCCTATGAGTGCTACGATAATAACGCTCATAATGGATATGGATACCAGTGTGAGTTTCATCGAGAAGAGGATGTTCTTTCTCTCTTCCCTCGCACTCATAGCCTCTGCGACCTGATTCATCATCTGCTGCAGCACTTCTTCATAATTTGCCTGATAATGCATACAGTTCTTAAGGTTTACGATGATTCCACCATATTCAGATCATACATTTTTTCTTATTATCTCATAATATGTGTGCTGTGAAAATGGTGGATTTGATGGATTGGTGGAATAACAGTTATTAGAATTTCTTGAAAATATCCAACAAGGTATTTTCTGCTATTCTAATGATAATCTCTATTTCGATAGCGTTCCTCATGTTTTCCACCTCCTATGCAAAATAGACAAGGCAGAATCCGCCCACCTTGTTTGGATTCTGCCTTATCATAGCTATAATATGTAATTGTAATAACATACTTTTACATTTTTATATCCCTTTAATCCTTTCAAAATAATATATTATGAATCCATCAATTTCTGCACTGCAATCACAACACCTATAACTTCATCAAGCACTGGTACAGCATCCGGTATAAAGATATTAGCAATAACTATTAGAACAGATATATAACTAGGTGCAATTAATTCTACTACAATCACAGCAATTACCCATATAATCGCTTCCATTTATTCCTCCCCCTCATATGTTGAATCATCCCCTTGATATGTACCCGAAAAATCAATTCCATCACAGTAATCTAAATATCCGTTTTGCTGTATAATGATCGTTCCAAATTCCCAGTCGATTGCCAAATACAATTTAGCACCATTCGGGGAAGTACATTCTGCTGTATTATCTCCTGTTTTTACTGCTTCCACATCTCTAACATCAATCGTTCCATCCTCATTTCCAAATGAAAGATAGCACGTCTGTGTATCAATCGGGAAAATAGAAAAACTTAAACCATCCTCTCGATCATAACTACCCCAATATCCCCAAGCTGAATCAATATCTTCATTGGTTACATATCCTTCGTCATAATCATTCGCTTCTTCGGACTGCACATCATCTGAGCCATTAAAATTTTCTGATTCCGTTTCAACTTCACTGCTTGCTTCATTGGATTCAGTTTGATAGTCTGCCTGTTTATCTATCTCATCATCCGTATCATTTACAGTAACGGTACTATGTACAAATTTATATGCAAAATTTGTATCATCGAGTGCATATTCTTTCGCATACGCAACATACATTTCCCAAAGTTTCTCGTCAACCTGTTCCTCATCATTGATTTTTACTGTATCATTTTCTGTGTATTCTACTGGTTTAATAGATTCATCATCTACATCTACATCAAAACAAATCTTCGTTTTTTCGTCTTTATCCTTTGCATACTCGACTACCATATGTCCTGTTTCATCAGCTGTATATACATACCATTGTCCGCCATCCCAGTAGTATTCCAGTATATCTTTCAATGGAGTTCTGCAATCATAAAAAGACGCTTTCTGTGCATATGCTAATGCCAGATCATCTGTATCATCTCCCGAAAACATCAAAATTCCTATTGCTACTACTCCAACAAAAATTACAGCTACAACCACTGCTCCTATTGATTTTTTTCCTTTTTTTACAGATTTTTTTTCTGTTCCACTACTTTGCTGTAAAGCCTGTCCGTTTGATTGCTGTTGTTGTGAACAATTCAATTCTTCACTGATATCTTTATCAACAGCTATTACATATTCCCCTTCATTTGTCTGCAAGCGCAATATATACTTATATGATACAGACTCAATACCATTGTTTTTTTCTAACCCTGCGCAAATATTATCTTTGCTAAAAGCAATCGTCTTTTTCGTAAACGGAATTGCAGACATAATCATATTTCCACGTTCGATATATATAATTCTCAAAGAAGTAACAACTAAATAGCATCTGACATACTTCCCGCCTTTTAAAAATTTAAGTGCAGAGCTTATACGCGCATCACATATATCTAATATTTCCTCCTGCTCCTGCAATATCGGGAATAAATCTTTTGCTATAAATGCCGCTCCCCTGTAAATTACATATTGATTATTCATTTCTAAAAGTTTGTCTTTTATTTCCTTCTGCGTCATATTCTTCCCACTCCTTATCTTAAGCCTATACTTTCATAATATTTTTATTGAACACCAACTTCCGCATAATATGTATCATACATCCTCTGAATTTGCTCATAAAATTGAGACTCAATTAAACACTGTGACACATAATTTTCTGTATAATCTATTGGTTCAATAGAATTTGCATCCTCATCAACCCAAAAACGAATACAGGTCGATCTATTTTTATCCAATGCATACTCAACTACTGTACGTTCGATTCCACGTTCATCATATGCTTTATAGACATACCATTTACCACCGTGCCAGTAATTTTCAAATACCTCCTTCAAAGTAGCAGACTCTCCATTATATGTGGCATTCTGAAAATACTCTAATGCTCCCTTATCTACTATATCTTTATTTGAAAATTTGGAAATTCCAATTAAAACAAGTCCTATCGCAACCACTGCTACAATAACTTTTTTTACATTTTTCTGATTTTTCTTTACTGATTTCTGTTCCACAGCAACATTTATTGCTGTATCTGTTGTTATAGTTTTCTCCTGTTGTTTTTCTTCTACCGCTTCATCACTTTCCTCCGCAATAGGATTTTCATTCTCATTAACAACTGTCTCTTTTCTCACAGATGTCTCCGATTCGCTCACATTCGACTTTGCACTTGTATCATCATTGTCTTGTGATTCTTTGCTTGGAAAAATAAAATTTCCATACAATACCGCAATATATCCGATTGCATCAAAAATAATAAATGATCTGCCCTTTGCTATTATTGTAGAAAGAACAAATCCATATCCATTTAATTTTAAAGAAATTGCAGACCATACAAGTATAATGACACAAATTCCTGTACAGATTTTTTCTATGATACGCAAAATATTTGCTACACTTTCCTGCTTTTCCCGCGACATATTAAATATATCTTTTTCTACCTTGCCGCATTTGTCAGCAATGTAGGCTAAACCTGCTCCAAGAACAACATAAATTATCAGTTCAAATATATATGCTGACAAAAAATCTCTAATTCTCCATAAATATAGTGTAAAGCACTTTCTATACAAATCATTTGCTAAAAATATGCATATAATTGCTGTTACTACAAAATATATAATTGGATTCTTACAGAAAAATTTGCAGACTGCTCCTCCCTCTTTATTTTTTGTTTCTTCATTCATATCCATAACACTTCCTCCTTTGTTTTCTATTGCTTACAGCCACATAATACCACTTTATGGTACTAATAGCTAGTTCTTTTTTATAGCTATCAGCTATATTTTCTATTTATAAATAAAAAGTGAGGTATATCATGAATCCAATCGACCTTGGAGTAAGAATCAAACAATGCCGCACAATGCGCAAACTTACACAGGAAAACTTAGCTGAACGAATAGATGTTTCATCTCACTATATCTATGAGATAGAAAAAGGACTAAAGAATATGTCTCTCAATACACTCATTGATCTGTCAACGGTACTTAATGTCTCCACCGACTATTTATTGTTTGGAACAACCTCTGACACTCCATGTACTGATACCATCCCGCAGGATAACCTTGCTCTTCTTATCAAAGACTTATCTCCACAAAAAAGAGACAGCCTTGCAGATATCATATCTGCAACTCTGCCCCATCTGAAATGAGTATTTTTATCCGATTTTCCGATCATTTGTCGTAAAAGTGTCGTAAATACACAAATTAAGGCTTCCCAACCATGCGGGAAGCCTTGATTTTACTGCATCTTATTTCTTTTCAATGCTCTTTTCAACAATTTTTACATTTTTTTCGCCCAAAAATTCCGTCAAGTTACCGACAAGCTCCGGATTGATATGAATATTATGGTTTTGTCCCAGTCTCTTCATGGCACGCGGTGATGCAATATAGATCACGATCTCGTCATTTCCGTCCGAACCATAGAGCCGGGAATACAATTCCTTTTCTTTTTCTTCAAACGCTTCTTTTGTCGCAAACTGAAGCCACAGCTCCCGTTTTGTATCATCAAAGGAATAGATTTTTTCACAGATCAGTTTTCCGTTTTTATCTTCCTCGACGTTGGCATGTCCTGCGACAAATACTTTTTCATCTTCGTTTAAATAGCGGCTGTATTTCTCGTAATCACGCGGAAAAATAATAACTTCCACCGTTCCAAACAGATCCTCGACCGTGATGAATGCCATCGCTTTATTCTGCTTTGTGTATTTGATCGTCTTTTCGGTAATGATACCGCCGATGACAACACTCTGGTTATCTTTAATCTTTACCGCATTTGTTTCTTCATCCAGCATAAAATCTGCCGTCACGGCACTGATATTTTTGCGCCATTTTTCCTCATATTCCTCCAAAGGATGACCGCTTAGGTAAATTCCAAGGACTTCTTTTTCAAAACCAAGTTTGATTTCTTTGCTGTACTCCTCCACATTCGGGAAACGGACTTCATACGCCTTTTTTTCTTCCTCTGAGACAAGGTCAAACAAAGACATCTGCCCGGCAAGCGAATTTTTCTTTTCCTGGTTCAGGTTGTCGATCAGCGTATTATATACTAAGAGCATCTGCTGTCTGTTGCCGTCTAATCCATCGCAGGCTCCAGCTTTGATCAGGTTTTCGACCGCACGCTTATTGACCTCCCGCCCGGCAACACGGCTTAAAAAATCAGAAAGTGTGATATATTTACCGTTTGCCTCTCTTTCTGCTAAAATGATATCAATGACCTGTCTGCCGATACTCTTGATCGCATACATGCCGTAGCGGATCCCATCTTTTGTTGCCAAAAAGCGTCCTTCTCCCTCATTGATGTCCGGAGAAAGTACCTTAATTCCCATCTGGCGGCAGGAATAAATGTACTCTGCAACTTTTCTTGTATTGTCGATCACAGACGTCATGAGCGCCGCCATAAATTCAACCGGATAATAATATTTTAAATACGCCGTCTGATAAGCAACCACCGCATAAGCTGCCGCGTGGGATTTGTTAAATGCATATTTGGCAAAATCGACCATGGAATCGTAGATCTGGTTTGCCGCCTGCTCGCTGATTCCGTTTGCGATACAGCCTTTGATGCCCTGCTCTTCATTGCCATAGACAAAGTTCTGACGCTCCGCGTCGATGACGTACTGTTTCTTTTTACTCATGGCGCGGCGGATGTTATCAGCCTGTCCCATTGTATAACCGGCAAGATTCTGCACGATCTGCATAACCTGCTCCTGATAGACAATGCAGCCATAGGTTGGCTCTAAGATCGGCTCTAATTCCTTGCAGACATAGGTCACGCTCTCTGGTTCATTTTTTCCTTTGATATATTTGGGGATAAAATCCATCGGTCCCGGACGGTAAAGGGAAATACCGGCGATAACATCCTCTAAACTCTGCGGTTTTAACTCCTTCATGAAGTTTTTCATACCCGCACTTTCTAACTGGAATACACCGTCGCATCTTCCGGTTCCGATTGAGTCTAATACTTTTTTATCATCATAATCAATGTTATCCACATCAATTTTTATTCCATGATTTTTTTCCACAAGTTTGACTGCATCACTGATGACAGTTAAGGTACGCAGTCCAAGGAAATCCATTTTTAAAAGTCCGAGTTCCTCGATCGTTGTCATGACAAACTGTGTTGTGATCGTGCCATCGGAACTTCTCGACAGAGGCACATATTCGTCCATTGCCTTCTGGGAGATTACGACTCCGGCGGCATGCATGGAGGTATGGCGCGGCAGACCTTCTAGTCTTTTCGCCATGTCGATCAGTCTTTTTACCGTCTCATCCGACTCATACATGGAACGCAGTTCCGGGTTCATTATGAGTGCTTTGTCGATCGTGATATTGAGCTCGTTTGGAATATTTTTTGCAATCGTATCACAGAAATTATACGGCAGATCCATGACACGTCCGACATCACGGATGACACCGCGCGCCGCTAACGTACCGAAGGTAACGATCTGCGTTACACAGTCTTTTCCGTATTTTTCAATAACGTAATCAATGACTTCACTTCGTCTCTCATAGCAGAAGTCAATATCGATATCCGGCATGGTCACACGTTCCGGATTTAAGAACCGCTCAAACAGCAGGTTATAACGGATCGGATCAATATTGGTAATGCCCGTTGTATAAGATACAAGGCTTCCCGCCGCACTTCCCCTTCCAGGACCAACCGGAATGCCGTGTGTTCTCGCATAGTTGATAAAATCCCACACGATCAGGAAATAATCGACATACCCCATCTTCTGGATGACAGAAAGCTCATAATCAAGCTTCGGCAAAAGCTCCTCATGCTTGTCCGGGTAACGTCTTACCAGCCCCTCATGACAGAGTTTGTTCAGGTAAGTCCACGAATCATACCCCTCCGGCACGTCAAAATGCGGCAGCTTGGTCACTCCAAATTCAATCTCCACATTGCAGCGGTCCGCGATCTTCTGTGTGTTGTCAATCGCCTGTGCCGCATACGGAAACAGCGCGCGCATCTCCTCCTCAGATTTCACAAAATACTGCCCGCCCTCATAACGCATACGGTTTTCATCGGACAGTTTTTTTCCGGTCTGTAAACAAAGCAAAATATCATGCGGCTCGGCATCCTCGGCATAAGTATAATGCACGTCGTTCGTCGCCACCAGTTCAATACCTGTCTCCTGGCTCATCCGCATCAGACCTGCATTGACTGTCTTTTGTTCCGGTATTCCATGATCCTGCAGTTCTAAAAAGAAGTTTCCTTTTCCAAAACATTTTTCATATTTGTATGCAGTCTCTTTTGCTTCCTCATAAAGTCCACGTACCAGATAGCGCTGCACCTCACCGGCAAGACAGGCACTTAAGGCAATGATTCCCTCATGATAAGTTTCTAAAACTTCCATATCCACACGTGGTTTGTAGTAATATCCTTCCACAAATCCTTTGGAAACAATCTTCATCAGGTTCTGGTAACCTTTGTTATTCTCTGCTAAAAGTACCAGATGATAATAACGGTCATCTCCATGGGAAAGCTCCCTGTCAAATCTCGATCCAGGCGCTACATATACCTCACAGCCTAAGATCGGCTTGATTCCGGCTGCCCTTGCTGCCTTATAAAAATCAATCACGCCGTACATCACACCATGATCTGTGATGGCGGCGCTGTTCATCCCAAGTTCTTTGACTCTTGAAACATATTCTTTTATCTTATTTGAACCGTCCAAAAGACTGTACTCTGTATGGACGTGCAGATGCGTAAATGACATGCTTTGTTTCCTCCGCATTCTATTATATCGTCTCCCTAATAAATATTCAATTTTTTTCGCACATCTCATACAATCTCATACAATTTTCTGTTACTGTTCACTCGTACCTCGTTCCAGTAACGGATTTTGCCGATGCTTCGCATTCCAAATCGGCAAAATCTGTTGCCACCACTGTATCATACGGCATTTTCAGTTCAGAAAATGCCTGCCTGTGAACAGTAACAATTTTCTCTCTTTGTCTATCTGACTGCCGTGTCTGCCTATGCATCCTCTGCCGGCACTTTGCTTACGGTATCATCTCCCTGTACCAGAACCAGCGCAGAGATACCTTCGACAGTAACAGAACCTTCCGCCGTTCCAAGAGATCTGCATCCTGCCTTTTTACCATTGACACAGATATCCCACGTCCCGGCAGGTAAGTTTACTGTGACTGCATCCGGATTTCCATTATAGATGACTGCAATATTCTGTGCCGTTTCTCCCTGTACCTCACCCTGAATGGTATAGGCTACGACATTTGCATCAAGTCCAGTCATAAAGGTAAGATTATTCTGAATTGCAGCGGCTGTTGTCATGCGCAGTGCACTGTGTGCCTTACGGAATACGATCAGACCTTTATAATATTCATAAACATCCATTACGTTACCTTTATTATCCCACTTAATGCTGTTCGTTGCATCAGGGGAAGAATAGCTGTTCTCATCAAATCCAGTCTCAGACTTCTCATTTGGCTTAGAGCGAAGCATCTCTTCACCAGCCTGCATAAATGGTACACCCTGCGAGGTAAAAAGAACCGCGCTTCCCAGCTTATTCATCTTCACTCTGTCAGCCTCACTGTCATCTGCATTGGAAATGGCAAGCTTATCCCAGAATGTCAGATTATCATGACAGGATATATAATTAATACTCTGTCCCGGCTGTCCCGACCAGTTCGTACACTTATCACCAGCCTTTGTGAGCGTAACCTGCGAATGCGGGGTTGCTGCTACAACACTGAATTTAATGTTTTCTTCCATATTATCTTTGCCGCTTACAAAACCTTTGTCCAGAAAATCAAATACACTGCCTTTGATTCCATCACGGATATCATCACTGAAAGCACCCACACGATCCAGCCGGTAAATATTGTTCTTCGTTGCCTGCTGTGCTGCCGGCAATGCAGATTCTCCTCCAGTCCATCCTTCACCATATACCATAATGTCAGGATTCACCTGATCCAGTGCTTTTCTGACAGCTTTCATGGTATCCAGATCATGTACGCCCATCAAGTCAAAACGGAAACCATCTATATGATATTCCGTTGCCCAGTATACAACAGAATCTACGATATACTTGCGCATCATGGCACGCTCCGAGGCTGTTTCATTACCACAGCCTGAACCATCTGAATAATGATCGCCATTCTTTCTGTAGTAATAATCTGGCACTGTCTTCTGAAACCATGAATCTGCCAGATGATAAGTATGATTATATACAACATCCATATTCACGCGGATTCCATTTTCATGAAGTGTCTTAATCATCTGCTTCATTTCATTGACACGTACTTCCCCATGATATGGATCTGTACTGTAAGAACCTTCCGGCACATTATAGTTCTTAGGATCATAGCCCCAGTTGAACTGCGCTGTATCTGGCTTTGTTTCATCTACAGTAGCATAATCACAACTCGGCAGAATCTGTACATGCGTCACTCCAAGATCCAGAATATGATCCAGTCCTGTAGCCAGCCCTTCCCTGTTCTTTGTTCCGCGCTCTGTCAATCCAAGAAACTTACCTGTATTCCGAATCCCGGAAGAAGCATCGGAAGACAGATCACGAATATGTACTTCATAAATCACTGCATCTGTTGCATTATTAAATGCCGGTCTGACATCTGCATCAAATCCATCCGGATCGGCAGCTTTCAGATCAAGGATCTCACCTCTGTTGCCATTTACGCCTGCACTTCTTGCATATAAATCAACAACTTCATTTACTTTATTACCGATCTGTACTGAATAAGTATAATATACACCATTCAGGTCTCCTGTCTTTTCACACACCCAGGTTCCTTTGACATCTGCTGTCATTGGAATTGTTTCTATCAAATTGTCACCATCGCCCTGCTCATATAGGTTAAGCGATACTTTCCCGGCAGCAGGTGTCCATATACGAAATGTTGTCTTTTCTTTTGTATATACAGCCCCCAGATCGTTACCGTCATATACCAATTCATCATTAAAATAAGTAGAACCAATCTTTTTTTTCATCGATACCATACATCCTTAATAGCCTTGTCTGTTCAAAGAATCATCCTGTTACCCGCCTAGTATACCTCTCCCTTTTCAGTTCGTCCAGTTAATTTTTTCGTTTTTTTTCGTAAATTATCCTATTTTGTCAGGTATACCAAAAAAGGATTTCTTACTTTGCAGAAAGCGTAGAAATTGTATCTGTGATACCGCCTGTCCATTCAATCGTGAACGCCCCTCTTTCCCAGTCAAAATACATGGATGTAACAACAGTTCCTGCCATCTCTTTCCATACTTCCATCCGGCGAAACAAAAACACCGGCAAATCTGTTTATGTTGGTATTGAACGATTTGTAGTAAATAAAGTATAATGTCCATGAGCTCATTTTGACACCTATCAAAATACAAAGAAAGGAACACTATGAAAACAGGACTTGTAGTAGAAGGCGGTGGTATGAAATGCGCATACAGTGCCGGCATTCTGGATAAATTTTTAGACGATGATATCACATTTTCCTACTGCATCGGCGTATCTGCGGGTGCTGCAAATACGCTGTCTTATCTTGCAGGACAACGGGGACGTAATCTCCGTTTTTATACGGAACATCTAAGGGATCCGCGCTACTTAAGCGTACGAAGTTTAGTACATACTGGAAACTTATTTGGCCTGCAGTATATTTACGGGACACTGACAAATTCCGATGGCGCAGACCCACTTGGCTATTCTGCAATTATGAAAAATCCGGCGGAATTTTACATGCCGGCAACCGATGCCGCAACCGGGCGGGCAACTTATTTTTCCAAATACGACATTGTCCGTGACGACTACCGTGCTGTTATGGCAAGCTGCGCCCTGCCTGGTTTCTGCCGTCCTGTAAAAGTAGGGGACCGTTACTATTACGACGGCGGCGTCGCTGACTCGATCCCGCTGCACCATGCGATTGAACATGGTTGTACCAAAATGGTCGTTATCCTCTCAAATCCAAGGAACTTCGTAAAAAAACCAGAGGCACACCGCCCGCTGTATAAACATATGCTGCATAAATATCCGAAAACAATCCAAAGCATCGACAACCGGCATATTAATTATCAGGCATCCATCGACCTTGCCAGCCGGTTAGAAAAAGAAGGCTATGTTTTTATCTTTGCACCAAGCCGCCATATGCCGCTTAGTACTTTTTCCAAGGATGCTGCCTTAGAACAGGATCTTTATGATCTCGGAGTTGCAGATTATGAAGCCCGCGCAGAAGAGTTGAAATATTTTTTGAACTAATTTATCTTACAAATAAAAGGACTTTTACCACTATGACCAAAGATCTTACCACCGGAAAAATCATGCCGATCCTGATCCGCTTTACGATCCCGCTCGTGCTCGGCAACCTGTTCCAGCTTACCTACAATGCCGTAGACAGTATCATTGTCGGGCATTTTGTCGGAAAAGAAGCACTTGCCGCTGTCGGCATCTGCAATCCGATTTCCACCCTGATGATCCTGTTTTTAAACGGACTGTGCATGGGTGCCAGCATTTTAATGGGAATGCAGTATGGGGCAAAAGATTACGACACGCTGCACCGCCAGATCAGTACCACCATGCTCTCCGGCGTTATTTTTTCATTTGTCTTATCCATAGCATGTATCCTGTTTGCAAGACCGATCCTGATCTTAATGCAGGCAGATGTAAGTATTCTATCCCTCACAACAGAATACTTACAAATCATCTTTTTAGGATTGGTCTTTACTTTTCTGTACAACTTTTTTTCGAGCACACTGCGTGCACTCGGTGACAGCAATACCCCTCTTTATTTTCTGATGATCAGTGCCGTTTTAAATATTTTAGGGGATCTGTTTTTTGTTGTCGTGTTGAAAGCCGGCAGCAACGGCTGCGCGGTATCTACCGTGCTGAGCGAAGCCTTATGCTGCATTTTCTGTATCATCTATATCCAGAAAAAAGTACCTCTGCTCCGGCTCGGAAAGAAATGGCTGGTATTTGACCGCTCGCTCTTAATGCGCACGATCGCCTATGGCTGGACATCCGCATTACAGCAGGCAACTGTACAGCTTGGAAAACTCGGCATCCAGGCAATCGTTAACACCATGGGTGTTTCGGTTGCAGCCGCATTTGCGATCGTAAACAGAATTGACGACTTTGCCTACACACCGGAACAGAATATTGCGCATGCCATGACTGCCCTGATGGCACAGAATAAAGGTGCCGGAAAAAAAGACCGCATGCGGGAAGGATTCCGCTGCGGTATGATTCTTGAAATTATATACGGGCTTATTGTATTTGCACTTTGCTTTTTATTTGCAAGAGAATTTATGCTCTGCTTTATCAAAGATGAGGAAGTCATCGGTCACGGCGTTATTTACCTTCACCTGATTTCCCTGATGTATGTCCTGCCGGCTGTCACAAACGGTATTCAGGGATATTTCCGTGGCATCGGAGATTTAAAGATCACACTTATCAGCAGTTTTGTAAATATGGGAATCCGCGTGCTTGCCGCCGCACCTCTCGTCTTTAAAATGCATCTTGGCATTGAGGCGCTGCCGTATTCCTACCTTGCCGGCTGGATTGCCATGCTGATCGTGGAACTGCCGCTTTTACTGCGCAAAGTACACAGCAAATAAACAAATTTTTTCAGATTTCTTCCTCATCATGTTCCTTCATCTTCAAAATACAAATATTGAAAAAAGGACTCTATCCGTTTTGGGTATAAAGTCCTTCTTTTTCTATTTTGTATCTATGCAATTATCTCTTCAGGCACATTGTCTGATTCTCTCGCTGCCATCCACAATCTGTCACTTCACGCGCGCAGTCAGATGGTCTCCTTCCACGTCAATCAGGATCGTATCGCCTTCCCTTACCTCATCTGCAAGAATCAGTTTTGCAGAAAGTGTCTCCACATGTTTCTGTAAGAAACGCTTTAACGGTCTTGCACCGTAAACCGGATCGTATCCGTTGTCCACGATATACTGCTTTGCCGCATCTGTCAGCTCTACTGTGATCTCACGGTCAGAGAGACGTTTGTTGAGATCTGTGATCAGAAGGTTGATGATGTTGCCGATATTGCCTTTTGTGAGTGGCTTGAACATGATGATCTCATCGAGACGGTTCAAAAATTCCGGACGGAAATGTCCTCTCAGTTCATTCATGACTGCCTCTTCACACTCCGGGTTGATATCTCCGTTGTCGTCGATTCCTTCGAGCAGATGCGCCGAACCAAGGTTTGACGTCATAATAATGATCGTGTTTTTAAAGTCCACAGTCCTGCCCTGCGAATCGGTGATACGTCCGTCATCAAGTACCTGTAACAGCACATTGAATACATCCGGATGTGCTTTTTCCACCTCATCAAACAGTACGACAGAATATGGTTTTCTGCGGACTGCCTCTGTAAGCTGACCGCCCTCATCATATCCAACATATCCTGGAGGCGCTCCGATTAAACGGGAGACAGAATATTTCTCCATATACTCACTCATATCAAGACGCACCATGTTAGATTCATCGTCAAACAGACTTGCCGCAAGTGCCTTCGCGAGCTCCGTCTTACCAACACCGGTAGGTCCTAAGAACAGGAACGAACCGATCGGCTTTGTCGGATCTTTGATTCCTGCTTTGGAACGGATGATCGCTTCTGTAACCTTTGTGACCCCCTCATCCTGTCCGATGACACGTTTGTGCAGTTCCTCATCGAGATGAAGTGTCTTGTTTCTCTCACTCTCCGTCAGTTTTGCAACCGGGATACCGGTCCAGCGGGAAATAATACGTGCAATCTCCTCCTCGCTGACATTTTCATGTACCAGGGAAAGATCACGGTTCTTTACTTCCTCTTCTTCGGCTTCCAACTGTTTTTCTAACTGCGGCAATTTGCCATACTGCAATTCTGCTGCTTTTTCCAGATCATAATTCTGCTGTGCGGTCTTGATCTCATTTTTGACTGTCTCGATCTCCTCACGCAGTTTCTGGACTTTTTCTACCGATTTCTTTTCATTTTCCCACTGCGCTTTTTTCGTATTAAACGTATCGCGCAGTTCTGCCAATTCTTTCTGCAGGTCAGCGAGACGCTCCTGGCTTAACCTGTCTGTTTCTTTCTTTAATGCAGTCTCCTCAATCTCAAGCTGCATGACACGACGGTTTAATTCATCAAGTTCTGTCGGCATAGAATCAAGTTCTGTCTTGATCAGGGCACATGCCTCATCCACAAGGTCGATCGCTTTATCCGGCAGGAAACGGTCGGAAATATAACGGTTCGAGAGCACTGCTGCCGATACTAATGCAGAGTCTGTGATCTTTACACCGTGGAACACTTCGTAGCGTTCCTTTAAACCACGCAGAATGGAGATCGTATCCTCAACTGTCGGCTCATCCACCATGACCGGCTGGAATCTTCGCTCTAACGCTGCATCTTTTTCAATATATTCACGATATTCATCAAGTGTCGTTGCACCGATACAATGCAGTTCACCACGCGCAAGCATAGGTTTTAACAGCTGTCCGGCATCCATTGCGCCGTCCGTTTTTCCGGCTCCGACGATCGTGTGCAGCTCATCGATAAACAGGATGATCTGTCCGTCAGAATTTTTGATGTCATCGAGAACCGCTTTCAAACGCTCCTCAAATTCACCACGGTACTTTGCGCCTGCAACCAGGGCACCCATATCCAGTGCAAATAACTTTTTGTCTTTTAAGCCTTCCGGCACATCCCCTTTTACGATACGCTGTGCAAGCCCCTCTACGACTGCGGTCTTACCTACACCAGGCTCACCGATCAGTACCGGGTTATTTTTCGTCTTACGGGAAAGGATGCGGACCACGTTACGGATCTCATCATCACGCCCGATAACCGGATCAAGTTTCTGCTCTTTGGCACGCGCTACCATATCGTAACCGTATTTTTCAAGGGTATCATAAGTAGCTTCCGGATTGTCCGAAACTACACGCTGGTTGCCGCGCACGGTTGAAAGCGCCTGTAAAAAACGGTCTCTCGTGATCCCGTACTCTTTGAAGATCTCCTTCATCGCCTTGTTCGGGTATTTTAACAGTGCAAGGAAGAGATGTTCCACGGAAACATATTCGTCTCCCATCTGCTTTGCTTCATCCTCTGCGTGGATCAGTACCTTATTTAAATCCTGCCCGACATAGACCTGTCCGCCGGATACCTTTACCCTTGCTGCGAGATGTTTCTTTGCGTTATCCAGAAAATGCTCTTTCTGGATTTCCATTTTTTCTATCAGTTTTAAAATCAGTCCGTCTTCCTGCTGCAGCAATGCAACAAGCAGATGTTCCTGCTCGATTTCCTGATTGCCATATTCATATGCAAGTTTTTCACAATCATTGATCGCTTCTACGGACTTCTGTGTAAATTTCTGAATGTTCATATATTCTTCCTCCCTCTTATTCTATTGTGGTCCAAACTGGACATCTATATCAAATGATGGCGGACCATCATGAGTTTTCCCTCTTATTTATATCTTTTTCCGTTTACAATTTGTGTTATACACCCGATTGTTAGCACTGTCAAGAGGTGAGTGCTAATTATTTTATAAAAAAAATATAAACTGTCCTGCGAATACGATATGCTCTGCATCCGCAGGACTTTTTCCCTCACAATCCCCTATTCTTCTATCCGGATCACATCTTTCAGCACATAATGAAACGAAGGTGCAGACGCAAACTCATTCTCCGTATATCCCTGATTCAGATCATAAGTATCGTCCGGGTCATCCGGATCTGCCCCGACATAATCTCCCCGGAACACATCCAGTTTCCCCTGCTCAAACTGCCGGATCACTTCCTGCATTTTTTCCGCTGTGCCATCAGCAGCCGTGATTTCATTTAATTCTAACATCTGCACCCAGTCTTCTTCAAAACCGGCACCAATATCATTTCCATTGACCGTTCCTTTGATACTTTTCTCAATCACACGGTCGTTTAAAACTGCATCCACAGCTCCCATCATATAGGGTTCCCAGTTGATCTTGCATCCGGTAAGATAAGTGGTCGGCGCCACATCTTCCATACTCTGGTTATAACTTACCAGATAAACCGGGGTCCCCGCAGCAGTTTCCTCACACGCGGTAGCCGGGCCTGCGGTATCCGAATGCTGTGATATGATCACACAGCCCTCATCGATCAGGTCTTTGGCATACTTTTTTTCCGTCCGGTAATCATTCCATTTATTGGTATAACGCACTGTCATCACCGCTTCCGGTACAACCGATCTCACTCCGAGCAAAAATGCCGTATATCCGGAGATCACCTCCGCATAAGGATAGGCTGCAACATATCCGATCTTTGCCTGCTGCTCCGTAATCACGCCTTCTTTGATCAGTTCTTTCATTTTCATCCCGGCTGCCACTCCCGCCGTATACCTTCCCTGATAAATTTTCCCCATGAATGTATGATAATTTTTTAAGAGGGGCTCTTCATTTGCATTCGCACATGTTGCCATACAAAACTCGATCCCGGGATATTTTTCTGCAAACTCCTTCGTAACGGTTCCATAATTATAACTGGTCGTAAAAATCAGGTCACACCCGGCATACACAAGCTGCTGTAAGTACTCTGATTCCGTTCCCTCCGCAACATTATTGAGTGCAATGACTTTTACCTGATCCCTGTATTTTGTCTGGATTGCCTCCTGCGCATCAATAAAATTGCTGGTATATGCGGTACTCGCATCTCCAACATACACAAAACCAACAGTGATCTCTTTTTCTTCGTCTCTCAGAAAGTATACAGATGCCGACACAAAAGCAATCACAACCAGACAGGTGCACAATGTCACAAGATATACTTTTTTCACCCTACTCCTCCTCTTTTTCCCTGCTATGATCTGCATGTGCATGTTCTTTGTACAGACTGCATATGTCAATCTTTCCATTGTCAATCAGTCCTAACATAACATCGACAAGTCCTGGATCAAACTGCGTTCCCCTTCCATTTTTCAGTTCCTGTATCACATAGGCCATATCCAACTGTTTCCGGTAAACGCGATTCGCCGTCATTGCATCAAATGTATCTGCAATTCCGATAATTCTGGCATTGATCGGGATTTCTTCTCCTTTTAACCCGTGCACATATCCTTTTCCATCGTATCTTTCATGATGATATAAGGCACCTTCTTCCACATGGTCTACGATCGTGAAACTTTTTAAGATCTCCGCACCTTTCGTCACATGCGATTTCATAATTCCATATTCCTCGTCTGTTAATTTCTCCGGCTTATTTAAAATCCGGTCGGGAATACCGATCTTTCCGATATCATGTAAAAGCGCTGCCCTTTTCAGATCCTCACAGCTTTTCTCATCAAACCCAAGTTCTTTTGCGATCAGTACGGAATATTCTGCCACACGCTCAGAATGCTGACTTGTCCTCACATCTTTGGCGTCTACCGTCTTAGCAATCGTAAGTACCGTCTCATTCCCCATTTCCAGCTGCTTTTTTACCAGTTCAATCTCCTTTTTCTGAAGATTGATCACTCTCTGCACCTGTGTATGAAAAATCATCCAGGTCAGATAAGCTACTGCTAACGCAAACACTGCCACTATATAAACCACAAACCACCAGTGATCGTAGATCTCTGCCTTTTTTTCAATGGTATACACACTTTCCACTACCGGCTTCTGTCCCTTATGATCCAGCACCGCAATATGAAATTTATAGGTTCCTACCGGAAGATTTGTATAAATCACACTGGACATCTCACTTTGGGACATCACCTGCGGCTCACTGTCATACCCCTCTAAGTAAACACTTACATAAGGGAGATTCACGGAATAATTGATAATTTCCGGAAATATCTCAAGCTTTTCTGCTCCCCTTTCCAGATAGATCACCTCTCCACGTCTGACAAAATACGATACATCATCTATTTTTACGGATTTCATCTGCATACGGTAGGAACGGACGGAAACCTCATAATTTTTAAGATTCATACAAATCACGCCCGTATCTGTGGAAAAATAGAAATTCATATCCTCATCTACATAATTCCATGCATTTGGTGTCAGCGCCCAGTTAAGCCCGGCATCACTGTTTAACAATTTATACTCTAATTCCTTCCCGGACAAAAGATCCTCTTTATCCACAACATAGATCCCCGCTGACCCTGATATAAACAAAGTATGGTCGATTCCCTCCACAATATCATAATTATTATAATAAGGAAATTTATCAAGACTCCTGATTTTTCCTTCCGTATCCATGTAACAGATTCCATTACTTGTTACAATAAATACACCTCCATCCTCATTTTTCACCATACGGAGGATCACCTCTGAGCTTAATCCATCCTCTTTGTTGTAAACATCATTCACTTTTCCATTTTTTATCACCGCGATTCCATTTCCATCCGTGCCGGCAAATATGGTTCCGTCTTCCTGTTCTAATACACAAAGAATCTTCGGTATCGTAAGTCCATCTGATTCACCGGTCACTTTTGTAATCTCCCCGTTCCGGATAAACGTAAGTCCCGCATCTCCTGCCGCAAGTATCGTTCCGTTTTTTAGTTCTTCGACGGTACGGTATTTATTACCATTTGCCCCACTGGCATTGTCATAGACAAAAGTCTCTCCTTTTGCTGTAATCTCATAAATGCCCTTTCCCGTTGTGCAGATCCACAAGTTTCCACAGCTGTCTGTCCGAAGACATCGTATTCTTGTGCCAGCTAAGGTTTCCGTAATATCATCCGTATATTCTTCTCCGGTCTCTTCATCCATTACCTCTAATCCGCTGTCCGTTCCTATATAAAACCTGTTCTGCCATTTCGTAACTGAATTGACAACCTGATTTTCCTGGATAGCTCCTGTCTGCAATGATGTAAATACCGACTTACATAAACGAAGAACGCCAAGCCTTGATGATGTAAACCAGAGATTTCCCTGATAATCCATCAGCACATGATCAATCGAACTGTTGAATGTATCTGTATTTATCATTTTAAAATCTGTCTGTTCCACAAAATATCCCACTCCGTTATCGGCACAGACAAACATGACTCCGTCATCTAAAAAATACAGTGACTTTATATTGGATAATTCTTCACAGCCTTTCGTTTCCCTGTATTTCCACTCTCCCGTATCACAGCCATAGCACAGTATCTCATTCTGTGAAGTTCCGGCATACAAAAGCCCGTTTTCATCAAATTTACAACAGGAAAAATCAGCTCCTTCGGATGGTTCCACAACATCAGTGATCTTTCCCTGCCGGATAAAATACAGTTTTCCATCATCGGTTACCGCTGCAACTGTTCCATTTGCATCTGCATCCATACTTTTTACATACACAATATCTTCCATCGTCTTTTTCACATTTAACCCTCCTGCTAATGTGACAATGGAAAGTGCCCCGGCTGTTCCAACATAATAATTTCCATCTGCGCACTGTGTAATACAGCGTACCGAATCCGATGCAAGTCCCTGTTTTTCAGTAATAACATTTGCAACCGTATCATTGATAAAGATGGAAAGTCCGCTGTCATTCGTTCCAACCCACAGTCTGCCTTCCTCATCCGTATACAGGCAGTTCACGGTTTTTATCGATTCATATTCATTGATCCATTGAAATTTTGTGCCATTATACCGGTACAGCCCGCCATATGTTCCAATCCATAAAACGCCATCCTTCGTCTGCACAATATCATTGGCACATCCACCCGGTATTCCATTTTCCCTGCCATAAACAGTCTGAAGATAACTACTGTAATCTTCCTGTTCTGTAACTGTTTTGGCCGTTACTGTCTCTCCCCGGATCACACCAAGCGCCAATATACAAAGAAACATCATGAGCAAAGTATGCTGTCTTTTAGATACAATTTTTTTCTGAAGCAATTTTATAAGAGAAAATACTAAGACGATCGTTATAACCTTATCAAGAAAATCAAGATAAAACTGTCCCATACAGTGACTGAAAAAGCTGTTGAATCCAACTTTTTCCATAGACTCAATAACACCGTCTCCCCAGATATTCTGCGTAGAACCATCACAATACAGATAATTAAGCGGGACAGAAAGTGTCACCGATAAAACCGCTATTAAAAAACTTGTTGAAAGTACTCCATAAAGATTTTTTAAAAATCCTTTTTTCACACATATGCCGGTCGTTATGCCGACCATGGCACTGACCACTGCGTAAAACATATTTGTCCAGGAATATAAAATCCCATAGGTAAGATTTACCGTCATCCCGACCATAGCTGCACAGAAAGGTCCCAGCACATACGCCGCCGTTACTGTTCCAAAAGAATCAAGCCACAACGGCAGCTGCAGCCTGTCAGACAAAATCCTGCCGGCAAAATTTATCACTATACATCCAAGTACAAACGTGCTGATCACATACCATTTATTATTTTTCATAACCTTTTCCTCATGTGTACATCAATAACACAGGTGCTATTGCTTTATCCCAGGTAACTCTACTAATATTTTAACAAAAACCGGTAAAAAGACAACTGTTTCCGTTGATTTCATACATTAATTTTTTAATGTACGAAAGTACCGGGCTACAGGATTTCTATTTCATTTAAAATTACAATATGTTAGAATAAAGCAATCACTGTAACTTATCGAATGAAAATGGTTAAAAAATACCGTACAGGTATGGAGAATAATGTGCAATGGAGGAATATCATGGAACATCAGACAAATTCATGCTTTACAGATTATTCCTGTAAAGATTTTATCACCGTTTTATCCGGCAAGTCTCCGGTTCCGGGAGGCGGAGGTGCCGCTGCCCTCGCCGGCGCGATCGGTATCGCTCTTGGAAATATGGTCGGAAGTCTTACCGTCGGAAAAAAGACCTATGCCGCTGTGGAAGAGGATATCATTCAATGTAAGAAAAAAGCAGACGACATCACAGCACGGCTTTTAGATCTCGTGGAAAAAGACGCCGAAGCTTTTGAACCGTTAAGCGCCGCCTACGGCATGCCAAAAAGCACACCGGAAGAAATTGTAAAAAAGGCAGAAGTAATGGAAGCCGCCTTAGTGGGAGCCTGCGAAGTTCCACTTGGGATCATGCGAACCTGCGCAGAGGCGATCGATCTGATTGAAACCTTTGCCGAAAAGGGCAGTAAAATTGCCATCAGCGATGCCGGTGTCGGCGCCACGCTGCTAAAATCTGCTCTCCAGGGGGCATCCCTAAATATCTACATCAACACAAAATCCATGGCTGACAAAGAAGCTGCCACTTCTTATAATAAGGAAGCTGATGAACTGCGTGAAAAATACGAACAGAAGGCTGACGAGATTTTCAATCAGGTCTGCTCAAAAATCAGATAAACATAGATTGTACATTTTCTCAAACAATCTATGTGCAAAAATAAAAACAGAGATACAAACTTGCAAAAATGGAGGTACCAATGGCTAAATTATTATCAGGAAAAGAAGTTACCGCTTCTTTAAATGAAGAAATCCGAAAAAAAACAGAACTGCTCACTGCACATCATATCACACCAAAACTCGGCATCATCCGCATTGGTGAAAGAGAAGATGATATTTCTTACGAGCGCGGTGCGACTAAACGCTGTGAAACTCTTGGCGTTTCCTATGAAAAATTCCTGCTTCCGGAAGATGCCTCAGAGGAAATGGTTTTAAATACGATCGCACAGGTAAATGAGGCAGACGATATTCACGGCGTATTACTCTTCCGTCCTCTGCCGCGTCATTTAGATGAAAATAAGATCATCAACGCGCTCGCCGTAGAAAAAGACATTGATGGCATCACTGACCGATCCATGGCCTCTGTTTTCCTTGGAAAACAAACCGGTTTTGCACCGTGTACACCGAGTGCCTGCATGAAGATTTTAGATCACTATGGCATCGACTGCTCCGGCAAAAAAGCTGTCGTGATCGGCAGAAGTCCCGTCGTTGGAAAACCAGCCGCCATGATGCTTCTCCAGAAAAACGCAACTGTCACGATCTGTCACACAAAAACAAAAGATATGCCATCCGTTGTAAAAGAAGCAGACATCGTGATCGTTGCCGCCGGAAGACCAGGTGTCATTGGCGCAGACTACCTGCGCGCCGGTCAGACTGTCATCGATGTCGGCATCAACGTAAACGAGGAAGGCAAGCTCTGTGGTGACGTCAACTTCGCCGACGCAGAACCTGTTGTGGATGCGATCACTCCTGTTCCGGGCGGTGTCGGAAGTGTCACAACCTCCGTACTGGTTGAGCACGTTGTGGATGCCGCTCTCCTAAAGGCTGGATTAGACATCTTATAATTGTGCTGCACCAGTACATCATTTTTCTAAATAGCAACAGGTCACTGCACTAGAAAAAAGTCTCAACGCAGGCATAGCTTTCTACGTTGAGACTTTAAATCTACTCTCCAATCACAACTTTACAGTCCTTTTTATAGCCTAACAGGACGTCATACTCATCTATGATAATAATAACCTTTTCGATCTACAAACCAGTAGTATCCAACTCTACGATCATCTGACCGATTTTCTGCTCTTTTAACAGATAACACATATAGATTGGAAGATATGTCACAGTTCCTTCTGTTTCTACATTTCCAACGGAAAAAACATAGGCTTTCTCAAGATGATAATCCGGTATGTTCATAAAATTATCCAAAGCTTTGTGTGATTTATATGCCTTACCAGACTTAACTTCAATCGGAACAACTTTTCCATTCATTTCTATCACAAAATCCATTTCACCAATATTTTTCTTTTTACAGAAATATGGTATAAAACCATTCGCCGTTAATTGCTGTGCGACAGCATTTTCAAAGTGTGCTCCGTTGTTCACTTCTCCGTTTTTATTAATTAATTCCATTTTTGTTTCTGCCGGATATGCACTTGTCAACAATCCAATGTCGCTCGAAAAAAGTCTGAATATATTACTGCTCTTGCTTGCTAAAAGTGGAATAACTGGTGCCTCAATATTATAAACCGGCAACGCCACACCTGCATCTTTTAACCACAAAAAACTATTTTCGTATCTGTCAAATTTCAGTTCTTTATCCAACATCGTAAATACAAACTTTTTATTCTGCTTATTTAGTTCAGCAGGAATAATGTCATATATGGACTTTAACTTAAGCTTTCTGTCCTCAATCTCATATTGGGAAAAATCCTCTTTATAAAGCGTTGTTATATCACGTTGTACTTTGTCAACCTCTCGAATATCTTTTGTTTCTATATAAGTTTTTACAGCATCGGGCATTCCTCCAACAATAAGATAAACAAAAAACATAGACAAAAGCTTCTGATGTACAAATTCGTCCACAGGACTGGCGTTTTTAAATTTTTCATTTAGCATATCTAATGTAGTTACTGAGACATTATTCGCCATCATAAATTCTTCGAAATCCATAGGGTACATCTTTAAAACAGTCAGGTATCCAACCGGAGCCGAAGCGATACCTTTCAGTTCTACCCCTAATAAGGATCCGCTCATTACATACTTAAAACTTCCCTCATCTACAAGAAATTTTATTTTAGTTACTATTTCCGGGCATTTCTGAATCTCATCAAAAAAAACAACCGTTTCATGCGATTTGCAATCTTCTGGCATGATCATTTTTAATTTAATCAAAAAATCTTCCGCACTCATCTCTGCATTTAAGTAGGAAACCATATCCGGCTGATCAATAAAATTCACTTCAAACTTAGTATATCCGCTCTTTTCAATTTCATCTCTTATGAGCCATGTTTTTCCTATCTGTCTTGCTCCTGTCACTAATAATGCCTTATTTGAATTTTTAATCCATTCACCAATTGCAATTGAATCTTTTCTGTACATAAATTCATACCTCCAATTACACAATACACTATCTGCCCCGTTTTTTCAATCATTATCATTACAATTTGCCCCGTTTTTAAATTTAATATAATTATATTTTGCCCCGTTTTTAACATTGCTATTCACCAAGTCTGCCCCGTTCATCAAAAAAATCCGCAGGTGCGCTCTCACATCCTGCGGATTTTTCATCTCAAAATAATTATTTTACAGTAGAAACGATCAGACTCATCTTCCCCTGCATCTCAACTTTTCCATAACCATTCGGCAGGATAAAATGATCTCCCTTCTTCACCGGGCTGCTGCCCACGATTCCATCTCCCTCTAAAACGGATACCAGAAGGAACGGATACTTCTGCTCAAATTCCATCTTTCCATTTACATCTGCCTTAAAGATCGTATAGTATTTGCAGGAATACAGCTCATTCAACTGATTTTTCGGCAGATTCAGTGCGGATTTTACGCTGTCATCCACAGATTTTGCCGGAACTGTGATGACATCAATACTCTTTTCTACATGCAATTCTCTCGGCTTCCCATTTGAAAGACGGTCATAGTCATAAACACGATAAGTAATATCACTGTTCTGCTGTGTCTCTAAGATTAAAAGTCCACCCTTGATCGCATGAACTGTTCCCGGATCGATCTGGATAAAATCACCTTTTTTCACCGGAATCTCACGGATAAACTCTTTCCATTTTCCCTGATGGATCATATCGGAAAGTTCTTCTTTCGTCTTTGCATTATGACCGATCACAAGTGTTGCCCCTTCCGGCGCATCCATGATATACCAGCACTCTGTCTTTCCAAAAGAACCGTTTTCATGTACTTTCGCATAATCATCATCTGGATGTACCTGAATACTAAGATCATCCCTTGCATCAATGATCTTCGTGAGAAGCGGGAAACGGTCACAGTCGTAATTGCCGAACACTTCCGGATGTTCTTTCCATACAGCAGATAACTTCATGCCGGAAAATGCGCCGCTTCGAACGGTTCCGTCTCCGTTTGGATGTGCGGAGATGCCCCAGCACTCGCCGATGTCATCACCCTCTACCGGATAGCCGAACTCCTCTCTTAACTTTGTACCGCCCCAGATATTGTGCGTACATACCGGGTCTAAAAATAAAATATCTTTATTTGCCTGATTCATACTAAGTATTCCTCCATTCGTTTCTATTACTTTCTGATACCAGAATGCCGAATCCTTTACAATGCGCTGCTGCGTTGTAAAGTCTACATAAATGATACCAAAACGCTGTTTGTATCCATCGGACCACTCAAAATTATCAAGAAATGTCCACAGGAAATATCCCCTTACATCTGCACCTTCATCGCTTGCACGCTGCATGGCTCCGATATAGGAATCCAGAAACGTGATACGGTTTGGATCATGCACCCTGCCATCTGCGCTGATATTATCATGACAGGACATGCCGTTTTCCGTGATGTAAAGCGGCAATGGATAACGCTCTGTCAGAAATTTTATACCATAATAAAAAGCTTCCGGCGTTACCGGCCAGTCTGCTCCTGTCTTAGGAAATCCCGGTTCACGGTCCACAAATTCCGGTTCACCGTTCTCTCCTGCACGGACATAGTAACCATTGTATATATTCTGTCCCATAAAATCAAGTGGCTGATGGATCAGCTTCATATCTTCTTCCGTGATCTCTGGCAGATACTGCGCAAATTTCTCCAATCCTTCTTTCGGATAATGCCCTAAAAATACAGGATCCGAAAACCATGCTACATTCCAGGTCCAGTTATCCATCGGATTATAGAAACCAAAATATACTTTTTTCGCAGCTTCAATGTCCTCCGGTTTATCCGTATAAGGATAAGCGACACCTCCGGTCGGTGCGTATCCGACTTTGATATCCCGGACTGCATATTTACGCAGATTGATAACAGCCTGGCCATGTGCCTTCATCAGATTGTGTGCGATCTGGAAAGTATCTTTGATTGACATTTTTACTCCCGGTGCATGTACACCGCTTAAATGTCCAAGTCCAACCACACACTGCGGTTCATTGATCGTGATAAAGTATTCACAAATATCGGAAAAACGCTCTGCAACTACCTTCGCATACTCACCAAACCAGTCTGCCACTTCCGGGTTCAGCCAGCCACCCTTTTCATAAAGAGCCTGCGGAAACTCCCAGTGAAACATGGTAATATATGGCGTAATCCCATTTTCTTTCATACATGTGATCATATCACGGTACATCCGGATCGCTTTTTCATTGACACGACCGGTTCCTTCCGGCAGAATACGTGCCCAGTTTAATGAAAAACGATATGCCTTGATACCAAGATTTTTCATCAGCGCGTAATCTTCCTTATAATGATGCATATGATCACAGGTCGTATAAGCATTCTGATTTTCGAAAATCCTGCCTGCCTCCGTAAATGCATCCCAGACTGTTTTTCCTCTTCCATCGTTTGCATCGGTTCCCTCTACCTGATAGGAACTGCTCGCAACACCCCAAACAAAATCATCCCGAAACATTCTTCTTTTCCTTTCCCAGTGAATTATTTTTCAGAGGAACCAATGACAGACACCAGATAAAATGGCACCGCATCATTCTCGTGTGTCTCTGTCAGACGCACCTCCACTTTATGTACTTTATTTTCGCCATGTTCTAAGATGGTGTCAAGTTCTAATTTATCACCCCAGGTCTCATCAAAGTTCGCATCCAGACGGACTGCATGTTCTGCATCGCCGTCCACAATGATCTCTGCAACCGGTGCCGGAAGTTTTACGGATTTTCTGTACTGTACTGAAATATTGCAGCCCTCAACATCAAGTGTGATGGAATCACCTTTCTTTGAAGCTGTCCATCCGTGTTTGAAACAGTCGGTAATATCTCTCTGTGCGGACGTATCTGCGACAAATCCATGGCAGACTACGTTTTCGTCGCTGTTCTGATGACGGATGGATTTCTCATAAGTATTTTTTGTGAGAGGTGTCGGATAATCCGGTTCGCTCTGTTCCGTTGCATCTTCTGTTTTTACTTTATCTAAAAAGTATGTAATCACCGATGCGACAAGTGCATGTCCGGCATCATTCGGATGCAGGTCATCCGGTGTGATCTCACGGTTTTCGATGCGCCCGGCGACAACTTCCGGGTAGATCGTACTCTGCATGCTGACAGCCGGAAGATTATAATATCTTGCAATGCGTCCGTGCATCAGCTGCGCATTGGCACCGTTATTGTAAAATACGTTGTGCACTAAAAGAACTGCCGGTTTTGTCTTACTGGTATATACTTTTCGCACCAGTCCCTCATAGGTCTCCATAAAGTGCTCCGTGCTGTCATCGTTGACGGAAAACTCGATGATGACAAAATCCGGCTCTTTGGAAAGCAGATCAGCTTCTGCGCGCGCCACACCAAACTGTGAGGTTGTTCCGCCGATTCCTGCATTGATGTAAGTAAAATCAGCCTGTGGAAATGTCTTTTTCCACCACTCATAGACATGGTATGCGTAACAGAGTTCCGGTTTGGAAGAAAGGCTTCCCTGAGTGATCGAGCCGCCTAAAAATGCAATATTTAAAGCTTCGCCTGCTTTGGCGCGGTCCATAACTTTTTTTAAGCGGTATAAGTTGCCGTGGTTGGCAATGCCGTTTTCGTATTTGATCTGATATTCCATGTTGATGTTCTCCTTTTTGGATATTTTGGGGGCGAAACTTGTTTTAGATTCATGAACGTTTCGAGCTGGGGAGCAATTTAATGAAGGCACGCTCTCGCTGCGTGTCGCTCGTAGCGGTACTAAGCGGCTAAAATACACCCGCTAAGTACCGACGGCTCCCCAGCACCTTCTTATAAATTGCGCCCCAGCTCGAAACTGCCTTTAATCTTTTGACAAGTTTCGCATTGGCTATATATTCAATAAATGTATATTATGACATTTGGGCAAATAACATACTCTGCTGTATATCTTATGATTCCCAGATTTCATCTCCGAGTGATGTAATATATGCTGCAAGTTCGTCCGACATCTGCTCTGCCTCCGGGATACGGATATGTCCAGGTGTGCCGGAGCCATTTTTCGTGTAGAGGAAGTGATGAACTCTGCTGCTTCCAATACGGGTGCAGACTTCATCGATGGAGCGATCCCAGTTTTTATCATGACACAGGATCGTGGTAGCTAAAATGATCTGTGCTTTTGGATATAGTTCCATCAGTTTTTCGATGAATGCCTGATAATGTTTTCTCCAGTTTTTGGATTTTTCACTGTCATAATCTTCTGCCATATAGTCTACCGGGTGATTGTCGTTTTGTCCGATTGCAACAACGACTACATGTGGTATATATCGTGAAAAATCCCATGGTTTGGTCGGTCCAAGATCCGGGTGGTACTCGATCTTGTCATAGCAGGACTCGACACCTTTATAGTGCGGTGCTGCAAACCAGCCGGTATCATCTAAAAGTGAGATTCCACCCTGTGAAGTGTCGTGGATCTGCGCATTTAATTTCCGCGCCGTCATCCACGCATAGGAATACCAGCTGTTCGAATATTCCCCATCATGCTCAGGATCTGGTTTTCCAACATACTCCACAGCTTCTGAAACTTCTCCACAGGAAACACTGTCCCCGAAAAATTCCATTTTCCGTTTTGGTTTTTCCGGCAAAGGCAGCACTTTAGCCCCGTCATCAATCTCAAATCCGTAAAACGTAAACGTATGACAGGAATCCATCCGCTTAAATAACAGCAGTTCATGTGTTCCCTCTGAAAGTCCCTCCGCCAAAGTATAAGTCTTTTTCTCTTCATCAGGCGACAAGGTAAAACGCTTCTGCTCCCCGTCTATAAAATATCCCAGTTCATTCGTCCAGCAGGAACGATGGTTTGCGATCACTGCCTTTAAGGATGTTCCGGTAAATTTCATTCCAATTGAGCTGCACGCATAGACAAGAACCGGTGCAAGCCTGTCATCAAAATCAATTCTTCCGCTGTAAGATAACATCTCATTATCTGGTTTAATTATCATGTTCTGAGTTCCCCTCCAAAAATTAAATATGTAAGCAGACTGCCCGCTCCGCGGACATTTCATTATGATAAAATGCACGTTCTGCGGACACTCCATCACACGTTTCATGAATTACGCAACAAGGCTGCCGCAATTTTCATTGCATCTGGCAGCCTGTGTTACGAATCAATTTTATGCTATTAAGGATGAATAGCAGCAATTTTAGCGTCTTCCGATCTCGGTATCTTCCGGTGTTACGACACTGTTTTCTTTGATGTAATCAATGATATCATCAAGTTCTGTAAATGCAAGACCAACATAGCTGTCTGCAGCACCGTAGTAAATTGCAATTTTTCCGGATTCGGAATCATGGATTGTTGCACATGGGAAGCATACGTTCGGAACAAATCCGCGCTCCTCATACCATTCTTCCGGTGTGAGTAAGAATGTCTCACAACGATATTTTACAATAGATGGATTGTCAATGTCTAAGATTGCTCCACCGATAGAGTATACATAGCCATTGCAGGTTCCGCTTACTCCGTGGTAGAATAACAGCCATCCTTCGGATGTCTCGATCGGAGCAGCACCGCCGCCGATCTTTAAGGACTCCCACCACTCAGAGCCTTTGCCCATTACATGTCTGTGTTTGCCCCAATAGGTAAGATCCGGGCTCTCACTTACGAAAATATCACCAAACGGTGTATGTCCGCTGTCGGACGGACGGGATAATAACATGAAGTTTCCGTTGATCTTTCTTGGGAATAATACTGCATTTCTGTTAAACGGAAGGAACGGATTCTCAATTCTTGTGAATGTCTTGAAATCTGTTGTCTTTGCCATACCAATAGCTGCGCCGTAGAAATCCTGACACCAGATAATGTAGTAGGTATCTTCTACTTTTACAAGACGTGGATCATATGCGTAGCGCGGCATAAATGGTTTGCCTTCCTCGTCTACGAAATCGATCTTGTTTTCTTCGAAATTCCAGTGGATCGCATCTTTACTTCTTCCAAGATAAATGTATGGGATACCGTTCGTCTGCTCTCCACGGAACACACCGATGAATCCATCTTCATATGGCATAACAGCACTGTTGAAAATTCTTGCAACACCCTTTACCGGATTGCGTCCGATGATCGGGTTCTCATTATATCTCCATACAGGTGCTCCTGTTAACTCTGCCGGTCTTTCCTGCCACGGTACATTTGGTACCGGCTGGCTAATCATTTTATATTTGCTCATCTTATTCCTCCATCTTTGCGTTTTGGCACGCATATTTCCGATTTTCTTCGTTCTTTCTTTTCAGCTTTTATTTTACATGTAAGAAATACTCTTTCTTTTCATGCAGAATTTTATGTAACTGTCTTATTTTTCTTCCTTTGCAAGGAACTCTAAATTCTTCTCGATCAGTCCGCATCTCTGTGCCACACACTCAACACTTCTGCCCGGATCCTGCGATGTATTAAATACATAATCTACCAGTTTATCCACAGTAGTTGTCGCTACATGCATTCTCGTATCAGAAGATGCATAGTAGATAAATACTTCGTTATTCTCATTTACGATCGCACCGTTGGTAAATACAACATTGCTTACGTCACCGACACGCTCTTCACCTCTCGGTCCAATTAAAAGTCCGGACGGCTCTGCGATCACTTTTGACGGATCGTTTAAATCTGTTGCAAATGCATAGATAACATAACGGAGTCCTGCTGCGGTGTTGCGGACACCATGTGCAATGTGGATCCAGCCTTTGTCTGTCTTGATCGGAGTTGCACCTGCACCGTTCTTTGCCTCTGTGATCGTGTGATATTTACGAAGGCTTGTCATTTTTTCTTCATCGATCACTGCGTGTGTGATATCTTCGCAAAGTCCAAATCCGATTCCCCCGCCTGATCCGGTTTCAATAAAGTCATCCATCGGTCTTGTGTAGAATGCATATTTTCCATCTACAAATTCCGGATGAAGTACCACGTTTCTCTGCTGCGGAGAATTTAAAGTAACAAGATTTGGCAGTCTCTCCCAGTTCTTTAAATCTTTAGTACGAACGATTCCTGCTGCAGCTACGGCTGCGGAAAGATCGTTTACGGTTGTATCTTTTGACTCAGAACAAAATACACCATAGATGTAACCATCTTCATGTTTGGTCAGACGCATATCATAGACATTGGTCTCTTCCGGACAGGTATCCGGTAACAGGATCGGATAATCCCAGAAACGGAAACCATCAATTCCATTGTCACTCTCAGCAACACCAAAGAAAGATTTTCTATCGTTTCCTTCGATTCTTGCAACCAGATAATATTTTCCGTTCAGCTCGATCGCACCGGAATTCATGACTGCGTTGATTCCCAGACGCTCCATGAAATATGGATTTGTCTCAGGGTTTAAGTCATATCTCCAGGTCAGAGGAATATGCTCTCTTGTCAATACCGGATATTCATAACGGTCATAAACACCATTGTAAAAATCCGATTTTACATTTTTGCGGGAAAGCAGTTTTTCCTGCTTTTCTTTTTCTACATAATATCTCTCATGTAACATTCGTCGAATCTCCATTCTTTTTCTAAAAATAAATGAATCTGTTTTATGCTCCGATTCTGCGGATGACTTCTATACACATTCTTCCATTATGATACGGACATTTCCACGGCTCTACGATCGGTCTGTCTAAAATCGGACTTCCATCCTCATTGACTTCCCAGAACCACTCAGAACCATTTCTCTTATCAACCACATAGGTTTTGATGAACTCCCACTCTGCCAGTGCAGCATCGCAATATTCAGAATGTCCTGTGTTTCTTTCATAACCATTTAAGAAACCAACAACAGTTTCTGCCTGCACCCACCAGACGCGGTGTGCATTGACCACTCCGCGGTCACATTCATTTGCAAGAGAATGACCATCAAATGCCACCTGATAAATTCTTGAGGTCAGTGTCTTTGTGATCGCTGTCATTTTCTCACGGTAATGTTCATTGTTTAATACATCGACACCGCGATCCATCAGCCATGCTGTCTCAATGTCATGACCATAAGAATGAAGGTCTAAGATTGTGTTATAGTCTGCATCAAAAAATACTTCCTGACGCTGTTTTGCCGGATTGTATACCTTTTCTGCAAAGGTATCCATGATCCACATCAGTCTCTTTCCAACCTTTTCATTTTTTGTCACGCGGTACAATTCTGTATACGCTTCAAAAACATGAAGCAGTGTATTCATTGTCTTATCTGCAAGTACACCGTTCTCAGAAAGCTTTTCGTTTGATTCCGGTTTAAAATCTCTTGTAAAAGCTTCTAAGTAGCCGATCTCATCGGTGCAACGCTCCTCAATGATATCAAACAGGGAAAAAGCAAGTTCTAACGCTTCCTTATCCCCGGCTGCATCATAGTAAGATGACAACGCATAAACACAGAATGCCTGATTGTATGTATGTTTAGTTGTATCAAGTGGTGTTCCGTCATAATTTAATGACCAGAAGATCCCTCCGTATTCTTTGTCGATACAATGTTCCCTTAAAAATTCATAACCATGTTTTGCCTCGGCAAGCAGGTCTTCTCCCTTAAAACCTGCTGCCTCGCATTCCTCTTCCGAAATGCCGCCGTCTTTATAAAGTAAATACGCATTTGCAAAAAACCAGGTAATACGGCTGTTTAAGATACATCCTTTTTCTGCTTTTTCATCCAGTGCAAGATCATAGGAAAGATAACCGTAATATCCGCCGAACTTATCATCCCGCATACCTCTCCAAAATGGAATGATATGTGTGAGCAGTTCGTGTTTTGCTTCTGCTGCAAGTTCTTTTAACTCACTCATAACCGTTTCCTCTTTCTCTCTTTAGCCTTTTACTGCACCAGCAGCAATTCCACTGTAAATCTGTTTCTGACAGAGGATAAATACGATCAATGCCGGAAGCAGGGAAATGATAACACCTGCACAGATCAGATTGTACTGACTTCCCATCGGGCCAACAAATGTATAAAGTGATGTCGCGATTGTATGTAACTTTTTATCCATCAGATAAAGGTTTGCCATATAGTACTCGTTATAAACACCAACGCCCTTTAAAATACAGGATGTCACGATTGCCGGTTTTAATAGTGGAAGCATAATTTTCCAGTAAATTGTCCAATAGGATGCGCCATCAATGATTGCCGATTCATCCAGAGATATTGGTATATTTTCCATAAACTGAATGAAAATGTAAATTGAGATAACATCCGTTCCGCACATCAGAATAATATATCCATATAAATGATTGACAAAGTGCAGTGCTGTCATGATATTATATACAGTTACCTGCATTGCAACTGCCGGAAGCAGTGAAGCAAACAAAAACAGGTTTCGGATCAGTCCGTTTCCCGGGAATTTAAAACGGTTTAATACATAAGCAAGCTGTGTTCCGATTACAATGGAAACAACCAGGACAGATACCATAACGATCACGGAGTTTAAGAAAGCTCTTCCCATATCCGCTGTCTGAAATGCTTTAATAAAATTATCAAAATTCAGCCAGTTCTTCGGCAATGTCATAACATTGGTCGTCTGATATTCTTCCTGTGTCTTAAACGCTGTAATCACACAGGAGATAACAGGAACAACTGCACAAAGTCCAAAGAAAATCAACGATACATATTCAACGATCAGCCAGAGGATTGCACCAACGGTATAATGTTTTTTTCTTTTCTGCACATTTACATTATGTTTTCTCATCTTCCTATGCCACTCCCTTTCCAGCTTTCTTTGCCTGTTTTTCCGCTTTTAATCTTGCGCGTTTTGCCTTGTAGGATTCATCCTCACTCTCAGCATCACGGAAGATATATTTAAAGAATAACTTCTGTAAAATCGTACATGCAAAAATGATAAGGAGAAGTACGACTGCCATTGCTGATGCAAGACCGACTTTCTGGCTTACATGAGCGATCTCATTCATAATTACAAAATATGTTCCGGTTCCATTTGCACCATCTGTGATAACGTAAGGCTGCTCAAATGCACTTAAGGAACCTGTGATAGAAAGAATTACATTTAAAGTGATAATTGTTTTGATACTCGGCAGAATAATATGTTTAAACTGCTGAAATTTATTTGCACCATCTAACTCTGCTGCTTCGTAAAGGTCTGCATCCACAGACATGATTGCACCGATAAACAATACCATGTTCTGTCCAAAATAACGCCATACCGAAGTAGCCACCAAAGACCAGTTGTTAATTGACTGATCTTTCAGCCAGTATGGAAGATTGTCAAGTTTAAATCCACACCATTGTAAGATCGTATCAAGTACAAATCCTCTGGTGTAGAAAAATTTAAAAATAAATCCGATTGCAATACCACTGATCAGATATGGGAAAAACATTAATCCTTTAAAGAAGTTTCCTCCCTTTACCTTAAAACTTAAAATAGTAGCCAGATAAAGTGCAAGTACAAGCTGAATAATCGCACCTACCATATAATAAAGACTGAGCTTTAATGCTCCAAAGCAGTCATCCCTGCGAAATACGTCAATATAATTTTTAAATCCGACAAATTTTCTCTGATCTACCGGAGTTAAATATTTCATCTTATAAAAACTGAATTTTACCATCTCGGCAAAAGGCAGATAAGTAAATACAAACAGCAATAACAGCGGAATTGTCATAAATGCCACACAGATGATCACCTGCTGTCCTTTTCTGCTTTTTGCCCATTTTGTAAAACTGAATGGTTTTTTCCCTTCCATATCCACAATTCCTCCATCCATTGTCTTTTATCCGGGAAGGGGAACCTCCCCTTCCCTTTTGTGGAACTATATTACTCAGTTACTTCAATTCCGTTTGATTCCTGTGCATCAGACCATGCTGTGTTCCATTCGTCCATGATCTCATCAAATGTCTTATCGCCATTGGATGCATGCTCAATGATTGCCTGGATTTTACTGTCTCCACCTGCGTTAATATTTAACTCAGACTCTGCATTCATCTCATTTAAGAAATCTTCCTCGCCAGCTAATGCAGGTTCATCCTCTAAGAATGTTACGCCATCGAAGGAAAGTTTTGTATCTGTACTGCCGGCTGCGACTGGAAGTCCATCCTCGTTGTATGAGAAACCGGATTTTTCTGTCATCCATTTTACAAATACCATAGCTGCTGCTTTTTCATCATCTGTTGCATTTGCATTGATACCATAAGAGTAATCAGCACCTGCTGATGCATACTGCTCACCATTTACAGTGATCGGGAATGGCATATAACCGATATCTGCGCCATTTTCGCCTGCTGCTTCCATCTGAGGATAAGCCCATGAGCCAAGTACCATACAACCGATCTCACCATTGTTGATCATACCTTTACAGCCCTCCCAGTCAGTTGTTGCAAAGTCATCTTCGATCAGTCCGTCTGCAACTGCATCATAGAGGATCTTGTAAACTGCATAAGCATGTGTATCATCGCCATAATTCTGGAATGGATCTTTTGTATGAACTAATTTCTGGTTCATATATGTATTGTCGCCTGTTGCATTATTTCCGATGTAAGCATCCCATGCTCCCATTGTCCAGCCTGCTGCATAGTTTGTATAAAGCGGGATGGCATCTGTATTATCTTTGATTTTCTGTAATGCACCGATAAATTCTTCCGGAGTCTTTGGAAGTTCTGTAACTCCTGCTTCTTCAAATACTTTTTTATTGTATACGATACCCTGTGTAGTTGCTGTAGAAGGAACACCGTAAACCTGTCCGCCATACTCCCATGTAGTTGCATAATTGATCTGGGTCTTCATGGTATCAAGATCACCATATGAAATAAAGTAATTGCTTAAGTCTGCCTTATCAACCGCCGGGATCATCATGACTGTCTCATAGTCACCGGACTGTAAATGCATCAGAGCATCATCTGCATAGTTGGTATCGGTTGTAAGTTCAACTGTAATATTTGGATACATTTCATTGAATGCTGCTAAATACTCTTTCCATGTTGTTCCGTTATAATCGTCAGATTCAAGATCTGTTCTGTGGTTGAATAATGAAATTGTTGCTGTCAGATCTGTATAATCCTCACCAAGTTTGATATCTGCATAGGATAAAGATCCGTCTGCGGATGTAGAAGCATCACCACTCTCAGTTGCTGCTACATCATTTGATGCATCTGTGCTGTTATCTGCTGCTGCACTGTTGTTGTCTGTTGTTCCCCCATTGCCTGCTGTGTTGTTTGAGCCACCGCATGCTGCCATGCTCATGGTCATTGCTGCTACTAAAGTAACGGCTAAAACTTTTCTTAATTTCATATGATTTTCCTCCTTATGATGTTTGTTACCTTGTTTTGTAACTTAATTTAATTATATGCTATTTTATTTTTTAGTCAACACTTTTTTCTTGGTTTTAGTCCATTTTAAGCCTTCTATTGTGCATTTCGGCACTATAGACAATTCTATTTTGCTGTTTTTGTGCACTTTTTCACATTTATTTTTGTTTTAGCTTCATTTTTTAGCTTATTTTAGTCTATATTTTGTAAATTGATTAATTTACTTATTTACCTTGATTTTAGTTTAACTAATTACTTATTTCACCACAGCGTTATCTGCAGAACATCCATAACTTAACAATATGAAATGCTCACCAAATGATGGTTTGTGGGTGACATGAGTTTCCTTGTGTAGGGTGGTTCTGGGGGGTTACGATTGGCAAATTGCATCAAGCCGGGACTGTTTTGTTTCCGTTGTCCGAAAATAAGAAACTCTAAGCATGCCTGATTCAGGTTGGGGCGGAGTGACGTGTACGTCCTAAATGCGCCATCCGGGCACATTAGGACTTGTGCTGCCGTCCATGGCAGCACAACACTATGTTGCGAACAGGCATCCTAAGAGTTTCTAATTTCCTTCCAAAGTCACAAAACGAGTCTCGGCTTGATGCGATTTGCCAGCCGCAAGGTTGTGAACCACTCTTCGTCGGGGAACTCATTTTACAACCTTGGGGGTGCGTAAATTTTTGTGACATTCATTTCAAAAAGGTTGAAAAATCTCGACACAATCTGTTATATCTATGCTTTTAAACATACATACTTGGAATAATAATCTGCATTATTAGTCTGTTAATTTACGAAATGATTAATGTAATGCAACATAGCAGATGAAACTTCAGACAAGTCATCAGGCTGAATATCAGTGATATTGCACATTAGGATTTTAAGCATATTTCCATTCGTGCGAATATCAAAAATTCACACCCGCACCCCCAATTCTGAGATGAACCGCCCGCCCAAATGGTGTTCATAACCTGAAGGCTGGCATCTTGCGCAAAGCCAGAGCTAATTTTGTGACTTTGGAAGAAAATTAGAAAATCTTGGTGTGCCTGTCTACACATAGTGATGTTCTGCCACGGATGGCAGAACAAGGCAGCATCGAGTCATGGATGACTCGTTGTTGCCGGTCACGTCACTCCGAGAAAATCTAAACCAGGCATACCTAGACTTTTCTTATTTTCGTACAACGGAACCAAAATTAACTCCGGCTTTGCGCAAAATGCCATTCACAGACCTACGACACACCATTTGGACGGGCGAAGCATGTCAACCACAAGCCAAAATTTGGTGTGAAATCCATGAAACGAAAAAAAGAGAAAGCGGCAAGCCTTTCACAACTTACCGCTTTCTCTTATTTTACAACCTGCTGCACGCTGGCTTTTTCCACCAGCCTTCCCTCAACAATGGTAATTCCCTGTTTATAACGTTCCCCGCTGACTTTCTTTAACAGCACATGTATTGCTTTATTTGCCATTTCACGGATATCCACCTCATAAGTTGTGATCTCGACATCACACAGTCCCGGAAAAAGATAGTTATCAAATCCAACCACTGAAAAATCTTCCGGAACGCGATACCCCTGCTCTTCTAACTGATTGATGACCATGCTTGCCGTGAGATCGGAGTTGCACACAAATGCCGTCGGCATATCTTTCATCTGATCCGGATGAATATCAACCTCTACCACACCACATTCCATATCACGATCCGATATGATCCACTCCTGTGGCACTTCAATACCATGTTCTAACATGGATTTCCGGTAACCGAAATAACGGTCTGTGATACTTGCTGTAAACAACAGAGTTCCGACATACGCAATTTTTTCATGACCATGCTCGATCAGATAATTCGTCAGCATGTAAGTACCATAGTAACTGTTAGAGATCACCGCATCACTCATCTGGTGTTCATCATAAAAATCAAGATACACGATCGGAATCTGTGTATTCTGTCTTAATGCACCTAAATATTCTGTCCTCAGCCGTCCGATCAGAATCAGACCATCTACTTTACGTTCCAGCACGATTTTAGGCAGATTCGCCTCGGCTTCATCTTCTAATGAAACAACCTCAAGCATCGTGAAACATTCTTTCTGAACGGCCCTTGTTGCAACACTCTGGTACATTCTCCAGTAAAAGGATGCATACTCTCCTAAGTATTTTTCCGATACCAGCACCCCGATATTATAACTTTTTGCTGACTTTTCTTTTTTTACGGCAGATGGCTGCTTGTATCCAAGTTCATCTGCCAATTGTTTGATTTTTTCCCGCATAGCCTCGCTGACACCTTTTTGTCCGGAAAGTGCTTTTGAGACCGTGACCGTACTGACACCAAGCTGCTCTGCAATGTCTGCCAGCTTTACTGCTTTTGCCATAACCGTCCCCTTCTTACTACTTTTTACTTTTTCGATTTAATCTTATTTCTTTTCCACAAAATGTAACAGTTTTGACTGGAAATCACCCCATGGATTCTGGATCAGAATACCTGCATACATTAATGTATCTCCCGCATATACAGTATCTTCGCCTTCCAGACAGTAATTCTTCTGCGGATCGAGTCCTTTTAATGTGATTCTTCTGCTCTTATAATTCGGACGGTTGATCACCTGCACAAATGTAACCAGTGCTTCTGATTTATCTTTTGAAACCACCTCGTAACAGTCAAAATAATGATTTTCCTGATAGGAGGCGATCCTGTAATAATCGCCGCTTCTTACCAGATCATTGTATTTATGATACATGGCAACCTGTTTCGGGATCATCTGTCTGTCTTCTTCCGGAATCTTTGTGATATCCAGCTCATAACCGAAAGTTCCTGCAAGCGCTACATGACCTCTTGTCTCAAACGGTGTAACACGTCCCACCGTATGATTCGGACAGTCTGAAACGTGCGCTCCCATCGTCGATAACGGATAGATCATCGCCGTACTTTCCTGAATCTTTAACCGCTCCACCGCATCCGTATCATCCGAGCACCAGATCTGTGGACTGTAATAAAGCATACCCGGATCAAAACGTGCCCCACCGCCGGAACAGTTTTCCAGTAAAAGATGTGGGAACTCTGTTACCAGACGCTCCTGCATCTCATACACTGCCAGCACATAACGGTGATAAAGTTCACCCTGTCGGTCTGCAGGAAGTCCAAAGCTTCCGATGTCAGAAAGCTGACGGTTCATATCCCATTTGACATACTCAATATTTGCACTGCGTAAGATCGACGCCACGCTCTCATATGCATAATCGCGCACTTCTTTTCTGGTAAGATCAAGTACATACTGATTTCTGCAGAGAGATCCCTCTCTTCCCGGAATCTGAATTGCCCAGTCCGGATGTGCCTCATAAAGTTTTGAATCCGGTGAGATCATTTCCGGCTCAAACCAGATACCGAATTTTAATCCAAGCTTATTTACCTCATCTACCAGATGTTTTAAGCCGCCGTTTAACTTTTCTTCGTTGACATACCAGTCACCTAAGCTCGTAGAGTCATCGTTGCGGTGTCCAAACCAGCCGTCATCCATGACTAACATCTCGATGCCAAGCTCCGCTGCTTTTTTTGCAATGGAAAGTAATTTTTCTGTATTGAAATCAAAATAAGTTGCTTCCCAGTTGTTGATCAGAATCGGACGTTTCTTATCCTTATATTCGCTGCGGATCAGGTGGTTCCGGTAAAGTTCATGGAACTGGTGTGTCATGCCGTCATATCCGGTGTCACTGTAAACCAGCACAACTTCCGGTGTCTGGAAACTCTCACCTTTTTCTAACTTCCAGCAGAAGTTCTCCGGATGGATTCCCATGCCGACACGGACGGTATCAAACTGTCCCAGTTCCACCTGTCCGATAAAGTTGCCGGAGTATACAAAATGCATACCATATACTTCGCCATGTGACTGGTCGGCATTTCCTGCCGCAAGTGCCATGAATGGGTGTTCCTGATGGGAAGACTCACCTCTTACAGATTCCACACCCATAAATCCTTTTTTTACTTTGCGGTGTTCTAACATACGCTCTCTCGCCCAGGAACCATGCATCGTAAGAAGTGTAAAATCACGGTTATCCATATCCATGGAGAAAGACAGTGCTTTCGTCAGATACAACATCTCGCCGTTATTTTCGATCCGCACGCTTCTTGTGATGACATCCACATCCGAAAATGCCGTATAGAGCAATGTTACTTTCAATCCAAGTACCGGATCCTCACAGAGAAGCTCTAATGTCTCGCAGGCATTCTCGTCCCCAAATGTTGCAGGGAGACCGGCAAGTCCCGGTTTTCCTGCATAAATTTTATGTGAAACATAAAACAGTGACACTGCGGTGTGTCCGCCTGCCGTTCTTACCGAGATACTGCTTCTTCTGTAATCTCCGAGTCCGTTTCCGGCATATTCCATCGGAAATGTATCGTAAAAAGAAACACGCTCCCTGTTATTTTCCGAAGGCACAAACGGTCCTTCTCCTGTACGGAGCAGGTACGCGATGTTTGCATCTCTTAATTTCTTACCATAATAAACATGACCGACAAAGTTTTCTTTATCCACGATACCGATCACATAACTGGAGGCTGGTGTATCCAGCTTGAAAATGCGTTCTTTTTCAAAGTATGTGATTGCCATGCTGTATTTCCTCCTGTTATTTCAGCAAGTCTTCTTTTAACACGGCAAGTTTCTTTTCTGCATCCTCTAATGAACTGCCTTTTACGCCAAAGTAATATTTGATCTTCGGCTCTGTTCCGGACGGACGCATACAGCACCATGCGTTATCAGAAAGTTCATAGTAAAGTACGTTGGATTCCGGCAGACCTGTCTTTGTCACTTCTCCGGTCACAGTATCTTTTCTGGTATCTTCTTTATAGTCGCGCACTGCAAGCACATCAAATCCGCCAAGTGTTTTCGGAGGATTTTTTCTGGAATTGCTCATCAACTCCTGGATCTGTGCAGCTCCGTCGATTCCCTTTAATGTCTTTGTCTCAAGTCCCTCTCTGTAATAGCCGTATTTCTCATACATGGCAAGCATCTCATCCCATAAGGTCATATTGTTCTTCTTGCACCAGGAAGCAACCTCACATAACATCATGACTGCAACACAGGCATCCTTATCCCTTGCGTAAGTACCTGCAAGGCATCCGTAGCTTTCCTCTAAACCAAACACATAATCGTAAGTATTCTGCTGCTCGAAAAATTTGATCTGCTCTCCGATATATTTAAATCCAGTTAAAACTTCGATCAGTTTTACACCGTAAGCTTTTGCGATCGCTTTTGCCATATCGGTTGTAACGATTGTCTCAACCAGTGCAGGATTCTTCGGCATAGTTCCCATTGCTGTTTTTTCTCTTAAAATGTATTCCGCGATCAGCATACCTGACATATTTCCGGTAAATGTCACATACTCGCCACTCTTCGTATCTTTGCAGTATACGCCAAGACGGTCTGCATCCGGGTCAGTTGCAAGAACGATGTCCGCATCCACTTCTTTTGCAAGTTTTAATGCAAGTTCAAATGCTTTTGGTGACTCCGGGTTCGGGTATGCAACGGTCGGGAAATTACCATCCGGTTTTTCCTGCTCCGGCACTACATATACATGCTCAAAACCAAGCTCTTTTAACACGCGGCGCACCGGAAGATTTCCAGTTCCGTGAAGCGGTGTGTATACGATCTTGATATCTTTTGCCATCTCTTTGATGATCTCAGGATGAATGGACTGTTTTTTCAGTTCTTCCATGTAACGGTCATCAATCTCTTTACCAATCACATTGTAAAGGCCTGCTGCAACTGCCTCTTCTTTTGCCATGGTCTTTACCTGATCGAAGGAAGTTACTTTTGCAACTTCCGCTAAAATATTTTTGTCGTGAGGCGGTGTGATCTGTGCACCATCTTCCCAGTATACTTTGTATCCGTTGTATTCTCTCGGGTTATGGCTTGCTGTAATTACAATACCGGAAATACATCCTAACTCGCGGACTGCAAAAGATAACTCCGGTGTCGGACGAAGGCTGTCAAATACATATGCCTTAATGCCGTTTGCATTTAAGCAGAGTGCTGCCTCCTCGGTAAATTCCGGGGACATAATTCTGGAGTCATGTGCGATCGCAACACCCTTTTCCTGTCCATTCTGGGAAATAATGTAATTTGCAAGTCCCTGTGTTGCCTGACGTACGGTATAAATATTCATACGGTTGGTTCCGGCTCCGATCACGCCTCTTAAACCACCGGTACCAAATTCTAACTGTCTGTAAAAACGATCCTCGATCTCCGCCTGATCCCCCTCGATCTTCTTTAACTCAGCCTTTGTATCTGCATCAAAATATGGATCTGTGCACCACTGTTTGTATGTTTCCATGTAATTGCTCATTCTTCTTCTCCTTTACTTTTCTGCGATTCATTTTTTATTATATTTTGGATTATAACCTTTTTTTAAGTTATTGTAAACTAATTTTAACCTTTTGACTATTTTTATTTAAAAATCAGCTTTTGACATCAACATCATTTATTAAAAATATCATAATATTTTTTTACGACTTTTTCTGCGGGCTTTGCATAAATTTCATAGTCCATACGGGTCTTTGCGCTCCGCTCCTGATAAAGCTTTGCATCCCAGGACCAGAGCGCCATACCTCCTACCCAGTCTCTTTTACTGCACGCCGTAAACATATCTTCGTACCATTCTGCCTGACCCTTTGGATCCGCATCACCTCTTACACACCAGTCATTTGGCACCTCTTTGGAACCTTTTACCGACATACATCCTGTTTCCGCAAAGAAAAACGGTTTTTGAAATCTGTTTACCACGGTTTCAATACGATCCAGCTGATTTTCCCAGTCCCCATATGGATAGTAACCACTCGAAGAAATCACATCCACAGCATCCCACCAGTTTACCCGGTGTTCCTGATACTTATCTGTATTATAGGAAAGCAGTCCATGATAGACCTGTCTGATATCCGAGAGCAGTTTGCGCCATTCTGCTTCACGGTGCTCACTCATCACCATCTCGCAGCCGGCAATAAACATTTCACAGTCATGCTGTTCTGCAATTTTCGCATAGTGAAGCTGAAATGCCGTATAGGATGCAAACCAGTTTCCCCATTTCGGTTCACACGGAACATCCTCATCAAAAAAATTAATATGCGCCCGCCAGGTCCCGTTTTTACAGTTTACGGTCGGTTTTAATGCCACACGAAGCCCTATTTCCTTTGCATATTCAATCATAGCGATCAGCTCGTCATCTTCCATCGTCGCCTTTGATGTGAAGCAGATCTCCTCCGACTGCGGTGTCTCCTGTAACCCTCCAGGCACAAATATCACGAAATTTGCGCCGGTTCTCTCTTTCATCATGGCAAGGCTCTCCTTTGCCCCCGGTTTAAAAAAAGCCCCGGCACACGCAAACGGTGCAAAAGTCACCCCACAGATATATTCCATATTTTTTTCCTCCCTTTTCTCAATGCACTCTTAAAAATATAACATTTATTTTACTGATTCTGCCATTAATATAGCATTCGTCATATATATCTGCTATAATTTTTCAAGTTAAAAATTGCATAAATCTATTTTTATGGAGCCGCCTATGAAATCTTTATTTGAATATACCGACAAACTGAACAAACCTTACGAATGTTTCTTTTTAGATATGAAGAAAGAATGGCTGCCCGTGCAGCCACACTGGCATTATTTTATGGAAATCCTGTATATAACAAGGGGCACCGCCCTGATGTATCAGAATGAACAAAGTTATATTGTGACGGAAGGTGACATGATCGTCTTTCTCCCCTCCGTCGTTCATTCTGTCCATGCAGTGTCCGATGCCCCTCTGCAGTATTATGTTTTAAAATTTGACCTAAGCCAGCTGGATTCTTCCGCTTCACTTACCGGTGGAAGCTGGAATTACAGTGCACTGTTTAACAATGCCATAAATAACGAGCAGGCTGATATTTATTTCCCGGAGGAGATACTCCACTCTCTTCCGGTACAGTCTTTATTTGACGACTGTGTCCGCGAAATGCAAAATATGCAGTATGGGTATCAGATGATCCTGCAGTCAAAGGTCAAAGAACTTCTGACCTGGCTGCTTCGCATCTGGCGCGATGACGGGTTCGATACTGACTGTTATTTTTCTTCACTCACAAAAGAAAATACAATCTATACCATCACAGAATACATTGACCGTCACGCCTGCGAAAACATCCGTGTAGAAGATATTGCCACACTCTGTCATATGAGTTATTCACATTTTGCCAAAAATTTCCGTGAAATCTACGGGCAGTCCTGTAAAAAATATATTGAATTTATCCGGCTGTGCAAAGTAGAAGATATGCTTCTTTTTACAAATTTTGACTTAAATTATATCAGTCAGGAGACGGGATACGCCGACTGCAGTCACCTGATCCGGTCATTTAAAGAAAAATATGGTGTTTCCCCGCATCAGTACCGCAGGCAGCATTCCTCACCCAGACAGAATCACTGATTCATAATGGATTCAAGTGTACTGGTATCACCTAAAACCGGCATGAGAAACATGATTGCAGTAATCATCAGTGCAGCGATCACCAGTCCGATGATTGAAGTGACCAATGCAGCGGTTGCCGTACCGTTCTGCTGTGGTTTTATTTTTTTCGAACAGATAGAACCCAGCAGACCGACCAGACCAAATCCTGCTCCATATCCCACAAACCCTGTCACAATGCCAAGGATTCCAAGAACTAATGATACCGTCGCAATATTTTCTCCCTCACGCTCTGACGGGATGATAATCTCACCTTCTCTCATTTCCACAATCTCGTCTAACTTGCTTCTCCGCAGTAATACGATACATGGAACCAAAAACAGCGGAACTGTCACTACAAGATTTAACACAGAAAGGCTGCCGATCATGTCCGTCATATCACCATTTCCAAAGATGCCACTCGCCATTAATCCGCCAAAATCAACAAGTGCATGAATAATGATACAAATCCATAAATTTCCGCTGCGCAGATAGATTGCTGCAAACAGCACACCGAGCAATGTTGCCTGCAGTGCCTGGATCAATGCGCTGGATAATGGCACACCGGAAAGTACATTCGGGATATGTGCCGCACCAAAGATCACGCTGGATAAAATAATGGCTGCAAGCACTCCCCGTCTTGTGTTTGAAAAACGGTCCGCAAAAAGGTTTAACACGATTCCACGCATGATCACTTCCTCGTTCATGCCGACCAAAAACATGGTCAGTATGTAAATCATGATCCCACCGGCAGAGCGCACTCCGTCCGAACCGGAAACACTCTGCAAAAATAACTGTGCAACTGCCACATACACGCAGTAGCCAACCATAAAACCACCGATATAAAATCCTCTTAAAAATCCCACACCGGTTTTCTTAAGCGACTGCTGATATCCCATAAGAAACAGCATACCGATTGCATAGATTGCTACACCGATCTCGGCGATCAGCTGTAACGTGTAACTGTCTGCAATGGATGTCAGATGTGCCACTACTCCTCCAACCAGATTCATCAGCACCAGAAACAGTGCCGTAATCACAATGCCAATGACAATCACAGCTGCCTTTGGCAATCCCAAAATTTTGTTTTTCATACTATTCCTCCTATACTACTTTTCACTGATATTTCCCGCTTCATCTACTGATGCATTGTCCGAGATACTCTCCATATAAGAAAACAGCCCCGGTGCCGCATTCGCATCCATCTGTTTTGTCTGCCCGTCCGATGCATAGACCGGAATCAGCGCATAAGAAACTGTTCCATCTTCTGTCACAGTAACTTTCACGGCTGCGGATCTGTCAATATTCTGTCCGAAAATAAAATTACCCAGACTGTAAAAAACAGGTTTTCCGTCAATATATTCGATTCCTTCCAGACAGTGGGTGTGCGCTCCGACAACCAGATCTGCACCTGCATCCATGCACTGTTTTGCCAGTTCACGCTGCACGGCATTCGGCTGTTCGCTGTACTCTGTCCCCCAGTGTGGAAATACCGTCACAAAATCACAGGTCTGTTTTGCTTCTTTGATCACTTCGATCAGTGCTGTGGCATCATAACAGGTAAACATTCCCGGCGCAGCACTCTCGATCTTCCAATCAGCAGACGGTACCACGCGCGATACAGCGATAAATCCATATTTTTTTCCATTTACTTCCATAATCTGCACTTCTTTTGCACGCTCCACCGAATCTCCGGCACCACCGTACAGGATTCCTGCTCCGTCTAATGCACTGAAAGTGTCTGACAGCGCCGCTCTTCCATAATCTAAGGTGTGATTGTTTGCAAGTGATACAATATCCACACCCATTTCATTTAACGCCCTTACATAGGAAGGACTGCACCGGAATGTGAACTGCTTGTCTGCCATCGGTTCCCCGCGGTCACTAAATGGAAACTCGTTGTTTACCATCAGGATATCGGCTGCCTTTAACTGTTCTAACAGTTCCGGTGAGACGACACGCTCGATCCCGCCGGCATCGTAGGCTGCCTTGAAAGCATTTGCAAAAAGAACATCACCGGTCAGGATGATGGTTGTATCGCCGGAGTCTTTTTGATTATCCTTGTTTGCTGTTTCATCTGATGCACTCCCAGTTCCAGCTGCTGTGGCTGCATCATCTGATATGCTTCCATTTTCACCTGCTGTGGCTGCATTCTCTGATATGCTTCCGTCTTCACCTGCCGTTTCTGCACCATCCGTCGATATTCCACTTCCATCCGCTGTGGCTTCCCCATCCAGAGTGGCTTCTGCGTCAGACATCTCCGCCTGCTCCTCTTCTGCCGTCGCCCCCGGCGCAGACGCCGGTTTTGCCTGGCCGCCGGTTAAAATTGCCGCTGCGATCACGCCCGCCACAGTCAGTATGGAAAGTACATAAAGTACGATTCTGATTGTTTTATTCATAGATCCCCCATTTTTGCATTGTTTTGTTTTTCTTTGGTCTGAGAAACACTACAAAAATGACGCCGATGTACAACGATTGTACGCCGACGTCATTTTTATCATAATGATTTGCACCTTAATTGTCAACTGACACAGGATCTTAGTCTACTCAAAATCCACTTCAATACTTCCCATGCCACAGTCAAGTTCCATATTTTTCTCTGCCCCTTCATTTTTGACTTCTTTATCTCCGCTGATGTTTGAGTAAGTTTCACCATCCACATCAATCGAACCAAGTCCGCAGGAAAGTTTGTAGTTATACTCTTTTTCCTCGCCGTTTAAATCGAGTGTCATGCTTCCCATGCCGCAGTCTGCTTTCAGGTTACCCTCAACACTTCCCTCCATGGAAAAATTGCCAACTCCGCAGTCTAACGCAACATCACCATACACTACACTGTCTGTAATCTCTACATTTCCAACTCCTACGGATACATCCATTTTTCCATCTACCTGAAACCGCTCTGCCTCAAAATTACCAGCACCGACATCCACGATCAGTCTGTTACAAGTGCTGTCAAAATCTTTCCAGCTCATGTCTGCAGCACCGATATCAAAATTCAGCTCATCAAAAGAACTTCCCTTGGGCAGATACAGAATGATCTGCGGCGATCTTTTATAATAGTGTTTTTTTGCATCGTATTTAATTTTTAATGTATCACCATCTAATCTGCAGGAATAATATTTCTCCTTACCGTGTTTTAATACAGCGCGGATCTTCGTACTGTCATCCGGTTCTTTGACTGTAATTTCCGCTGCATCAATATCCAGCTTGATATTTCGAATGGAAGAGACATCAAAGCTGCTGTCTGCTCCACCTGCAGGTACCTCAGTAGAAAACTCCATATCACCGATATCTGTTATCATATCATCGTCATCGCTATCATCGTCATCTTCATCAAAATCATCCATATCATCATCTTCTTCGTCATCTCCATCAGCACTGCTATAATAAAGTCCCACCGGACCAATATGCCAGTTTCCATACCGGAGTTCTCCATTCTTTGCCATACGCCATACAGAAGCCCCCATCGCAGTACTGACACCGCAGAAGATCAGTCCTGCACCAAGCAATGACACTGCAATGATTAACATAATTTTTGTGAATTTTTTCATGCTGCCACCCCACTTTCTTTCTTCTTTTCAAACGGTTTTTTACACAAACCGATGATTCCCCTGACTGCCCATGGAAGGAATACGCCAGACACCCACACGACCAGAAGTACTGCAAGGATTCCAAGTCCCAATACCAAAAGTCCTGCTCCGGTCAGTCCAAGTCCGACAGCCACTCCACCGGTAAATAAAGTGCTGCATCCAAAACCAATCAAAAGGAAACCTGCAAACACAAGTGATGCCATCACTGCAACCACTGCAACCGCAATGCCAAACAATATCGCAACAACCGCAAGAAGAAGTGATGCCACGACTAAAAGCAATGTCAGCCAGAGTGGTGATGTAAGAACCACCAATACGATTGCCGCTGCACTCCATCCACCTTTCTTTTCTTTTGGAGCCTCTTCGCTTTTCACAAACATATCATCATCGTTCTTATTCCACTCCGGATTTTGATCCGCCGGCATGCCATAAGATCCATTCTCTTTTTCCATGCCAAGATTTTTTTTGATGCTCTGGGCAACCTTCTCCGGTGATTCAAGCTCCGCTATGACGGATTCCTCATTTTCCTCGCCCGCATCTTCAAAATAACTGCGGTAAAACGCAAGCGCATCCGCTTTTTCTTCTTCTGATATTCCATCCAGAAGCTGTTCTAACTGTTTTAAAAATTCTTCTCTTTTCATAACCTCTAAAGCTCCTCTCCTGAAAATAATGCTGATATTTTCATGGAATAATCTTCCCATTCTCTCCGGTATTCAACTAACTTATCCTGCCCCGGTTCCGTGATCTTATAATAACGCCTGTTCCTGCCTCCGCACTCTCTGTCATATACCTCAAGGCATCCGTCTTTCTGCAGTCTCCTGAGCACCGGATACAAAGTGGACTCTGATACATCAATGGCTTTTCGTACATCCTGTGTGATTTTATAGCCATAGGTGCCTTCCTCCTCTTTCGACACAACAGCTAACACGATCGCGTCTAAGAGAGCGGCTCCTGTATTAAATACCATACGCTCATCTCCTTTTCTTTATAATATTCTATCTGTTTTAATATTATTTTATTATCAATACTATACTTTGTATAATATAATTTGTCAACATTTATTTTATGGAAAATATTATTAAGGAATTCTAAAGATTACAAGATATTGAGATTTCATTGAATTTATATGAAACAAATAAAGCAATAAAAATACCGGCCTCCAATCGTTAGATTTTTAGGTCTAACTTTTGGGGTCGGTACACTTTTCGATATCATATCTCTTTTTTCATATACAAAAAATTATAACTGCCTTACTATTTCGCACCAAACAGATACACGCCGCGCTCTGTCACACGGATCTCCGGTATTACCGTAAGTGCCATAAAGGAAAGCGTGATAAATGGATCGATGTCCTCGGAAATGCCAAGTTTCTTTGCTTTCTCCAACATGTCCGCCACTTTTTCCGTGATCTCATCACAGGATTTTTCGCTCATCAGACCGCAGATTGGAAGCGGAAGCACATCCACGACTTTTCCACCGGAAGCGATAACATATCCGCCCTGATTTTCTTCCACACCTTTGATTGCTGCAAGGATATCCTCATCATTATCGCCCGCAACGATCAGGTTATGGGAATCATGTGCAACGGAAGTCGCCACTGCGCCGCCTTTGACGCCAAACCCTTTCAGCGGCGCAACACCGATCTCCCCTGTCTTTCCATGACGCTCTACCACGCAGATCTTGTTGTATACACCATCCGATTTGAAATATCCGTTTTCTGTCGGCACTTCCTCCACCAGATGCGTGGTCACGATCTGGTGCGGGTTCATCTGTATCACATCCGTTTTTCCATCACAGGAAAGCCTGATTTTCTCTTTGGTGACCTCTCCCACATGAACGGTATGAAGCAGCTCATCCGGAACCGGAACGGAATAATCTTTCGCATAATCTTCCTCTGTCAGAATACGTCCGTCCTTCATGACATCAAGCGGTCTGACCTGCTCTAAATCATCTAAAAATACGATGTCTGCACGGTAACCCGCACCGATCGCACCATAATTTTTCAATCCATAAAACTCTGCCGCCTGATAACTTCCCATCTTATAGGCTTTTGCAACCGGCACGCCAAGTGCAATCGCCTTGCGGATGCAGGTACTGATATGTCCCTCTTTGCGGATCTCCTCCACATGCTTGTCATCCGTACAGAAAGCACAGCGGTCTAAGCATACACCTGCATCTAACATTGTTTTGATCAGTGTCTCTAAATTCTTTGCACCACTTCCCTCGCGCACATAGATATGCAGTCCGGCACGGAGTTTATCGAGCACTTCCTCAGCGGTAGAACACTCATGATCGTTTTCCACACCGGCAAGACGGTATGCCTGCACTTCTTTTCCTCGGATTCCAGGCGCATGCCCATCAATATGTTTCTTGGCAAACAGCTCTAACTTGTCTGCCATTCTCTTTTCACCCTCACAGCACTCCATAAAACGCATGGTCTCACCGAGTCCAAGTACTCTTGCATTATCCACATATTTCATCATGTCAGAGGCAAGAAATTCACCACAGCCGTTTGTCTCCACATCCGTTGCAGGAACTGCGGAAGGCACCATAAAAAATACGTTTACCAGAAGTTTTGCAGCACATTTTAAGAAATAGTCCATTCCTTTTGTTCCGCTGACATTCACGATCTCGTGCGGATCGGCAATGATCGTCGTTGTTCCCGCCTTCGCAAGGACTTTGGCAAGTTCTCCCGGTGCTGCCATACAGGATTCAATATGCATATGCGCATCGATAAAGCCCGGCACCAGATATTTCCCGGTACAGTCGATTTCTTCTTTTCCCTCGTATTCACCTACGCCTACGATCGTGTCCCCGCAGATCGCAACATCCGCTTTTAACACTTCCTCCGTAAAGACATTCAGCACATTTCCGTTTTTCAATACGAGATCTGCTTTTTCACGTCCATTTGCACAGTCTAACTTTCTTTTTCTCTCTAACATACGCTTCCTCTTTTCGTTATATATTTATTATGAAAATAACTTTTTAAAGAAATCTCCCACAGAAGAAATGATCGATTTAAAAAATCCACCGACAGCCGCTGCTATACCGCTATTTGAACTTCCATCTCCGTTTTTAAACGAATTGTACAAAGACTCCGCATAATCCACAAGTCCGTTTAAATCAATTCCGAGTGAATTGATCTTCTTGATCAGATCTATGATCTGCTGACGCTCATCATCCGATAACGTCACACCATATTTTTCACACGCCTCATCGATTGCACCGTTGATCCCGGCATCATCCGTCAGGTCATCTTTTGCAATCAGAGCCTTGATATACGCAATAAACTCTTCCACTTCTGCGTCGGAGACACCTTTTAAGGAATCTTCTAACTGACCGGTCAGCACAAGTTCATTGAGTGCCGTATCAACTACCGAATCACTGATCTCTTTTCCTGTCATCTCCTGATATGCTTTTAATACGCCTACTAAAGCCGCCGTTCCGGAAATTGGAGTTGGTCCTGCTACAATAATATCTGCATCTGTTACCCCTGCAGTAGTCAGCGCATTTTTATACATACCAACGGTACAATAATTAATATTTGTTGTGGAAATGTTTAATCCGCTTCCCTTATCCCTCTGTACGATCACAACAGAAGAAAGCGATCTTGTTCCAATCTGCGAGGATGAAATATAGGAATCCAGATACTGGTGTTCCTCTGCATTTGTCACATAGACCACATCATAATTTGACAGATTTGCCGCATCAATGCCCATAATAGAAAGAATCGTCGCTCTTTGAGAATCATTAAGATCTGCTCCAAGCGCAAGGTACGGTTTATCACTTGCCTTGATTGTGACATTATCGCTGTCCTCGTTTTGCACAATCGTTCCGCTGATATCCTGTGACGCCTGGTCTGATGTCGCATTTCCATCCTGCTGTGGCGTCTGATCCGACGATATATTTCCATCCTGCTGTGCCTCAGAATTGTTTGTCTGAGCCGAACCATCCAAATACTGAATGGAACCTTCCAGATCGTCACTATCTGCATTCTGCGCAGAATCCTCTGCCGAAGTTTCTGCTGCATTCTGCACATCATCTGTCTGATCTGCCGTCGCTGCAACTGCCCCTGCCTGTGCTGCCTGCACACCCACACCGGAGGAAACAGGCATCGCTGCTGCAAGTATCACACATAATATTTTAACTACTTTTTTGTTTCTCATAATAATCCTCACTAACACTGTCCATCCCTGCTTTATATTTTATGCAGGTAAATCTATCTTATATTTTATATCTGTGCAATTCTGACACTCATCCATGCACAGATATCCGCATAAACCTGATTCCGGTCTGTCTCATTTAATATCTCATGACGGTCTGTCTCATACAAACGGTAGGTCAGATCATCCACACCCGCATCTTTGTACATATGATAAACTTTTTTTACCCCTTCACCGAGGTCACCAACCGGGTCATCTTCCCCGGAAACCATGAAAACCGGCAGATCTTTCGGCACTTTTTTTATATTATCCATCTGATTGTCAAAATATACCGCTTCCATCAGCCCATAGTACCCGTTTAATGTAAACAGAAACGTGCAGCGTGGATCACTGTAATATTTTTTGACATGCTCCACATCCTTTGTCAGCCAGCTGTTGGTATAATCTTTTCCATAAAGGTCAAATTTGTGGTATGGCTTGCTGTAGGAAAGTTTCTGCACCAGTTTACTTCTGTAATTCCAGCCACGGAAAAAGGCTAAAAATTTACACAGCGACATACCAAATTTCATGGTGCCATCCGGCACACACCCAGTTCCCATAATGACCGCTCCACTTAAATTTTCACCATGCAGACACAGATATTTTCGCAGCATATAAGAACCCATGCTGTGTCCCATCATAAAATACGGTATCCCCGGATTCTCTCCCTGAACTGTTGTTCGCAGGCTATGCATATCCGCAACAAGCGTATCACTCGGATTTTCTGCAAAATATCCCCACTCTGTTTCATCTTTTACCGAAGCGCCATGCCCTAAATGATCGTGGCCAACAACCATAAATCCGCGCTCTGTCAGGTACTCTGCGAACTCATGATATCTTTCAATATATTCGATCATGCCGTGCGTGATCTGTAAAATTGCCTTATACTTTCCATCCTCCGGCATCCATTTTACCGCATGGATCTTTGTCGTTCCATTCGCAGATAAATACGTCATCTGTTCTTCTTTTGCCATATAAGTTCTTCCCTCATTTCTATACTGCTCTTTACTATGCCGCTGACTGTTTTGCATGCAGATATTTCATTACAGATTACTTACTCCATATCCAAAAGTGCTTTACATCCATTATAGATCTTTTCCAATTCATCCTCAGCAGATTTTTTTGCATTGATTTCTTCACGCAGTGCTGTAACCTGCACTTTTGCCTCATCCCCGAGTTTTAAGAAATCCTCCCCGGCCTGTTTTATAAAATCCGCAGCCGGTACTGCGTTGCCGGACATGTGCTCCCTTAAAGAAGTCTGTCCATTTTCATATATGGAAAGTTTCTGTGCACTGTCACTGTACAGTTTCATTACCATCGATGTAATACCCGCCTGCATTTCATTGATCTGTGCAGTCTGTTCTTTGATTTCTTTTTGCGCCTCTTCCATCGCGTCGATCTGTTCTGATAATGCCTTTAGTCTTTCTTCATACCGCTGTGCCACATTTTTGATCTCCTCCGCAGCATGAAGGAATTTTTCTCCATTCTCTCCCATTCTTGCTGCTTCGATTGCCGCATTCAATGCAAGCACTCCCATATTTTTTGCATCATCTTCCAGTTCAGCTGTCACATTTCCAAGACCATCCTGCTCTTTCGAAGCACGGTAAAGACTTTCTTCTAACTGTGCACACGGTTCTTTTAACGCCTTGTGCTGTTCAAAAACTTCTTTGATCTTTTCATTCTGCTCTGCCACCTGTCCAATAAAAATGGAATGATTTGCCTCAAAAGATTCCACAGCATTATGTACTTCAACGAATGTACTGTACAGTTCTTTTCCTGTTCTGCAGCTCTCTTCTGCCAGTTCACCCACACATTCTAACTTTTCCTCAAGAATTTCTATATTTTCTTCCATCTGGACACGGGATGCTGTCATCTGCACAGAATCTTCTTTTAATTCATCACTGTATTCTGCAATCTGTTTCTTGATCGTATAGAGTTCGTCCTGCAGTGCCTTCTCTTTCTTTCCACCAAACATATATGTCCTCCATTTACTGATAATTCTTTATCACAATCTGTATGCTTTCATTTCCCTGATACCTGTTTATCTCGGGATAATATACCACAGACATCCGGATTCCATTTGTCCTGCCAAGGAATGCCTGCTGCACTTCATTTTCCCCATATTTTCTTCCATAATATTCCCGGAATTCCTCCACATCTCCAAAATAAACAGCAGATATGGATTTTCCACGTTCAGTCTTAAGTGTCAGTTTTAATACATTCTGATTTTTCCCGACTACCACCGCACGATCGATTCCAAGATTCTTATCCGCAAACTGAGGTTTTACATTTGCTTTCCCGAATGGTTCTAACAACAACAGTTCATTTACCAGCGGAATGTCCGGATAATCGACGGGCATGGGAATATCTATTTTTATCTTAGGAATAAAATCTTCTTCTGTCAAGCCACAGCAGGCATTTATTTTCTCCCTGAAAATCTCTACATTTGCTTCCGGCAGGGAAAGTCCTGCTGCCATCGGATGACCGCCAAATTTTGTAAATAATTCCTGACATTTGCACAGTTCCTCATACATCGAATATGCCTCGATTGAGCGCCCGGAGCCTTTAACCCCATCCTCACTCTTTGTCAGCACAAAAGTCGGTTTATGACACGCCTCCCGGATTCTTCCTGCAATGATTCCTGCAAGACTTTCATGCACATCCGGCAGATAGACAACCAGAACTTTTTCACCCGTATTTCCCTCTTCCACCTGCTGCATGGCAAGTTCTACGCCCTCTGCAGTCATGTCTTTTCGCTGCGCATTCAGATCGACCAGTTCCGCTGCGATCTCCGATGCTTTTTTTACGTCCTCCTGCAGGAACAGATTTAAGGCAATTTTCGCTGTCTCTAATCGTCCGCTTGCATTGATGCATGGTCCTAACACAAATCCGAAATGATAGGAACTGATCTGTTCCGGCTCTAATTTATTCTGTAAAATCAATGCGCGCATCCCCGGATTCATGGTCGTATGGATCCGCTTTAATCCTTCCCTTACCAGGATTCTGTTCTCATCCGTCAGATCCATCACATCCCCGACCGTCGCAAATGCCACATTTTCCAAAAAATCGTAGGACTCCTCCACCGCAATGTCACATTTTTCATAGAGGATCTGTATCACTTTCCAGGCAACTGCAGCACCGCAGAGATTTTTATACGGATATGTACACTCCATCTGCTTTGGATTTACAATGGCATCCGCCTCACTTCTTTTATAATGGCGTTCTCCCCTCTCCTCCGTATATGGTATTTCATGATGGTCTGTGACAAGAACTGTCATTCCAAGACTTTTAGCGTGCGCGATCTCGCCTATCGCTGCAATTCCATTATCACAGGTAATGATCGTATCAATTCCCGCCTCATCTGCCTGCTCAATCAGATGATCGTTGATTCCGTAACCATCTTTCATCCGGTCCGGTATCTGAAAATCCACACTGCCACCGCAGCGTGTGATTCCTTTGTACAGAATATAAGTCGACATTACCCCATCAATATCGTAGTCGCCTATGACCCTGATCTTTTTCTGTTCACTGATCTTCTGCACCAATATATCCGTCAACCGGTTCGAATCCAAAAGTAAATGAGGATCGTAAAGTTCCCCAATTCCGCCTTTTAAGTATCTTGCGATTGCCTCATCCCCCATAACCTCACGATTCCGGATCAGCCTTGCCGTAACCGGACTTATCCCAAAACGTTTTGCAATTCCTGCAAAATCAGCGCCTTTATTTATTACAAACCATTTTTCCATATATTACCTCAAGCAATGTCAGCCCGCATGCCGGTGCCGTGTATCCTGCTCTTTCCCTGTTTTTTGCCTCTAAGATCTCTGACACATCCTCCGGAGTTCTTCTTCCATCTCCGATCTCGATCAGTGTACCGGTTAAAATGCGCACCATATTCTGTAAAAATCCATTTCCGGTATAATAGATCTGTATCTCTCCCGGCAGTTCTTTGATCTGTATCCGGGAGATCGTCCGAACCGTGGATTTTTTCATTTTTTTATTGCCGCAGAATGATTTAAAATCATGTGTTCCACACAGGTACTCTGCCGCTTTTCTCATGCGGTTTACATCAAGCGGTTCCGTATAATCATAAACATATCTGCGCTCGAATACCTCCGGTATTTTTCCTGTATGGATCCGGTAAAGATAGGTCTTTTCCACTGCCTGATATCTGCTGTGGAAACGCTCATCCACTCTCTTTACTTCACAGACTGCAATATCTTCCGGAAGGTACTGATTCAGATAAAATAAAATTTTATCCTCATCCCATTCCTCTCTCAGATGAAAATTAGCCGTCTGTCCTTTTGCATGCACGCCTGCATCTGTTCTGCCGGAACCGGTAACCTCCACCTGGTATCCTGCCATTTTGCTCAAAACATCCTGTAACTTTCCCTGTATCGTAAGTTCCGCCGGAAGCACCTGCCACCCGCGGTAACGTGTTCCGTCATATTGTAAGATCATTTTATAATTTGCCATATATCTCTGTTACCTTATATCTGATTTTCGGAAAAAATAATGCCACAGATAGTTTTCCTGTGGCAGTACATCAATTATAATTATTATACCTCTGTTTTCGTTAATTGACAAATCATAAACCACATTTTCCTTCCATTATTTTATAATTCACACAAACAATTTAAACACACCTTTTGACAGACTGCATCATATAATAGAATGAATGAATCTACGAGGTTTTTCATGTCAGATATTGCCTATACACAAAATAATACCGATCAGGGTGAGTTAAAGATCCAGGTAACGGCAAGAAGAAGTAACCGTCCGATCACAAACGCCCGTATAGCGATCTCCTATTCCGGTGATCCGGACAGTATCGTTGAGGAGGTGAATACAGATGCATCCGGTATGTCCGAACAAATTACGCTTCCTGCGCCTCCGCTTGAATTCTCAATGGAGCCAGGCGAAGAGCAGCCGTTCTCGCAATATAGTATTCAGGTCGATGCTGAAGGATTCCGCCCGTTTACTGTGTCGGGAATTGAACTGTTTTCGAAGCAGCTGTCGCTTCAGGAAGTACGAATGGATGAGGTGGATGCACCGGGGAACCCGGTAGACACGATCGTGATCCCGGTCAATACCCTCTGGGGCGATTTTCCACCGAAAATCGCAGAGTCTGAGATCAAGCCGATCTCCGAGACCGGGGAGATCGTCCTAAGCAGAGTCGTGGTGCCGGAATATGTCGTGGTACATGACGGTCCGCCAAACGATACGACTGCGCGCGATTATTATGTGCGATACAAGGATTACATCAAAAATGTAGCGTCCAGCGAAATCTATTCCACCTGGCCGGATGCGACGCTGCGCGCAAATATCCTTGCAATCATGTCATTTACATTAAACCGGGTGTACACGGAGTGGTACCGGAACAAAGGTTACAGTTTCACGATCACCTCCTCCACCGCCTACGACCAGAAATTTACCTACGGCAGGAACATTTTCCAGAGCATCTCCGACATCGTGGATGAAATGTTCCAGAACTTTTTATCCCGGCCAAACGTCAGCCAGCCAATCTTAACGCAGTACTGCGATGGGGAACGTGTGACCTGCAGCAACTGGCTGAGTCAGTGGGGCAGCAAATACCTGGGTGACCAGAACTATGAGGCAATCGAAATTCTGCGCTACTATTATGGAAACAACATGTACATCAACACGGCAGAAGAAGTATCCGGCATCCCGGCTTCCTGGCCGAGAGTCGACCTTACGATCGGTTCGACCGGCGAAAAAGTGCGTCAGATCCAGGAGGAACTTGCACGGATTTCAAGATCCTATCCGGCGATTCCGACAGTTACACCGGACGGAATCTACGGACCTGCCACAAGAGAGGCTGTCGAGGTCTTCCAGCGTGTCTTCGGTCTGCCGGTCACCGGCGTCATTGACTACCGTACCTGGTATAAAATTTCTGAAATTTATGTGGCAGTATCGCGCATCGCGGAACTGGTCTAAATGCAAATGGGGGCAGTCACACCCAATACTTTGTGCGGCTTCCCCCAATCTTTTTTTATGCTCAGATACGCGGTCTTTTTCCCCTTTCCGGACACTTTTCCACATATCTTTTTATTTTGCTTCTCTTATTCCACCGTCACTACCTTCGCCAAGTTTCTTGGCTTATCCACGTCAAATCCCTTGTCGGAAGAAACATAATAAGCAAGTAACTGCAGTGCCACGGATGCCGGCATTACCATAAATTCATCCTGCATATCCGGCAGATGGAAGGTATCATATGCACGGTCGATATCTTTTGCAAGACTTTCCTTGATAAAGAGCACGATGTCCGCACCTCTTGACCGTACCTCCTTGATATTTGACAGCTCTTTTGACATTAATTTTTCCTGTGTCACTGCTGCAACGACCGGCGTATCCTGCGTGATGAGTGCGATCGGTCCGTGTTTTAATTCGCCGGACGCATACGCCTCAGAATGAATGTAGGATACCTCCTTTAACTTCAGAGAACCCTCTAACAAAATAGAGTAATCAAGTCCACGGCCGATCATAAACAGATCTTTCGCCTCTAACACCTTGTTGGCAAGTTTATGGATCTCCTGCCGTCCCTCTAACACTTTTTTCATGACATCCGGCGTGCGCTGCAGCTCACGGATAAAACTCTGTGTCTCTTCCTGTGAAAAGACACCGCGAAGCTGTGCCATTTTTGCCACGATCAGATAAAATACAGCAAGCTGTGTCGTGTATGCCTTGGTACTTGCAACGGCGATCTCCGGTCCTGCGTTGGTATAGAGCACATAATCACTCTCACGCGCAATGGAAGATCCTTTTACGTTGATGATGGATAAACATTTCGCTCCACGTTTTTTTGCATACTTGACTGCCTCTAAGGTATCGATCGTCTCACCGGACTGTGAAACTGCGATGACTAATGATTTCTCATCGATGACCGGATCCGAATACATAAACTCGGATGCCATATCGACATCGATGTGCATATGAAGAATCGACTTTATCAGTGCCTGTGCCACAAGACCGGCATGCATTGCAGTTCCACATGCGATAATGTTGACACGCTCACACTGTGTAAAGATCTCATCCGGCACACCGTCTGCCGTAAAGTCCGGCATTCCACTTGTGATGCGGTTTGTGATTGTACGCTCGATCGCATCCGGCTGTTCCATGATCTCTTTTTCCATATAAAACGGATAACCGTTCTTTCCGGCATTATTAAGTTCCCAGTCTACTTCAAGATAGTCCGGCTCCACCTGATTGCCATTGAAATCTTTTAAGACAATGGCATCTTTTGCCAGTTTTAAAATATGATACTCCGGAACAACAAAATAGCGGTTGGTAAAACGGCAGAGTGCTGTCAGGTCAGATGCAAGCATAGCCCCCTCTTTGCAAAGTGTTGCGACGATCGGGCTGACATTTCTGACAGAGTATATCTCGCCCTGATGATCTTCGAATAAGATCACTAATGCAAATGTTCCTTTTAATTTGGAAACTGTCTTTTTGATGGCTTCATCCGGATCACCGGTATAAAACTTATTTAAAAGTGCAGCCACAACCTCACTGTCTGTCTCTGATTTTAAAACACTTTCCAGTTCATAGTCGGCGATCAGCTCTCTGTAATTTTCAATGATGCCATTGTGTACCAGAGTCACTTTTCCAACCTGATGCGGATGTGCGTTTGTATCATTGACACCGCCGTGTGTTGCCCATCTGGTATGACCAATTCCACACTCTGTGATCAGTTTTTCTGACTCACAGATGGCTCTTAAATCTTTTACTCTTCCCGCACATTTATAAACCTTCGTCTGTTTCAGACCGGTATCTGCCACAGCAATTCCCGCACTGTCATATCCGCGGTACTCAAGAAGCTCTAACGCATCAAGTAACACTCCTTTTACATCTTCACTACCTGTATAACCAATAATTCCACACATAAATTTTCCTCTTTTCTATCTATCAACTGTTTCCGGCACAATCCCGCCGGTACACTCATTTTTCCTGACCAGTTCCACTGTCAGAAGATCCTCTTCTGACAGCAAAAATATTTTTCAGGTTATCTTCTCCCTTATACCGTATTTGTTTTGCAGTCACCTGCATATTTGCCGGTATATCTCGCACCGGGAGTGTACGGGAGAGCATCCGCCGAATCTTCGATCACTCTCCTCCTCGTTAACCTGCTGATTGAAACACAGGTAATTCCTGAACATATCACAATGTCTGTTCACAGAACCTTCCTATGCATTTTCCACAGGTGCATGGCGCTAATAAGGAGACAACAGACTGCATATCCTTCCGGCAGATCTGCTGTCACATTTATGTGTCCGGTATACGGGCGCAAAGACCGCGTATCTGAACATAAAAAATAATATACTTTTTATTCAATTTTCAAGGTTCAACATGCTTTACTATACTATGATATGAAAAAAAAGTCCAGTGTTTCCCATCAAAGATGGCCGTTCAGACATTTTTTATTCATGCATCGATTTCCAGACTGATTCCCCATTTGGAATATACTGGCAGAATGCATCCACCATAATACTGCGGAACGGGCGGACCGCCTCTTCGAGTCCGAATGCTGCCGGGTAATCTTTCGTCACAAGATCAATGTCCTGTGCGATCTTTTCTGCAACTGCTGCATCTTTGATCGGCACGATACCAAACAATGTGGAGCAGTACGCCCTGCTTCCGGTACAGGATGCCAGATAGGTATATGCAAAATTTTTCCACTCTTCCTCAAGTATATATCCACAAACATCTTCCACATCAGCATCCTTTTCCACATTTTGTTTCTCATCTGTCCGGATACCGAGCTGCATAAGATATCCACAAAGTTCTTTTTTCTGTCTTTTTTTCTGAAAAAAGGATACACCACCTGCACTGGCTGCCTGTATCATCATCCATGCGCGCAGAAAATGATCCGCACGTTTTTCTGCCGGATGATCTCCAAAGCGCTTTCTTAAAATCAAAAGGCGTTTTTCATCCAATGCCGGATCTAACTTCTGCTCGATTGCAAGCTGCAGAATACGTTCACGTTCATTAATATCCTCAATCTCATAATAATGGGCGGGCCATTCCGAAAGATAGTCCACGTTTTCATTATTCAAAAGCATTTACTCTGTATCTCCTTCCATGTACGAATCCACATCATCACAGGTCACTCTCGCATAAGGCAGACGGATATATTTTCCATCGATCAGATTCAGATCCGACAGATCACCTCCGGTGGAAAGCTCATATGCAAGATTTAACATTGCATCTGCCTGGCCTTCTTTATCATTATAGACCGTTCCGATCATCTCTTTATTCTTGACCGCCTCTAATCCTACATCAGTCCCATCGATTCCAATGACCGCCGGCCATTCATCCTTTGTAAGATCGGACGCTTTGAGCGCATCGATCGCACCTAGCGCCATATCATCATTATTGGCAATGACCAGCTCAATGCTGTCACCAAACTGTGACATAAGCTGTGCCATTTTCGTCTGCGCCTGTGCACGGTTCCAGTTTGCGATCGCATATCCCAGCTTTTCTACTTCCACTCCACTGTCGATCATTGTGCTGACCGAATATTCCGTACGGACAATTGCATCCTGATGACCGGCTTCGCCCTCCAACACCACATACTGAAAAATCCCGTCTCCGTTTTTATCCAGTGACTGATCGGTCAGAAATGCTTCCGCTGCAAGCTCTCCCTGCATGATACCGGACTCAAATGCCTGCGCTCCGACATAATAAAGCCTCGTCCAGCGCTCTAAATCTTCCTCCACCAGTTCGCGATTGAAAAAAATAACCGGAATATTGTTTTTTTCCGCAAGATCAATGATTGCGGTAGGATCCGTCCTGTCCACCAGATTGACACAGATCACATCGCATCCCTCCGTGATCATGTTTTCAACCTGACTGTTCTGCGTCGACTGGCTTGCCGATGCATTGTAAGTGTCGATATTGATCGCAACACCCGTCTCTTCTTCTTTTTTTGTCGCATAATCATTAAAATCTTTCATCATTTCTGATACAAATGTATCATACTGATCATAAACAGATATGCCGATCTTAATGCTCTTTTTGGCATCTTCCCTGCCGCCGCAGCCGCCAATTACCACACTCATGACTAAAATTCCACCAAAAGCCACGGTCATTTTTTTACTTTTTTTCCATTTCTTCAAGACTTGTTCCCCCATCAACATGTGCCGGACTTTTTCTGCTCCACACATTTACATCTACCCCCCATTTGTATATCACTGCACGATAGGAAATAAAATTTTCTGATTTTCCTCGTCATACAGATTATCTTTTGTGATCGTAAGAAACCCGACTTTTTCTGTTTTTGCCGAAGATAACGGCTCGCGCAGCTGACCCGCGATCGCTGCCGCACTTAAATATCCGATATTGAACTCATTCGGTACGACCAACGCTCCTATCACACCCTTATCCAGATAATACACATTTTTTTCTGAGCAGCCAATTCCATACAGTCCAAATTCTGTCTGTTCCTGCGCCTGCAGATAATCAACAGCCTGTTCCGTTCTGTCATTATCTAATGATACCACGATGTCTACCCTCTTTTTCTCAAGGCACCATTCAAATGTATTATTTACATTGTCTTCATCAGACAGATTCCATAAAATGGATGCCCCGGCAGACTCTATTTTGTCCATAAAACCTTTCAGGCACTGCTGTCCGGCAGTCTGTTTTAAGTTACCGGCAAGAATCCCAATGTCCGTATCTTCAAGCTTTTCCCCATAATCCGCAATAACAGCTTCGGCAACTGCCTCCCCCATCTCATAAGACTGCGGCAGAATTGCTGCATACATTCCCTCAGCTTCCACATCCGTTTCCACCAGAATCATCTTATCAGAACCGATTTCCACAGCAGAATCATCCGTATAATTGCTGCTGTCACACATTTCAACGATCACGCCCTTTGCTCCATTATCGATCTCCCTGTGAATGATCTGGTACTCTTCCTCAATACCGGAAAATGCGCCTGTCGAAACCACATTTAAACGGATATGATAATCTTCCGCTCCTCGTTCAAGTCCTTCCCGAAAAGATGTAAATCTGTCACTGCTGCTGTTTTCTACGATCACGGATACCGGATACCATTCCTCATCCTTGCTGCCATCAAGCATCCCATATGTCGCAAACGCAATAAATGCAATGATCACTAAAATCAATGCCATTAAATAGATCAAATTATTTTTTCCGGTCCGCTTCATAGTTGTTTTCTCCCTGACTCTAACCGTTCCTGCTCCTCCGGCGTATAGACGATATACGGCAAATGGATTCTGACTGTGGTTCCCTCATCCGGCTCGCTTTCTATTTCCAGACCATATTCCTCACCGAAACGCAGCCTGATCCGGTTATGTACATTCAAAAGTCCCACACCAGATCCACGTTTGTGCACACGGTTATTTTCCTTCAAAAGCTGTTCCACTTCATTTTCCGGTATTCCAAGTCCGTTATCTCTGACCTCAATGTAAATATCATCTTCCCTGCGATATCCATTGACATCAATTTCTCCGTCTCCATCCATACATTCCACGCCATAATAAATCGCATTTTCAAGCAGCGGCTGCACCACCAGTTTTACCGTACAGCACTGCAGGATCTCCGGATCTATATCAAACCGTACCTCAAAAATATTTTTATAGCGTACTTTCTGGATATTCATATAGTTTCTGGCATGTTTCAGCTCATCTTCCACACTGATGACTGTTTTTCCCCTGCTTAAACTGATACGGAAAAGACTCGCTAACTGTGTGATCATAAATACCGCATCCTCATACCGTTCTCCCTCGATCATCCAGACGATCGAGTCAAGTGTATTATACAAAAAATGAGGGTTGATCTGCGACTGAAGCGCATCGAGTTCACTTTTTCTTTTTTCTTCCTGCTCGACCACAATATCCTGCATCAGCTGCCTGATCTGTTCCACCGTGGAACGGAGTGTACACCCTAAATGTTCCACTTCCATAGATCCGCCGATATAGATAGACGGGTTCATATTTCCGGTCTCCCACTCCTTGACCGAATTATTTAATTTTTTCAGCGGCATGGCAATACTTGCAGACACAAGCTGATTTAAAAGGATCACCGCAAGCATAGATACTGTCACTAGCATGATCACAAAATATTTTGTGCCTGTCATTCCCATATCAAAGGAACTCATTGGCACAACACTGACGATCTTCCATCCGGTATAACTGACCGTCTTTACCGTAACAAGGCGTTTTTCCCCCTGGAAAATCTCTTCCGTGCTTCCATCCTCGTACCCTGCTGCCTCGATATTATTCTCCTGATAAAGATCGGTATAGATCAGCTTCTGTCTCGGATGATAAATGATCTCACCCTTTCCGTCGATCAGGTAAACATACTCCGAAGAATTTCCAACATTCGCTTTTTTTAAGATCTGTTCAATACTGTTGTAGTTCATATCGACCAAAAGTACTCCCAGCGTCGATGTTCCATTACTTGTCAGCTCCACGGCACGGCTTAAGGATACGACCCAGTAATAACGGTAAGATGGATCGCCAAACAGATTCTGCACATGCGGTGTCGAAAAATGAAGGTTTTCCATCTGACCGACCGCATCGGTAAACCACTGCTGCTTCACAATATTTACCTGACTTTTTTCATTCGCAACAGGTACTGCTGCCACAAGCTGTCCCTCTCCCGTATAACAGGCAATACTGATCAGGTTATCTTTATTCGCCTCATATAAGAGATTCATTTCTTCATCCATGGTATCACTGGCAAGATCTTTATTCTTGATGACACTGTAATACATAGTATCAGAAATACGGCGCATGTTTCGGAGATAATCCTCAAGGTTGATGGCTGTCTGATTTAAAAGCTGCCCCGTACTCTCAATCGTCATCGCTTCTGCTCTGTTTGAAAACTGCCGGTAAAGTGTGACGCCAAGAAAGGCCATACTACATATGGACAGAATCGTAAACGAAATCGATATCGTCATCTGAATACTGTGCGGTTTTGTCATTTTCCTGATATATGCAGTTAATTCTCTTATTTTATCTTTGATATTTGACAAACTCATTTTCTTTTTTCTGCTTTGTACTTTGAAGGTGACATTCCAAACTGTTTTTTAAATGCGTAACTGAAATAATTCGGATCAGAATAGCCCACTTTTTCTGCAATCACATATGTTTTTTCATCCTGATTCAAAAGCAGATCAAGCGCCTGTTCCATCCGATACTCTGTCAGATAATTGATAAAAGTTTTTCCGGTCTCCTTTTTAAACACGGTAGAAAAGTACGCCGTGCTGACCGAAAGATTTTTACATACACTCTCCACATTGAGTCCTGAATCTGCATAGTGTTCCCTGACATACTCGATCGCTTTTGTGACAAATGATTTCGTCGTGTCCTGTCTGCCATTCTGGATCATCTCCTGCATCTGACGTCCGGTCTTTAGCAGCCAGTTTTCCAGTGCCTCCGGCGATTCCATCTGAAGAACTTCCCGGTAGATATCTCCCGTACCACTGAAAATTTCGTCCAGATTCAGCCCGTTTAATGTTCCAAAACGGAAGATTTCCGCAATAAGTTCCGTGATAAATATCTGATATTTCTGCAGTGATGCTCCACGTCCGGAAAGCTGTGTCACGCTTTCTTTGACTGCTTCTTTCAGCGCCTGCTCATCCCCGGTCTTAATCTTTTTTAAAATATTCCCGATCGACTGCTCTTCCCACGGTTCCTCTGCACTGCCCTGCGGATCGATCTCCGCAATATTAATGGCTCTTGTATTTCCATAGATCACACGGTAGGAAACCGCATTGCGCGCCCCCTGATAGGAAGCCGGCAGCTCTGCGATCTCATCACAGACCGGACCGATTCCTGCCGTCACCTTCGCACCGCAGACACGTTTCGCCAGCTTGCAAAACCGATCCATTGCATTGGTATATGCCGTGATTTCTTCCGTTTCTTTTAACTGTGTGATCACAAGGATGTCTCCGAGATAAAAGAATGTGTTCGATCTCCACTTGTCCACAAACTGTTCCTCAGCAAGCTGTTTGACGGACATTCCAAGCAAAAACGGATCGAGTTCAAGCTGTGGATCCGGCGTGCTGATATGTAATATAGTTGCCACATAATATGGTCCGCTCCACGGTATCTGGTATTGTTTCAAATATTTTTCAATCTCAGATGCCGGAATTCTTCCCTCAATCAATGATGTATAAAAGTTTTCCTGCAATACCGGAAGACTCTCCATATAATAAGCGCGCAGTTTTTCGATATTACGTTTTTCATCAAGCTCTCTGTCAAGGTTTGTCCTGATACGCTCAAACACTTCCCGCAGTTCATTGGAATTGATCGGCTTTAAAATGTACTCCTCCGCCTCGATCTTAATTGCCTCTTTTGCATATTCAAATTCATCAAATCCAGAAAAAATAATAATTTTTATTTTCTGATATAGTTCTTTTAATTTCTTGCTTAAGGTCAGTCCGTCCATGTATGGCATTTTGATGTCTGTCATCACAACATCCGGCTGGATTTCCTCTGCCATCTCTAATGCTTCGACGCCATTTCTGGCATACCCGGCAATACGAAACCCCATCGCTTCCCAGTCAAGCTTTTTCATAATGACAGAATATACTTCTTCCTCATCATCCACCAATAATACCGAATATAAATTCATCGTGTTCTATTCTCCATTCCAATATGAAAAAATCATATTTTCACATTTTCTTCCGCTAGTCTCCATATTTTGCATTCATATTATGCCATAAAATTCCGAGGATCACCGTACAGATAATGATCTCTGCCACTGCCACATAGGTGTTCCAGAATAATAAAAGCATCATGACAAGTGTTGCCACTGCAAAAAAGAACATCAGCTTTCCGGCGCATTTTGCATAGTTTTCTTCGTCTTTTACCGGTGGTTTATTCTTTCCTCGGATGGCGGAGATATCTTTCATAAACCATAACCGCATTCCATAATAGATCAAAATCACAAATAAAAGTAATGGTATCCCTGCTGTCTCTAAAATCTGATCTGTTGTCATATAATCCTTGTTTTCCTCCATTGTTTTACTAAGCAAAAATAACGGCTGGTCTGTAACACCCAGCCGTTATTTTACAGTCCGATATAAGAATTATACCGTATGTTTTATTTTCTTGCTATATATTTTCTGATATCCAGAGAAATTGCTACGAAGATTACAACACCGATTGCGATGTACTGTGCGTTTGCATTCATTCCTAAGTACTGGAGAGCAACCTTCAATAACTCGAATACTGCAACACCGATGATAGCGGATGAAACTTTACCACGACCACCTGTTACGGATACACCACCGATCGTACATGCTGCGATTGCTTCCATTTCGTAACCATACCCGGTCTGAACAGATGCACCACCTGCTTTTGCGCCGAGCATGAATCCTGCAAGACCATACATAGCTGCTGCTTTCATGTAGATTAAGATCAATGTCTTTTTCACCGGAACACCTGCAACCTCTGCTGCCTGTGGGTTACCACCGATTGCGTACATATATTTTCCATGACGTGTCATGTTGAAAATGAACCATGTGATCGCTGCCACAATAATTGCAATCCAGATCAGGTAGTTGATTCCGAGAAATTTTTTGTTTGCAACATTGGTATATGCCTCAACATATCCACCAAGAGGTGTTGCGTTTGTAACGATAAGTCCAATACCATAAACGATTTCCATCATTGCTAAGGTTGCAATGAAAGGCGGTACATTTAAGTATGCAATAAAGATACCGGTTACTGTACCAAATGCTGCACAGATGAGCATTGCGATGATCGCTACTAAAACTACGTTCAATGGTTTCATATCCGGGAAGAATTTACCGGAATAATCCAGACGCTGTAACAACATACCGGAAATACATGCACCGAAACCAATCATACGTCCTGCGGAAAGGTCACATCCTGCGGTGATAACACATCCTGCAATACCAAGTGCAATGACAAGTCGTGAACTCATATTCATAAGAATATTCATTAAGTTGTTGCCTGTGAAGAAGTTATTGGATGTCAAACCAGTATAGATTACCAGAATGAACATTACAATAATAACCCCGTTGTTAATCAAAAAATCTTTTACTTTCTGCTGTTTTGTCTTTCCCATTTTCGTCTCCTCCTATCGCATCAGAATCTTGTTGCGTATTCCATAATTTTTGCCTGTGTCATATCTTCCGGTTCCTTCACTTCACCGGTCAGTTTTCCGTTACACATAACACAAATTCTGTCTGACATTCCAAGAAGCTCTGACATCTCGGAAGAAATCATAATGATCGCTTTGCCCTGTTTTGCCAGGTCGCACATGATCTCATAAATCTCATGTTTTGCACCTACGTCGATACCACGGGTAGGTTCATCCATGATCAGAACATCCGGGTCATTGGCTAACCATCTTGCAACGATTACTTTCTGCTGGTTACCTCCGGACAGATTGGAAATATGTTCTTTCATGCTCGGAGTCTTGATACTTAATTTTTTAATGCTGCTTGTTACGATCTCATTGATCTTTTTGTGATTTAAAACAAATCCTGCATTCAGATATTTATTGTAGATAGATACACCTACATTATCTTTGATAGACAGGCATCCGAAAATACCGTTTCCTCTTCGATCCTCAGTGATCAGTCCGATTCCGGCATTCATCGCATCGATTGGATGTTTGATCTTTACTTTTTTGCCATGCATATAGATCTCACCGGATGCAATACCACGGATACCGAAGATTCCTTCCATCAATTCTGTTCTCTGTGCACCTACCAGTCCACCAAATCCAAGGATTTCTCCTTTGTGGAGCTGAAAACTTACATTCTGGAATGATTTTGCATGGATGGAGCAAAGATTTTTTACTTCCATAACCACTTCATCACCCGGTTTGTTTTCTCTCGGTGGATATACATTTGTCAGCTCACGGCCAACCATCTTTGTGATGATCTGATCTGTGGTCATCTCTGCTGCCGGCCAGGTTCCAACATATGTACCATCCCGCATGACTGTGATATCATCAGCGATTCGTTTGATCTCATCCATCTTATGTGAAATGTAGACCATTGCCACACCTTTGTCTCTTAAATCATTCATGATGCGGAACAATGCTTCTACTTCATTATCAGAAAGAGATGATGTCGGCTCATCAAAGATGATAACCTTTGCCTGTTGGGAAACTGCCTTTGCAATCTCAACGGACTGCATCTGACCTATGGATAAAGATCCAAGCTGTGCTTTCGGATCAAAGTCCATTTTTACTTCTTTTAACCATTTTGCAGTATCCTCATACATTTTCTTATGATCGATCACTTTTAATGGTCCACACTTTGTCGGGAATCTTCCCAGGTACATATTTTCTGCAACGCTTCTTGCCGGTACCGGCTGCAGTTCCTGATGTACCATGGCAATTCCTTTTTTCATTGCCTCATCCGGGTTATTAATCTCGACTTTTTCTCCGTCCAGAATAATCTCGCCGGCATCCATTTTATAAATACCAAACAGACATTTCATCAGGGTTGATTTTCCTGCACCATTTTCCCCCATCAGTGCATGGACGGTTCCCGGACGGAGTGATAACTGTACATTGTCAAGTGCTTTGACACCGGGGAAAGATTTGCATACACCCCTAAGCTCCAGTTTATACTCAGCCATGTTTCTCCTCCTTTATATCATTTGGCTTACTTCTCTGCCAATTATGTTCCTATTTCATATCTGTGCTATTTAGCACACTTCATTTTTCATAGAATATATATCTGCCTGTTTTTATTTCATACATTCATTTCTGCATTTCTGCAGTCTGATCATAATTCTTATGAATAGTGGCAGCGGGTGCCATATGCACCCGCACCACTTTTATACCCTGTTCTTTTTACAGATTATTTAACCATGTCAAGAACATCCTGTGCATTGTCTTTTGTTACTTTTACATAATCACATCCGATGTAGTGATCATTGCCAGCGCCTGTGATGTAGTTGATAGCTGCATCTGCTGCACTGTGGGACTGTGAGAAGTGATCGTTAAATACAGTACCTGTCATGGTTCCTGCAAGAACATCCTCTAATGCCTCTGATAATGCATCAACACCTACCAGATAAATATCAGTACCTACGGTACGTCCTGCACTCTGGATTGCCTGTAAAGCACCAAGTGCCATTGCATCGTTGTTACAGAATACAACTTCTACATCGTTACCGTACTGTCCAAGGGCATTTGCTACGATCTGCTGTGCCTGATCCTGCTGCCAGTTACCAACCTGATCGGATAAGCAGTTTACTTCAAGTCCTGCATCCTCAAGAGCTTTTACAGAATATTCTGTACGATACTGGGCATCCACGTTCTCCGGATCACCTTCTACCATAACGTAGTCGATTTTACCGTTTCCATTTAAATCTACGGTATCAAGACCAAGATCACTGATCATCTCACCCTGGAAAGTACCGGACTGACGTGCATCACATCCAACGTATGTAACATCCCAGTTGTTATCTGACCATCTCTTCTGCTCTTCTTCATCCGGCTCACGGTTGATGTATACCAGCGGGATTCCTGCTGCAACTACTTTATCTGTGATGGTTGCTGCGGAAGAGGAGTTAACCGGGTTGATAATAAGGACATCTACCCCCTCTGTGATAAAGTTATCAATCTGACCTGTCTGTGTAGCCTGATCGTTTGCACCATCAACAATTGTGATATTGTCTTTTGAAAATCCTTTTTCTACCAGATAATTTTCAAGCTCTGTACGGAACAGTGTCATGAAGTTATCGGAGAACTGGTAAATACATACACCAACTTTTTTGTCTGCTAAACTTGCATCTGCGTCTGTTGCTGCATCGGCTGCTGCGTCCCCTGCATCGGCTGCCTCTGTAGCTGCTGCATCATTCGATGTATCACTTGATGCATCGCTTGCTGCTGCATCGGTTGTTGTTCCGGCATTGTTTGTGGATGCGTTATTGCTTCCGCCACATCCTGCTACCATAGATGCTACCATTGCTGTTGCTAAAATTACACTAACTACCTTTCTTTTCATAGAAAAATCCTCCCATTTGATTTAATGTATTTGTAACTCTTTGTTTGTTACAAGTGCATTATACCAACAGGAGGATTGGATAAACATACAATATTCTTCTGTCTTTCTTAAAAATTCTTCTTTTTATTTGTGCATTTCATCACTTTTCTTTGATTTTCGTTTTATTTCGTTGTGTATTTTGACATAATAGTAAATTATTTCATGTTTTTTTAACGTCATTCTGTTGCTTTAAAGTTCTAAAATACTCTCTGCTATCTCCACTGCATCACGGATACAGTCCGGGCAGCTTCTAAGTACTTTTCCGGTTTCAGTGCCCTTTAATTCTCCACAGGTGAGCGATCCGTTTTTCTCTAAAAATGTCTTCGTGATCTCTCTGGTCAGTTTATAGGTATCTGCCTTACTTGCCGGCTGCTCTAAATTTTTGCAGCTGTTTTTTAATCCCGCAAGCATGACTGCGCCGGATACCGCACCACAGGTTGCTGCCATGCCGCCCATGCCAAGTCCGAATCCTTCACAGGCTGCAAACAAGATTTCTTCCGGTATGCCGGTCTCCTCTGCAAATGCACAGGCAACTGCCTGGGCACAGTTGAATCCTTTATCGTGTAATTCGATTGCTTTTTCTTTTCTGGTCATTGATGTGTCCTCCGTTTTTATCAATTTTACTTTTGGCATAGAACATGTTTTATGTACGATACATATTCTAAGTGCTGTACATACTTTATTTATTATACGAAGGTGACAGTGTATTTTCAAGTTTCTGTATCATTTAAAGCGTTTCCTGACCATTTAATCTCCTTTCCAGTCAGGGTCATTGCCGACAATATATCATCATGATCTGCAAAAGTCTATCCCAAAATCATAAAATACATATTCTCTAAACATTTTATTATCATGAAACAAAAATAACAGGGCACATCGGATTTTAAATCCGAAGTCCCTGTCGTTAAGTAAAAAAACAAATAGAAAATGCCGCTCTTATTTTGCCTCATCGATTGCTTTTCCAATATCATGACGCATATATTTATTGGCAAAGTCAACCCACTCGGTTGCCTCGTAGGCTTTCTTTCTCGCCTCTTTCAAATCAGCACCGGTCGCCGTGATACCAAGCACTCGTCCACCATTTGTAACAATATCTCCGTTGTCATCGAACTTCGTTCCTGCATGGAAACAGAAATAGTCGTCTTTTCCATCAAACTTTTCAAGACCGCTGATTTTAAATCCTTTTTCATAGGATACCGGATATCCGTCAGACGCCAGTACCACACAGACTGCCGCATTGTCCTCAAACTGCAGATCAATGGTATCTAATCTGCCATCTACGCATGCTTCCATTACATCAATGATGTCGTTTTTCATACGCGGAAGTACGACCTGGGCTTCCGGATCGCCGAATCTTGCATTATACTCTAGCACCTTCGGTCCATCCTCTGTCAGCATCAGTCCAAAGAAAATGACTCCGGTAAACGGTCTGCCCTCTGCAGCCATGGCATCCACGGTTGCCTGATAAATGTATTTCTGACAGAAATCATCCACCTCTTTGGTATAGAACGGACTTGGAGAAAAGTTACCCATTCCTCCGGTATTTAATCCCTGATCGCCGTCTTTCGCACGTTTGTGATCCTGTGCAGAAGACATGATCTTGATCGTCTTTCCATCCACGAAAGATAATACAGACACCTCACGTCCTGTCATAAATTCTTCCACAACCATGGTATTTCCGGCTGTTCCGAACTTTTTATCCTCCATGATCTCTTTGACACCGGCTTTTGCCTCCTCTAAGGTGTTGCAGATCAAAACACCTTTACCGAGTGCTAATCCGTCCGCCTTTAATACGATCGGCATTTTTGCAGTCTCTAAATAAGCAAGCGCCTCTTCTGCTGATGTAAAGTTTTCGTAAGCTGCCGTAGGAATATGGTATTTTTTCATGAGGTCTTTTGAGAATGCCTTAGATCCCTCTAAAATAGCTGCGTTCTTACGCGGTCCAAATACCTTTAATCCCTCCGCCTCGAAAACATCCACGATTCCGCCGACCAATGGATCATCCATTCCAACGATCGTAAAATCAATGGCCTGCTCTTTTGCAAAAGCCACAAGTTTATCAAACTCCATGGCACCGATCGGCACGCACTCTGCAAGTGCCGCGATTCCGGCATTTCCCGGAGCGCAGTAAATCTTTTCGACACGCGGGCTCTTTGCCACACTTGTCACGATCGCATGTTCACGTCCACCGCTTCCAACTACTAATACTTTCATCCTCCGTCGCTCCTTACTCTGTTATTAAACACTATCTTTCATTTCCTGCTATTCTGTAATGATCGTATGTCCATTTTCTACCGATAGCTTTCTTACTCTTTCGCAATGATCACATGTCCATCTTCCACAGATACTTTCCCATTTGCGATCAGGTCGATCGCTTTTGGAAGGATCACCCATTCTGCCTGTTCCATCACACGGCGCTGTAATACTTCCGGTGTATCTCCCTGCTCTACCTCGACTGCCTTCTGCAAAATAATCGGTCCCGTGTCTGTTCCCTCGTCAACAAAATGTACCGTTGCGCCCGTTACCTTCACTCCGCGGGCAAGCACGCCTTCATGTACTTTCAGACCATAAAATCCTTTTCCACAAAAAGATGGGATCAGGGATGGATGGATATTTACGATACGGTTCGTATATTCTTTGATCATCATCTCCGGCAGTACTACAAGGAATCCCGCCAGCACAACAAGATCTACATTGTAGGAATTTAATTTATCAAGGAATGCCTGATTAAAAGCCTCTCTGCTTTCAAAATCTTTCGGTGAGATGCACAGTGCTTCGATTCCATGTGCCCTCGCACGCTCCAGGGCATAGGCATTTGCATTATTACTGATGACAACCGAAATGCACGCATTTGTAATTTTTCCTGCGCTGATCGCATCAATGATCGCCTGAAGATTTGTTCCTCCACCGGATACTAAGACTGCCAGTTTTAGCATAAGGTTACTCCTTTTTCACCATCTTTGATCTCACCAACCACATATGGTGTCTCGCCTGCTGCTTTGATTGCTTCCATTGTTTTGTCCACATCAGCAGGATCTACTGCAAGTACCATACCAAGTCCCATATTGTAGGTATTGTACATCATTTTCTCTTCTACCTGTCCCTTTTTCGCCATCAGTTTAAAGATAGACGGAACTTCATAACTGTCTTTGCGGATCACAGCCTGTTTTCCCTCCGGCAGCATTCTTGGAACATTCTCATAGAAACCACCGCCTGTGATATGGCTGCATGCCTTGATGCGCACACCTGCCTCTTTGACGCTGCGCAGCGCTTTTACATAGATTCTTGTAGGAGCAAGCAATGCCTCTCCAAGTGTTTTTCCTAACTCATCATAATAGGTATCCAGGCTTTCTTTTGTCATCTCAAAGATTTTTCTGACAAGTGAAAAACCGTTGGAGTGCACACCGGAAGATGCCATACCGATCAGTACATCTCCTGCCTTTACATCTGCACCTGTTATGATATCTTTTTCATCTACGACACCAACCGCAAATCCGGCAAGATCATATTCGTCCTCAGGCATCAGTCCCGGATGCTCTGCTGTCTCTCCACCGATCAGGGCTGCATCGGACTGTTTGCATCCCTCTGCGACACCGCTTACAATTGCCGCAATCTTTTCCGGATAGTTTTTTCCACATGCGATATAATCAAGGAAAAATAAAGGTTCACCGCCTGCACATGCGATATCGTTGACACACATTGCAACACAGTCAATTCCGATCGTGTCATGTTTGTCCATAAGAAATGCAAGTTTTAATTTTGTTCCTACGCCGTCCGTTCCGGACACTAAGGTAGGTTTCTCCATGTTTTTAAATTTTTCCATGGAAAATGCACCGGAAAATCCGCCAAGACCTGTTAAAACCTCTGGCCGCATGGTTCCCTGTACATATTTTTTCATCAGTTCCACTGATTTGTAGCCTGCTTCGATATCTACACCGGAATTCTTGTAATCCATTAATTTTTCCTCCTGAATCTGTTGTTTTTTAGTAATTTTTATAACCAACTTCCTGTAATCTGGCATCTTTTGCCTGAACCTGTTCTTTTAACTCTTTTGAATACTCTTTTAATTTTGCAAGCAGAGCCTCATCTGAAGTAGCAAGAATCTTTGCTGCAAGCAGTCCTGCATTTGCACCTCCATTGATCGCTACTGTTGCAACCGGGATACCAGATGGCATCTGAACGATCGAGTATAAAGAATCTCTTCCGCCAAGGGATGTGGTATGCATTGGGATACCAATAACAGGCATCGGGAAAATTGCTGCACACATACCCGGTAAATGCGCTGCCATTCCTGCACCTGCAATAATCACCTTAAATCCTTTTGCTTCTGCGCTCTTGGCATATTCAAAAAATACGTCCGGCTCTCTGTGCGCGGAGATGATCGTCATCTCATAATCAATTCCAAGCTTATCTAAAATATCTGCAGCTTTTGCCATAACCGGCATATCTGAATCGCTGCCCATTACAATACCAACTTTTGCCATAATCGTTCTCCTTCCAGATTCCTACAGTTTCACACTTCCACTGTTACCTATGTGTATTGTACCCGTCATTCTTTTAGAAGTCCAATTAATATTTATTATTTTATTTATTAAATAATCTTATATATTATCTTATTTATTTCTGAAGCAGGACTCCAGCTTATTTTTAGCAATCCTGTTTTTTATAAAAGCGGCTCATTCAGCTGCTCTGTTCCGACTAAGACAAATTTGCCATCTGCAATGATATCTTCTGTACTGCCATCTTTTCTTATCACTGTGATCTTGTCAAGCTCATCATATGGGATCGTAATATCTGTATGACAATTTAAATACGCTTTTTCTACGGACTCTTTTCTCTGTGCAGATACACTGTTCTCCCTTGCAACAATCGCTTTGCCATCCGGATTGTAGGAAACATTGTCCTCCTCATGGCTGTAACAGGTGTCACCCACTGCAAAATGCGGTCCGGTCTTCTCGGCAATCAGGATCGGCAGTTTATCTGCGATCTGATAATCTCTCGCCATGCGGTATGCGGTTGTATTCGTTCCGATCGCAAACTCTCCCATCGGCAGCGTATCATGATGTTTTAATACATTATCACGGATATATTTTTTATTTTCTGCCTCATCCTTAAAATTGGTGCAGGTATAGGACTCTACCATACCATCCTTAAACCGGATCTCTAAATTCTCATAGTTGAGTCCGTTTAAGTAGACCTGTCCGACGAAAAGTATTCCCGTGGTTTTCTCTAATACCGGTGAAGTAAATACCTCTCCGACCGGAATGTTGACATCTGCCACGCAGTTCTCAAATGCAGTCTCCTTTGCCGGATCTTTTAATTTCCAGATATTTACATACAAATCTGTCTTATTTTTTCCTTTTCCCGTGATATGCACCTGATCTGCCGTATCTAATACATCAATAATCTTCTGCTGTATCGTCTGGTACAATTTATAATCCAAAGTATTTAATTTTACCGTTTCGGCAAAAATCTCCTCAAAACGGTCACCGATCTCCGGGATCGGATATGCGATAATTGTAAAACTGCGCTCTTCGCCTTTGATATATTCATTAATCATCTGCCCTGCCATGTTCATCTCATAGACACAGATTTTCTGCTGTTTTTCGTTATATTTTACCGCACGCTCTTTATTTTCCGGTGAAAATGGTACCTCCCCGAACACTTCGATCACTGCAGGGCCTGCATGACCGGCCGCTAATTTTTTTTCTTCCTCAAAATAATTCTTTCTTGCCTCTAAGCAGCGCTCCACATATGCTTTATCCAGATAGAGTGCACGGTCTTCCCTGTGATCATAGTCAAACTGCTTGTTTGGTGATGTTGCAGATGCAAGCATAGTCGGCTTTAAATTCATTTTTTCAAAATTGCGCACTGCCGCACGGACCATCCGCTCAAAACCGATCGGATAACGGAGCTGTACCGTCTGCTTTTTGCCAAGATCTTTGCCTGTCACTTCAAAGCCGATCCGATAGCCTTCCGTGTAAGTGTCAGCCATCGCCTGGATCTCCTCATCAGTCAGCCTGTTTAAAAATGCTGCCATCTTCTTCTCATTTTCCCCAATATATACACCGTAGCGGTACAGATAGCGCAGATCGTTAAGATCAGCATTCATCACAATATCATTCTCAAAATCTTCTGCCGGATCAATCAGCCTTCGAAGACTTTTTTCATAAAAAATCTCACTGTAATCATGGAAAAACCAGTACAGATCCTGCTGCACCGCTGATTTCTCCGGGACATCTTTTTCTTCCCCTGCTTCAAAACGGTTATAAATTTCGACAAACAGTTCCATCTGGATCGTAAGCTGCATCAGATCCCCACGAAATGCCGCACCAGTCTCACGTCTGATATATGCAAGGTACGCACAGAGAAGCTGTCCGAACTCTTCTCCCAATTGTTCCACAGCATAATCCGGATTCGCATAACTTGTCTGATATGCCTCACCAAGAATGTCTTTATATAATGCCTGATTACATCTTTCTGCTTCTTTTAAACTCTGTTTTTGAATCGCATCATCTGCCCATAGATCATAGACAGCCGTCTGTTTCTGCAGCAGCTGTGCCGTCTGCCTGAAGTATTCTTTATATTTTTCTTCTGTCTCCGGCTTTTCTTCAATCTCTGCAACCCGCTCACGCACCAGCACAAAACGCTCCTTTGCAAGCTCGTTAGATTCTTTATATAATTCTTTGTATAACATTAAGTCAGAACCTCCACAAAAATTTCTATCACTCATCAATCAGTTTTCCATATTTTGCATTTTTTTCGATCAATGACTTTGCATACTCCCAGATCCGCTCAGAACCCTCGTGTACCCTCTCGTCCCTCTTTAATACCTGAGATTTTTTCACACCATGTTCCTCCCATGAAATACCACCCGATGCATCATTTAAAAACAATGGCTGTACCTTATCTAACATATTCGCAAACTTTGATTCCGGTGTCTCCATCGCCTCAAACTCATCCCACAGACCGCGGTATTCCTTCTGCTGTGCCTCCGGCAGTAAACCAAAGATACGGTCAGCCGCTTTTAATTCACGCTCCCGCTTTGTCTTATTGCCCTCCGTATCGTACGCATAAGTATCTCCCGCATCGATTTCTATGACATCGTGAAGCAGTACCATTTTCATTGTTTTTAATACATCGATCGGTTCATTTGCATAATCGGCAAGCACAAAAGTCATCAGCGCCAGATGCCAGGAATGTTCCGCATCGTTTTCTTTCCTGCTCCCATCGCTTAAATACGTCTGTCTTGTAATCTTTTTTATTTTGTCCAGTTCCATGATAAATGAAATCTGTTTTTCAAAATCTGTCATATGAATTCTCCATTCCTGCGTGTAAAAATCTTATTTTCACACCAATTTCTCTCTTTATTTACAGCAAAAATCCAACTATATACAGTGCAGCCCATACCCCAACAGCAAGGAAAGAGCATACGGTCGCAAGATAAGGAAAAAAACGATAGGAATTTTCCTCTCTTAAGCTTACAATTGCATTGAACAATGCAATCACTCCAACGAACATGGACGACACACCCGCACTCCCAAGATACATGCTTCCGTTTCCTCCATCCTGAAAAGAACAGGCAATGACTGCAATTAGCCCCCCCAATGATATAACCGACAGTATCCATGCAGCAATTCCTCTTTTTGACTGTTTTTTATCTGTAAATTTATATCCTCTTTTATGTCGTGTATGCATCTTGTTTATCCTCATTTTCATGATTTTTATCCATTTGCCTGTCAGGCATATGTTTTTATCACTAATTTCCATGCCGGACTCAAATATCATTCACCTGCCGGCATTCTTTTATTATACAAAAACATATCTTTTTATGCAACCTGTCCGCCAGTCACACAGGGATTTCGCTTTTAACTTTTTTATCTATGCATTTTTATAAATAATTCAGTTATCAGCATTCCATCTGCGGTTACCCTTCGTATTAAATATGGTTTCAACCGCATCTCGACAGTAACAGTGCTTTGCGTGATAATACGTTTTCAATTGATGGAAACCATTCTCCTCAATGTCCCTCCTGCGGTGCATCATTTCCCATAAGACCCGGTAGTCTGCCGCTTCCAGAGTCGTTACAAGCCACATGAAACGCTCTGTTTCTTTTCCATTTTCTTCCCACTGCTCATGATACCGCACCACACGCAGTTTATATGGACACCCTTCCATCTTAAAACCAGAAAGATCCCATACTTCAATCTTCTTTTTCCCTTTCCAGAAAGATGCCTTTTTTCCCTCATCCTGTTTGAACAGACGCTCTGCATCCTGAAAAATCATTCTTCTTTCGTCTTTCAGGCGTATCACCCCTTCCAGACCATTTTCCTTCAGAATGTTGATAAATGGAGCATTCAGATATAATGCATCCGCCACAATCACATCCGCAAAATGTCCATGCCGTTTCTTCAGCCGCTCAATCAACCTTTTTCCGCCTGTCAGTTCTCCTTCGTCTTTCCCAGAACCATCCCTTGGTTTTAACATTTCCTGCCCCAGAATTACGTGTGGCGATTTACCTATAATCATGCACACCACACTCCGGTAAAAGTATTCGGTTTCCCCTGTGTGTTTTTTTCGGCTCAGACAGTTTTTCAGTCTTTTCGACATGCTTTCAGGGGCTGAAAAAATGGTATGGAAACTTTCATACTGCAGCATCAGAAAAAGCAGTACCGGCATGACAATGTTAAACAATGGAATAGATTTTCTTTTTCTTTCGTCCGTTAAACACTTGATTTTTTGCGGGATTTTATATACACTCTTCATATAAGTTAGCAGTTTCTTCAATGCTAATTTTTCATTCAGGACACCTTCTTTCGTATGTTTTGTTCCATAACATAATTATACAATAAAAGGTGTCCTTTTTGAGTGATTATACAGAAAAAAACAGTAATTTAATACCCCAAATTGATATCCCCTGCTTTGCCTGGAATTCACAGGCAGAACAGGGGCTTTTATTTTTTTAAGCGAAATCTCTGTGCACTAATGATATATGATAAGCACGCAAACTTAAAGTATAAATATGGAA
>UMHP01034091.1_pt1 | contig 159731 bp, 145 predicted proteins | sample 1965571 | NCBI WGS metagenome assembly UMHP01 (sample SAMEA4836103, study PRJEB28245) | human gut metagenome | biome: gut microbiome; material: fecal sample | place: Denmark | collected 2008
ACGTACTAAGGTACGTGACATATAATATCAGATTTTTTCTGACTTTGCAACAAAAGATATACATTCTTCCAAAATACATAAACCGAAAGCATTAAGTTATATCCTTATATAAAAAACTATTTGTATACATAAGAAAATACGGAAAAGCAGGAATCATCATATTAAGAATGGATCATGATGAATAAAATGATTCGTACCATGCCTTCCGTATTTTCTTTACTCTATTTAACAATTTTATTCTTATCGGGTATGACTCCCCTTGTCTTTTAACAAAGGATTCTTAGCAGGTTTTACCGTTCCGTATCAAAACCGATGACATATCCCTCATGACGTACCAAGGTGACAGGACCGTCCCTGTTCGGTTTATCAAAAGTAAAGTAATGATCTGCTTTAGGTTTATAGACTACACCTTTTTTGCATTCCTCCGGAAGTATGATACTTATTTCTCCCTTTTCGCCTGTTCCGCCATCCCAAAGAGAACCGCGGGTTTTGAGTATCAAAAGATTATTTTCCAGACGCACCTCTAAATCTTCCCGTCCCGCTTTCACGATACCATAAATTAAATCGCATTTCGCCGTAGTCGGCCCGGGAGGCGCCGGCATTCGGCGCGCTTCCGCATCATTTCTCGAAAGAAGGGCTCCTGTTTTCTCATCATACCAGCCATGGACTTCTGCATTATAAACCATACCATTTTCTCTTGTACCGTCTGCCGGTTCTCCCTCATATAAAGGCTCCTCACTGGATTCCGTCGTAGAAACACCGACCTTGTTCAATACTTTTCCAAGATTGAAACCGGCAGCCGTATTCCCCATAACGCTGAAAGCTAATCCTGCTGCTATCCCTAATATTAATAATCTTTTTACGTTGGACATATTGACACCTCCCATTCTTACGATCTTCCCATACGATGAGGAACGAACTTTCCCTTCCCCGGCCTAAGCGTATACCTTAAATCTTCTCCCCGTTCAATATCCATTATATTACCAAGATCAGGCATTGTCAGTCTTGAAAAATAACCGGCACCATACCCCTCTTTGCTGAAAATAATATCATAATAAAGACCTTTGCTGAAATCAACAGTCACTTCAAAATATCCCCGTGCATCAGTTCTTGCAACCTCTACTGCATCACCGCCTTCAATTGATAATGTATGACCATCGACACTTTTCAGCTCAATACCGTCATAGTTATCGGTATAAGCACCCACCGCCGGTCCATAAAGAATAACTCCTTCCAGCGGCTTACGTTCGCCATCTTGACCTTTCACAAAAATATGCCCTTTAAATGTAAATACTTTGGAGTCCTTCCTCACTGAAGCTCCTTGTTTGGAATCGCCAGCCTCCTCTCCAGGAAGATTGATTTGCGGCAGTTTTAAACTTCCCAGATTAAATCCGGCTTCCACTGACATCGTCCCCAGCACCAAAGCTGCCAATACCAGTGTTAATACCCCTTTTCTCCTCATTTGCATGACACCTCCCGGTCTCCTAAAAAAATAAATAATAACATAACAGTTTTATTATGAGCTAAGTAAAATATTGTCTAAATACCAAAACAGATATTTATCCTAAATAAATTTAATTATCTATATATATTATGATAATATAATTTTTTTATAAGTGTCAAGCATATCCCAAACCAGTGCAGCAGGACATGAGTCACAAAACCGGCAATGTACAAACCATTCTGATCCACTAATGCGGAAAGTTATATCTTTTTTGCATACACAAAAAGCAACCCTCCCGGTTGCTTTTCTTTGGTGGGCGATGACAGGATCGAACTGCCGACATTCTGCTTGTAAGGCAGACGCTCTCCCAGCTGAGCTAATCGCCCATATTCGGATAAGCTTATTATGCCTTATCTCATTATTTTTTTCAAGTGCTCTCCGCTGCCTTTCCGCTCCTTCCTGTCATCTTTTCAAGAATATTATAAACAGACTTGACAAGAGTTACTACGTCCGTCTATACTCATGTTAATACATTATGCACAAGGATGAAGAAGCGCTTTTGCAAGCTCTCCAGAGAGATGGTGGACGGTGGAAACCATCAGCAAACAATTGTCGTTCCGCTTCAGAGTGGTAGATGATGAATCTATCGGGTATGCCCGTTACAGCAGATTAAAGATGGCTGAAAAGCAATTTGGGTGGTATCGCGGGTGCTCTCGTCCCTTAGAGGATGAAGAGCGTTTTTTATTACACAGGATACTTTGCCCCTTTTGGTTTTCTGCTAAATTGGGTGGCACCGCGAGAAAAGAGAAGCTCGTCCCATGGGACGCTTCTCTTTTTGTGTTTATAAAGTATAGGAGGTCTCTTTTATGAATCGAGTCTATAATTTTAATGCCGGCCCTTCTCCGCTGCCACTGGAAGTGCTTGAAGAAATCCGGGATGAGATGACAAATTTCAAAGGCACCGGGATGGGAATTATTGAGATGAGCCACCGCTCCAAAGAATTTCAATCCGTCATAGAAGAAACGAAGTCATTGCTTTTCGATCTCATGAAGCTGACACCGGATCATGAAATCGTATTTATTCAAGGCGGCGGCACCATGCAGTTCCTTATGGAAAGTTATAATTTCCTCCACACCCGCGCCGCTTACGCAGATACCGGCGTGTGGGCACACAAAGCTCGTGATTCCGCTGCGTTCTTCGGAGAAGTATATGATGCAAACTCCTCCAAAGATCGAAACTATTCCTACATTCCCGAAGACTGCCTGATAAAGCCGGAAACAGATTATCTCCACATTACAACAAACAATACGATTTATGGCACGGAATATTGGAAATTTCCGGAGGTAGATATCCCTATCATTTGTGACATGTCCTCTGATATCCTTTCCCGCCGCATAGATTTCAACCGCTTCGACATGATTTGGGCAGGCATACAGAAAAACCTGGGTGCCGCCGGTATGGCTCTTGTCATTCTTAAAAAGGATTTTGCAAAAACGGCGCGTACAGATATTCCTCCTTTTCTTCAGTATAAAACATTTATTGAAAAAGATTCTGCCTATAATACACCGCCGGTATTCTGCATTTACACATTGAACAAGATGCTCCACTGGATAATAAAACAAGGCGGACTGGATATCATTGAAAAAAGAAACAAGGAAAAAGCAAAATTGATTTACGACATCATCGACAAAAGCAACGGATTTTATAAAGGGCATGCCGTAAAAAAAGACAGAAGCCGTATGAACATTACGTTCAACCTTTCTTCTGCCGATGAGGAAAAAGATTTCATTGAGAAAGCAAAAGAAAACCGCTTTATCGGCGTCAATGGCCACCGACTCGTAGGCGGCTGCCGTATTTCTCTTTATAATGCAGTTACCATAGACGCCTGTAAAGCAGTCGCCCAATTCATGGAAGCATACCGGAAAGATCATCAATAATCTTATCTGTACATTTCTTTACTATTTTTTAGGAGGAGACATTATGTTCAAAATTTTTATCACTGCCGATGTTGCTAAGGAAGCAAAGGAATTTCTGGAAAAAGAATTTGTTGTGGATATCCGCCCAAACATGGATGAAGATGAATTGTGCAAAGTGATCGGCGAATATGACGCTGTCATTACAAGAAGCCAGACAAAAATCACAAAAAATGTCATTCATGCCGCTACTAATCTGAAAGTCATCGGCCGCGCCGGTGTGGGCATTGACGGCATTGATATTCCTGAAGCTACGGCGAAAGGAATTACTGTGGTAAACACGCCGGAATCAAACACAATCGCCGCCTGTGAGCATACCCTTGCCCTTATGCTTTCCATAACCCGCTATATCCCTCAAGCACACCAGTCCATTATGGAAGGCCGCTGGGACCGCAAAAGCTTTACCGGCATCCAGCTTTTGAATAAAACAGTCGGTATTATCGGTGTGGGCCGTGTAGGCTCCAATGTAGCAAAACGTCTGCAGGCGTTCAACATGAAGACCATTGGCTATGATCCTTACATTCCGCTGGAACGAGGCCAGCAGCTGGGAGTAGACCTGGTAGATCTTGATACGCTTCTCCGCGAATCCGATTATATTACGCTCCATACACCGCTCACCGAGGAGACAAAAGGCATGATCGGCGCGAAAGAAATAGAAAAGATGAAGGACGGGGTACGCATTGTGAATGCCTCCCGCGGCGCTGTCATTGATATTGATGCCTTAGCAGAGGCACTAAAAACCGGAAAAGTTGCCGGTGCCGGCATCGATGTGTGGACAAATGAACCGCTCAAATCGGAAAACAATCCTTTCCTGGGGATGAAAAACGTAACGCTCACCCCCCATCTGGGTGCCTCCACAGCTGAAGCACAAACAGGCGTCGCCACTGATGTAGCCCGCGGCGTTGCTGACGCCCTCCATGGAGAACCGGTAGCAACCGCTGTCAATGCATCACCCATCACAAGAGCTACACTCGCCGTTATCCAACCTTATTTCAATTTGTGCGAACGCATGGGAAATATTGGTATTGATTTGGCTGACGGACGCATTTCCCGTGTCAGTGTAGAATATACAGGTGAATTGACTGAAACAGAAACCACCCCGCTCACCACGGCTGTCCTGAAAGGACTTTTAACCCCCATTCTCCAGCAAACGGTTAATTTTGTAAATGCAAGAAATATCGCGGAAGAACGGCATATGGAGATACGGGAAGTCAAGGCAAAAAAAGGACATTACTTCACCAATACGGTCACGCTCACTATTGATACCGATAAAGGTACACATCGTATTACAGGCTCCCTTTTCGACAGGAAAGAAGCGAAAATCGTTTCCCTTGACCACTTCCGTGTAGACTTTGAACCGAAAGGCTGCATCATCCTTGCTCCTCATGAAAATAAACCGGGCATGATCGGCCAGATGGCAGGTATTCTCGGCAAGGCAGGCGTAAACATCAATGGCATGCAGGTAGGCGCATCCAAAGACAAAAACACCAATATTATGGCCGTTGCCATTGATAAGGATATTCCCAGCGCTATCCTCCCCATTCTTGCAAACATTGACGGAATCCACGGAATTACAGTCATTCACTGCGAAAGTCATTAACGGAAATGAGGTCATTATGGTACGAATTATTCTTATACGTCATGGGGAAACCACATGGAACGTGGAAGGTCGTTATCAGGGACAGGAAGACATTCCTCTTTCCCCAAAAGGAATTGCTCAGGGAAAAGCCGCCGGTCTTGCCTTAAAAGATATATCCATTGATGCGGCCGTCTCTGGACCGCTCTCCCGTGCCTTTGATACCTGCCGTTTCATTACCGAATATCACCATGTAAATATCCGTGTCGACGAGCGGATCACGGAAATCTCTCACGGCAGATGGGAAGGCGTCCATGCCGATGAAATCAAAAAAAACTATCCGAAAGAATTTGAACTTTGGCACAACCGGCCTGAACAGGTACAAATGCCCGGCGGGGAATCTCTGGAAGATGTAAGAAAACGCGTCCGTGCCGCCTTTGACGATTATGCCGCTATATATCAGGGCAAAACGCTTCTCGTTGCCGCCCACGATGCGGTCAATAAAGTCATCCTCTGTGATCTCATGGGGCTCAGCATGGAACATTTCTGGCATTTCAAACAGGACAATGCCTGTATCAACGTCATAGAAGAACATGAAAAAAGTTGGAGGCTTGTCACATTAAACGCCACGACCCATTTAGGATATCTCTTTTCAAGTATTGAGCAAAAAGGGTTATAAAAGAAAACCGGACGGGAATAATTTCATTTCCGCCCGATTTTTTCTTGCTATTTATTCATTACTGCCGCCGGCGTGTTGTCCTTATCAGCATGGACAGTCTCCGATAACTTTGCTTCCACATCTGTCGGCACACGGCGGTAAGGAAATTTTTTCCACAGCCGTTTCATCACTTCATCCATAATGTAACGGTTACGTACGGAACTTTCTTCTTCTCTTTCGTAGTAAGCCGCCTGATCATCCCTGACTCCTTCATTGCTTTTATAACTGTATATATCGACAACAACCTGCGTTTCCACAACAGGATCTATGTCAAAGAAAATGGAAATCGGATAAGACTTCCGCTGCGTCCACTTTGTAACGACAGGAAGTACGACAATATCCGCTCCCGTTTCCTCAGCAATGGCAGGAAGCTCCGCAGGACTGATATTCTTATAAGCATAGTCAGCCGTATCTAATTTTCTGTAATAAGGGTAACGGAACACCGCATCCATCTCTTTTGCAATGTATGATGCGGCATAGCTGCCTTTATCATTGCTCTGTGGCAAAAAAAGCAGTACTGTCCGTGTATTATCAAAGTATCCCATTTTCCGGTTTACCGACTTGTCAGCGGCTTGTGCCATCATCCCCACTGCACATACCATAAAAAAACAAAATAAATATTTCATAAAAGTCTTCATGGCAAATCTCCTTGTAGTACATGTTCAGAGCTTTATTTTTTCCAGTGTATCACAAGAGTTTCTCTTTCCGTACCCGTATCTTTTTATTTTCTGCTATAAGACTTTTCTATATTGTCCTTGCATGATATAATGATAAAAAACTTTTATATGTCCCCTGCTAATCTGTAGAGTCTTGTTTTCAGAGGTGTTTGCATGAATAATACGGACTGGAAAATCCTGATCTATCTCCGTGAGGAGCGAAGTATCAATAAAGTTGCCAAACGGCTGTTTATGACTCAGCCGTCATTAACATACCGCCTGAGTCAAATGGAAAAGGAAATCGGTTGTCCGCTTTTTATCCGCACCAATAAAGGAGTGCACTTCACCGATGCGGGAGCACGGCTCTTTTCCTTTGCGGAAAAAGAACTCCAGCAGTACCAGGACATGAAGAATTATGTCACCCACGAACCAAACTCTATTTCCGGCGTCCTCCGTATCGGGGCATCCCAATCTTTTTCCCAGTCCCACGGTCCTGCGCTTCTGAAAGGATTCGTTGATGAGTATAGTGATATTGAAATATCGCTGACTACAGACACAAGCGATCGTTTAGTAAAACTGGTCAAAAAAGAAGACATCCATCTTGCTATCGTCCGCGGCAATCAGGAATGGCCTGAATCCGATATTCTTCTGGAAGATGCCCCGCTGTACCTGATTTCAGCCAAGCCTATTGATTTCAGTACATTGGCACAGCAGCCTTCCATACGCTACCGCAGCGATCCGTCTTTGGATGAACTGCGTACCCGCTGGTGGCGCCAGAACTTCACAAAGTCCCCCCACTTCTCACTGACTGTAAGCGACTGCAATACCTGCGTGGAAATCGTCAACCACGGTCTTGGCCACTCTCTGATTCCGGCAGACATGCTTCCCAAGTGCAAACCGAATGTAGACCGACAGATGATTTACAACAGCCAGAAGCAGCCTATATATCGCCCGAGCCACCTCATATTCAAAGAAGCCATGCTCCAGTCTACACCCGTACGGATTTTTGTTGATTATGTAAAAAAATATTTTAAGATTAAAGATAACTGAATGAAACAGTTAATGATTCAAAAGGGTCATATTCTGATACTTATGAATTATTTTTGTCCGCTGAAAAAAGCAGTAAACCAATTTTGATTTACTGCTTTTGAATTTCTATGTTGTAGGTTCTTATTTAATTGTTTGATTTTGACAACCCGGAATTTATTACTATTTCTTCTTTACAATGATGCCTTCAATAAACACAATGATGGCGGGAATGATAAAATAAAAGCATTTGTTATCATCCATGCAGAAAAAGGGGACAAAATTATTTTTTATCTTTATTTATAATATTTTTGACACCGTCAATTGTTCCTTCTATAGCATCTTTAACATCTTCAGCAACTTCTTTAACTTTTGTAGCCGCTTTCTCCGCAGCCCCTTCTTTTTCTATTTTTTTATCACCGGTTAATTTACCTACACCTTCTTTTGCCGCACCTTTAGCCTGGTCGATTTTTTCTTCTATTGACATGATCATGACTCCTTTTATTTAATTATTCTTTTTCCCAAAGAAAAATGAAACAACAGCAATAACAATTACTGCACCTAAGATAGAAGGAACTAATGCCATTCCCGCTAGAGTTGGCCCCCATGTACCAAACAGTGCTTGACCTACCGATGAACCTAATAAACCTGCAATGATATTAGCAATTATACCCATTGCTCCACCCTTTTTAGTAATCGCTCCCGCAATAAAGCCTATAAATCCTCCAACAATAATTGACCAAATCATAATCTCACTCCTTTACATATTATTCATATATTTATCTTTAAACTCTTAAGTCAAGCAGTTTTTATAAACATTAATATATTTGGTTTATTCTCTTTATAACCATTATCCCTACAACTTCTAATCTACCTCACCAAATACCTGTTAGTATTGTACTATTTTTAATATATTTTTTCCACTGTATATCACTCTTAACCAGTTGATATTATGCGGCCCAGTCCGCACTTTCATACCCTTATGTCTCGTTGGTTTTCTGATTATAAAGAACGAAGAACTCTCCTGAATCAGGCGAAAAAAGAATTTTACTAAAATGAAAAATCGTATCCTCACTAAAGAATAACAAAAGGATACGATTTTAAATGAAATATGTGTTTGTATTTTTAAACTTTTGTGGATTGTCTCAGCACATGGTCTTCCGTTTCAAAAAGCGCCTTTGCAAATTCAAGAGCATTGAAACGTTGGAGATCATCTTCTCTTTCACCAAGACCGATCCACCGGATCGGCACATGGAGTTCTTCATAAATAGAAAGGACAACACCGCCTTTTGCCGTTCCGTCTAATTTTGTCAGCACTACGCCGGTCAGGGGAACGATTTCACCAAAATTCTGCGCCTGGCTGACCGCGTTTTGTCCTGTCGTAGCATCTAATACGAGAATAGTCTGGTGAGGCGCGTCGGGAATTACTTTTTTTACGACACGACTGATTTTCGCCAATTCTTCCATAAGGTTTACTTTCGTTTGCAGCCGTCCCGCCGTATCAATCAGCACCACATCGGAACCGCGCGCCTTAGCCGCTGATACAGCATCAAACGCCACCGCTGCAGGATCTGCTCCCTCTGCATGCTTCACAATATCTGCTCCTGTCCGTTTCGCCCAAATAGAAAGCTGTTCGGAAGCAGCAGCTCTAAATGTATCTGCCGCCGCCAAAAGAACTTTCTTCCCTTCTTTACGGAATTGGGCCGAAAGTTTCCCGATGGTCGTCGTCTTACCCACTCCATTGACTCCCACTACAAGGTATACTTCCGGATGATGGGAAATATCTTCCTTTCCATCTTCCGTCAGCATATTCACCACCGTTTTTTCCATAAACGGCATCACTTCATTCGTACTGCTGATCATACCTTCCGTCACACCGCGTCGAATCTGGCGCATCAGATAATCGGTGGTACGCACGCCAAGATCGCCGGAGAGAAGAACCATCTCCAGATCTTCCAAAAAGTCATCGTCAATTTTTGCATAACCGATAACAACCGTTTCGATATTTTTGATCAGACTTTCTTTGGTCTTTTTTAGTCCATTTCTTACCTTATCAAGAAACCCCATCTTGTTCCTCCTTTATATAATCTCCCACACGGACCGTCACAAGAGAGGAAACCCCCTTCTCCGCCATAGTCACCCCTTGAAGGGTATCGGCAAATTCCATCGTTTTCTTTCTGTGAGAAATAATGACAAACTGTGTCTTCCTTTTATAATCCGCGATCATACGGCTGTATCTTTCCACGTTGGCATCATCAAGTGCCGCATCAATTTCATCAACGAAACAAAACGGTGCGGGACGGTAAGCCATAAAAGAAATAAGCAGCGCAATAACGGTAAGCGCCCGTTCACCACCGGACATGAGCGTCAAAGGCTGGCGCTTCTTTCCCGGAAGCTGGAGATACATTTCTACGCCACCCTCCAGCGGATGCGCTTCATCGGTCAACTCCAAACGGGCTTTGCCGCCGGAAAACATAATCTGCATAATGCGGGCAAATTCCACATTGATCATTTTAAAGGCATCAGCAAACCGTTCAGACATCGTTTTATCAATATCGTGAATCACTGTTTCCAATCCGCTCTTTGCTTTTTTCAGGTCTTCAATCTGCGTTTCATAGAAAGCGCGGCGGCGGAGGTGGAGTTCATACTCTTCTTCCCCATTGGGATTTACCGCGCCGAGTTTGCTGATGCGTTCTTCCAGATCCGCCTGTTTTTCTTTCATTTCCGCCATAGATCCCTGAATACGCATGCTTTCTGCCATCTCTACAGTCAGTTCCTGTTCACGCAGTCTTTCTTTCTCTTCTGCTTCCTGCGCCTTGAAACTGTCGATACGCGCCTGACGGTCCGCCATATCTTTACGGACAGCTGAAGATTTCTCCTGCGCGTTCCTCCATGCATCATCCTGCTGTTTTCGCTCCGCAGAGAAAGTATCAGAAATGTTTTGCATATTCTCCAGACGTCCTTTTACTTCATTCCATTCTTTTTCCGCCAAATTAAATTTCTCTTCAATATCTCTTAATTCCGACGCAAGCCTTTCTTTCTGCTCCCTGTTTTCCAATATGTCACGGGAAAGTTTTTCCCTGTCCTTCCTTTGTTCCAAAGCAGCATTTTCTCTTTCTTGCTTCCCCCTCTTCCCAAAATTCACCGCTTCTTCCGCTTTTGTCACATCAATGCGGATTTCCATGAGGCGGGCATCCAAATCTGCCACAACTTTTTTCAGTGAGGCACTTTTTTCATCAGCTTCCATCACAGGGATATCACCAAACCCAGCCAGCCGCTCTTCCAATAATGCTAAATTTTCCGTAATGGCAGCCAACCCCTCTTCTGCCGTCCGGAGATCAGCCTGATTTTTCTCTTCTGCATTTTTCTCCGTTGAAAGAATACGGGACAAACCGTCTTTCTTCCCTGATATTTCCGCCAAACCGATTTTTAAAGACTGATAATCTTCCCGTTCTTTTGTTACTTTTTCGGATAGTTCCGCACAGAAATCATCATGAATACTTTTTTCCTTTTTCAAATCAGCAAGCAGCTTTTCCGTTTCTTTTTCTTCTTTCAGAAGATCATTAATCTCCTTCTTTCTTCCAAAAAAAGTATTCTCTTGCTTCCGCATGGAACCACCTGTAAGAGATCCGCCGGGATTAACCAGCTGTCCATCCAGTGTCACTAAACGCAGACGATAATTATATTTTGCGGAAACGTTTCGAGCGATATCCAGATTCTCGGCAATCAGCGTCTTTCCTAAAATAAAATCCATCAAATCGCTATACTCTTCATCACAGAAAAACAGCTCTGACGCTATACCGTGGATTCCTTTCTCACTGCACGCTTTTCTTTCATTTCCGTCATTTCCGCGGGGACGCATGGATTCTAAAGGATAGAATGTCGTCCGTCCCAAATTATTTTTCTTGAGCCAGGTAATGACATCTCCGGCTGAACGGGACGTATCTGTCACGATATAAGAAACAGAACTGCCAAGAGCCACCTCAGCTGCCGCCGTGTACTTCGGAGGAACCCGTATCAGTTCACCCACGGCGCCAAGGATATGCTGTCCAAAAAGAGACCGGCTTTCCAGAATCGTCTTTGTCGTATGAGAAAAACTGGCATACTCCCGATCCGCCCGTTCCAGATATTCACGACGGGAAATAATTTTCATCAATCGGGCATGAAAATCATTGATTCGGTTCATTTGTCGGAACTGTTTATCCTGCGCTTCTTTTAAACGAATGCCGTCGTTTTTGCCGTTTTCTTCCAGCACTGTCATCTTTTCCCGCACAGATGCTTCTTCAGCCGTCAGATTCTCTACCTGGATTTCCGTCATCTTTCTCTTTTCTGACAATTCCAATCCGGCCGCTTTAAACTTTTCTTTCTCTTCTGTAAGACGAACTTTCTCACGGTTTCCCTGTTCTATTTCCCGTTCCAGGCTTTCCTTTTCCGCCAGCCTTCGGCGGTTGACTGCCAGTGCATCCTGATAAGCCGTTTCCGCTGTTAGAAGCTCGCTTTCTGCAATGCGACGCTTTTCTTCTTCCGCTTTAAGCAATGTTTGTTTCTCCAGAAGGAGAGACTCCGCCTCCGCCAGTTCCTCCAGCATTTCCCGCATTTCTTCTTTCAATTCATTTTCCGCTTCGGTCTGGTCTTCTTCATCTTCTTTTAAACGGACTGACTCCTCCTCCGCATGACGAAGTGCTTCTTCCTTGACGCGGTAATCTCCGCGAAGCGTCTCCATCAATCGCTGCTTTTCTGCAGAGTCGGCGCCGGCCTTACGCAGATTTTCCTGCTGTTCCAGTTCCTCTTTTTCCAGTTTTGCCTTCGCTTCCGCATAACGGGCAAGTTCCGTCTGCCACTTTACATCCTGATCTGCAAGAGAATTATACTCGTTTTCATACCGGGCGATCATCCGCCCCACTGATGTCAGCCGGAGAAGTGACATTGTCGCTTCTACTGCACGTCTGTCTTTGGAGAGAGCCTTATAAATTTTAGATTTCTCCGCAGCCTCTTTCATCGGTCCCAGCTGCTCATCAAGAAGTGCCACCAAGTCACGGACACGCTCCATATTCTCTGCCGTTTTTTCCAGTTTCCGAAGCCCCTCGTTTTTTCTCATGCGGAATAAACTGATCCCCGCCACTTCTTCAAAAATGAGACGCCTGTCTTCCGGACGGGACGTCAGAACCTGATCTACCCGGTTTTGCCCGATGATGGCCATCGATCCTTTTCCAAGACCAGTATCCGCCAGAAGCTCCTGTATATCCTTCAGGCGGCAGCTCCGTTTATTGATATAAAAATCACTTTCTCCATTCCGGAGGACGCGGCGGGTAATGGACACCTCCGCCGTATCAAAAGAAAATTCATGGGCGCTGTTATCCAATACCATGGTGACTTCCGCTGCATTTTTCGGATTTCTTCCTTCTGCCCCGGAGAAAATGATATCTTCCGTTTTCTGCCCGCGGAGATTGTGGACATTCTGTTCACCCAAAACCCAGCGGACAGCATCGGAAATATTACTTTTCCCGCAGCCGTTTGGTCCCACGATAACCGTCATACCGTCAGCAAATTCAATTGTTGTTTTATCGGCAAAGGACTTGAACCCCTGCAAAATCAACCGGAGTAATTTCATCAATCCTGCTCCTCGACCAGTTTTATATTTTTATTATTATACTGGAAACACCTGTTTTTTACCACAAAGCTTAAGTCTTACCCCTCACGGAAATATCCGGCGCAAAATAAAACCCCCGCCTGAGTACGGAGATTCAACTATATTTATAATGCTGTTCCCTCTCGCGGCAGGTAAAAGGATTCCATGGAGTGCCCTTCAAGCTGCAAGAGAGCGATTTTTCTTTCAATTCCTCCTGCATATCCCGTCAAATTCCCATCAGCGCCTACGACCCGATGGCACGGCACAATAATGGAAACAGGATTATGCCCTACTGCGCCGCCGACTGCCTGCGCCGACATATGTTCTCTTCCCCTGCTCCTCGCGATTTCTTCCGCGATCTTACCATAAGTTTCCGTCTGTCCATAAGGAATATTTAAAAGAATTGCCCAAACCGCTTTTTGAAATTCTGTTCCCTGTAAGTGGAGCGGAAGCTTTTTCTCCGGACACCGTCCCATAAAATACGTATCCAGCCATTTTTCCGCTTTCTTCAGAATGACAGATTCCTTTTCTTCATACTCCGCTTCCAGCGTATTTCCAAAATACTTTTCTCTGTCAAACCAGAGACCGGTTAAACCTTTTTCATCAGCTGCCAGCGTGATTGCCCCTAAAGGTGATTCATAATGTGAAATATACTGCATGCTGCTCTGCCCCTTTATTTGGAAATCCAAAGACTGCCTTTCATCATAAACCGCCAGGGAAAATTTTTCCCATACCGGGCATAATCAATATTAATCCGCTTGGACCGTTCCACCCGCACCTTTTCCTTCCCATCCTCTATATATACGCTTCCATGCACCAGATCGGCCCCATAAAAGGATTTATCAATCCCCATTGCCATTGTAAGACGGCCGGGGCCTGCGGTAAGCAGCCTTCCTCTTGCTTTTCCCCGACGTTTTTCCATCAGCTCTTTCCCTTCCAACGGTTCCAACGCACGGAGAAGGACGGCATATCCATCCCCTTCATGGCCGCAGACCACGTTCATGCACCAGTACATCCCATAAATCATATATACATAAATATGCCCGCCTTCTCCAAAAATAGCTTGTGTCCTTGGAGTAAGCCCCTTGTAAGAATGAGCGCCGTCATCCGGTTTTCCCCTGTAGAATCCTCCATACGCTTCACATTCGGTAATTCTTCCTGCCGTAATTCCTTCTTTCGTCTCATGCACCAGAACTGCACCAATCAGATGCTTAGCAGTCTCTACCGCTGAACCTGTATAATCTTCCCGACTCCATTTCATTCTAATCTGCCGCCATAAAAAACAAAAGGAACATGATCCTTTAATTCACTGATATCGTACTTACCTGCATTCCCATTTCAAGCTTGTCAGTCGGATCTGTGACTACACGCTCCCCCTCCTGAAGACCATCCAAAAGGAATGCCTTTTCATCCTCCACATAAGCCACATTGACTGTTTTCAAGTCCACAAGAAAATCATCCCTTATAACAGCCACCGTATTTTCACCGATAATTGCAGACCGGGGAATCACGATATACGGCACCGGTTCCGTGCTTTGCAAACGAACGGTATAAGGCTCACCGATTTTAATTTCTCCATCCGGGTTATCTGTCTGCACTTTGTAAGAAGTATATCTTTCCCCATTTTCATTTGGCTGCTTTTTTAGTTCTCCATACCACGATTTATCTGCAGAAGAGAAGAAGACGGTAAGTGTTTTTTCCTCTTTCATTTTCTCCATCGCAGAATCCAGTTCAGATGGAAGACTTATCTCCGCGATAACCGGCGTATTTTGACGGATAAGCAAAGCCGGCCGCCCGGCTGCCGCTATCTTCGCATCACCAAGATATACCTGAGAAACGGTACCACTGATAGGCGCGCGTACCGTACAGGCCGCAATAGCCCGCTCTACAGAAGCAAGTGCTTCCGCCAATCCCGGGTTTGCCGAGCTGTTTGAAACCTCCTGGGGAACACTTTTTCTTCCCTGTATTTTATCATATTCCGCGCGGGTAATAATTCCCTGCCGCAAAAGCGATGCTTCTATACTGTTATCATCCTCGGGAGCAGCCGCGCCGTACACCACGGGTGAAGAAGCAGAAATTTGTGTTTGCAGTGCGGAGGCCTGTGATTCATACTGGGACGAATCAATTTGGAAGAGTACCTCCCCTGCTTCTACCGTTTGTCCTACTTCCGGCAAACCGGAAATAAGACTCCCTGAAACAGATGGAATGACAGGCGCCATATGAAGCGCTTCAGGCACCGCCTTTGTTTCCATTGCAAAAGGAACTTTCTCTATTTTTACCGTCATTACATGGACAGACGGTTTTCCACAGCCTCCCGCAAGCAGCGCCCCGATAAAACAAGCGGCTGCCATTACATATTTCCAGTTCATATTACGCCTTATGCTTTCATTATTTTAAAATATCCTGCGCCAGTATACCTGCCAGCACTTCCAGTTCCCTGTCTTCCTTTACGCCGACAGCAGATGCTATATTTACCGCATCGCCAAGAATTGTACAGTTCTTCCAGCCGACGGCTGTTTCAGTTATCTTCTTCACACTTATATCAGGCACCCAACTGCTGTTGCCGATAACCGACACTGTCCGGTTTTGCAGCCCCATCACGCTGCATTCATGAAGGAAATTCTGCATCATCGGATGAAGATCCATATTTAATGTCGGCGCTGCCAAAACGAGATGGCTCCGCCTCATTGCTTCTGCCCATGCGTAACTGACAGGTATCGTGCAAAGATCAATTAACTTCAAATGGCGGATTCCCTTTTGCCCAAGGAAGAACGTGAGGCGCTGTGCAGCAAATGCCGTATTCCCATAAGCCGATGCAAAACAAACCGCTGCAGAACGATACTCCGGCATCCACGATGCTAACTGACGGTATAAGTTCATTATGCGGGAAATATCGGCTTCTGTCCGATGCACAGGGCCATGAAGAGGACAAACCATGGATACATCAAGGTTTTCTGTCTTTTGAAGAGTCCTCAGTACCTGTGCGCCATATTTAGCAATAACATTCATATAGTAACGCCGCGCTTCTTCAAGATACTCTTCTTCATAATCTGTATCATCGGAAAAAACACTTCCGTGGAGCACGCCAAAAGTACCAAACGCATCAGCAGAGAAAAGAATCTTTTCCGTTTCCTCATAGGTGAAAGTTACTTCCGGCCAATGAACCATCGGCGCCGGAATAAATCTCAGCTTATGGTGCCCCAGGTCGATCACCAATTTTTCGTTTGTCCTGATGTATCTTTCCGCCATGGGTTCATGAAAATACTGCTCAAACATTTTCAGCGCTGCCGGCGTCGCGCAAATCTTTGCTTCCGGATACCGCTTTGCCAGTTCCAGCAAAGAACCGGAATGATCAGGCTCCATGTGATTTACGATGATATAATCCAGCGGGCGGTCATGAAGTAATTCTTTCACATTCCCCAGGAATAAATCACGCGCTGCATTATCTACCGCATCAAGAATACAGGTCTTTTCATCATCAATAAAATATGAATTATACGAAATTCCCCGTTTCAAAGGAATATAATTATCAAAACGAGGTGTAATAAAATCATTGCTCCCGACCCAATAGACGGACTTTGTTACTTTTTGCTCATTATGCATTTTATTCTCCTTATTTTCTGCATTCATAAAAATAGTATATCACACAAAATTGATTTTCTCCCCGTCCCAGACAGAGCTTGATGTGCACTGATTTCTATATGAAAATACTTCTTTTTTCTCCTGCATCTGTCATATAATAAGTGACAATCACAAAATCATACAGGAGGTCTTATGAAATATTCTCTTCTTCTCTCCCTTCTGTCTTTAATCGCCTGGAAATACGACTGCCTTTTCCCCGCAGGACTTTTCGGCCTTTTGGCGGGATTTCTTTTCTCTTTACTTTTCCGCCGGAAAATCCAGATTCTTGCTATAGGATATATCTCAGCAAGTATCCTGACAGTTATATTATTCCCTATAGAATTCTCTTTTGCCGCCATAGCCCGCATCGGTATCGCCTGGGCGGCGGCCATCACAGCACTTATGACGTTTCTTATTCTCTTTAGCCTTATTATCAAAACCAAGGAGAAACTGCAATAACTTTTAAATATACGGCCAATCGAAAACAGGACCCTCAAGGAGTCCTGTCTTTTATTTATAATCACTTCATTTTAAACTTGTAGATTCCTGCCATCATAAGTATCAGCAGAATGATACCGGAAAAAGTTCCCAAGAGGCCTTCTCCCGTTACGCCGGCCACAATATAACCGGCTACGCAGCAGGAAGAAACACAAAGTACATAGGGAATCTGTGTAGACACATGGTCGATATGGTTGCACTGCGCTCCGGCGGAAGCAAGGATTGTAGTATCGGAAATCGGAGATACATGGTCTCCGCCGACAGCCCCTGCTAAAACAGCGGCAACCGTCATCGTTGCCAGATTCATATTTGTTCCCGTGATTGCAAGAACAATAGGAATCAAAATACCAAACGTCCCCCAGGAAGTACCCGTTGCAAAAGCAAGACCAAGCGCCACAAGGAAGAACATCGCAGGGAGCATAACCGCTACCGTCTGGTTTCCGCTCACCACACCGCCTACATATCCGCCGATATTCAGGTAAGATTCACCGCAAACGCCGGAAAGAGTCCATGCGAGACAAAGAATGAAGATTGCGGAAGCCATCTGCTTAAATCCATCAACAAAGCAGGAACAGAAAGTCGTGAAATCAAGAATTTTTCTGGGTACATAAAGGATAAGAGTAAAAACAAGAGCCATGAAGGACCCCATCACAAGACCTTTCGCTGAATTACATTCGGCAAAGGCATCAATAACACTCTTCCCTTCCAAAATACCACCGGTATAAAGCATACCGAAAATACAGCTTCCAATGAGTACAAGTAAAGGAAACACAAGGTCCATGATTCGTCCGTTTCCTACAGGAGCTGTAGATTCATTATCCGCATATTCCGCAGGAATCACCAGCGTACTTCCGCTTTCCTTTTCAAAAGCCGCCATGCGGGAGAAATCTTTATTCAGAAAAATGATAAAAAGCATAAAAATAATGGTAAGCCACGCATACAAGTTCAGCGGAATTGTATGCAGGAATAAAGAGAACCCATCAATCCCGCTGTTTTCAGGAAGAGAAGACGATACAGCTGCTGCCCAGCTGGAAACCGGAGCGATAATGCAGATTGGAGCCGCCGTAGCATCAATAATATATGCCAGTTTCGCACGGGTGATTTTAAACTTATCTGTAACAGGTCTCATAACCGTACCGACCGTAAGACAGTTGAAATAATCATCAATAAAAATCAAAAGTCCCAGAAAAAAAGTAACCAGCAGTGCAGATCGTTTCCCATTAATCTTCCTCGCTGCATAATTACCATACGCCTGAGAAGCTCCTGATTTTTGAATCGCTGAAACAATAATCCCCAAAAGAACCAGGAATACGAGAATATTCACATTCCCTCCAACCTTATTCGACATGATATCAAACATGGTGTCGATCGCCCCCAGGAAATTGAATCCCGTGAACATAAATGCTCCAATGAAAATACCGATCGCCAGTGACATATAAACTTCTTTGGTAACCAGCGCCAAAACAATCGTTATAATCGGTGGTACCAGTGACCAAGCTGTTTCTGCCATAACTCCAACCCCTTCCATTCTTCGCACGTATTTTTACGCACATGTTTTGATTATCCTTGATTATTCTACACAACTGTAACAATGTCAAGAATGAATTAGATATACATCAGAAAATTTTTTCACATTCCTCTCCACTTTCTATAAAGCACCTATATTTACCTGTAATACTTTCCGGTTTATTTAAAAATGACCGATTGTTTCCTATCGGATTAATCAGCCATTTCTATACCATATATTATTTCCTTATAACGGACTTATGCATTTCCTGCCCGTCCGAAGTATAGCCTGTAACAACAAGAGCATCTTCTCCTGCTTCCATGACAAGGTAATTATCGGTTTCCGGCTGTGGTGCAAAATAGATGTCCAATGAATGTGCTTTCCACAGTCCCGGATAGCGCACATCCCCAGCCACCCCGGTAATGATATAGTAAGGTCCTGTTTCCGCACGCCTGAAGTCATAAATGCGTCCGCGATCCCTATACGTATGCAGATGGGCAGACAAAACCAGATCCACATGGCTTGCATCAAAGACAGGCATAAATTCCTGTCCTTCCGGAGAAAATCCTTCTTCTCTCCCTTCCCTTCCTGCAAAGGCATATTGCAGAGGATCCTTGTGCATCAAAACAACTTTCCACTTTTTATCGGTCCTTGCTAAATCATCAGCTGCCCATTTCTTTTCTCTTTCAAACAAATCAGGATACCATTCTTTTAATTCATTAAGCTGTGTATCCAGTACGGTAAAATGCACATCTCCCCAATCAAAAGAGTAGAAATGGTCTTTATAATCAGCATCTCCATTATTCGGCAAATGAAAATGAGCCAAATATCTGTCCGGTTTTGCCATTTTCCAATCGAGAGAATAATCTTCATGATTCCCCATCATCACCGCGCCAGGAATGGTATCCATAATCCCTTTCATAGAGCGCATCCATGCCTGCCACTGGTATTCATCCTGTCCATTATCTACCAAGTCACCCATACTGATGAAAAGCGCAGCATCTTTATTTAATTCATACGCTTTGGTCGCCAGCTTTGACCAGCCTGTATAATCCGCACTCTGGGAATCAGGATAAATCACCGCCTTAAAAGCGCCGCCGTCATCAGTCCTGAAATCCATCCAGCCGCTGACAGTATTTCCGGTACGTGTACGATACTCATATGCCGTACCTTTCTTCAAATCTGTCAATTCCGCTGTATATATATAACTGTCCGTTATGCCATTATTTCCTTTGAGAGCAGCACCTTTGGCAGAAACAGAAAAAATTCTGTCATTTCCTTTTTCACGATATTCCACAAACGCTTCCACCGATTTCAGCAACTGGAACATGATTGTGCGGTTGTGTTCATTATCTGCGGCTACCAGTTGGCGAACAGATATCGGATTCATCGTCTCCTTCAACGGGACAGCCGCCTGGGAAGTACCTTTATCCGTACTACCCGCGCAGCCTGCCAGAAAGAGCGTTACCGCAAATGCTGCTGCCATTATTTTTTTATATGCCATAATATCCTTTCATCTACTCCTCAAACTTATTTTCCTCCGCCCAGCGGATAATTTCATCCACCGGCCTCTGCGGCAGGTTCCTCTTATACGGTACTGATAAAGAACCGCCTACCAGCGCACCTTTATCTTCCAACAATCTTTTAAAATCATTTGCCGTCTTTCCCGACTGCCCGCCGCTTGTAAAGAAAGGATATATCCGCTTCCCTTTCCATTCTGCTTTGCTGATGAAACTTTTTACAGCAGGCGTAAGCGTAAACCACCATACGGGAGATCCAACAAATATGACATCGTACTCTGCCGTTTCAGGCATTTCTGCCAATTCGGGAAGCGATTTTCTCAACTGTTCCAATCCCCCCTGCAGGACTGCCATACCGTAAGAAGGAGCATAACTCCTCTTTGTACGGATTTCACCGAGTTCTCCGCCCACCGCCTTATGAATCATTTCCGCAATCGCTTTTGTATGTCCCGTTTTTGAAAAATACACAGTAAGGATTTTCATAATTTTCTTCCCCTTTCTTTCAGAAAATATCTTTCACAGCTTCTTTTGCCCAGTTCCGGATCTGCACCTCTTTTGTAATTAAGATATCGCCGGAAAATTTTACATTCATTCCGGATTTGACACAGCCTCCCGAAAGATTAGTCGCAAAATCCTGCAGGGCATGCCCGGCCCATCCTTCATTAGTAACAAAGGGATAGATAATCTTTCCTCTTAAGTCATGGTTTTTCAGGAAACTTTTCATCGCCGGAGCGATACTGTACCACCACACCGGCGTTCCCAGAAAAATCATATGGCAGGCATCTATATCCACAGGGAACTCATTTAAGACCGGAAGGAATCCTTCATTCACTTCCCTACGCCCCTGTTCCACCATCGCTTCATAATCGGAAGGATACGTTTCTTTCGTCCGTATGGATGCCAATTCCCCGCCGACCGCATTTTGAATCAGTTCCGCTACGCGTCTTGTATGTGAGGTCATGGAATAATACGCAATGAGAATCTTATTTTTCAACTGCATACACCTCTTTCACCATTCCAAATGCCGCCCATGCTTTCGGCCATCCCGTATAGAAAGCCAACTGCGTGATCTCATCGACTGCTTCTCTTTTAGTGATACCACGAATGCTTTCCTTTCTGCAAGTACCACCGGGAAAAACATCCCAACTATTTTTCGCTGGCTGTACAAATTCCCTGCGATGACATGATCCTCTTTCGCTATCCTACGTTTTTCCGCCCATTTCTGTCAGATAAGCCCAATACTTTTTTGGCAGGAACGAACGCTGTGCGGTAGGGTTATTTCTTTCCCGGATCGCCATATGACGGTAATAATCGCGCCACAACTGTCGAAAGCCCTCTTCATCTTGGCTATAGGCTATATCCGTTTTCAAACTTTCCACACGAACAATCGTAACCCGCTTCCCATCATAATAAGCAGCCACATGCCGGCCCACATCATGAATTGCCCATTCTTCACAGGAAAGCCGTTTTTGAAAATGACGGACAATGAGGGGCAGCACATGATGCGTCGGATGAATGGGCGCATAAAGCATTCCCTCCGCCAATTCGCTGAACCTTACGATCCCCTTGAATTTTTCCGCTTCGTTCCCCGCCATTTGGGAACGCCTGAGAATTTCCCACATCCAGACTTCCCCCTGATGGGTATAAATAGATTTCCCCCATTTGAATCCGCGGCGTACATAGTCAAAAAGATATTCCTCACTGTCGTCATCACATAAAAAAGCGCGGTACAACCATCGGAAGGCGGCCGTCCCGCAACTCTTAAGAAATGCATCCGCCACGGTTTCCGCATGATTTATATCCGTCGCCACTTCTGTTTCTTCCCCAAAAAGATCCCCACTCCCCCGCGATGCGCTGATAGATCCCATCTGACCCGTGCCGTCATGGTAAATACGATATACCGCTGACAGGAATCCTGCAAATGTACCGTCATATACATATTTCATCTCATACCTGCCCGGAAAATAGACTCATCTGCATCATTTTTCTTCCTGCCCGCTTCGACAGGAGTGCCTTTCTTAAATTCCCCGTATCAGCATCTCCCATACCGTCATACTTTCCTCCGCAGGTCACAAAATGCTTCGCCCGCTTCCAGACCGCCCCTGCCCGTTTTACATCATCCGGTGATACAAATTGATTCCTCCGCATCCTTACGATTCTTCGTGCGCTTATCACACCGATTCCCGGCACACGCAAAATCATTTCATAAGGGGCGCGGTTGATTTCCACAGGAAACAACTCCCGATGGCGCATAGCCCAGCAGGATTTAGGATCCAAATCCATATCAAAATCCGGTTCCTTTTCCGTCAGTATTTCTTCTGCAGAAAACCCATAATACCGAAGCAGCCAGTCCGCCTGATACAGTCGGTTCTCCCTCAGGAGCGGCGGCCTTGCAATGACCGGCAGATTTTTACCTGCCATTACAGGTACATAGGCCGAATAATAGACACGCTTCAACTTCGCTACACGATACAGCCCCTCCGTCAGACGAAGAATATCCCGGTCGCTCTCTCCGCTTGCTCCCACGATAAGCTGTGTCGTCTGCCCGGCTGGCACAAAGGCAGGTACCCTTTTCGATCTCTCCTGTTTTTGCTCGGCAATTCGATCCCGAAAAAACTTCATGGGTGCCATGATCGCATCCCGTGATTTTTGTGGAGCTAAAAGCCTTAATGCCTTTTCCGATGGCAGTTCAATATTTACACTCACACGATCTACATACCGCCCCAGTTCATTCAAAAGTTTGGAATCCGTACCGGGAATCCCTTTCATGTGGATGTATCCGTTAAAATGCTCCCGCTCGCGAAGAATCCTTGCCGTTTTAATAAGCAGTTCTGTCGTATAATCGGGCGAGCGGATAATCCCGGAAGATAAGAACAGCCCCTCTATATAATTCCGCCGATAAAACTCTATAGTCAGCGTCGCGATTTCTTCAGGCGAAAGAAACACCCTCAGTATGTCATGGCTCTTTCTGTTCACACAATACTCGCAGTCGTAAATACAGGCATTCGTCATCAGTATCTTCAAGAGAGAAATACACCGCCCATCTGCTGTCCAGGTATGACATATTCCGCTGTACTTAGCATTTCCCAAGCCGCCGGCCATATCTTTTCTTGATGACCCGCTGGAAGAACAGGACACGTCATACTTTGCCGCATCTGCCAGTATATTCAACTTCTCACCAATTTCCATGGAACCCCTCCCAAACAAATATTCTATTTCATTATACCATTAAACAGAATGTTTGTTCTATCCTACTTTGCCACTTATATCTAACGAAAAAGAATATCTGGTGTTCACCCCTCTATTTAATCAGTATTTAACAGTTATTTTGCATACTACTATATCCTTTTTATAGAATCATCACGAATAATTGGGAATAAAAGCACCTGAATAAAATAAAAAAGAGTACTATTGTTTTGGCAATAATCAACCCCAGCCAAAAAACAATGTACTCTTTAGTTAAAATAATATCTTTCTCATTTATTCTTTCAACAATTTCACCGTAATACTTTTAATTTTACTCGATCTTTACAGGCTTTAAATTTGGGCATGGAAATTCCTCAGACTTTCGGACAGATTCGCTCCTCTCAATGCGAACTGCTCATACACGTCTATAACAATAAAAAATAACCTGAAAAAGATTCCTATCTACAAACCATGAAAAATATTCATTTACACAAAATTTGAAACAATCTCAACAAAAAGACACTCCCCAACGTTCAATAATAAACCTTTTATAGGACTGATCTGAATGAATAATGGCTCACATTTTCTTTGTGATTCAAAACGCTTTCAATACTCCGTTTCCTGCAGCTTCTCCATGAAGGTAAGTAGATACCTTCCATCATCTTTTATTCCCCCCGGTCTCCCAGGCGATATCCCACACCGCGAACAGTTCGTATGGCGGCACCTTCGCTTCCCAGTTTCTGCCGCAGGCTCATGATATGCATATCAATAGTTCGGCTTTCCATTTCAAAAGGAATATCCCACACAGTCTGCATAATTTGCTCCCGTGAAAGGACAATCCCTTTATTCAGGAGCAGGTAGCAAAGCAATTCAAATTCTTTCAACGTCACCGCCACTTCTTTCTCATCCACCGTCACTATATGGCGGTTTCTATCTGCACGAATTGTTCCAAAGGAAAGCAATTCTCCTTTCTTCTCCGCCATTTTTCCACTTCTCCGCAAGACGGAACGAATACGCGATAGCAATTCCATGATGCCGAAAGGTTTTGTTACATAGTCATCTGCACCGAGATCAAGCCCGCGAACCACATCAAATTCGCTGCTTTTAGCTGTCATCATGATAATCGGTATATTGGCTTCCCGCTCTCTGATCTTTTTTAAAATGCTGAGTCCATCTTCACCGGGAAGCATGACATCAAGCAGTACTAAATCGGGCACTGCCTTTTTCATTCCTTTATAAAAATCATCTGCACAGCCAAATCCTTCCATTCCATATCCCTGCCCCCGCAGCGCGTAGCCTACCAGATCGCGGATGCTTTCATCATCTTCCACACAGTAAATCAGCATATCATTCTCCCTGTTGCACCAATGTACCGCATAAACCGCTTTTCTTTCATTATACTACAGCATACTGCGCCGCCTTCCTAAAAGATATTTCACATATGTCCATTTTTTTCAAGAGCGGCTACTTCTCCTGCAGTAAGCCGCCGATACGTGCCTTCTTCCAATGTGGGATCAAGGACAATAGAACCTATACGAATCCGTTTTAAGTAGATGACCTCTTTTCCAAGTGCATGAAACATACGCTTAATCTGATGAAATTTCCCTTCCTGCACCACAACCCGAATTTCACTTACCCCGTTTTCCAATGCCGATTTCGGTGCCCGGCTGTTTTCCAAATCCATAAAATCACTTTCCAGAGCATTTTCACGATATCCGTCAATCATGAGTTTTGCAGGAAGTGCCGTAAATATTTCATCGACATAAATACCTTTCTCAAACTTTTCCCTGTCTGCCTCATCCACCCTGCCGTCAATGCGGGCATAATATTCTTTATCAATATGCTTTTTTGGAGAAAGCAGACGATGATGAAAACCGCCGTCATTTGTGACCAGAAGAAGTCCTACGGTATCTTTATCCAACCGTCCTACCGGAGACAGATCCTTGCGCCGCCTTTCTCCAAAAAAATCCAATACTGTTTTCTGATACCGGTCTTCCGTCGCCGTGATGACACCTGCCGGTTTATTCAGCATATAGTATTCATAACGAAAATAGGGTACCGGTTCTCCTGCAAAAATAATCTCATCATTTTCATTGACCATAAGCCCGGGATCCGTTATCTTTTCTCCGTTGACCTGTACTGCGCCCTTTCGTATGTCCCGTTTCAATTCCGTCCGCGTACCCATATTCATATCGGAAAGAAATTTGTCCAGCCGCATAACATCCTCCTCATCTGCATCTCTTCCGCCATTTCTATTATACAAGAACAAAAGAAATCAAATCATATTATGCCTGCATCCCACAGTAAAAACCCACCTTGTGAATAAGGTGAGTTTTTTCATGCTTATATGGCTGAATTCCTTTACTGCTTATCAGCATTTTCCACGGCTTTTCTGCTGTATTCATCTGTCCATTTTTTAAAATTGCCATTGTCTGTATTTTCTTTAATGACTTTATTGACGACAGCCACCACATCTTCATTTCCTTTTTGCACCGCTGCAGCAGAACTCTTAACTGAATTCGGGAATTCTACCTCAGAGAACATAAGATCATCATTGAATACAAGGTACTGTCTGCCGACAATCCCTTCCACCACAAGCCCATCCACTTTCCCCTGTTTCAATTCAAGCACTACTTCCGGCACATGGGCTAAAGAAACAATCTTCGCGTCTTTAATCTTTTCTTTGGCAAGAGCTTCCTGGGTTGTCGATTTTTGTACGCCGACGGTTTTCCCGAAAAGGTCTTCCAATTTTTTGTATCGGCTGCCATCTTCCTTACGAATGATAACTTTCTGCTCTGTCGGCAGGTAATCCGCGGAGAAATCCATGGACTTTTTACGTTCCTCTGTCGGATTGATGCCCGCAATGGCGATATCCACCTTTCCTCCGGTCAGCGAAGTGAGAAGCGCCTGGAAATTCATATCCTGCACTTCCAGTTTCACCCCTAATTCATCAGCTATTTTCTGCGCCAGCGCCATGTCAATACCGATAACTTTCTTTTCACCGACAGAGGTATCAATAAATTCATAAGGCGGATAACCGGAAGCAGTCCCTACCACAAGTTTCCCCTGCTTTTTGATCTTCTGCATCAGTGGACTTTCTTTCTGCACAGCCCCCTGGTCCGGTGCTTTATTCCCATCGCTGCAGCCTGAAACAAACAGCGCCGCGGAAGCTGCTATCCCCAAAATCACCGCTCTTATCATTTTCCTCGCATTCATTTTTTCCGCTCCTTTCCAACATACTGCATTGCTCTTTTTAATAGTGTAAAGGTATATTAGCATAATTATTCGTATATGTCAATAATTATTCATATAAAATTTAATTCCTTATTTTCTATAATTCGTATGTATTATAAATCCCCCTTCCTCTAAATGCATATTCTCTCATTCTACACATATAAAAAGACGCCCCCAAGGAGCGCCTTTCCATTTTTGTCATTTTGCTTTTTCAACAGCGACCTTGCTATACTCATCCACCCATTTTTCAAAATTTCCATTTTTCGTATTTTCATCAATCACATCATTAATCAATTTAACCAGGTCATCATTTCCTTTTTGCAGTGCAACAGCAGAAAGTTTCTTTGCATCAGGAAAAGTCACATCAGCCAGTACAAGATCCGGATTAAAAATCAGGTACTGCCGCGCAACAATCCCTTCTAAAACGATGCCGTTCAGCTTGCCGTGTTTTAACTCAAGCACCGCGTCGGGAACGCTTGTCAGCCCCACAGATTTTGCCCCTTCTACTTTCTGGGCGGCGGCTTCCTGGGTAGTGGACTTTTCAGCACCGATAACTGCTCCTTTTAAATCAGCTGCAGTTTTATATTTCGCAGCATCATCTTTTCTGATCAGCAGCTTTTGTTCCGTCGGCAGATAGGATTTGGAAAAAGCCATCGCCTTTTCCCTTTCCGCCGTCGGAAAGATACCACCCACCGCAATATCTACTTTATTTGCCGTCACGGAAGAAAGAAGCGCAGAAAACCCCATGTCCTGTACTTCCAATTTCACGCCTAACTTATCGGCAATCTGCTGTGCCAGTTCGATATCAAGTCCGATAACTTTCTTTTCACCACTCGCGGCGTCTACAAAAACATAGGGAGGGTAACCGGAAGAAGTTCCTACAACAATCTTACCTTTTTCCTTAATTTTCTGCATCAGGTTTCCCTGAGCTTGTGCATTCTGTGGTGCTGCCGTCCTGCTGCTGTCACCGCATCCGGAAATGGCAAGCGCGCATACGGCCGCTAATCCTAAAATCGCTGATCTAACTGCATGTTTCATTTAAATAACTCCTTCCCTGACTCAATTTTATGTATTATACACCGCTCTATCCGCCGTGAAAATACGGTATGACATCTTTCTTACCTTACCGACCGTATTTTCAGGCGTATTTCCAGAACACGCAGACAGGAAGAAACAAAGAATGTCATCACGAAGTAGTATACCGCGACAATGACAAGCGGAGGAAAAGGCTGGAAACTGATTCCCTGAATGGTCGCCGCCGTATACATGAGATCTGCCATGCCGATGACGGACACCTGGGAAGACTCCTTGATAAGGGTAACAAATTCATTACCGATTACCGGCAGGATATTTCTGATCGCCTGGGGAATAATAATCCGCACCATAGATTCCCATTTCGAAAATCCGAGAGACATGGCTGCTTCAAGCTGCCCTTTATGAATTGACTGGATACCGGAACGGACAATTTCACACTGGTACGCGCCGGAGTTTAATATCAGTGCCAGCACACCGGCTGACAGCCTTTCAAAATCCACCCCCCATATTTCAAAATTAGGGAACTGGATTCCAAGAAATGGAAGTCCAAAAAACACAAGGGAAATCTGTACAAGTACCGGAGTGCCGCGGATGACCTCTACATATACCGCAGCAACAGCCTGCAATATTTTCACACCGGAAATCTTCATAAAGGCCAGAATCATCCCCAGAAAAAGTCCGAAGAAACATGACAGAAATGAAATAATGATCGTTATCTTCGCGCCTGCCATAAAAATATCATTATATTTGATAGCGGTTTCAAGCACTATATCCATAATACAATCTCCTTAAATATCCGTATGAAGCAAACGCTTTAGGAAAATCTGTGTCCTTTCTTCCCGCGGACGGCTAAATATTTCCTCAGGACTTCCTTCTTCTACAATATACCCTTTATCCATAAATACCACACGGCTGGAAACAGAGCGGGCAAACTGCATTTCATGGGTTACCACCGCCATGGTCATACCTTCAAGAGCCACTTCTTTCATAACGGTGAGAACATCACCGACGAGTTCAGGATCAAGAGCGGAAGTTGGCTCATCAAACAGGAGCATCTTCGGTTTCATCGCAAGCGCTCTGGCAATAGCCACACGCTGCTGCTGTCCGCCGGAAAGCTCCCCCGGATAATGGTTTGCCCGATCCGCCATGCCCACGCGGGAAAGCAGCTCCATAGCTTCTTCTTTCGCCTGTTTCTTATCCAGCTTGTTGATATGGACAGGCGCATACATGACGTTTTCCACAGCACTGAACATGGGAAACAAGTTGAATGACTGGAATACCATACCCACATCACGGCGGAGCATTTTCACATCAGTCTTTCTGTCAATCAGCCTGCCGTTAAACCACAATTCGCCTCCCGTCGGTTTTTCCAAAAGATTCAGGCAGCGGAGAAAAGTACTCTTTCCGGAACCTGACGGACCGATAATCGTCAGCACCTCTCCATTTCCAATCTGAATATTAATGTCTTTCAGAACTTCTACTTTCCCGAAGGATTTCTCTAAATGCTTGACTTCATAAATCACATGTGTACCCGCTGCATCAATCATCGTACCACCTCAATTATTAATATACAGGATAATAGCATAATTATACAACTATGTCAATAAGTTCTCATTATGTAATCTGCCGCAAGGAATAAAAAACCATACTTGCACATTCCCGTAAGTATGGCCTTATGAATAAATTCTATTTTATAAATCAAATTCCCGTTCCCAGATTTCCTTGTACATAAGGAAACGGCGGGATGTTTCTTCTTCATCTTTCCCCTTCAGCGAACAGTAAATCTTTATCTTAGGTTCCGTTCCCGATGGGCGGACCGCTATCCATGAATGATCCTTCAAGATGAATTTCAATACATTTTCAGCAGGCAGTCCGTCAATGCCTTTTGCATAATCCCGTATCTCCCCGATGTCCGGTAAAATCTCCTGCACGTCCTTTACCCGGAGGGCTGCCATGATATCTGCGATTTTTGCAAGACCTTTTTTACCGGCAAATGTATAAGATGAAAGTTTATCAAGGCAGTATCCATATTCTTTCGATAGTTCCGCCAGCACATCAATCAGAGTTTTTCCCTGCTTCTTAAAATAATCTGCCATCTCGCAAATCAGAAGGGCTGTCACAACGGCGTCTTTATCCCGGGCATGGGTACCTGCCAGATAACCGTAACTCTCTTCATAGCCAAAGATAAATTCATGGCTTCCATCTTTCTCATACTGTGACATTTTCTCACCGATATACTTGAATCCGGTAAGAGTTTCTTCCACCTGCACACCATACTTCCCTGCAATATCCCTGCCAATACCGCCGGTAACAATTGTTGTTATAATGGTGGACTTACCTGTCAGTTCTTTTTCTTTCATCGTCAGCAGATAGTTCACCAAGAGTGCCCCCATTCTGCTTCCTGAAATAAGAAGATACTTGCCGTTATGGAGGACGGCCGCGCCTATCCGATCGCTGTCAGGATCTGTTCCGATAACGATGTCTGCTCCGATTTCTCCTGCCAGCTTTATCCCCAACTGCAAAGCATCCTGATTCTCCGGATTCGGCGCGCTTACAGTCGGAAAGTTCCCGTCAGGCTTTTCCTGGCTTTCTACGATATGGACATCAGTAAAACCACCACGTTTCAATATTTTCCGCACAGGAATATTCCCTGCGCCATGAATAGGCGTGTATACGATTTTAAGATTTCCCACATTCCCCTTCAATGTGGACTGTTTATATATTTCTTCAATAAAAAGATCTACCGTATCCTGCCCCAGACGGGTAAGCAGCTCTTTACTGCCGGTACATGGAATATGGGCAAGATCAGAAATATTTTCTACATAACGCGAAAGCACATTGGCATCACGAGGCACCAGCTGCCCCCCATCCGGCCCGTAAACTTTGTATCCGTTATATTCCTTCGGATTATGACTGGCAGTAATGACGATCCCGCCTGCCGCACGAAAATGCCTGACCGAAAAAGAAAGAACAGGGATTGGTTCCGGCTCTGTGAAAAATTTTACCGGAATCCCTGCTGCGCAAAGAACATGAACCGCTTCCGCGGCAAAATCAGCGGAGTTATTTCTGGAGTCATAAGCGATAATCACCCCGTCTTGACACCGTTTCCCATAAGTATCCTGCAGGTAATCCGCAAATCCTTTTGTCGCTTTCCGTACATTGTACCTATTCATGCGGTTTGATCCGACACCCATAATACCCCGGAGCCCTGCCGTACCGAATTCCAGATCCCTGTAAAAGCGATCTTCAATTTCCTTTTCATCTTTCAGTAAAAGCAGCTCTTTCTTCTCTGCATCATCACACCAGCTGAGCCAGTCCCTGTAAGCATCTTTATACCCCATCACAGGCTTTCCTTCTGTTTTTCCCCGCCATATCCGTAAGGATGTGACAGATGCCATTTCCATGCTGCGGCAATAATCTCTTCTGTACTGCTTCTTGTCGGATTCCATCCCAATGCCTTTTTGCACTTGGCAGATGATGCAATTAAGGCTGCCGGATCTCCGCTGCGCCGCCCTTCTTCGACTACCTTGAAATCCACACCTGTCACTTTCTTTGCGACCTCAATGATTTCTCTCACGCTGAAACCGTTTTCTGAACCGAGGTTAAATACATCACTCACTCCGCCACCCGCCAGATACTTCATTGCCAGCACATGGGCATCCGCCAGGTCCAGCACATGAATATAGTCACGAAGACAGGTACCGTCAGGCGTAGGATAATCCGTCCCATAGATGGAAATATGGTCGCGTACCCCCTGTGCCGTTTTCAAAATCAAAGGAATCAGATGGGATTCAGGCTGATGATCCTCTCCGATCATTCCGCCTTCCGCCGCGCCTGCCGCGTTAAAATAGCGGAGTGCCACATAGCTTAATCCGTACGCCGCAGTAAAATCACGCATCATATCCTCGATGACAAGTTTCGTCCTGCCATACACATTGGTCGGATTATGGGGAAAATCTTCTTCAATAGGTGTTTTCTCCGGCTCCCCATATACCGCTGCCGTGGAAGAAAAGACGATTTTATCCACGCCTGCTTTTCTCATTCCCAGGAGCAAATGAAGCGTCCCTTCCACATTATTGGAATAATATTTGCCCGGTTCTACCATGGATTCTGCCACAAGACTGGATGCAGCAAAATGAATCACACCGTCAATTTCATAGCGTTTCATAGTTTCTGCCACAAAAGCAATATCATGGATATCGCCCTCGATAAAAGCAACCTCTTCAGGCACTGATTCACGGTGCCCGGTAGACAGGTTATCAAAAACAAAAGGAGTAAATTCTTCTGACTTCATCAGTGCTCTTACTGTATGTGAACCGATATATCCCGCACCGCCTGTTACAAGAATATTCATTCTATGTTCCTTTCCACAAGAAATACAGACTTATAAAGAATTTCCCACTACCAGTCTTTCGTCAAGTTTTTCAAGTATGTATGGAAATCATCCCCCAAATCATCTCTTCGGAGCGCATATTCCACAGTGGCTTTCAAAAAGCCCAGCTTATCTCCGGTATCATATCGTTTGCCCTGAAAGCAGTATGCGTACACATTCCCTGCATGAGCCATGACACGGAGTGCATCGGTCAACTGTATTTCTCCGCCTTTTCCCGGTGCAGTCTGTTCAAGTACCTCAAAAACTTCCGGTGTAATCACATATCGTCCCAATGCTGCCACACGGCTCGGTGCTTCAGAAATGGACGGTTTTTCTATCATATCATCCACTTTCAGAAGCCCCTTATCATTGATTTCCTTTCCGGCAATAATTCCGTAAGCAGACACCCGCTCCGGCGCTACACACTGGCAGCCGATTACAGTTCCGCCAGTTTGTTCATATTGTTCCATAAGCTGTTTCAACGCAGGCTTCTCCGGGTGGTATACGACATCATCACCGAGAATGACACCGAACGGCTCGCCGTCCACGAAATCTTTCGCACAGAGAATCGCGTCTCCCAGCCCCCGCATGTACTGCTGCCGGACATAATGGATTTTAATGGAAGAAATTTTCTTAATTTCTTTTAAAACAGACATCTTTCCATGTTCATACAAATGGGACTCCAGCTCGGGAGACGAATCGAAATGATCCTCAATCGCCCGTTTCGCATGACCGCTGATGATTAAGATCTGGTCGATACCGCTTTCCAGAATTTCTTCTGCAATATATTGGATTGTCGGCTTATCAACAATAGGCAGCATCTCTTTCGGCATGGCTTTTGTCGCAGGAAGAAACCGTGTGCCGAATCCTGCAGCCGGAATAATTGCTTTCCTTATTTTCTGCATAAAGTACCTCCTCAAATTTTTATTTCTTAGAAGATTATTTTCTCATATTCAATAACACTAAACTGCTAAGCGGCATAGAGGTATCTCCGGTCATTTCCGCAAGCACTTTCTTAATAGGATCCAAGTATCTCTTTCTGTTTCCCCATCGGCTGCCGCACTTATCATAGAGATGAGACCAACAAAAAGTATATCTCTCAAATGTTTTTTTTGTCCATTTTTTCAACCATATCATAGAGGATTTTGACAACTTCCCCGGCACTTTCCATATGACTGGTACCGCAGGCATTTTCCATTTGTTTCCTTTTTTCGGGATTCGCAAGGATATATCTGACCGTTTCCGCCAGTTCTCCCCGTTTCACCCATTCCGCGCAGCCGAGTCCGCTTAAAAATGCAGCGTTTGCCCGTTCCTGCCCGGGAAGCGTATTCACCAAAACCATGGGCTTGTTCATGACAATCGCTTCCGTACAGGTAAGCGCCCCCGGTTTTGTCACCAGCAGTTCGCACCGCCCCATGATACGGGCCACTTTATTCGTATAACTGTGCAGTTCCACAGGATGGCGGAGTCTTTCTGCCAAAGCCGCCACTTCTTCATAAAGGCTTATATTCTGTCCTGTGATAACAATGAACCTTGCTATTTCATCCACTTCATCCATACGTTTCAAGTCATCAGCAATCCTGCCGAGGCCAAGACCGCCTCCCATGACAAGTACTGTTCCCTTTTCCGGAACCGGACGGCGGGCGCTCTCCTCATAAAAAGACTTCCTCACGGGGATCCCCGTCGTATGGATGATATCGGAAGAAATACCATACCTCGAAAGCAACGATGCCAGTTCAGGCGTCGCCACACAGTATCCGTCCAGATGACGGTCTATCCAAAGCTGATGAATGTCAAAATCAGTAATCACCCCTAAAAGCGGCGTGGTGATATCGCCCTTTTTCTTCAACAAATCAGCGGCTCCCGCAGGAAAGGGATGGGTAAAAATCAAAGCGTCCGGATTCAATACCCGGATAAGCCGTTTCATTCTCCTGCGGAAACTTAAAGATAAAAGCGCCTGCGACGTTTTTCCGAAGCTGCTCTTTTGTGAATTGCTGTACAGGCTGTCATATATATCAGGAATAAGCCTGATCATCTGCAGATATGTCCGCTTGATGATCTGATCCACAGACAGCACATCACGGGATACGAAATCAAGCACGCGAACAGAATCCTCAGGATGCATCTCCTTGATGGATTCCGCGATGGCTCTCGCCGCCTGGCTGTGTCCTGTGCCGATACTGGCTGTTAATATAAAAAACCTGCGGGATTTTTTCTCAGGCATCAAAATTCCCTTCTTCCGATTTTATCTTTGCTCATTATAGCATACCGGGCAGCTCAGACGGTAAAGGGGGAATGAAATCAGAAATCGGGGCATCAGAAAAGCCCCCAATAGCGGAGGCTCCATTATTCTTATCCTTTTAATCCACGGCTCTGGCGGTCCATGTCTTCTACAACGATATCAAAGATATCTCCCACAGTGGCGCAGTATTGAAGAAGAAACCATGGCTCATTCGTATGAAAATGGATTTTCACCAAATTCCCCACCTGTACGACAATGAGACAGTCGCCTTTCAGATTTTTATTGATATGCTTTGAAATTTCCTCCTTCTTTAAATTTTCGCCTTCAATCAGTAATTGCGTATCATATTTGAATTCAATCATCATGATCCCCCATCCTGATTTCCTTGTCAGAAACCTTAAACAGTATATTACATTTGAGAATGAATTTCAAATTTTATGTTTCATTTCCGCAAGATAAAAATCCGCGAAACTTCCGCAGTTTTTCTGTCATTCTCTGCCGTTCCAGCAATATGTACACATCTTTGACGGGTCTATCCCTGCGGCATCAAGCATATCGTCCAGGCGGTTATATCCCAGCGAAGTAAACCCCATCCGCTTACAGATTTTTTCCACCATCTTGTGATAGCGGTCGGAGTCGGGATCCGCATAATCATCGAGAACGGTCCGGTCCACGTTTTCTCCTTCCTCTTCTGCAATAACACGGCGGGCAATCAGTTCCATTTCCGAATTGGAACGGGAAAAATTCAGATACTTGCAGCCAAACAAGATGGGCGGACACGCTGCACGGGCATGAACCTCTTTTGCACCGCTTTCAAAAAGAAACTCCGCCGTTTCCCGAAGCTGCGTCCCTCTGACAATGGAATCATCCACCAGAACCATTCGTTTCCCTCTAATCAGTTCATGAATGGGGATCAATTTCATTTTTGCAATCAAATTACGCTTCGACTGGATTGTCGGCATAAAAGAACGCGGCCAGGTAGGCGTATACTTTACAAGCGGCCGCGAAAAGGGCACGCCCGACCGGTTGGCATACCCCATGGCATGGGCAATCCCTGAATCAGGGACGCCGGCAACGATATCCACATCTTCTTTTGTAAATCCGTCACGTTCCGCCATCGCCATCCCGCAGTGATAACGCATTTCCTCCACAGACACGCCTTCATAACGGGCAGATGGATAGCCGTAGTAAATCCATAGAAACGTGCATATACGCATATCTTTTCCGGGAGCGACAAGCGTCTTTACTCCCTCCGGTGTAAGTACGGCAATTTCTCCGGGACCGAGTTCACGGTCATCTTCATATTCCAGATTCAAGTATGAACAGGATTCAAAAACAGCACAATAGCCGTCCTCTTTTCTGCCAATCATTACGGGTGTCCTCCCCAACTTATCACGGGCACAGTATAAACCGTCCGGTGTAAGCAGAAGAAGCGTCAGTGCGCCGTCTATTCTCTCCTGGGCATAACGGATCCCCTCTATCAGATTATCTTTTTGGTTAATCAGCGTCGCCACAAGTTCCGTCGCGTTAATATCGCCGCCGCTCATTTCCAGAAAGTGGGTACTCCCTTTTTGAATTATTTCTTCCGTTAATTCATCCATATTATTAATTTTCGACACTGTTGCCAACGCGTATGTGCCATGATGAGAGCGGACAATCAGCGGCTGCGCTTCATAATCGGAAATACAGCCTAACCCCAAGTTTCCTCTCATTTGGTGAATATCACTGTCAAACTTCGTCCGGAACGGCGTATTTTCAATATTGTGGATGGATCTGTCAAAACCGTCCTCTCCGTAAAAAACCATACCCGCCCGCCTTGTCCCCAGATGAGAATGGTAATCTGTCCCGAAGAATACATCAAACACACAATCCGATTTCAGCACCGCTCCAAAAAATCCGCTCATAATATCCTCTTTTTCCATGACTGACAATGAAATTAAAATAGGTACACATCCATTATAAAGGATATTAAAAACATAATGTAGCCGCAGTAATTATACTTTCGTTAAAATATCAGGATTTTTTTCTGAACAAAACAGCCCTCACGGTTCTTGACTTATCTCTATCATCTTTTGGGGTAAAAGAGCCCATAATGCGCTGCCGCACAAATTAAACGGCAGCGTCTTTTACATTCTGCTTCCTGACTCCCACAGCCGTTTCCCACCTTCCATTATTCGTTCTCTCACATAAGCATCGCGCCGACAGTCCCTAAAATTATAAATACCAGGAACGCAATCACCCACGGAAATACCAGAAGCAGTTCCGTTATATCCTTGAGTATATAGAAAAGATTCATCGGTTCTATGCCGTCTGCCTGTACGCTTGTCAATTTCCCCTCCGGACCGATGAGCTTCACCAGCGGATAATTGTACAAACGGATACGTCCAACGGACATCCAGAGGATAAGTGAGCAGGGAACTGACAGACAGAGCCATACCACCATGGCAGACCAGCAGATCGGCCCCGTCATCCCGCTGCCGTAATAAATCAAAAGTGCGAAAACAGCAGGCAAAAAGTTGAGCAAAAGCAGGAATACCCCAATCTGTATCCACCGCTCCCATGAATAAAAGCTGATTTTTACGGGAGCCATCTTCCCTTTAACCTTTTCAAAGAAGACGGGAGCCTCGAAATCTTTTTCAGGAAACGCCTCTTCTTTTACGATGAGACGGATCCCTTTTCTTTCTGCCCGGCAGTTCTTCCCCTGCCGGATAATCTTTCTGATCCTGGCAGACCTGCCGTCACTGAATCCCGCAAAGAAAATGATGCCGAATACAAGCCCCACCATCCCCGCAACATACACCTCGTAATCAAAAAGGAACAGCATCACGATGAATACGAAAACTGTCATAAGGAGCGGTTCAACGATCCAGGGCCAGCTTTTCTTTTTTTCTCCTACAGAGACAGCAATTCTCCCTGTCTGGCCGTTAACCGCCGCAAGCTTTCCTTTTCCGGCGATGATATAGAGCGGAAGAAGGGCGGGAATGCTTAATAGGTTTTCTCCTTTGGCATGAAGCTTGACACCTGATGTTTCCATCACTTTTTCAACAATGGAAAGATAATCCGCTTCCACTTCTTCCAAAACCCGTTGCTCTGCCGCTCCGCCCGATATATCAGGCAGCTTCACACGTTGCCCTGCGATATAGCCGAATTCAAAAGGAACTGTGCCTTTCCAGTCAAACGGCTCCGCATGGTCAAGAACCATATTATCCAGCTGATTGGACGTATTTACCGCCATACCATTAATAAAGCTTCCGCAGATATATTTTTTATCGGAAAATGCCTGATCCCGGAATACGGTACAGCGGACAGGACCTTTTACGATTTGATAAGGAAGATAATAACCTTTAAGACTTTTTATGTTTTTCTCTACCCATCCCGCTTCCTTTATCCTCTTATTTTTTAATGCCCATGCCGTAAGCCGCTCTGACGCTTCCTTTTCTGTCAGGACAAAGGGGATAAACACTTCCGGCAAATTATCGCGAAACGTAAAGGCACGCCTTACAAGATTTCCCCCGCAAAACTCACAGCGCCCGACAGCTTCTCCTTCGGGAATCAGTATCTCGGCTCCGCAGTTTTTACAGATATGAACCGATGGATGAATATCCCCGCTGTTTACCCCGGAATGGCGCCTTTTAAGTGCCCGCCATTTTTTTAAACGTTCCACTGGTTCATTGGCATCTACTTTCTGCCCGCAGTACCGGCACTGATAAATTTGATGGATAATGTCAAACTCTGCCGGTGCTCCGCAGGCGGAACAACGTATTTCCAACGGATTTTTTGATTCCTCTGTCATAAAGATTCCTCCTTACCGCTGCTGTGTCTCTTGCGCCGTTCCTATGAACGGATATACGTTTCTTTCGCAAAGATTCTTGAAATAGGGAATAAATACGGACAGATCCGCCGGCACTCCTGCGGAAACACCCCCTTCTCCATGACCGCTGACCTGCTGATCCCCTTCATGAACAATTCTTAAATCCCAGCTGCTTCCAAGAGCAGTATTTCTTTTATACACACCATTGTCAAGATAAATTTTCTCCGTATTTTCTATGTCTGTAAGAGCCGCAAATACATTTCCCTTTGTACCAGATGCCACCTGCCTCCGTTCTTTCCCATTATCCCAACAGAACGCTGCCTTTAATGGACACTCTACCCGGCAGGTATGGCGGAAAAAAATAGGTACCCCACGAATAGGAATTGTCCGTCACATAGGAATGCCCGAACCGGAGATAAAAAGAAACCATCCGCCCCTGCGGCATCTCTTTTCTTTCCTTGGTATCACTATAATCAGAAAGTCCGCCGCATTCCGGCAAAATTGAATCGTTTCCCATACAACATCCCCACAGCAGCAAACTCAACCCTGTCGTACCTGTTGCAATCTATACCTTCTTGTGCATAACCATATCCTCCTCATAAGATTCGTTCCACAGCTTCTATCCGTCATCATCCTTTTAAAATCTGATTTCTGTTTTACATATTGCTCCGTTCCTTTGATAACAAACACCAGAAGGCAGCAATAGGCAGAAGATTACGATTTATGTTTTACGACCTCCGGATCCCGATTTCTGTTTCTAATATTAGTATACAAAATTTGGACAAAAAAATAACCTGTCACAAATGACAGGTTTTATCCGCTCCCATAAACCGGATTTTCCACATTCAATTCATGGAAGCGGTTATTTTTCAGATGGCAGGTTTTATTTTGCTTCTGCTGCCGCTTTCATAGCCGTGCGGGCCGCAGAAATTGTTCTTTCCAAATCATCTTCGCTGTGCGCATAAGACATAAAAAGTGTTTCAAAGGGAGAGGGTGCCAGGTAGATCCCCTGTTCCAGCATGGACAGGAACCACGCCTTGAACTTCTTTCCATCACATGCGCAGGAGTCTTCATAGTTAAAAACAGGTTTATCGTTAAAGAAGAGACAAAACATGGATCCCGACTGATGGACCTGTACCGCCACACCAGCTTCTGCTGCCGCATCCAGCCAGCCGCCGAGCAGCCTCTTTGTCTTTTCTTCCAATATTTTATAGAAATCGGGAATAGTCCTGATCATTTGAAGCGTTTCCAGTCCGGCAGTTACCGCCAGGGGATTTCCTGACAAAGTTCCTGCCTGATAAACGGAACCATCAGGCGCAATGCAGTTCATGATATCCCTTTTCCCTCCATAAGCCGCCGCAGGTAAACCGCCGCCGATAATTTTCCCAAGGCATGTCATATCGGGAATAATACCGTACTTTCCCTGTGCGCCATGGAGTTCTGTACGGAAACCGCACATGACTTCATCAAAAATCAGGACGGTGCCATGCTTTTCTGTTTCACGGCGAAGTGTCTCCAAAAAATCGTCAACAGGAAGGACACACCCCATATTTCCTGCCACCGGTTCTACAATGACCGCAGCAATCTCGTCACCTTCGTTATCCATCTTTTTTACAAAAGCATCAATATCGTTATAAGGAACAACGACCGTGTCTTTTGCCGTGCCTTTTGTGACACCCGCGCTGTCAGGACTGCCGAAAGTCGCCGCACCCGATCCGGCTTTCACAAGGAGGCTGTCGCCATGCCCATGATAGCAGCCGGCAAATTTCAATATTTTATCTCTCCCTGTATAACCGCGGGCAGCACGAAGAGCGCTCATCGTCGCTTCCGTTCCGGAAGAAACAAGTCTTATTTTTTCAATGGATGGGTAGAAAGCAGTAACCAGTTTGGCCAGTTCCGTTTCTATCACTGTCGGCGCGCCGTAGCTTGTACTGTTTTCCGCCGCTTCTTGAATCGCGGAAATCACTTGGGGATGGGCATGTCCCAAAATCATAGGTCCCCAGGAGCCGACATAGTCTATATAGGTATTTCCATCAATATCGGTAATATGCGATCCCTTTGCCGATGCAATAAACGGCGGCGGACAGTCCATATGCGGATAGGAACGGACCGGGCTGTTCACTCCGCCGGGCATGTAATTCCGCGCCTCTTCAAAAGCCGCTCCAGACCGGGACAGGTTCATCATCTTCCCGCCTCCTCTTTCAGCCACCTTGCCGCGTCAAGCGCATGATAGGAAATAATCATATCTGCCCCTGCCCGCTTCATTGACAAAAGGGTTTCCATGACAATCCTCTTTTCATCAATCCACCCGTTAGCAGCAGCCGCTTTCACCATGGCATATTCACCGCTCACATTATACACTGCCACAGGACGGTTGATCCGCTGACGGACCTGATGAACAATATCCAGGTAAGCAAGGGCAGGCTTCACCATGATGATATCGGCGCCTTCTTCCATGTCCAAATCCACTTCCTTCATCGCCTCACGGCTGTTCGCAGGATCCATCTGGTATCCGCGGCGGTCGCCGAACCGGGGGGCCGAATCGGCCGCATCACGGAAAGGCCCGTAATACCCTGATGCATACTTTACCGCATAGGACATGACGGATATATGAGAAAACCGATTTGTATCCAGCGCGTTTCGGATGACAGAAATACGCCCGTCCATCATATCGGAAGGAGCAATGATATCCGCACCGGCTTCCGCCTGGGAAACGGCAACTTTCGCCAGCAATTCCAACGTGGGATCATTATCCACTTCATGACCGCAGAGCTGCCCGCAGTGTCCGGAATCAGTATACTGGCAGAGACACACATCACCTACAATAATAAGATCGGGAAATTCTTTTTTGATTGCCATTATTGCCCGCTGCACAGGACTTTCCATATCCCAGGCAGAAGAACCGATGTCATCTTTATAAGAAGGCAGCCCAAATATTTCCACCGCAGGAATCCCGAGACTGACTATTTCCTCCGCCTGTTTGACCGCCTGATCCACAGACAGATGATAGCAGCCGGGCATACTCTGTATTTCTTCTTTCACATTTGCTCCGGGAACAACAAAAATCGGATAAATAAAGTCATTGATTTCCAGAGACGTTTCCCGTACCATGCTGCGGACAGCAGCAGTACGCCTTAAACGGCGCGGACGCAGTGTATTCAATTTCATTCTTTCGCAACTCCTTTCACAATCGCTTCTGTCAGTCCGTCAATTGTAAATGTATCGGAAATAATCTGCGGTTCCAAGCCGTACTTTCGGCAGGCATCCGCAGTAATCGGCCCGATACATGCCAGGGACACTCCGTCAAGCAGCCCCGTTTTCCCGTCCAGCTGGTCTACCAGATTGAATACGGTAGATGAACTGGTAAATGTAATAATATCCACTTCATGATCTACAAGAAGTTCCTTTAATTTTTCTTTATTTTCCTCATCACAAACGGTTTCATATGCTTCCGCCACATCCACATGGCATCCGTAACCTGTCAGCATCTCAGGCAGTACGCTTCTTGCCACTTTCGCGCGGGGCAGCAGGATTTTGTCTCCCCGACGGACAAGCGGCTTCATTGCTTCTGCCAAATCTTCCGCCTTGTATGCCGGCGGCACGCAGTCTGCCTTGAGGCCGTAGAGGAGCAGCTGCTTATCTGTAGCCGGTCCTATGACAGCAATCTTTACATGACCAAGCGCCCGTGTATCAAATCCTTTTTCATAGATCCTTTTAAAGAAAGCATCTACTCCGTTTTGACTGGTAAATACAATCCAGTTATATTCGGCAAGTTTTTCAATTCCCTGATCAATACTTGCCCAGCCATCATCGGGGGATTCAATTTTGATGGATGGAATCTCCGTACAGAATGCCCCCAAGTCTTCCAGCACTTCCGTCAGCCGGGAAGCCTGCGTGCGGGAACGGGTAATGACCACATGCTTTCCGAAAAGCGGCTTATTGTCATACCAGCGCAATTGCTCGCGAAGGTTGACTACATTCCCGACAATAAATACGGATGGCGGCTTGATGCCATATTTCTTGACTGCTTCCGCCGCCTCTCCAAGTGTAGTGGTATACGTTTCCTGATAGGGACGGGTACCCCAGCGGACAAACGCCGCCGGTGTGTCTGCGCTTTTTCCGTAACGGATCAGTTCTTCGGCAATATGCTGCGTACGGCCTACGCCCATAAGAAACACAAGCGTATCCACAGCGCCCGCCAGTTTTTCCCAATGAATGTCAGAATGGCCTTTTGTCGGATCCTCATGTCCCGTGATAACGGCAAAGGATGCCGCCACCTTCCTGTGGGTCACAGGAATACCCGCATAAGCGGGAGCCGCAATCGCCGACGTCACTCCCGGCACTTCCTCAAAGTCCACGCCTGCCGCACGGAGCACTTCGATTTCTTCTCCCCCGCGCCCAAAAACAAAGGGATCTCCCCCTTTTAAGCGGGCAACAATTTTCCCTTCTTTCCCTTTTTCAGCAAGAAGGCGGCTGATATCCTGCTGTGTCATTGTATGGCTGCCGCAGCTTTTTCCTACATAGATGTATTCCGCATTCTTATTGGCAAAACGAAGAATCCGTTTATCCGCCAGATAATCCCCGACAATAACATCCGCTTTTTCAAGACAGCGTTTCCCTTTCAGTGTAAAAAGTTCGGGGTCGCCCGGACCTGCTCCGATTAAGTATACCTTTCCCTTCTTCATCCGTTTCTCCTCATCCATCATTTTCTCAATTCCTCTAAAATGCGGCCGCCACCATCGGCAATCAATGCTTCCGCCAAACTTTCTCCCAGCTGCTTTGCATCCTGCGTCTGCCCATTAAGGCTCCTTTTGTACATCTCTTTCCCATCAGGTGATCCAATGAAAGCCACCGCCTCTATATGCCCAAGAAACGGAACTGCATAGATACCTGCAGGCACTTTACAGTCACCACCGACTTTTTCCAGAAATGCTCGTTCTGCCACTATACAGGATGCCACTTTTTCATCATGGATAAATTGAATAATCTCCATTGTTTCATCATCACCGATTTTTGTTTCAATAGCCATAACACCCTGCCCCGCCGCAGGTATGCTATCACAGGTAGAAATATAAGATTGGATCCGTTCTTGCAGTCCAAGCCGTTTCAATCCTGCCGCCGCAAGGATCACTGCATCATAGTTCCCTTCATCCAAATGCCGGAGTCTTGTCTGCACATTCCCGCGAAGCGTTTTTATCTGCAGATCCGGCCGTAAATGGAGCAGCTGCGCCTGTCGGCGGAGACTGGATGTCCCCACGACCGCCCCTTCCGGCAACTCCTGCAGACTGCCATATTCCAAAGATACAAAAGCGTCCCGCGGATCCTCTCTCGCCGTCACTGCCGCCAGTTTCAATCCATCGGGAATTACAGCAGTCATGTCCTTCAAAGAATGAACGGCTATATCTGCTTTTTTCTCAAGAAGCAGTTTTTCCAGTTCCTTGATAAAAAGCCCTTTTCCCCCGATTTCAAGAAGAGACCTGTCCAGAATCTGATCGCCTTTTGTCGTCACCGGAAGGAGTTCCACCTGTATTTCAGGATAAGTATCTTCAATCCGCTTTTTTACATGTTCCGCCTGCCAAAGTGCCAGCAAACTTTCTCTCGTAGCGATTATAATCTTATCTTTCAACAGCCTTCTCCTTTCCCCATATCAAGACTGAACAATGTTTCTACAGCACTCTTGCCTGCACTTTCTTTTTCCGTCCCTGCGTGTTCATGAAGATAAGTCATCGGTTCACGGAGCATTTTTCTCACCAGCATGTGGGTCATATGTTCTATAACCCGCCGCTCTTCCTCTTTTAAATCAGGCAGTTTTCCCATAGCGCGGCGGAGCTCACGTTGACGGATTTGTTCCGCTTTTTCGGAAAGCGACACCATAACGGGCCGCGTACCAAGATAAATAAAGCGGTCCAGAATTGATTTAATTTCCTCTTCAATAATAATGGCTGCCCGCTCTGCTTCCGCTTCCCTGAATTTAATATTATTTTCCACGATTTCCTGCAAGGCATCGATATTGCATAGCGTCACATTCTTTATATTCCCTACTTCCGGCTCAACGTCGCAGGGTACGGCGATATCAATGACCACAAGAGGTTTATTATTTCTTTTCATCATAAGATTCCGCACATCCCAGGCCTTCACGATATACTGGGTTGCTCCCGTAGCTGTAATAAACACATCCACATCTTCTGCTGATGCCACCGCCTCATGAAAAGGCAGCGTCGTTCCATCAAACTTGCGTGCCAGCTCCTCTGCCCGCTTTGGATGACGGTTTGTCACAATCACTTCCCTGAGCCCTCTCCCCTGCAAATGCTTCACTAAAAGTTCCGCCGCGTCACCCGCGCCGAAGACGAGAGCCTTTTTCCCTTCCAGACTGCCCAAAATCTTTTCCGCCATCTTAACAGCCGCATAACTCACAGAAACAGCACTTGTCGAGATCCGCGTTTCTGTACGGACTCTTTTCCCCGTGGTAATGGCGCGGTGAAAAAGCGTATTTAAAATGGTACGGGTCGCGTGAACCGCCAAAGCTCCCGTGTAAGCCGTCTTGATCTGGTTAAGGATCTGGCTTTCACCGAGAACCATGGAATCAAGCCCTGAAACAACCCGGAAAAGATGACGGATGCATTCTGTACCTGTATAAAAAAAGAAATATTCTTTTTCTGCTTTACTGTTTCCTGAAAGTGTCAGGAAAAAATGATATAATTCCTCTTTATCTTCCTCATCTTTTAAAACAGCATATATCTCTGTGCGGTTACATGTGGAAAGGACAACCGCCTCCTTAATTCCTTCCTGCTCAGACAAATGGAGCAGCCCATCCCGCGCACTTTCCTCAGAAATAGAAAACTTTTCACGAATATCCACAGAAACAGTTTTATGATTCAGACCTAAGACGGCTAATACCACTGCGTACACGCTCCTCTGCCGCGTCCAGATTTCCCTGAACAACCAATTTCATAACCCGATGTTCAAAAGCAAGACGCCAGAACTTTTCCCTCTGTTCCGCATCTGCCAATTCCTCTTGCAATACCGTCCGAAGCGCTCCCATCCGATCCAGCCATTGTCCATAAGCATCAGGTATTTCAAGGGCAAGCCAGTTTTTCACATACTTCGCCATAGCAGGCGATTGGCCTTCGGTGGACACTGTCACCATAAGCCCCTCTTTTTTAATCCGTGCGGGAATGTGGCAATTCCCCAATGCAGGAAAATCCGCCGCGTTATACAAAATACTCTCCCGCTCGGCTTCCTCCTGCACCGATAATGCGACTGTCCTATCCCCTGCCGCCGTCACTACCATAAAAAAGCTTCCGCACATAGGAGCCTCATAACTTTCCCTGCGCCATGAAATACGCCCTTCCCGGAAAAAAGCCTCCAGACCACTGCAGATTTGAGGCGCAACCACTGTCACTGTCGCCTTTTCTTCTAAAAGAGTACGAACCTTTCTAAGCGCTACATGCCCGCCGCCGATAACAAGACAAGCCCTGCCGTCCATTTTTATATTCACAGGATACATAGTACCTTCTTTGGAGATTATCCCATATTGGAAAAACGTTCTACCGCTTTGCTGAACTTCGCAATGGTTTCTTCCGCATCTCCATGTTCAATTCCATCTAAAACGCAATGATGGAGGTGGCCCTCCAAAACGATCTGTCCCACTCTGTGGAGCGCCGATTTGGCCGCATTGATCTGGGACAGCATATCTTCACAGGCGATATCTTCCTCCACCATACGGTCAATCGCCTGCACCTGTCCAATAATTTTTTTCAATCTTCTGTGCAGATTTTCTGCATCCATACATTGTCTCATGATTTTCTCCCTGTCCTGTTCTAAAATATTTTATAAATATGTTCCATTCAGCATACTCTTCACGGGTTCGAAACTTTTCCTGTGGATCGGTGTGATTCCCAATGTTCGGATGGCCTCTATGTGCTCTGCCGTGCCATATCCCTTGTTTTGCGAAAATCCATAACCCGGGTAGACTTTGTCATACTCATCCATCAGATGATCCCTGTGAACCTTTGCCACGATAGACGCCGCCGCGACAGATGCCGATTTGGCATCCCCGTGGACCAGCGACAGGGACGGCACAGGAAAATGGAGAGGCATGGCGTCTACGATGACCGCCTGCGGCTGTATCTTCAGATTCCGCACCGCGCGGTACATTGCTTCCATCGTTGCCGCATAAATATTCCGCATGTCAATCTCTTCCGGAGAAAGGCTGACAATGGAAATATCCACTGCCGTTTCGTGAATTTTCTTTGCAATTTCTTCCCGCCGCCGGGGCGCCACTTTTTTCGAATCATTAAGTCCCGCAATAAAAAAATGAGGCTTCAAAATAACTGCCGCGACTGTGACAGGTCCCGCCAACGGTCCGCGTCCTACCTCGTCAATTCCGGCAACATACTCCAATCCTTTTTTGTAAAAAGAACTTTCCGGTTCGTACATATCTTCCACACGGAACCGTTCTGCCGATTCCCGATTCAGGCGGCGGATATAGGCATCCACCAGCTGCCGGACACCTTTCCGCTCATCTGCCATAATTTCTTCCAAAACCGTTTTCTCCACGGTTTCCTGTTTCAATATGTCCCTGATTTCAGAAATTGTCATACTTCCTCCGCCGGAACAGCGTCAAGTGTAATGCGTCCCAGTTTTCCGCTCCGAAAATCATTAAGTATCATTGTCTGTGCACGGGCATAATCAATCGCGCCTCCGGGAAGAATACAGCCCCGTCTTTTTCCCGCCTGGGCCAGAAGGATTTGGGGATCCGCTGCCGCATCTTCAATTCCGTACTTTTCACGAAGCGCATCAGGTGCTGTTCGTGCAAGCACCCTCATCAGTTCAGGAACTACCGTATCCGCATCAAAGACATCTCCGGCAATCGCTCCGGTCGCCGCCAAACGAAGAGCCGCCACCTGATCTTCAAACTTCGGCCATAAAACACCGGGGGTATCCAAAAGATCCAACCCCTGCGAAAGACGAACCCACTGCTTGCCCCGTGTGTGTCCGGGCGTATTGGCTGTCCGGGCCGCCGCTGTTCCTGAAATAAAATTGATAAGAGTTGACTTGCCTACATTGGGAATTCCAAGAATCATGATCCGTACCGATCTCGTTTTCAAGCCGCGGCGTTTCCACTTTTCCAGCACCGGACCGGCCGCCTCTTTGATGAGACGGAGAAATTTCTTTTTATCTTTTCCGTTGCCGCAGCTCATAGATACCGCAGCAACCCCTTTCCTTTTATAGTATGATTCCCAGGCCTTCGTCATTTCCGGATCCGCAAGATCCGCCTTATTCAATATGACGATGCGCGGCTTCCCCGACAGAAGCTCTTCCACCATAGGATTCGCACTGGCCAGAGGAATACGGGCATCCAAAAGTTCCGCCGCCACATCTACCGCTTTCAAGTGTTCGATAATCAGCCGTTTTGTCTTTGCCATATGGCCGGGAAACCATTGTATCAGCATAATAATCCTTTCTATCCCCTAACGGGTTTACCTATGCTCTCTTATTTTACCACATAAGTTCTTTTCATGGGTCGTTCCCGTTTTTCGACTATGTCAAGACCTTGCAGGTAACATCTCTTTTCTCTTCCAATCAATGACCAACTCCGCTGCCCAAACAGTTTCGCAAAGAATGGTCATTGCATAAAACACCCATAAACCTTTATATGGACATTTCAACAAAAAACGCCCGCATCAACGGGCGAGCATTGTATTTTCTCAAAAGATATAACGGATAAGGATGTATACCAATGCGCCGACTGCCGCTGTGCTGGGAATCGTCATGACCCAGGCACCCACCATGGAATACGCCACATTCCAGTGTACTGCACGGAACCGCTTTGCCCAGCCCACCCCCATAATGGAGCCTGTGACCACATGTGTCGTAGATACGGGGAGATGCAGGAAGGTCGCCGTGAAAATAGTTAACGCCGAATTGATATCTGCTGCCAGTCCGTTCACCGGTTCCAAACGGAATATTTTATTCCCGACAGTACGGATAATGCGCCAGCCGCCCACACTCGTCCCCGCACACATGGCAAAAGCACAGGCAATCTTTACAAGGAAAGGAACTTCCAGTTCTCCAATGTACCCGCCGGACAAAAGCGCCAGCGTGATGATTCCCATGCACTTCTGCGCATCATTTGAACCGTGGGAAAATGCCATTACCGCGGCGGATAAGCTCTGTATATGGAGAGAAATATAATTCACTTTCGATCTTCCCACATTCCGGAACAGGATAAACAGAAGCGTCATGATGACATATCCGCTGAACATGGCAATAACAGGCGAACCGATAAGTCCCGCCACGATCATAAAAACCCCGTTCCCATTGATTGCCCCCGTACCGTAAGAAATTGTCACCGCTCCGAGGACGCCGCCGATCAGCGCATGAGAGGAGCTGGAAGGCATGCCGATCTTCCAGGTAAAAAGATTCCATACGATAGCGGCAAAAAGCGCCGCTATAAGCACTGTGGAGTCCACCATCTGCGGAGACGTGACAATCTCCCCTCCGATTGTTTTCGCCACACCGGTCGACACCATCGCTCCAACAAAATTTAAAAACGCCGACATGATAATCGCTATGCGGGGACTTAAGGAGCGCGTTGCGATACAAGTAGCAATCGCATTTGCTGTATCATGGAAGCCGTTGATAAAATCAAAGGCAAGCGCCAGAACAATTACCAGGCCTATCGCATAAATATCAGGCATATTTCATAACCACTTCTTTAATCAAATTACCTACGCGTTCCGCCTGATCTGCCGTTTCCTCCATCGTTTCCATGATTTCCTTCCAGCGGATAATCTCTACCGCATCATGGGTACCGTCAAACAAATCAGAAATAATCGCACGATAAATCGTGTCTGCTTCACTTTCGAGACGATTGATCTTACGGGCCCGTTCTGTAATCTCCGTTTCATTTTTATCTATATCTTTCAGGAGGCGGAACAGGATAATCAATTCTCCGGACATTTCTATCAGAATATCCGCCATGCGAAGCATCCGATTCCAGCCGAGGCCGGCATGATAAATGCGCAAAGTAAAGATGACATCTTTAATATCGTCTACACAGTCGTCCAGGTTGCTGGTAAGGAGATAAAAATCCTCTCTGTCAATAGGCGTAATAAAGACATGCTTCATTTTTGCCGCCACTTCATGGGTCACTCCGTCAGCAAGATGCTCAATTTTCTCTGCTTCCTTGGCACAGCGTTCCAGCTTCTTCGGATCTTGAAGGACCTCCTTGACCATAAGCGTTCCTTTGTGAAAATATTCTCCATTTGTTACAAGAAAATCAAAAAACTCTTCATGCTTATTGACCAGGCTGAACATACTCCCGCCCCCTTAAAAGGTACACGACTTCCTATTATTTTCTTTATCATAAAGCAGCTGTGTAAATTCTTTGTAAAAATTTATTTACAAAATGATTCTACTTTCATGCCAAATTGGAAATAGAAAATATTCCTTTCTCATTTTCCCTGTTCCGCAAAACTTTTATCATGTATAATAATTACGGATATCAGGAGTATCCTTTATAGTAAGGTAAGTTGTTCAGGAGGAAAAAATCATGAATGAAGAAAAAGCTTTGGAAGAAATGTCGCGCCTTGCAGGTACACAGACCGAAAAAAATCTGCGCGCCGCTTTCGCGGGAGAGGCACAGGCCCATGTGAAATACAATCTCTTCGCTGGCGAAGCACGAAAAGATCCGTCCATGTCCCGGCAGATTGCCGATCTCTTTGAAGAAACCGCGAACCAGGAAAGAGCTCATGCTAAAATCTGGTTCTGGCTCGTGGGGGATCTGAAAAAGGATACCGCCGAACATTTGAAAATGGCAGCCAAAGGGGAAAATGATGAATGGACTTCAATGTATCCGGAGTTTGCTGAAACTGCAAAAAAAGAGGGCTTTCCGCAGATTGCTTTCCTCATGGCCAAAATCGGCGAAATTGAAAAGCAGCATGAAAGAAGATATAAAATTCTTCTTGCCAATGTGGAAAACGGCAAATTATTCAAGAGAGATGAAAAGAAACTCTGGATGTGCGCGAACTGCGGCTTCACTTGCGAATCCGTAGAGGCGCCGGAAGAATGTCCCGTATGCAACCATCCCCGTTCTTTCTTCGCTATTAAGGCGGAAAATTACTAATCTATGATAAAACGCTGATGGGCTGCTCATTTATTTATCAGCATAATAATCAGCGACAACAAGAAAAGAAAAAGGACTGAGAAAATATTTTATGTTTCCCTCAGTCCTTTTTCTTGTTTATTATTCTGCCAATTCCTGCTTTCGAAGCCACCGGATCGCGTCTCCCAATATGTAAAGAGAGCCGCAGACGAGGACAATATCGTTTTCATCCGCCTCTTTCACCGCCTTTTCCAAAGCATCTGCCACGCTCCCCGCTATCTTGTGCTCCGCCCTGATTTTCTGCCGGTCAATCATTTCACAGATTTCTTCAGGCGTCCTTGTCCTCGGTGTCGGCGCGGCGCAGGCATAAACCTTGTCCCCTTTTCTTACGAGCATCTGAATAATGGTTTCCGTCGTTTTATCCTGAAGAGAAGAAAAAACGAAAATACGCCGTTTATCGGGATACTGTTCCTGTAATGCTTCCTGAAGCGCTTCCGCTCCGGCCTCATTGTGCGCGCCGTCTAAGACAACTGTTTCCCCCCCTGCGTGATGGATTTCAAAACGGCCCTGCCATCTGGCCCGCGCCAATCCTTCACGAAGATCATTTTCATTAATCCGCCCGTCTTCTCTCATGAGAATGGTAAGTGCCATCGCTGCCACCGCCGCATTGACTGCCTGATGGGCACCGATAAAGGGAACAAAGAGCATGCTCTTTTCCAGTTCTTTCGGCATGCCTTTCCGTTTCACCACTACGACCTGGCCCTGCTCCCATTTGTTTCTTGTGTCGATTTCAAAATCACGGCCGTAAAAATAAATGCGTGCTTTTTTATTGTGGGCATCTTTTTTCAATTCCTTCAAAGCCACATGCTGCGCCGCAGTGACTACCGGAATACCCTTTTTGATAATTCCCGCTTTTTCTCTCGCTATTTCCGGAAGGGTATTTCCCAGATACTGCATGTGATCCATAGCCACATTCGTAATGACGGAAACAACAGGCATCACTACATTGGTCGCGTCAAAACGCCCGCCCATGCCGACTTCCATAACGGCATAATCTGCTTTGTTTTCACGGAAATACCAAAACGCGATGGCTGTCAGCAGTTCAAATTCCGTCAATGCTTCTTCCCCCGCGGCTACCAGCTCATCATGAGCTTTAAAAACCACTGTGGCCGCTTTGGCAAAATCTTCCCGGGAGATATCTTTCCCACCCAGGTAAATCCGTTCCGTGTAGTCTATAAGATGCGGTGACGTAAACCGCCCTACCTTAAGATTTGTATTTTCCAAAACACTCGTTATCATAGCGGCGACGCTCCCTTTTCCATTCGTCCCCGTGATATGGATCATCTTACAGGCTTTTTCAGGATTCCCCAGTACAGCAAGAATTTTTTGCATTCGTTCCAGCCCCGGCTTGATTCCGAAAACGGATGCTTCTTCCAGACGGGAAATACTTTCCTGATAATTCATACTGACTCCTTTATGCAACAACAATTAAAGATCGGCAAGGAAACGAAGACGTTCATCAAATGATTTCATCTTCTCTTCAAACTCCGCAAGTTTTTCTTTTTCTTTCGCCACAACATCTTCCGGCGCTTTCGCAAGAAAGCCCTTATTGTTCAATTTACTAGATGTACGGGCGATTTCTTTTTCCAGAGCAGCTTTTGCCTTTTCGATCCGTTCTCTTTCCTTAGCCGTATCAATCAAGCCCTTCAATTCAAGATATACTTCCATGCCCGTGACAACAGCAGCAAGGGCATTTTCAGGTTTTGTTCCATCAGCGGCAAGCAGGACGATTTTTTCTACATGCCCCAGTTTTTCAAAATATTCTTCGTGGGTTTCGATACATTTTTTCAAATCATCACGATGAACCGCGATCCGGATATGGCACATTCTGTTCGGCGCCACATTCGCTTCCGCACGCATATTGCGGACAGCCTTAATCGCGTCCATGATACGCTCCATCTGCTCCCGTTCTTCCGGGAAACGAAGTCTTTCATCAGCTGCCGGCCAGGGAGCTCTCGCCAGAGTTTCACCGGAGTGGGGCAGATGCTGCCAGAGGTGTTCCGTAATAAACGGCATAAAAGGATGCAGGAGTGCCATGATTCTCGTCAGTACATACACAAGGACATATTGGGTAACCTGCCGGTCGGCATTGTGCGCTCCATAAAGACGGCCCTTCGCCGTTTCAATATACCAGTCGCAGAAAGAGTTCCATGCAAAATCATAAATAGAATCCGCGGCAGCGCCTAACTCATATTTATCAAGGTTCTCGCTGACATGCTCTTCCGTCTGCGCAAGACATTCCAAAATCCATTTATCCGCAAGTGTATACTGGCTTTCTTCCGGAATGAAACGGGGATCATAGTCATCCAGATTCATAAGGGTAAACTTGCTGGCGTTCCATAATTTATTGGCAAAATTACGGTTTCCCTCCACACGTTCATAGTAAAAACGCATATCATTGCCCGGCGTATTGCCTGTGACAAGCGTAAACCGAAGCGCATCAGCGCCATATTTCTCAATCACTTCCAGGGGATCGATGCCGTTGCCCAGGGATTTGGACATTTTCCGCCCCTGGGAATCGCGGACAAGACCATGAATAAACACATACCTGAAAGGAATTTCCTTCATGAATTCCATAGACATGAACATCATACGGGCAACCCAGAAAAAAATGATGTCATAACCGGTAACCATCGTAGATGTAGGATACCATTGGTTCAGGACCGGCGTCCTGTCAGGCCAGCCCATGGTGGAAAACGGCCAGAGCGCAGAGGAAAACCATGTATCAAGAACGTCAGGATCCTGGCGGATATGTTTGCTTCCGCATTTCGGGCAGGCCTCCAAATCGGTGCGGGACGCAATGACTTCACCACAATCGTCGCAGTACCACACAGGAATACGATGTCCCCACCAGAGCTGGCGGGAAATACACCAGTCATGAATATTTTCCAGCCACTGGATATAGGTAGAAGAAAAACGTTCAGGAACAAATTTTGTTTTCCCCGACTGCACTGCTTCCATAGCGGGACCGGCAAGCGGTTTCATTTTGACAAACCACTGTTTCGTGGTAAGCGGTTCAACAACCGTATGGCAGCGCGAGCAGTGACCGACGGCATGTTCTTTTTCTTCGCTTTTTACAAAAAGCCCCATATCCGTAAGATCTTTGATGATCTCTTTCCTGCACTCGTAGCGGTCCATGCCATTATATTTGCCCGCCTTTTCGTTCATCGTGCCGTCTTTATTCATGATGACGATGGTTTCCAGATGGTGGCGTTCACCCATGGCAAAGTCATTTGGATCATGGGCCGGTGTAATCTTTACACAGCCTGTACCATATTCCATATCTACATATTCATCAGCGATGATAGGAATCTCTCTGTCAGTAGTCGGCAGCTTCACCCTCTTCCCGACCAGATGCGCATATCTTTCATCTTTCGGATTAACAGCGACGGCCGTATCACCGGGAATCGTTTCAGGACGGGTCGTCGCGATGCGCACAGCACCTTCCTCATCAGCAAGAGGATAATCGAAATACCACAGATGGCCCATATCATTTTCATGCTCTACTTCGATATCGGAAAGCGCCGTCTGGCAGCGGGGACACCAGTTGGTAATGCGGAACCCCTGATAAATCAGACCTTTTTCATAAAGGGATACAAATACTTCACGGACAGCACGGGCGCAAACATCATCCATCGTAAAACGTTCACGGCTCCAATCACAGGAAGACCCCAGGCGTCGGATCTGCTTCCCGATGGTATTCCCGTATTTTTCCTTCCATTCCCATACGCGTTCCAAAAATTTTTCACGTCCCAGATCGTACTTTGTGAGGCCTTCTTCGGCAATCTGTTTTTCCACCTTGACCTGCGTGGCGATACCGGCATGGTCCTTTCCCGGAAGCCAGAGGACATTATACCCCTGCATCCTTTTATAGCGGATCAGGATATCCTGCAATGTATTGTCCAGCGCATGCCCCATATGAAGCTGCCCCGTTACATTGGGAGGCGGCAGCACAATGCTGTACGGCTCTTTCCCCTCCTCCGGTTCATCATGAAATACACCGTGTTCCTCCCAAAAGTTATACCATTTCTCTTCAATCGCACCGGGTTCATACTTCCCTAAATCTTTCATCTCATCCATGTCATCCACTCCCTGTAAATAAAAAACTCTTTCATCCCATAGGACGAAAGAGACTTCCGCGGTACCACCTAAATAGCCGTCAGGCCACTCATCAGCGCGTAACGTGCGCGGCGGACAGGCCTCCCTGCCGGCTCCGGGGTGACTTGCTGTTTTCTTTCTGCCGCTCTTCCAGCCAAGGAGCGGTTCTCTTTGAGAAAACCCGACAGCTTCTTCCCATCCATGCCATTTTTAATATATTCGTTATTATATAAGCGGAAATATATTTTTGCAAGTGACCGGATGTGTAAAAACGAATACGGTATGTATAACGCCATCGGATAACTGGCAATAAAGAACGGTTTGTTCTATAATAATGAAAATAAATTACTGTTCTGCAGGAAACAGAATTATGCAGCTTGTATATTTCCGTTTTCCTATTTTTTCTGCAAGGAATCCCCATGCCTGATTCATATAAAAAAACGGTAGGAATTTTTATGCTCCTGCTTCTGGCAGCCATATGTTTTCTTATCGCTAAAATATTCTTTCCTGAATTTTACAGCAATACCATCACCCTGACTTTGGCGGGAGATGTGGATAGTCTGTCCCGCTATATTTCCTCTTTTGGTTACGGGGCTTTTGCAGTGAGCCTTTTTTTACTGATTCTCTGTAACGTTTTCGGTATCCCCACAATTCCTTTTCTCACCATCAACGGCGTTCTTTTCGGTCTTCTGCCGGGAATCATTATTTCCTGGATCGGCGAAGTTATAGGGATTGAAATCAGTTTCCACATCGGCCGCATATTTTTCAGGGATGAAGCAAGGCGGATCATTGAGAAAAAGCATATGTTAAGAAAAGTAGACAAATACAGTTCAGTATACGCCATGGCTGTAGCCCGGGCAATCCCCTACTCGCCAAACATTCTCTTTACCGCAGCGGCAGTCCTCACAAAACTCACTACAAGACAGCATCTGCGGGCAACACTCTTCGGAAAAATTCCTTCCGTAGTCATTGAAGTCGTTCTCGGCCATGACTTGATTCATTTTTCCCAGCACGGTATACGTTTCGTTGTTCTCTTCATTCTTACTCTCGGAGGTTTTTTTGTCCACCGCCGTTATAAACAGTATAAATGTGGAGCAAGGAAACAATTTTTTTGATTTTCCCATGCGAAACATCTTTTCTTCCGTAAGAGCAGGAAGATTTTTTTATGCGAAAACCCCCGTCATTTTGTGTAATAAAACCAGGAGGCAGCCATCATGACCAAAGGATATATCCATGTATATACAGGCGACGGAAAGGGCAAGACCACTGCCGCCATCGGTCTCGCCATCCGCGCTGTCGGTGCTGGAAAAAAGGTTTGTATCCTTCAATTTATGAAATCCCTGGCCTATTCGGAGCAGAAAATTCTCCAATCGCTTCCGGGCATCACCCTGATTACACTGGGCAAACCTTACTTCATCGCAAAGGAAGGAATGCTCACGGATGAACAGCGAAAAACATGGGGAAACCATATTCGAATTTATCCTGCGGGACATCCTCCGAAAGACTATCGGGAAATGACTCTGAAAGGAATTGAGCAGGCCATAGACGCTGTTTCTAAAAACTACGACATGGTCATCCTGGACGAATATAATATGGCACGCTGGTATGATTTGGCAACAGAGGAAGATACGGGAAAAATTTTAAAAGCCCGCCGCCCTGAAGTAGAACTCATTTTTACCGGACGGAATGCGCCGAAAGAAATTCTTGACGCCGCCGATTTGATTACAGAAATGAAAAAGATACGCCACTATTATGACAAAGGCGTACCTGTACGAACCGGTATTGAAAATTAAATAAGATAAAAAACGGATACTCCGTTCCTGAAGCATATTATATGCCCACAGGAATATTCGGAAGTATCCGTTTATATTTACCACGTTCTCGGTATCTCGGGAAAATGATCAACAATCATCATGTCCGCCAGTATATTTGCCATCAATTTATCATCTTCGTCATACATTTCCGCGGCAATAACAATTGTTGTTCTGCCGTTGTGGGTAATATGGCTTTTTACACGGATTCTGGAACCCGGTCTCGCATTACGGATAAAACTCATCGTAAGGCTGACTGTAACGACTACCGCCCCGACAGATGCCCCGGTAACTCCTGTCACCGAATCGGCAAGCGCCATCATAACACCGCCGTGGAGCACCTCTCTGTGGTTCGTGTGTTTTCTCGGATCCGTCAGTAAACTGACCGTCACTTTCCCGCAGCGGATATCATCAATATCAATATGAAAATAGTCGGACATAAAATGGTTGGGCACGTATATTTCCCGTATCCGCGCGACAATTTCCTCCGGCCTTGTAAGCTGCTTCACCGCCGCCAATCTTATCCCCCCTTGCTTCATTCAAGAGAAGGCGGTACTGACTCTCCCTTATGAAGCCGTTCAATGGCTTCCTTAGCCGCGTTTTGGGCGGCTTCTTTTTTATTCTTGCCTATACCGGTTCCAAGTGCTTTCCCATTAATGAAAAGTTCCATCCATATTGTCTTATCATGATCCGGTCCCTCATCACGGACGACCTCATACCGTATATCGACATCACCATTTTTTTGGGCAATTTCCTGTAAATCTGATTTATAGTCATGATCATAAATCCCCTGATCAACCAGATCAAGAAACTTCTGCATATGGCTCAGAATAAACTTTGCCGCCACTTCATAGCCGTTGTCTAAATAAACAGCACCGATCACCGACTCAAAAGCATTCCCAAGGATAGAAACGCGGGTTCTGCCGCCCGACATTTCTTCCCCTCTGCCAAGAAGCATATAATCACCTACATGGAAATTAGCCGCACATTCGGCACATGCCGGTTTGCACACCACGCTTGCCTTGGCACGGGTCAGATCTCCTTCCGGCCATTCGGGAAAACGCCGGAAAAGATAATCCCCTACTGCCAGATCCAAAACAGCGTCCCCCAAAAACTCGAGACGTTCATTGTCATGAACTTTCAGATTACGATGTTCATTGGCATAAGAGGTATGGGTCAGTGCCACATTCAGCAACTCCATATTATGGACAGGAATATCACTCTCTTTTGCAAAACGCCGGACTTCATCCAGCCGCTCCTGCTTCCTGCGCTCAATCCGGCTCATTCCTACTCCTCATAACGCCTCATAACGATAACCGCGTTATGTCCACCGAAGCCGAAAGAATTAGACATGGCCACGTTTACTTTTACATCTCTTGCACCATCTGTCACATAATCCAAATCACAGTCCGGATCGATTTCTTTCCGGTTAATAGTCGGATGAACCCTATTCTTTTCAATAGTCAGCACGCATACCACGGCTTCGATCGCACCCGCCGCGCCAAGCAGATGCCCTGTCATGGATTTTGTGGAGTTTACGGGAATTTCATAAGCATGCTGTCCCAGCAACGCTTTAATAGCAGTACTTTCGTTTAAGTCATTCAAATGGGTAGATGTGCCATGGGCATTGATATAGTCCACGTCTTTCGGATCAATATGAGCATCTGCCAATGCTTTCTGCATGCAGCGGAGCGCCACCTCGCCGCCCGGCCGGGGAGCGGTAATATGGTAAGCATCACCGTTGGAACCATACCCTGCAAGTTCAGCATAAATATAAGCGCCTCTCTTTTTCGCATGTTCCAGTTCTTCCAGTACGAGAATTCCGGCGCCTTCACCAAGAACGAATCCGTCCCGGCGGGCATCAAACGGGCAAGACGCTTCTTCCGGCGGACATTCTCTTGAAGAGAGCGCCTTCATGGCGGCAAATCCTGCCATCGGTGTTTTTGCCACAGCCGCTTCCGTCCCCCCGGCAATCATCACATCAGCATCACCATGCTTAATCAGGCGTGCAGCAAGACCGATGGCGTTAGTACCGGACGCACAGGCGGTCACATCAGTGAGTACAGGCCCCTGCAGACCAAAAGTAATGGAAACTTGTCCGGAAGCCATATTGGCAATCATCATAGGAACAGCAAAAGGATTCACCTTGCCTGGTCCTTTTTGCTCAATACGGAATACCGTTTCCTCCATGGTGGCAATACCGCCGATACCGGTTCCAATCACTGTTCCTGCCATATCCGGATTTTCTTTTTCCATATCCAATTTGGCATCTTCCACTGCCATCCGGGCAGCAGCAACAGCAAATTGGGCATTGCGATCCATATGTCGGATTGTTTTTTTATCACCTGCCAGTGCCGGATCAAAATCTTTTACTTCGCCTGCGATTTTCACCGGGAAATCAGCAGCGTCAAACCGGGTAATCGGAGCAATGCCCGATTTGCCTTCCAAAAGACTGTTCCAAAACTTCTCTACGCCCGTTCCAACAGGGGATACCACCCCAAGACCGGTAATTACAACTCTTCTTTCCATTCTTACAAAGCACCTCACTCACATAATTTGGATCAGATTACCTGTTTTTTCATATTCCTTTATGGGACAAAACCTCAAAAAAACGGATGGCCGAAACTGCGGTCCGCTTTTTTGAGGTGTTCTCCGCACAGCGGCCTTTCGGGGGAATAAAAGCCCCCGATGCCTGCCATGTTCCAGTATGAATTACTGAATCTGCTTTTCAATGTAATCAACTGCATCACGTACAGTTTTGATCTTTTCAGCCGCATCATCCGGAATTTCAATTTCAAATTCTTCTTCGAACGCCATGATCAGTTCTACGATATCCAAAGAATCCGCACCCAGATCATCAATAAAAGTGGAGTCGATCTGTACATCAGCTTCATTGACTCCCAGCTGGTCTACAACGATTTTCTTTACCTTGTCAAAAGTTCCCATTCATCTCACCACCTTTCAATAAAATTTACCATCATAAATTATATTACATAACCATTCCGCCGTCTACATATAAACCCGTTCCCTGATATAAAAAACGCAGTCAGGAAAAAAAGTAAACGGCTGTGGCAGCCTCTTTTATCTTCTCTGAAGAATCCTGCAAAAGCGAATGACGCATACCCTTTTATATATGCCGGAAAACTCTATGCTGATGATACGGCATAAATATTTTCCCGTTCCTCATATCAGGATGCTCTGTCCTCCCTGCCGAACTTACATCACCATACCGCCGTCTACATTCAAAACCTGCCCGGTGATATAAGAGGCATCATCAGAAGCAAGGAACAAGACAGCCTTGGCAACTTCTTCGGTCTGCCCCAGACGGCTGAGCGGGATAGAATGAAGCATGCCTTCTTTTATATTCTCCGGTATCTTATCCGTCATATCAGTCACGATACATCCCGGAGCCACCGCATTGACACGGATACCGCGGGAGGCCAGTTCTTTGGCGGCCGCTTTCGTCATACCGATAACACCCGCTTTTGCCGCCGCATAATTTACCTGCCCCGCATTTCCCGTAAGGCCTACAACTGAAGAAATATTAATGACAGATCCCTTTTTACGGCGAATCATCATCGCCGCCGCTGCTTTCAGTACCAGAAAATTTCCTTTCAAGTTGGTTGCAATCACCTCATCCCAGCTGCTTTCTTTCATACGGATAAGTAAACTGTCTCTTGTAATGCCCGCATTATTGACAAGGACATCAAGAAATCCGAACCCTTCTTTAATCTTTTCGAACATATGCTCTACATCTTCCGGATCGGACACGTCTCCCTGCAGAGTAAACGCTTTCCCGCCTGCCGCGATAATTTCATTTTTTACCGCTTCCGCCGCTGCTTCGCTCCCTGCATAATTAACTGCTACCGCATACCCCGCTTGACCGAGAGTGAGGGCAATCGCTCGGCCGATACCGCGGGAAGCGCCCGTAACCAATGCTGTTTTTTCCAATTTTTCCATTATCAGACTCCTTTTAATGCTTGTACGGTTTCGATAATCGTTTCTATATTTTCCGCGTGATAAGACACGATACTTTTATCTATCTTGCGCATAAACCCGGACAGGACGGTTCCCGGTCCGCATTCCACCATGGTGTCCATTCCGCCGGCAATAAGATTTCGCACCGACTCTTCCCACCTCACCGCATGAGCCGCCTGCTCCACCAAATGTGTACGGATATCTGCCGCTTTTGTTTCTGCCAGTGCATTTACATTAGCGATAACAGGAATTTCCGCATCTTTTATCTCAATCTTATCAAGCACCTTCTTCAGCTTCTGCGCCGCCGGTTCCATAAGTGAAGAATGGAAAGGCGCGCTTACATTCAACATGATTGCCCTCTTTGCACCGGCTTCCTTCAAAGCAGCACAAGCCTTTTCCACCGCCCCGGCAGCCCCGGCGATAACCGTCTGTCCTGGACAATTAAAATTAACCGCCTGCACCGGCTGGCTTTCCGTGGAAACACCCGCACAGACTTCAGTGATACGATCCGGATCCAAGCCGATAACAGCCGCCATGCTTCCTTCACCAAGAGGTACCGCTTCCTGCATAAACTTGCCGCGAAGATTGACCGTATGAACCGCATCAGAAAAAGAGATTGAACCTGCCGCCACAAGGGCAGAATATTCACCGAGGCTGTGACCTGCCGCCACATCAGGTGTAACGCCTTCTTCTTTCAATACCTGCCAACAGCATACACTGGCCGTCAAAATAGCAGGCTGGGTAAATTCTGTTTTCATCAGTTCCGTATCCGGACCTTCAAACATCATTTTTGAAATGGAAAAGCCCAATGTGTCATCAGCTTCACGAATGATCTTTTTCACGGAATCATACTTTTCGTACAAATCATGAACCATTCCGACTTTCTGGGATCCCTGTCCCGGGAAAAAAAATGCTGTTTTCATTGTTTCACCTCATTACATAAACTATCTATTATGACTATTAAATTATGACTATTAAATCCAACGCATTACATCACAGCCCCAGGTAAGACCGGCACCGAATCCTGTAATCACGACGATATCGCCATGTTTTATTTTTCCGCTCCGCACCGCTTCATCAAGCGCAATCCCCACGGATGCCGCCGAAGTATTTCCATATCTTTCGACATTCACATACATATGGTCTTTGGGAATACCCACTTTTTTTGCAATAGACTGGATAATACGATTATTGGCCTGATGGGCAATGAACATATCTATTTCCTCTTTATCAACTCCCGCCTTTTCAAGTGCTGCCATAGTTGTATTTTCCATATGGCGGACAGCAGCTTTAAACACTTCGGGGCCTTCCATATGTATGTAAATACGATTCGAATCAATGGCGCGGTGCGTCACAGGTTCAGCCACACCGCTGGCTGGGATATTTAAAATACTTCCCATGCTCCCATCAGAACCTAAATCTGATGCCAGAAGGCCGAATCCTTCTTCCGCCGCCCCGATGACCGCCGCTCCGGCCCCGTCACCAAAAAGAATACAGGTGGAACGATCCTGCCAATTAACCAGGCGGGACAATATTTCCGCGCCCACCACCAAAATATATTTATAAAGTCCCGCTTTGACCATCGCAGCTGCTGTGGCGACTGCATAAATATAACCGGAGCAGCCCGCAGAAATATCCATGCCGCCCGCCCGTTTCATTCCCATCTTATCCTGCACAAGACAGGCAGTCGACGGTACCACATAATCCGGTGAAGCTGTCGCCACCATCACAAAATCTATATCCTCTGCAGTAAGACCGGCAGCTTCTAAAGCTTTCCAACCGGCTTTTACACACAAATCCGATGTATTTTCAGAGGCGGCTGCCAGGTGGCGGGTTTCCACACCTGTGCGGGTACGAATCCATTCATCCGTAGTATCTACCAACTTCTCAAGGTCAAAATTTGTCAGGAGTCTTTCCGGCGCATAGTGACCGGTTCCCAAAATTCCTGCCGAACTGCATACACTCATATAATTATTCCCCCAAAAGCTCAGTCTTCTTTCAAGCGGCCCGCTTCTTTTTCAATCTGCACCACCGCTTCTGCAATAACATCAACCACACGAGCTTCACAGAAGTCTTTTGCCATATGAATGGCATTCCTGATTGCCCGGGCTTGGGACGCGCCGTGGCAGATAATCAGCCCGCCTTTAATCCCCATCAAAGGCGCTCCGCCATATTCGGCATAATCCAGCCGCTTCACAAGATATTTTTTCAATGCCGGTTTCAGGAGAAAGGCCCCCAGCTTTGCCCGAAGACCGCCTTTTTCCACCGATTTTTTCAATAATGCGGAAAACAGGCTGGCAGCTCCTTCTCCAAATTTCAGTACTACATTTCCTGTAAAACCGTCAGTAACAATGACATCAAATTCACCGGACATGATATCACGTCCCTCCGCATTTCCCGCAAAAGGAACCACTTTCTGTCCGGACAGCCATTCATAAGCTTCCGTCACGACAGGACTGCCCTTTGTACTTTCTTCGCCGATATTCAGAAGTCCGATCCGCGGATTTTCGATATGCCACACTTTTTTCGCATAAACATATCCCATCAGAGCATTTTGTAAAAGTGTCTCCGGTTTCGGCTGCGCGCTGGCACCGGAGTCAATCAGAAATGTATATCCGTCTTTCCGATTCGGAATCGGAGTTAAAATGGCAGGACGTTCAATCCCATCGACACGTCCCATCCCTAAAAGTCCTGCCGTCACAGCAGCGCCTGTTGAACCGGGAGCGACAAGAGCACCGCACTCTCCGTTCTTAACAAGCTTTGCCCCCACAGACACGGATGCGTCTTTTTTCTTACGAAATGCCATCCCCGGATGTTCTCCCATCCCAATCACCTGTGATGCATGGCAGATTTCAATCAACGGTTCCTGATCGGCATGATTGTCTTTCAATACTTTCACAATTTGTTCCTTATCGCCGACCAGGACAACAGGAACATGAAAATCACGCACTGCCAGAACAGCGCCTTTGACTATTTCAAGAGGAGCGAAATCCCCCCCCATAGCATCTACTGCTATTTTATCCATGAAGCGCCTCCCCGCCTGTTTTTGATACTTCCATAATAAATTTGGCACGGAACACTTCCGCCGTTCTTTTAAAGAAGCTGATATAAATATATTTCCTGTTTACTTTCATCAGAGCGATTTTCCCCTTGAGAACAAGCTGTTCACCACTGCCGACAGGTTCTTTATACTTAATATTCCCCACCTGCACCGGCGTGAACACCTGTCCTGCCAAAGACTGCGCAAAATCTGCCGCAGCGGCATAAAGGCGATCTGCGGAAACCATACCGCTTCTGTCCGTCATTTTCTCTGTCGTATGAAACAGGGCGAGTCCCTTTTTCCCTTTCTCCATATCCAGAATCTGGAGTTCTTCATGAAATCCGGACGGATGTTCAGAAACTGCTTTTTCAATCCGTTTCCGCATCTGCGGTATCCCCAGCATCTGCCGATCAAGCCTTATTGTCGCAGCAGAGACGGAAAACCGCTTTGCCAGATCCTCATCGGTAAGGCACGGATTCTGCCGGATCACATCAGTGATCGCTTCCCGCCGTTCTTCTTTCTCCCATTTACGTTTTCTGTTCATATTTATCACCTGCTGATAATACTATATCACAACACCGCAACCATTATATAGTATCCTCGTTTCTCCCCTGTTGATTAATATGCTTTTCTATTATTCCCGTAACAGGAATCTTTTAATCCAAGGATATAATAAAGAATTCTTTTATGAACAGGTGCTAACTTCATAACGCAATGAAATGCCCTTATCCCTGTCTTCCTTTACTGAAGATTTATTTTGTCATATTATCAAAAATAAATCAAATTTTGTTTGAATAAATTATTTGACATAAAACCATTGACTTATCCATACTTTTGGACTACACTACAATCAAATAATTTCAATTTACACTCATTAAATAAAACATTTATGTTATTTTGTATTATAATCAAGAAGGAGAAGCGCTATGTCTTTACCGGCATTACATATAGGTGAATTGACAGCCCGTATTCCCATCATCCAAGGCGGCATGGGTATCGGCATCAGCCTTTCCGGTCTTGCGGGAGCCGTCGCAAAAGAAGGCGGTATCGGTGTCATTTCTGCGGCACAGCCCGGTTTCGATGAACCTGATTTCAGAACAAACACGATTGCCGCTAACTGCAGGGCTCTTGCACGCCATCTGAAAAAAGCGCGTGAAACAGCGCCTGATGGAATTATCGGCGTGAATATCATGACAAAAGGATATAACTATGAAGTTTATGCCAAGTGTGCCGTAGAAAACGGAGCAGATATTATCTTTTCCGGCGCAGGTCTTCCCGCCGATCTCCCTGCATGTGTCGAAGGTTCGAAAACCAAAATAGCGCCCATTATCGGTTCACCCAAAGCGTGCCGCGTCCTGTTGAAATTATGGGACAGGCACCACCACACGACAGCAGATCTGGTTGTCATCGAAGGTCCGAAAGCGGGCGGCCATTTGGGCTACACCCGTGAAGAAGTAAAACTTCATGAAAACGACGGCTATGAAAAAGAAATTCTGGAAATTCTCGCGGTAGTTCACGAATTTGAAGAAAAGTACAATAAAAAAATCCCCGTCGTATTTGGCGGCGGTGTTTTTGATAAAGAAGATATCAGACATTATCTTTCTCTCGGTCTTTCCGGCGTGCAGATGGCAACACGTTTCGTAGCCACGAAAGAATGCGATGCGGCGGACGAATTTAAACAAATGTACGTCAAGGCAAAAAAGGAAGATGTGACAATCGTCCAAAGCCCGGTTCATATGCCGGGACGGGCGCTTCTTAACCCTTTTGTAAAACGGATCCGCAAACAGCGTGAAAACGTAAGAAACTGCTTCCACTGCCTTAAGACCTGCGATCCCCGCACAACGCCATATTGCATCACCATGGCACTCATCAGGGCTGTCAAAGGAGATGTGGATAACGCACTTGTCTTCTGCGGCGCCAATGCCTACAAAATTAAGGACATCGTTTCCGTTCATGACCTGATGTGCGAACTTTCTACTTAACCCCCGAGGCAATACCGTTCCTCCCATCAAACGACATTGCCTCTTTCCTGAAGACCTCCACCCCCATGGAGGTCTATTTTGTTTGCCGCATAAAAAAACGATACATCACTGTACCGTTTCTTCTTCACTGTTCATTCACAAACCATTGTTTTTTATTTCTTCAAATGATGACTTCCTCTTTCCGTAATTGGCACTCCTTTTTTACAAAGCGGACATTCTTCCGGGCGGTAAGCCGGCACTGTCAGGCGGACAAGAGGAAATACCTTATCGGCAGGCACACCGTAATCCGCCTTTCCTCCGGAGCGATCTACAAAAAGACCGATGCCCGCAATTTCACCTTTTGCTTCATTTACCACGTCCACCACTTCACGGATAGAGCCGCCGGTAGTCACGATATCTTCCACAATGAGAACCTTTTCCCCCGGTTCCACACGAAAGCCACGGCGAAGTGTCATTTTTCCGTTTTCTCTTTCCGTAAAAATAGAACGGGTCCCCAAAAGCCTCGCTGTCACCTGTGACAGGATAATGCCGCCCGTTGCCGGTCCGATGACTGTCTGCACGCCCTGATTTCTGAAATGGTCTGCAATCATTTCACAAAGTTTTTCCGTGTACTCAGGGTGCTGCAGTACATTGAACTTCTCTACATAAAGGGGGCTGTGCAGCCCGCTGGTCAGAAGAAAATGCCCTTCCAGAATGGCTTTTGTCTCTCTCAATAAAGATTCTGCGTCTTTTTTCATCATTTTTTATTCTCCCTAATTTCTTCTAAAATCATACGGACAGCTTTTTTCGGATCTTCCGCTTTTATAATCGGCCGCCCGATCACAAGCCGCGTCGCACCGTTATTAAGCGCCACAGCGGGCGTGGCGATACGTTTCTGATCATCAGCACCCGCAAAGGCCGGACGGATTCCCGGCGTGACAATTTCAAAATCATTTCCGCAAAGTTCCCGTATCCCTTTCGCTTCTTCCGGCGATGCCACCACACCGTCGACGCCGCACTCTTTTGCCAGTTTTGCCAGGCGGAACACTTGAGACTCAATCGGCAATAATCCGCCCGTCTCTTCCCAAACAGTTTCATCAAAACTGGTAAGCACGGTAACCGCCAGAATTTTTGGACGTCTCCCGTTATTCCGTCCCGCTTCATCGGCAGCTTGCACTGCGGCTTCCATCATGTCCCGACCGCCGCCTGCGTGGATCGTGATCAGGTCAACTCCCGGTCCCGACACGGCAGAAATTCCATGGGCCACGGTGTTCGGGATATCATACATTTTTAAATCAAGAAAAACCTGCTTCCCTTTTTCATGAAGCCATTCCACGGTTTTACTTCCTTCTGCATAGTACAGTTCCATTCCTACCTTGTAGAACGAAACGAGTTCTCCCAATTCCTCCACGATGGACTCCATCTTTTCAAAAGAATCTACATCCAGTGCCGCAATGATCCTGTCGTCTGCAGAACAGACCCTCTCCATATAATCCCTCTTTTCAAAAGCAGTTTTTTTAATTATATCAGTTTTATTAGGCAGGCGCATTAGAAAACACAGGTTTTTCCGAGTAAAAAAAGCCCCGAATTTATTTTCGAAGCCTTTTCTGTGTGACTGTCCGATTTTATATTACAATTTAATGATTTAATTTTTCTTCTCTGCCGGCTGTTCAGGATTTGCCGCGGCCGCTTCGCGAATCATATGGACCGTGACGGAATTTAATTCTACCGGTGTTTCCAATGCTTTCACTTCATGAAAGCCCACTTTCAGTCTTCCCGTATAGTAACCGATGACTTCATCTTTCGAATTTACTTTAACGGCGTAAATCGTTTTATCTTCGCCAAGCCCGACCAGCCGGAACTGCCCGGGCGGAGAAATAACGCGCCAGCCGCTGTCATCCCCGTCAAAAAGATACATAATGCCCCGCTGGCTGTCATCGTAGAAGAATTTATCTTCATCATAAAAAACGGCAATCTTACCGATATGGGATGTCTGCACATAGATGCGGCGGGTATCATAGTTTGCATCAGTACGATAAATACGATACAGTCCGTTTCCCACCTCCATTTTCATATACACCGCATTCGTCGCAGTCGAGTATGCCACATCCACAATTTTGGCGTTTCTCGGCAGATCCTTTATCGGCGCATCCGATTCATGGGTCGTTCCTTCCGGATTATACCTTGCCAGAGTCACATCCCAGCGTCCGCCCTTCCAATGAATGGGATACATGGCCATAAGCGCCAGATTACGGTCAGGCATCCATTCAAAGAAAGATACGCCCTGTCCTTTCAGATCCACTTTCTGCGGCGTGTTCAAACTGTCTGAATTATAAATCGTCACAGAATCAGCGGTAACATCAGCCATATAATGATAGTCATGGGAATAATAGGCTTTCCCCTTCACCGTAATTTTGCTGAATATCTTCCGCCCTGCCTTATCAAGAGCCTCCGTATTTTTATCTTTTACATCAGATACCCCGTAATCCGAAGAAGACAAAGGCGCAAAGAGTACCTGATCAAGATAAAGGTACCCGCCCGCCTGCAGTATCGTACCGATGACACAGCAGGAAACAAATGTAAGAAATTTCTTATTCATCAGTTCCCTCCTATTTCACGATAAATGCCGTCGGAATCATACGCTCTCCAAGAAGATCCGCCGGTTTGTTCACTACATTGCCGTTATAATACAAGGTCGTACTGGAACCGCCGTCCAGATTTGCCGCAATATACGCGCCTTTTTCATACATAATGTTCTGCACATCCACCAAAGTGGCTCCGATACTGTACCCCGGCTGGCGGCCGTCAATAACAAGAAACATCATGGTTCCGTCTTTTTTCTGTCCGATTGCGGACCGCGGACTGATCCCCCAGCCGCCGTCACCGCTGCGGATGACCTTTTTGCCGTTCATGATAAGTGGCGGGCCGAAGGTCAATCCCTCTGTCACACCCAAATCATGAAGCTCCTTTTTATTATAATTTCCGGCAATCAGGTTCCCTGAACGTGTCATTCCAACAAAATCGACCCGTTCTTTATCATCTACCTGCTGCCCGAGCAGATACTTTCCTTCATGAATGATAAACCCATAGGGCAGGCGGCCGGTTCCCGTACCATTGGGATCATAAAATCCCCCGCCGTTAATTGCAGCAACCGCATTATTCTTCTTTGCAATGCGGCTCGTAGTATCCCCTTTTTCCTGAATATCTTCAGCCGTTGCCACCTGTATCCGCTGCGGATTGGGAATTTCCAGAAGATAACCCACGAAACGGGTCGTTTCAATCTTCTGCAAAGACAATGTGGAATCAGTACGCGGCTTAAAAGAAAGGACTTGCGTCTGTTCCGTCGTTTTGACTACACCCAATATTTCATTTAATTCCTCCTGGTTATACAGCCATGTAATATACTGGGGATGGCGGGAACGCATGATAGCGCCTACCACGGCACGCTTCAGATTTCCAAACGGTCCGAAAAGGACAATAATCGGAGAAGTAGCCGCAAAGAAAACCAGCGTAACTACGATAAACCGAAATATAAGGCTGTGAAATATTTTACTCATCATTTCTCCTGATTTTATAAAGGCGCATAGTTATCTTTCGTCAATCGTTCCATGAACCGCGCCAAAGAAACATTATTCCCAATGTATACGCGTTTCAGGTCATAAGGGTAACTTCCCACATGGACACGTCCGGCATCGGTAGTTACTGCCAGCTTGATTCCTGCCTTTTTGCAGATATCAATCACTTCGTCATCATAATCTCCATACGGATAAGCAAACCACAGATTATCAATTCCCAAATGATACTTGAGGGCTTTATTCGCGCCGATAATTTCGTTTTCCTTCTCTGCCCTCGTAGGCAGGTTATGCAGCTTGGGATGGCTCAAAGTATGGTTCGCAATGGTTACTGCCCCGCTGTCCGCCATTTCCTTCAGCTGTTCCCAGGTCATACGGTTGTAAGATTTACCCACATCATCAGTAATAAGAAATAAAGTCCAGGGATAACCGAATTCTTTCATCATGGGGTACACGATAGTATAGCTGTCCAGATACCCGTCATCAAAAGTAATACATACCGGTTTGGATGGAAGTTTTTCCCCTTTTGTCACATAATCATATAATTCCTGCATCGTAATGGGATGGTATCCATGGTCTTTCAGGTACTGCATCTGTATACGTAAATTATCCTCCGTCATGACGGCGGAATTATTTTTCATGTCCCCGATCATATGGTACATGAGAATGGAAACTCCTTCAGGCACGCTGTATTCTACATCAGCATCACGATGTACAATCGCTGTTCCCGGTTTGAAATTCGGATCTTTCACCTTAACGGGAGCAGCCTCGGCCATATTCACAGCATCTTCTTTCGGCACACCTGATTTCCACATGCCGCAGCCGCCAAGGAAAACCGCGCCGCTGATTCCAAACAAAGCGGCAAATACCGCCGCGCTCTTTTTCCAATGAGACAAAAACATACTTTAACTCCTCGTAAGCACTTCGTCAAAATGACAATACATAATTTATTTTACTACAAAACAAACTTCATGTCATTTCTGGAAGACCATCGTAATCATCAGTGCCTCCTGGCTCCATCTATTTTTATGACCAACATTCAAGAATATATGTCCCGTGGTATAATAGGAAATATCCTCGGATAATCATCTCATGCATTACACATAAAGAAAGGAAACTTATGAAAAGAATTTTTTCTATACTTATCTTTTTTGTCAGTTTATTCCTGCTCGCTGTCCATCCGGCTTCGGCAGCACCCGCTTCCATCACGAATTTCCGATGGACGGCAAGAAACGACGGCGACCCGCCGTTTGTCCGTATCGCTATGGATTTGTCCCATGCAGTAAAAGCAGAAGCCGCTATTGATGAAGAAGGGAAAAATTTTCAACTGATTTTAAGAGATACTGCCAAGGGTTCCGCTCTCCATCAATATGAAATGGATGAACGGGCTATTGATTTCGCCACTGTTTCAGAAAAAAACGGCGACACCTATTTGGATGTCCTCATGACAAAACCGCAGAAGATGGAAAACATCCGCGTCTTTGCCTTACGCCCTGACGCAAAAGCAGGCAAACCTCATCGTCTCGTTGTAGATATCCCTATTATCGGTGCCAAAAAGAGTTACTATAAGTCCGTAGATAAAGCGGAAAAGCGAAATGCCGCAAAAGCAGCAAAAGAAGAAATCACTTCTTCGACACCTGCCGCACCGGCACCTCCCATAAAGGACGTCCCTGTTTCCGCTGAGGCCAGGCAGGCCCTGAAAGGAAAAATCATCTGTCTTGACCCCGGTCACGGCGGTACCGATGTAGGTGCCATCGGCCACTTGAATAATAAAGAGATTTATGAAAAAGACATCACGCTTCCGATCGCCCTCAACCTGCGCGATCTCCTGACTTCAGCAGGTGCGAAAGTCGTCATGACCCGTACAACCGATAGAGATGTCTACGGCCCTTACGCTTCCGATACGGCGGAATTGCAGGCACGCTGTGATATTGCCAATGAAGCCCATGCCCACGTCTTCGTTTCCATTCACATCGATTCAATCTCCAATCCGCAGATTGACGGCGTTACGGCCTACTACTACGTAGGAAGCGATAAATCTCTCCTGCTGGCGCACATGCTCCACCAGGCGACGCTGAACAGTCTCTCCATTCCGGATCGGGGTGTCAGAGCAAACAACTTCTATGTCACCGCCCATACCACGATGCCATCCGTCCTCATGGAAATGGGGTATATTTCCAATGAACACCGTTTGAAGATGCTGACTTCCAAGTGGGCACCCAAGAGTATTGCCAAGAGCCTTTTCAACGGCCTTGTAGATTATTTCGCCCAAACTGACTGATTAAGGAGGATGCCATGAAAAAGATATATCTACTCGGAGCGGCATGTCTTATTTCGCTCGGTATCACAGGCTGCACCCCGGCCACAACCGCCACACCGCCGGCATCAAAACCGGCTTCTACCGTTGAGCAGCAGGAAAAAGAAGTATCTCTCACGATTTACCGTCCTACGGAAGATGCTATGTACCTTGTGCCGGCCACCGTGAAAATGAAACTAAAAGATGATCCGCCAAAAGCGGCACTGGCTGCCATGATTGCCGATGATCGTAAACAGAAATACCCGATCCTTCCGAAAGGGTTATCTGTCAATACCGTCAAGGTAAAAGACGGCATTGCCACCGTCGACTTTTCAAAAGAGCTTCTAAACATGGATAAGAGCACCACGACGGAAGAACTTTTCACCGCTATGACAGTAAACACACTCACTGAATTCCCGGATATTAAAGAAGTAAAATTTCTGATGAACGGCAAAGCCATCACTCACCTTTCCGGTCACAGCGATATGACAAGAACTTTCAAACGGATGAATGACATCATAAAAAAATAATCCACTGAAAACGGGGATCCTCCATAAGAGAAGAATCCCCGTTTTTTATTGAAAATTTTCAACTCAATCATACCGCTGTTCTTTGATCCGCCGCGCCAAATCGCGCTTCGCCGCTTTCGCTGCCATGTCCTGCCGCTTGTCGTACAGCTTTTTCCCTGTGGCAAGACCTATTTCCACTTTAATTTTCCCATGGCGGAAATACATTTTCAGCGGCACCAGAGTATATCCCTTCGTCTTCAGGGTATTCTCTATTTTTAAGATTTCTTTTTTATGGAGAAGCAGTTTCCTTGTCCGAAGCGGGTCATGGTTGAAAATATTTCCCTGCTCATACGGGCTGATATGGGCATTCCAGAGAAATACTTCTCCTTTCTGCACACGGGCAAAACTGTCTCTTAAATTCACCCGGCCGGCACGGATGGATTTTACTTCCGTTCCGGTAAGCGCGATGCCGCATTCATAGGTTTCATGAATGAAATAGTCATGATAGGCCTGGCGGTTTGCGGACACAGGCGGCGCATTTTTTTCTGCTGCCATTATTTCTTTTTCCCTTTACCTTTCTTTGCTTTCTTTTTTGTGCTCGATTTGGGACGGGATCCTTTTCTTATACGCCTTTCCAGATTAAGCGGTGATCGGATCTCCTCCATGATGAAATCCAGCTCCCGTTTTTCCTTATCCGCTTTGACAAGGGTCACACGCACCGGCATTCCCATGGTGTATTTCTTCCCGCCGCGCAGCCCTTTAACCGTCATGGTGTCTTCCTGATAAACGTATTCGTCATCATCCATGGAATCGATATGGACAAGTCCTTCCACTCCGTTATCCAGTCCGACAAATATGCCGAACCGGGTAAGCCCTGTAATATGGGCATCAAAAGGCTCTCCAACAAAAGGAACCATGTATTCCGTCATTTTCAGATCGGTTGTGTCTCTTTCCGTTTCCACCGCATTCTGTTCCGTTTCGGAGCAATGCTCCACCGCGCGGAGAAGAAATTCCGTCTGCTTTTTCAGCTGTGATTTATTCAGCCTGTTCCGAAGAGCCTGGCGGATGAGCCGATGAACCATGAGATCAGGATAGCGGCGGATTGGCGATGTAAAATGGGTATAGCAGGTGGACGCTATACCAAAATGCCCTTTGTTCTCCGTACTGTAACACGCCTGCGGCAGAGATCGGAGTGTCATAACCTGTACGACGGCTTCGATCTCTTTTCCTTTCATGCTTTCCATAAGGCGCTGCATATCTTTCGGCTCCGGTTCTTTCGGCAGTTTTTCCGCCACTCCGAAAATTGCCATCATCTTTTTTAAAGAAAGGAGCTTATTTCCGTCCGGATGGTCATGAATGCGATATACAGAAGTATGTCCCGTAGCTTCCAGGAAACGGGCGACCGTTTCATTGGCGGCAATCATGGCATCTTCAATCATCTTTTCCGCATCGCCGCGATTCCGTTTTTCAATGCGGAGCGGAGTGCCTTCCTCATCAAGAATCACTTTATATTCAGGGAAATCAAATTCCAGAGCGCCTCTGTTTTCTCTGTTTTTACGGAGGATATCAGCACACGCTTTTAAATTCCGGAGCATGGGCAAATATGGTTTCAAATCATCAGACGCCACTCCCATTTCAAAGGCCTGATTTATCTCCGGATAGTTGCAGCGCCGCGCCACGCGAACCATGGAAGGCGTAATCTTTTCCGCCGCTACCTTCCCGTCAGGCGCCACATCCATAATGCAGGACATGGCATAACGGTCTTCATCATGATTCAGACTGCACAAATCATTAGAGAGCTGGAAAGGCAGCATAGGTATAACGCGGTCCGCCAGGTAAACGGAAGTCCCGCGCCGATACGCCTCATCATCAATTAAGCTTCCTTTCCTCACATACCGGCTTACATCGGCGATATGAACGCCCAACTGGTAATGGCCGTTTTCTTTTTTCACACAGTAAACAGCGTCATCCAGATCTTTCGCATCAGGGCCGTCAATGGTCACTATGGGAAGGCTGCGGAAATCCTCTACTCCTTTTTCCTGTTTTATTTCCTTAGAAAGGGCATCGGCTTCCGCCATGAGTGCTTTGGAAAACACATGGGGCAGCCGGTGCTGGGCGATAATGATATCAATATCAATCCCTTTATCCCCCTTATAGCCGATAAGTTCCGTCACTTTCCCCTCGGCATTTGTCTGTACCCCGGGCCATCTGTTCACTTCCACAATCACGCGGGCACCGGTGACCGCTTCCAGTTCTTCTCCCCGTGGTATTTCAATCACCATATCGATCTTTTCGTCAATCGGTATGGCTTTTCCTCCAAAGGATGTCATCTCATAGGTGCAGACAAAAGTATTTTCCGCTCTTTCAATGACGCGGAGGACTTCCCCCTCCGTATTGTGACGCCCCGTCTCTCCTTTTTTTGTACGCACTTCCACGATATCATTATTAACCGCATTCAGATGATCACGGTCAGCAATGTACACATCTTCATGATCCTCATCCGTGATCAGGAATCCGAAACGCGGTCCGTACGATTTATAGACCCCCTGCAGAACCATGCCGGGACGATACGATAATTTTTCCTTATCTCCCATTTTCTGTCTCCTTCAATAAAAAAGGCTTGCCTCGTGCAAGCCCCAACCCCCTCATTAAAACGTATTCATATACCGTCCAAGCACAAGACAAAGAACGGCGAATAGAATACCAAGCACAACGGTAAATTTTGAAAGAACCGCGTCTTTGCCGCGGGATTTTCCTCCCATCATGCCTTCTGCACCGCCGCCAATCGCACTTCCCATACCGGGCTGTTTGGATTCCTGGGCCACAACCACGATAATCAAAAACAAAGCCACTACCATCGTTATTCCAATTAAAGCGTATTTCACAGTACTTCCTCCTATGCATCATGAAAGATACAGTAAATTTTATATGAACAATATCAAGAATTAGTATATAACACAGCCGCTTTCAGGTCAACTTTTCCCATAAAGCCCCTGTCACATTACCTTCTTCTCAATTTTTCCAGCTTATCCTGCACAGATGAAGGAATATATCTGCCGATTTCAATCCGCGGATTCGCCATATTATTCTGCCGGATAAAAGTCGTCTGCATTTTCTTATCTTCATTCCATGAACGCACCAGATCGGAAACCGCCATGCGGTAAGCGCCGTTTCCCAGTACCTGGTTCTGCTCCGCGCCGTCCGATGTCACAACAAAAATGGAACGGTACTCATCCCGCCTTTTATATGATTCCATTTCAATATAACTGTCCGCTGTCATTTTTGACGGTGTGTATACTACATGGAAAAAGGAGGAAATTGTTTCCACTTTCGCTTTTAAAGAACGGCTCTGCCCGTCAAAAACAACGATCACCTCCACATCGTTATGAGCCCCATAGTCCTGCATAAGATCTACCAGCTTTTTGCGGCTCGACTCCAGATCGGTTCGAGAAAACTCCCCGGGAAGACAAAATATGACATTATATCCGTCAATCAGGTATAAATCTTTCATCTCAGCTCCTCTGCCGCACCGCCTCATACATGAGAAGCGCTGCGGCAACAGACACATTCAGGGATGACACTTTGCCTTTCATCGGAATGCGTACACAGAAATCACACATTCTTTTGGTAAGCGGACTTATACCTTTTCCTTCTGCCCCCATAACGATAACCAGAGGACCTTTCAAATCCGCCTGATACAGATCATTGCCGTCCATATCGGCGCCAACCGCCCAAAACCCCCGTTCTTTCAGTTTTTCCAATGTTTGCCGGATATTTCCGATCTGGCATACGGGAAGATAAGCAAAAGCGCCTGCCGCTGTCTTCATGGCCGCCGCCGTTACAGGTGAACTTCTATGTTTGGGAAGCAGCACTGCCGCCGCTCCTGCACATTCTGCCGTGCGGACGATTGCGCCTATATTTCTTACATCTTCTACACCATCAAGAAGAATAAGTATGGGATCCTTTCTTCCACAGGACGAAAGCACCTCTTCCAAATCAGCATATACATAAGGCTTCAAAGACGCGGCCACTCCCTGATGCCGGACACCTTCCGTCAAACGGTCAAGCTCCCCTTCCTCCGCCTCAATAACGGAGATGCCGAAACGTTCCGCTTCGTTAGCCAATGCCAAGAGGCGACCATCCTTTTTCCCCGGTTTTATGAAAACTTTTTTTACCTGCCCTGCACGCAGAGATTCCAGTACGCTGTTCCGGCCGCCGATAAAACAGGTTTCCTCTTCCTTTCTCCTGCTCCCAGAAGAAAATCCCCTTTCCCTACGCATGGATTGGTCTCCGCTCCTTCTTTTCTCATGCGGATCGCATTTCCGTTCCTTTTTATCAAGGGAAACTCTTCTGTTATTCATCGTGAAACTCCCTTGCCAAATAAGAAAGCCCGCGCCCCATAAGGAAATCAAGCCTTTCCTTCTGCCGTGACAGATAGAGATACCCCAGGAGCCCTTCAAATGCCGTAGACTCCCTGTATTCCTCTACGGTAGCACTTTTCGGCACTGTAGAATGGGTATTCCTTGCCCTTTTGCAAACTTTTAATTCTCTGTCGGAAAGTAATTCTTTTATCTCAAAAAGGATACGGCTCTGCTGGCGGGCGGACACCATCTCCGATGCCAGGCTGTTTAATATCTGCACATTGTAAATCCCTGTATTGATCAGCGCTTTTCTGACAAAAAAGGACCAGCATACATCACCGATATACGCCAGTGTCAGCGCATCCATGGCAAAAATATCCTGTTCACCCAATTCAGGGGATCCTCTCCCCAGTTTTTGCGCCATTTGCTTTTTCAGAAAAAGAACCCTTTTAAACTCCACGTCTCTTCCACCTTGCGCCGGTCGGCGTATCTTCGATTACGATACCTGCGGCATCCAGCCTGTCACGGATTTCATCGGCAATTTTGTACATTTTTTCTTTTCTCGCCGTCTGGCGGACTGCCAGAATGATATCCATCAGATCATTATAAGATTTGTCATCCGGAGAATCCGTCTTTTCCCATACCTCTTCAAGAATTCCCAAGATGTCCATAATCGTTTTCAAAGCGGTATACGCCTTTTCTACCGATTCATGATCCACACTGAGGCCGCCGTCTACCGCAGTCCCGTAAATATTGATTGCTTTCGCCAGGTCAAACATGGCGCCGGTGGCAAGTCCCGTATTGAAATCATCATCCATCGCTTCATGGAAGGCCTTCAGCGACTCTTCCGCCGCTTTCTCAAGAGAACGGGAGGCGTCTGTTTTTTCAGCACCTTCTTTAGCCGCTAATTCTTTCAGCCGTCCGATAACCCCTGACAGACGTTCCATATTCTTCTCCGCTTCGTCCAGACGGTCACGGGAATAATCCAACGGATTTCTGTACTGGACAGACAACAGGAAATAACGGAGCGCATCGCCGGAATATTCTTCCAGCACGTCCTTCGCCAGGAAGAAATTATTCAAGGACTTGCTCATCTTTTCCGAATTAATCGTAATAAATCCGTTATGCAGCCAGTAATTGACAAACTTGCACCCCGTGCATCCTTCCGACTGGGCGATTTCATTTTCATGATGCGGGAAAATCAGATCGCTGCCGCCGCCATGGAAATCAAAAGTCTTTCCCAGATAATGGACAGACATGGCGGAGCATTCAATGTGCCAGCCGGGACGTCCCTTTCCCCAGGGACTTTCCCAGAACGGTTCACCCGGTTTGGCCCCCTTCCAGAGAGCAAAATCGCCGGGATTGCGTTTTCCCTCATTGACCTCGATACGTGCGCCTGCCAGCATGTCATCAATCTTGCGTCCGGATAACGCCCCGTAATGCTCAAAAGTAGAAATATCATAATAAACATCATTTCCCAGTACATAGGCATGGCCCTTATCAATCAGCCCCTGCACCATGTCAATGATATCCTGCATATGATCAGACACACGGGGATACACATCCGCCCGCCGCACATGCATGGCGTCCATCACTTGGAAATAAGCATCAATATACCTGTCGGAAATCGTTTTCCAGTCAGACCCCTCGGCATTTGCCTTATTGATAATCTTATCGTCCACATCAGTAAAATTTTGCACAAACTCTACTTTATAGCCGATATGCTTCAGATAGCGGCAGATCACATCCCAGGTCACCGCCGGACGGGCATTCCCGATATGGGGATGATTGTACGGTGTGACGCCGCAGACATAAATCTTGACTTCCCCCGGCACCAGCGGCCGGAATACCGTTTTCTCTCCTGTCAGCGTATTATACACCTTGATTTCTTCCATCTTCATTCCTCCAAATCTCATTCACTCATACAAATCAAAAGACCGCCGCCTCACAGAGACGGTGGCCCGCAATTCCACTCTGCCGGCTGAAAAGCCGTCCATACATTAACGCACATTCACGGAAGAAGATACAAGAATCCAATTCCTTCCCCTCTCCAGCTCACAAATGCATTTCCTCAAACTCATGACAGACGGCTCCCATCGCCCCGCCCTCTCTTCAGACATGAAGTAAGAATACTTCTTTTGCTCATCGCCTTTACATTCAATTGGAAAGCACAAACAGCTGACCTGGTTTTTGACCCCACACCCGCCTGCTGGAGCGTTCGCTACCCGGCACTTGCCTCTCACTATTAACCCTCTCGATTTCCTCGGCAGGACTTACTTCTAAGCCGCACCATGCTCAGTATTCTTTTAAACACCTTACGTGGATCGCTTTGCCTGCGACTGGCATCGACTTTCAACCACAGACCTGTTAATGCTTATGTATCATTATAGAAGTTTTTATATAGACAGTCAATATTGATTTTTATCAATCAGTGTGCCGACTGCAGATAAAAGAAATATTTCCTGTACCCTCTTTTTTTACAAAAGAAAACCGCTCCGAAGAGCGGCCTCCCATCTACTTTATTACCTTGCGCCTTTTTGCTCCTTTTCATAAACGATTTTAATCGTTCCTCTGCGTTTTGCGTCAAATTGGACTCGTCCCGGTTCTGTCCGCACAAAACGATACGTTGTGATATTGCGAATATAATCATTTCCATTGACATAATCACCGGATACGCCCTTGATTGTCTGTGTCGCATAAATATCACGTCCGTGAATATCCACATATTTTATATACACATAAGCATCCTCCACCTTTTGAGCGGCAGGATGAGACCGGGGACCGTCCCAAACAGCGGCTTCCGACGGAAAAATAAAGAAAGGCGCAGCAGCTGCCATAACCCAGATCATCCACATTCTCAATGTCCTGTTCATAAAATTACATCCTTCACTCTTCTGGCAAAACACAGCATAAAATGATAAAAAACTTTTCTTATTTTCATTTTATCATATGTCTAACGAAAATCAATTTTATACAAATCGGTCAAATTCATGTTTGTGTGTAAACACCCTTTAGATTTGGCCGGGCTTAAGCTGCCAATCTTCTTTATTCCATTGTAAAATATCATTCATTTACAAACGGGTGCAAATAAATAGCAGCAAACACTCTACTTTTGACAGCATCAAAACAGGAAGAGAAAGAAATCATAATCCATGCATTATAGAACCCAAAAACCTGCTAACGACATGAGCCAACAGGTTTTTGGGTTAACAGTATGTACTTAAGTTTATAATATTCAATTATGGCAAGTTGATGAAACTATAGAAATATGGCTATTACTCAAAAAGATAATCCAAATTGTTTGGTATCTATCCATTCCATGGAAAGAACAGACCAAAAATCTTCTGCAAGCCCATCCAGTACATAGTCATAGGGAATCCAGCCATACCCGTCTTGCCCCCAGGTTCTTCCCCATGAATTCCGTATCATCAGGGCTCCCTTTGTCTCCTCATTACTTCTTGTATTAATAATAACTTTGTTGTCATCATACCCTACGGCCATCACGGCGTGTCCCCATTCCGCCTGTTCATTTTTACACGGATAAGGGATGGAGCCGGGCGTATCCGAAGCCTCAAAAGACGGAAAACCGAAGAACCCGAACATCGCCGGAATGCCGGCAGCCAGATAGGTCTTAACGCTTGCCAGAACCTCTTCTTTCGATGCCTTCTTACTTATCGGATCATGACAAAAGTAGTTAATCGCCGAGTAATGATTTGCAAGAGAATAAAGAAACGCATCAGGTTCGCTGTCCCAATCCGGATTTACATTTTCTCCATCAAGTGTGTAGGGAAAATATTTTTCATCAGGAACCCCGAACAGTACAAGCGCACCCATCGCCGAACGAAGCCAGGCGCCTGAATCTCCGATGGAAAGCATAAGCTTCCTCGTCGCCTTATACACAAATAATCTGGAGCCTTCCATATGGATTCCATATGCTCTTTTTTGGAAATATTCCACTATGCCGACAACAGCGTTTGCTGTACAAGAACCCAAGGTAAGCTGATCTTCCACAGGCGAGCACCATTCCCTGAGATCAACATAACCGGGAAGTTCGTCTACAGTTTCTGTTTTGCCGGTTTCTTTGATACCAAGTTTCATAGAAAGCGCAGAAACAACCGGATGTTCATTCGAGTAATCTCTCATATCCGGAAGAGGAGGCAGCCACCCCGTGGTAAGCGGTTCACCGGCCTTATCGCCCTTCATAAATTTCCTTTGTCCATATATTGCGGGAAATACTTTCATAATACTACCTTCCTTTTAAATCTTAATATGTTCCGGAGCTTCAATAACCATACCTGCTGATTCAATGTTAGCAATCGGGTCACATTTAGAAAGTTCGCCAAAGTCCAGTCCTGTGATTTCTTCTATGCGAGCGACAGGAACCTGGTAGGTTTTGTATTCTCCATAAGCAAATTCAAGGTTTTCAATCATATTTTTCTGCGTTTGAAGGTAAGCAGTAGCAGACATCTTTCCATCGTCCTTAATCATGACTGCAACTTTCCAAAATTCCGCAGGGATCTTGAATTTTCCTCGGTAGAGCATATCGTCACTTCGAAATACCGGACCGGTGAAGACAGAGACCTTCAGGTTATAGTTTTTTGCATTTTGCATAATATAGGTTTCTAAATCAAGCCAAATCTTTTGATTTAAGTTCTTGTGCTGGGGCGAACTGTTTGTAAAACAGAATGTGTCGTCATTTGCCTGCGCGGCCTTATCTCCCCAGACCGGGTCCAATCTTCTCACGAGATGACCGCGGTCTAAGTCATTTTTGGCATATAGGTCATTTCCGTACTGGGCATTTTGAGGAATTCTCGGATCGAAGTTCCAACAATCTCCACTCCTCTTAATATTTTTTGCTTGGCTTCCGTCTATATTTACAGCAGTAAAATAAGCAAGGCAACGCGAACGGCACATCACGATTGAAAAATGCGTATAATCCAGAACATAGCTTCCATTGTCCATGCAGGAGACATCCTTCTTCATCTCTTCAGAAAGTTGCGGAAGGTCAACCCGGTGCTCTAAGCCAAGAAAAGCGCTGTCATATCCCACATCTCTTTGGGAAGAAGTGATGTTCGGGAGATCCGGTTCACTGCAGATATCCAAGTTTGGAAAAATTTCCCTGATGAACATCTTTTCTTCTGCAGTAAAAGCATTGTATTTCTTTGCAAAATAATTGGAAATAGAACTGATACGGATCCCTTCATTTGCAATCCATGCATTCTTTTTATTGGGATCAGGCACACCTGAGTGGTGCAGCGCTACAACCACCCATTGGTCATTGAATACGGGAGAACCTGATGAACCCGGTTCAGTATCGGTCAGGTAGTGAACGAAATCATCGAAAATTGAGCTGACTTTGTTTTCTCGAACAGTGACTGCCTTTGGTCCCCCGTTTGGATGTTGAATGATAGAAACATATTCTCCCTCGAGAATTTTTCCCTTTTCAGAAATGAGATGAAGATGACCAAAATCTTTAGGGTGTTTCTCGCTTGAAGGATTATCTTTCAGTGCAACCAGCGTAAAATCAAGTTCTTCGTCCGTAATAAAAAGCTGTTCCGGATTTAGGCGGAAAGTATACGTAGGACAAGGCATAAAGTTTTCATCATCCTGATAATTAAATTCAGCCAAGGAATTTAAAGCTGTCTGCATACTGTCAATTACATGATTATTAGTCAACAGCACGTTTTCAGAAACCAAAAATCCTGTTCCTGAACCAATGAAACTCCCTTTATCATCGCGAATCTGAACACGGCAAATAGAGTTTCCCGCATTGATTCCCATCTGCAGATAGGAAATAGGAAAGAGATCACTTTTCCCCATAATCCTCTCCATGGCAATGGAATCATAGTCATTAAGCAGCTTTCGTCTTGATTTCAGAGTATTGTTTTTTACATCCATTTTTTCAAGATCAGAATCTCTTTTAGAAGCATTTTCAGTAAAGCGTTTTAAAGCCTGTTCCTGAATTTGCTCCTTTTTGGCTTCCAATCTTTCTTTCAAAATCTCCTTTTGTCCAACAATACCTCGCAACATAAAATCACTCCTTTCTCACTTGTACAAACGTTATGAAAAGCTAAACTTATCATAATTGAAATACTAAAAGTTTTATGGTTTTTTAGCTAAAAAATTATATTATGACATTATGTATACAATATGTTTTCTATAAAAACAAAAATACAGGTTTACAGGTTTAATCGAATATTGTTCTTATATTAACACTTTAATTAATTATACCGCATAATAATAATTTACTACAATAAAACCCACAGTCTCGGGATGAAATTATTTGCGTTTCTAATGAAGAAATGCTCATGATTAAAAAAAGCCGCACTCATAAATATATTAATGCGGCTTTCTTATTATGACTTTTCAGTATTCCTAATTTTTGTAATCAGGTAATCGCTTCAAGCGGAATCACATGTGGCACACCTTGTTCATCCATATAAATTTTCGTTTTAACACGATATATTTCCTCAATAATGGATTCTGTAAAGATCTCATGCGACTTCCCTTGAATATACACTTCACCTTTCTGCAAAATGATAATTTCATCAGCAAATTTTGCAGCCAAATCGAGATGATGCAGAGTGACCAATGTCGTAAATTGATTTTCTTGTGTTAATCTTTTCAGCAAAGTCAATAACTTGAACTGCTTCTGTAAATCCAGCGCACTGGTAGGTTCATCAAGCAGCAATATCCTGGGTTCCTTTACTAATGCCTGTGCAATAAATACAAGCTGCCGCTGCCCACCGCTCAGTTCCATGATGTTGCGTGATGCGAGCTCCTGCATGTTCAGACGTTTCAGAACCTCCTCTGTTGCTTGAATATCCTCGTCCTTTACACGAAATGACAGCGCCTCCATACGCCCCAGCATAACGACTTCAAAAACGCTTAAATTGATCCTGCAGTCATTATCCTGAGACAAATAACTTACAGCACTGCTGAACTCCTTTCTCGTATATTCAGCGACAGGTTTACCATTGACCCAAATATCTCCTTTGCCCTTCAAGATTCCCATAATAGTTTTGAGAAGCGTTGATTTTCCAGCACCGTTCGTTCCAATCACGGCAGTCAGTTTGCCTGTCTGAGCAGCAAAATCTACACCCCGCAATATATTCGTCTCATCCTTGGATGAATAGCCAAAAGTCAGATTATGAACTTCAATCATTTGAAATAGCTCCCTTTCCTAGTCAATACCAACGAGAAGAAAAAGGGGACTCCGATGATTGCCGTCACAATACCGATAGGAAACATCGCCCCGGGAATCAGCATTTTGCTGGCAATGGACGCCAGTGACAAGATCACCATCCCGCACACTGCAGAGAGCGGCAGAAAATACCGCTGATCTTCGCCAACCAGCATCCGCGCAATATGCGGTCCGACGATACCGATAAAGCCTATCGTTCCCACAAAAGAAACGGCAACTGCGGTAATGATCGATATGAAAAGAAAAATCTTGACCCTCAGATTCTCGACATTGACCCCCAGACCGGATGCCTTCTCATCCCCCAGCTTTAGTGCCGTCAGACGCCACGATTCGCGCATCATGAGCGGAAGCATCACGAGCAGTGCAACGAGAACAATGGAAATGCTCAACCAGTTCGCTTTCGTAAGGCTGCCCATCGTCCAAAACACAATATTCTGCAGGGCTTCGGGCGTTGCCATATACTGCATCAGAGATTGGAGTGCCTGGAATAAGAACATCATGCCAATACCGGCAAGGATCATCGTCTCAGAGGAAAAGTTTTTAATCTTATTAATAGAATATATAAAGAAACTCGTCAGACCTGCGAATACAAACGCACCGAAAGGCACCATAAACTCACCAAGAAACTCCAATGAGCTCAGTCCGATTACAACTACGAGAGAAGCCCCGAACCCAGCACCTGCTGATATGCCAAGAGTATAGGGACTGGACAATGGATTATCGAGAATCGTCTGCATTCCTGCCCCGGCAATCCCCAAGGAAGCACCGACCAGCAAAGCCATGACAGCCGTCGGAAGCCGAATCGACCAGATGATGACATCGGCGTTTTTTGAAACCTCCGGAGACTGCATCACCGCCAGCCATACATCACGCAGCGTAAGCGAGGCCGGACCTACAATCACATCGGTAATAAAACTCACTGCACAAATCAGCAGCCCGATCAGAATAAAAATGATTCTGCGGTAACTGTGCTTCTTATAATCAAAATGCTCCGCTGTATCTTTCACTATGATAAGCCCTTTCCTAATTTAAATGCATGAACCACGTTCCACCATAAGAGAAAGGAAGGAATTTTTCGTAGAACTCCTTGAGCGTGGCTTCCGGGTCAATATCTGCAAACTCCTCAGGATAATATGTCTTTGCCAGATATTCAAACACGACGCAGTCATAGATCTCACGCGGCAGTCCATGATGAGCAGAATAGACCTGCTTATTCTTGACCGCTTTCAGCTTATCCCAGCCTTCACGCTGTGTAAATGCCTTCAGAAGTTGCTGTGAGGCAGCCTCATCAGCCTCAAACCCGAGACGCATGGATGTGGGCTTCTTCGGCCAGTAGGAGCCCATGATCATAATAATATCGGGATCCTTTTCCAACACGAATTCAGGGTTAACCGGCCCCCCGGTCTTGATAACATCCTTTGTGATAATATCGCCGCCGCACAAGGTCGCCAAAGCCCCCCATGAGTAGTTGCTGCTAAAGGCATATCCGAAGCTTTCCGGCCCCTGCATCCCCACCTCAATATAGACCGTCGGTTTGGGTTTGCTGATCTTATTGATGCGGTCAGTGACTTTTGTCACATGATCTGTATAAAACTGTTTGAGCTCTGCCGCACGTTCCTCTTTGCCCAGCGCCTTGCCGATAGCATCGATGGTACGCTGATGGTTTTCCAGCTTTTCCGAATGGTAGTCTATGTATATAGTCGGTATGCCGGCGGTATCCAGTTTTGCCTTCACATCGGACTCATACTGCTCTTTCAAATCAAGCGGAATAAAAATGACATCCGGATTTAAGGCGAGTACTTGTTCAATATTAAAAGTTTTATCACTCACTGATCCGATGGAAGGAATCTTTTCCAATGCAGGAAGATCCTTCTTAAAGCGGTTCCACATATCGGCGCAATACTCCATGAGTGACGAATCAATACCCGCAATGACATTCGGAACATCTTTCCCCATGATGGCGGACATTGTAATAAATGCGCCGCCGGAGCCGCTCCACTGCAAAAGAACACGCTCTGCCGGCTTTTTCAATGTGACCTTCTGTCCTGTTACATCCGTAATCTCAATAGGTTTGTCCTTTTGTGCCGTATCTTTTTTCTCATCTCCCGCGCCTCCGCAGGCGGTGAGAATCATGCTGACCAGCAGAAGAAAAATCGTAGCAGCGGAAAGCATATACTTCTTTGTCTGAAATATAAAATTTGTCTGAAACATAAAACACCTCATTCCTTAAGGAAGCACTGACATCAGCGCCATCATCCCGGTGCAGAATTTTCGCCCTGCCGTCGAAATCAAATCCTCCCCATAGCTCTTGCTATGCGTCGGATTCTTTCTCTGGCAGGGCAAAAATTCTATACCAATCTGACGGACTTCATTTTGTAAGCAATTCCTTAAAATTTTGAAACAGTCTCTCACCAATTTCACCAGATCACAGCCGATCCGGATGCGATCAATCCTATTTCAAATGCATGAACCACGTTCCACCATAAGAGAAGGGAAGGAATTTTTCGTAGAATTCCTTGAGCGTGGCTTCCGGGTTAACATCTGCAAATTCCTCAGGATAATACGTCTTTGCCAGATATTCAAACACAGCGCAGTCGTAGACCTCACGCGGCAGTCCATGATGAGCAGAATAGACCTGCTTATTCTTGACCGCTTTCAGCTTATCCCAGCCTTCACGCTGTGTAAATGCCTTCAAAAGCTTCTGAGAATTCTCTTCATTTGTTTCAAATCCAAGGCGCATGGCAGTAGGCTTCTTCGGCCAGTAGGAACCCATAATCATAATGATGTCGGGATCCTTTTCCAGAATGAATTCGGGATTAACCGGTCCCGCCGACTCAACAACATCTTTTGTGATAAGATCGGCGCCGCAGACCGTTGCCAAGGCCCCCCATGCAACTTTGCTGCTGTATGCAACACCGGCTCCTTCCGGTCCTTCATTACCTGTCTCAATATAGACCTTCGGTTTCGGCTTGCTGATCTTATTGATGCGGTCAGTAACCTTTGTCACGTGATCTGTATAAAACTGCTTGAGTTCTGCCGCGCGTTCCTCTTTGCCCAGCGCCTTGCCGATAGCTTCAATAGAACGCTGATGATTCTCAAGCTTTTCCGCATGATAATCAATATAGACAGTTGGTATTCCGGCTGCGTCAAGCTTAGGCTTCACATCGGATTCATACTGCTCTTTCATGTACAACGGGATAAAGATGACATCCGGATTCAGAGAAACCACTTTTTCCGTGTCGAAGGTTTTTTCGTTCACGGCACCAATGAGAGGAATCTTTTCCAATTCCGGAAGATCCGCTTTGAAATGATTCCACATATCGGTACGATACTTACTTAAGGACGGATCAATCCCCACAATGAGATTGGTGACATTTTTGCCTGTCAAAGCTGCCATCGTCAAAAATGCACCGCCCGAAGCACTCCACTGCACAACAACACGTTCTGCCGGCTTTTTCAATGTGACCTTCTGTCCTGTGACATCCGTAATCTCAATAGGCTTGTCATTCTGTGCCGTATCCTTTTTCACACTTCCCGCGCCTCCGCAGGCGGTGAGAATCATGCTGACCAGCAGAAGAAAAATCGTAGCAGCGGAAAGCATATACTTCTTTGTCTGAAATATAAAATTTGTCTGAAACATAAAACACCTCATTCCTTAAATGCCTAAACCATGTCTGAATCAATTTGAATGGAATCAGATACATATTATCTTGTGCCCCTGCAATCACCTCCCCAGATGTTTTCTGCCTCCGGACTCAGCTCCTGCTCATACATAATTAATTACCTGCACTCTATTTCATCGGCAGCATTGCATTCACGATGAAATAAATCTCGCATTGTTATTCCACACAAAAAGCCCGTTTCCCCACATAAAGGAAACGGACCGTATCTCAGTCATAGAAAGACACCGCGCCTGATAAGCTTAAGTATGCATGGCATCCATGTATACACCATCCCCGTCACTCGCAGGTCAATTGGCGATTATCAATTAGGCAGTTCTCCTGGCTTCAGTTCATCGTTTCTTTGCGTCTTCCCAAGAAAATCTCTCAGTGACCAAGAACGCTGTGCGTCCTTTTGCAAAGTTCCTCACTGTTACAGTGGCGTGACCGCTTTGGCTTAACCAAATTCTCTATTAAATCTAAAGATGCCTAATTTAATCATATAAAATTTCTTATATGATAGCATGAGACCTTTAACGTGTCAATTGAACCCAGGAAAGCCTCAATTAATCGGCAGGATGGAAACAGGCAGATTCAATATCAGTTGCCAAATCCAAATCTGCAGTTGTCACTTTGCATATAAATATGCTTTCCTCTGTTTACACAAAAGCACCGGTCTAATTATATTTAAGCGCGTTACGATATGGCAGCGGCAATCGCTCACTCATAATTTTAAAATCATGCATTCCATAAACTTATTTCTTATTTTAATATTTCAAATTCTTCTTCGAACGCCACTGATCAGGAATGTATTCTTTCCATTTGCCATTTTCAAGAATTTCCAATTTTCCCCACTGGGGTTCACCGATATCACGTCCCTTTACTCTTATAGGAAGAAAAGCATCGTGCTGGCAATAAGGCAGCGGATCATCTATAGGAATCCAGCCTTTTTCATTCACAAGATCATTCCAATCCTCATAGACATCTTCAACCGTTTTATACCAATAGTCAAATGAACATTGAACGGCATCCTTTTGGCAATACATAAACAGATATACTCCATCTTTTTTCGTCTGATACAGCATGATTTTATATATGTAATCTTTTTTGTTTGTTTTTATCGGTTCTTTCAAGTATGCATATCTTCTCATTTGTATTTTCCTACTACCATTTTACTGATGAGCTTTCATGCTCCCACCGCTCTGAAATCCGGCAATCCATTTCGGGTAAAAAATTTGGATGATTATATCAATCCCGCTTGTGAAAATGAAGTAAACCAATTCCATAATCTGTCAGGGACTCCTTATAATATGCCCTATATAATTTTGAAATATATTAAGTATATCCTGCCATCCCCTGTTTATTCATGCTTCCGCCTTCCATACCATTTGATCACTCAGCATATTTACCGTAATCGGCAAACAATGTTTTTGCAAAACCTCTAAGATATGTCTGATCTACTTCATTTTCAAATGTCAGTTCATGTCCGTATCCAATACCCTTTTTATTATGAACCCGGCCTTTGATGCGAATATGTCCGCCTGTCACAGCCGTAAATTCTAAAAAACAGTGCATACTATATGGTTCTTCCAGTCTTACCGATCCGCTCAGGGTCTCATAAAGCTTATTCAAATTCACCGCGAAATCAGATAAAGCAATGTCATCAATATCCATAATAGAATCCGCAGAAAAACCTAAACTTGACACTTTAACCTGAAGACTATTCGCCTTGGGGTACGGAAAATTATCCTGATGAATTCCAGGCAGCAACTCTAATGAAAAATTTTCAGTTTCCAGCTTGTACATATGACCTCCAAAACAAAAATATTATGTCATCCTCATCTGTGAACTTTTTCACAATATATTATCCATGCGCACTATAAATTTATATAACAGAAAGAATGATCTTTAATATACTTTTGTACTTTCTGACTAAGCATCTTGCCCTTACAAACTTTTAGAAATTCTGAATGACAACTTTCTATTTCACTTTATCGTATCCATCTTATTACCGTCAATATCAATAAACGTCCCACGATCTGACGAGCTCGATCAAGTCCGGTTTTCCGAAGACATCATATCCGCAAAATCCTCACCGCAAAAGCAGAAAGCTTTCTGAACGATTTAAAACCTGAGCGTATATAAAATAAGCACATAGCTGAAAGGTTTTGCAATCTTAAAGTTATGTGCTTTGTTTATATAATATTCGATTATCTATTATCTGTGCAAACCGGATTATACCAGTCCTTCCGCCTTCATACGAATGGCATAAAATTCCCGGAATGTATCCGGTTCGTCTGCTATCGTTTCTTTCATTAAAGCCAACCTTCTTTTACCAACCCGCCTATCTAACACAGCAAATATCCGTACGATTAAATTTTCACTCTTCAAACTCATTTCGATACTTTGCTGATCAAATTCTGCAAAGGCATTATAAAAACAACGCTGATCAAATATGCCCAACCGTAAGGCTGTATCATCCATAAAGGCAAATTCCTCTTTCATGCGTTTTTCATATTTTTCATCTTTGGGAAATAAATCTGCTTTTATCCAATTATTGTAATAACATCCTTTGATAATTTCTTTTCCATCATACCTTATTGCCGCCCGTCCCTCATGATCGGGACTTCTGCTATATGATGTCGCATAATACTGAATATGCCCCCGCAGACTTGGGGCTAAATATTCTGTCTCCAGCTTTTTTCTTATACCGCTCCAGCTTGACATTCTCTCTTCTCCAAAAATTTATCAATCACTATTTTTCTACAAAAACCTCCCTGCAAGATGATGGGATGCCTTCCAAACAATTTATATGACAGGAGTTTTTGTCCTGTTAAATCTCTAAAATACTGTATTCTCAACCGTTTTGTCACAGAAACACATTGGTTACCGTCATTCCCACTCTTCCTATAAAGTCTGCTGCCCATTATATAATTTGACTTATAAGCCGTTGGGGAAGAAAACGTTTATAAAAACAGTCGCATAATCTAATATTTATTCTTGTGGTTCTACAAAAAAATCCTTATAAACACTGGATATTTCTTTTAGTTTTTCACTCATTAAAGGACCTAAATATTTAAAAATCCCATCAACTAATTCGTCTCCGGCTCTCCCAACTATTCTTCCACTTAATTTTTTAAGAATAGAAGAGAGTATTCCCTTAAATCCCAATTCCTCTCTTGCACCACATTTAACTAATGCTTCCGTTATTTTCTTTCGTGATTCATTCGGAATCATATCTTCAAATATGGTGATATAAGCTTCCTCTGATAATTTAATCAATTCAGCGGAAAAGGAACCATCCGTAATGTACCCCAATCTTTTAAGTTTCCACCTCAAATGATCTGATAGTAATGGATTACTAATTTCAATTGCAATTTTATCATTTTCCTTAAAGAAAATAGGGGTAGACAGTAACTCCCTTAATTCTTTATCCAGCATTTCTTCTGATGAGTTGCGCATTTTAGCTTCATATAACAGATTTCTTGCCTTTGCTCTGGTCACTTTCAAATTGGATACAATGTCATATAAATCAGGATCTTTCTCTATAATCTTTAAATCTTGCAGCTTCATAAAAAGCAATATATCAAAATCCCTTTTAGACATGGACCCATATGCAGGGTTCATGTAGGCAGTGATTAATTCTTTAAAAACTCTTTTCACTTCTTTGGAGTCAACGCCATCAATTCGATCTACAAACATCATATCCCCCCTCTGTCATTTAATATAAAGCCCATTCAAATACATTTCTTAGCAGTTCTATGAAAAACAAGTCACCTGCTTCATGCTCAGCAGTAAAAACTCTGTAATATTTTCAGAGATATATCTATAAGATTTCCAATTCACCCGATAAACCGGGATTTATCCATACTCTTTCAACAAATAGTGACCATTACATTACCATTCATTTCTAATATTTTCTTATAGAAGTCTTTCAGATTTTGAAAGTAATCCATTAGTTCTTCTTTTATTTCATCCGTTTCTTCTTCATAATTCCAAATGTCCGGATATATATTTGCTTTTTTGCATTCTTTTATACTGAAATTTTCCATAGCTTTTTTTATATCAAAATGATCAAGAGCAAAAACTATATCCTTAATCCTTCCCTTTTCTGTATAAGATATAAACTCTTCCACACCTTCAATAGATGCCACACCTACAACCGCTTCGCTAAAAGGGTTATTTTTTATAGGCTTACTGCTGCTTACTCCTGTAAGCACGAAATGAAGTGCATCCCACATCTTATCTAAATCAAGCAGTATTTCTACATCCTCATTTCGCTCTTTTGCCTCCTCAAAAGTTTCATTCTCTTCTGAATAGAAAGCCTTAAGCTCCTTTAAGTTTTTATCACTTAAATATTTATAATTTGCTATTATCCCCATTTTTCACTCCTTTCCACATACTGTGATTTGTTTTCTGTTTTTTATGATTATCGACAAATTTTATGGGAGGGTGAACAAACATACCGCCCCCTCAACATAGAGCAGTCCTATGTCTCTTCCCATCCTCCTGCCTGCCCATCATATTTTGCAAACTCACCGGTATCCGTAAATTCAGATGCTGTCAGTCCCACTTCAAAAATACAATCAAAGTCATTCGAAGTTGAAAAATATAATGCACTGTCTGTCAGGAACGCTTCTCCAAAATCAGCATGTTCAAATCTTTTCCCATCGCTGTTATTCCCTACCGGTTTATACTGATATTTCAACAAACGGTTTTCCAGTTCTGACTGCTGCTCCGGTGTGAATTTTTCCAGATTCTCCTCCTTTTCAAAGAAATCGGGTTGTGCTGACTGCTGTTCTTTCTGTTTTGTTTTAACAGAGAACAAAGAAATTGTGTAACTCATTTACGATCTTCCTCCTTATAAATATTATAAATTTACCTATTATTTCTACAAAAGCCTCCCACCAAAATGATGGAAGGCTTTTGGTCTTAGGTCAATATGGTGGGCACTAAAATTGCGACTTTTATGCCACTCTCCCGGCATGCACTTCATCCGGGGTCTGATAGCCAAGGCTACTATGCTTTCTCCTGTGATTGTACCCTGACTCGATATATTCAAAGATACTCTGATAGGCATCTTTTGAATCCTTATACGTTTTACAATACACTTCTTCTTTTTTAGCAAAGAATGAAATGATTCAATACAAGCGTTATCGTAAGGACAACCTTTTCGACTCAATGAATGCCGTATTTTATGATTTGTAAGATATCGTTCAAATAATTCGCTTGTATACTGCGTCCCTAAATCGCTTTGAATAATGATTCCTTCCGTATCAGAAACATTCATACAAGCATTACGCACGGCCTTTACCGCAAGTTCAGCAGTCATTGATGTATCATAAGCCCACCCGATAATCCTGCGACTATATAAATCCATTACTGATGCCAGATATGTCCAACCGTCTTTTTGTGTGAATATGTAGGTAATATCTGTACACCATTTTTGGTTAATGCCGGTCGCTGTAAAATCCTGATTTAATATATTTTCTTTTTCATCGACATGGACATTGTTTGAGACATGACGGTATTTCTTGATGACGATAGAACGAATCCCCATAGCAGCCATTCTTCGCTGCACACGTTTCAAACTGACATGCCAGCCTCTGTCATGAAGGTCATCACAGATCTTTGGCGCTCCGTAACGGCAATTTGTATCGTAATAGATTGCCAAAATATCTGCATCTAACTTTTGATTTTCAATTTCCCGATTAGAAGGGACATGGTGAATACATTTGTAAAAGGTGCTGCGATTCATGTTGAGTACCTTACACATAAGTTTGATAGGATACTTATTTTGATATGCTGTTATGAAAGTAACGATTGCGGTTATTGTTCTTTGGCGAATACGGCTGTAGCTTTTTTTAATATTTCATTTTCCAGTTCAAGTTCATGTATTTTCTTTTGGAGTTTTTGATATTCCTTCATAGAAATAGTTTGCTTCTCATTTACTTGAAGAGTAGGAGCATAGAGCTTCTTCCATTTGTAATTGTTTGCTCGACTAAGCCATATTCATTTGCGAGCGCTTTAACTGATTTTCCGGAAAGGTGTAAGTTTACAATCTGTTTCTTAAATTCCTCAGAATACCTTTTGTTGTTATGCACCATTTGCAACACATCCTTTCTTATACAAAAGTTTAACGTGTCGCATTTTATGTGTCCACTAATTTATACTAACACCACCAATTATATTCTTTTGCTTTTAAATTTGGCATACACATACCTCTCGTTATTTTCTATAATAGATAACTTATATATCGACTACTCTTCTTTATCTCTATATTTTTCAATAAGGTTCCCTTGTAAGTCTTTCCATTCTACCCATCCATTATTAGATTTACCAATAACTATCCAACCGGCACTTGATGGATTCATACATACAATATCTTCTTGTAAGATATTATCTTTTATTTTTGCATTTCTTCTAATAGATGGTATATAGCCTTTTCCGGTATTGCCACAAAAACTTCCTTTTAACACTGTGAATACTCCATCTTTAACTATGGCTTTCCCATTTACTTTCCCGAAACCTTTTATGTTACGATTTAATACATACTCTCCATCTGGAACAAATCCAACCTCAGTTTTAAGTTTTATTTCTTCTGTGGATTCTTTGAATACTTCTTTTTTACTTTTATCTTTAGGATAAATTTGTTTACCATCTAAAGAAGACAATAATGATTTTGCCACCTCTATATCTAACGCAAACAGTTCAGTGCCGACAATTCTACTTTTACTAAAGATGTCATGAATAAGTTTTTCTTTCTCATCATATCCATCCACTTCTATAGCAAACGCCCTTTTTAACCCTGTGATATTTGCATATCCATTGCTCTCTAGAAATCTCATTCTATTTTCAAATTGGTCATTTCCGGTCTTGCCAATCTTGATAAGACCTGAAACAACTGTAGTCATTAAATATATTATTCCTTTTGCCATAATTTATCCTCTTTCGACACAGATGTCTATAAAGCTTAAACTAATCAATTATATTTCCCTCTATCTTCTGCAACCAACGGCAGAGTTTCCTCAGTATGATTTATATATGAATAAATCTTTCTATCTTCCTCAAAGTTATAATTATCTGTCCAAAGTTCGCACTGTGTCATAACAGTCTGAACGGCATCATCCATTCCTTCAGGTGGATACTTATGTTTTTTCAAAAGCTTTTTTATAAGCATACGCATTTTAGCTCTTGCCGACTCACGTTTCTGCCAGTCAATAGTCTTATTCTTACGCAGAGTATCTGCTAATTCTTTTGTTATTGTAATCAGCTCTTCATTTTCATAAAAATCCTTGATTGCCTGTGGTTTTGTTAATGCGTCATAGAAGGCAAGCTCGTCAGCAGTGAGTCCAAGTTTATCACCTTCTTTTTGCTCTGCTACTATCTGTTTTGCCAACTTTAACATTTCTTCTATAACTTCCTCATTTGTAAGCATCCCATTAAGATAAGCATTAAGAGAACGTTGCATAATCTCGCTGAACTTTTCAGACTTAACCACATTAGTTCTGCGATAAACAGAAACCTGTTCTGCAATCAACTTTTTCAAAAGCTCAACAGCAAGGTTCTTTTCTTTCATATTTGCTACTTCCTGAAGGAACTTAGGATCGAACAGAGAAAATTCTTCTTTGATGTCGGAAAACAGATTGATAACACCGTCGCTTTTTATGCTCTGCTTCAAGAGTTCATTGATTCTTGCATTCATTTCCGGTAAGGAAATCTTTTTACCAACACCAGTATTGGTAAGCCTTAGAACAAGAACTCGAACAGCTTCAAAGAATGCTGCTTCAAATCTACTATCTTCATCAACTAAAGAGGAACAAAGAGAAAGAGCCTGATGAAGCATGAGAGCTTCTTTTACGAAGGAATCCTTATCATCAACTTTTTCCCTGCCCATAATAAAGTTGACAGCACCGCTGATAGTCCTTGCTCTTTCAAGGTCTGTGCCGTTTGGGAACTTGGAATAATCATATCCATGGAATTTGTCACGGCAAACAGAAAGTTTTTCCAAGAACTTCGGATAAGCAACCTCAGCAACATCTGTATCGCCGTAGTTCTTCTTATCACGGGATGTGTAATCATTCATTGCCTGCTTTAAGGCGGTGGCAATACCTACATAGTCAACGACAAGTCCGCCTTCCTTATCTCTGAATACACGATTTACACGGGCGATTGCCTGCATAAGATTGTGTCCGGACATAGGCTTGTAAACATACATCGTGGCAAGAGACGGCACATCAAATCCGGTTAGCCACATATCAACAACAATCGCAATCTTCATAGGACTGTCGTTATCTTTGAATTTCTTTGCAAGCTCATTCTTATGGTGTTTATTACCAATAATCTGTCTCCATTCTTCTGGATCATTGTTGCCGGAGGTCATAACAACACCTACTTTCTCAGTCCAATCTGGACGAAGTTCTAATATTCGCTTGTAAATCTTCATGGCAATAGGACGAGAATATGCAACAATCATCGCCTTACCTGTAAGCAAATTCTCTCTATTATTCTCATAGTGGTCAAGAATATCACAAACCAAAGAATTAATAGTGTTATCATTCCCAAGCACTGCTTCCATCTGACCAAGCTCTCTCTTGCTCTTTTCAATAACTTCCTCATCAGCATTAAGAGCCATCAAATCATATTCAGCATCAATTAATTTCAAGGTAGTTTCATCAAGATTGAGCTTAATTACACGGCTCTCATAATAAACCGGACGTGTTGCGCCATCTTCAACCGCTTGCGTCATATCGTAGATGTCAATATAATCACCAAATACTTCACGTGTGCTACGGTCTTTGGATGAAATAGGCGTCCCGGTAAATCCAATATATGTAGCGTTTGGAAGCGTATTACGAATAATTCTTGCTGTGCCAATAACACGCTTGGCAACTTCCTCCCCATCTTTATTCTTTGTAATCTTAATCTTTTCAGCAAGTCCATATTGTCCTCTATGAGCTTCATCAGCCATAACGATAATATTATGACGTTCAGATAAAGGCTCGTTAGACTCTTCAAATTTCTGCATAGTAGTAAAGATTATGCCGTTTACCTTTCTGCCTGCAAGCAAAGTTTTTAGATTTTCTCTACTTTCTGCTTGTAATGGTTCTTGTCTTAAAAAGTCCTCACACTTTGCAAACTGACCATAAAGTTGGTCATCAAGGTCATTTCTGTCAGTAAGTACAACGATAGTAGGGCTATCTAATGCTTCCTGCAATAAATGAGCATAAAACACCATTGAAAGCGATTTACCGCTTCCTTGTGTATGCCAAAATACACCGCCTTTACCGTCGGTAATAGTAGCATGCTTTGTAGATTCAATCGCTTTTCTTACCGCAAAATATTGGTGGTATCCGGCAAGAATTTTAAATGTGTTAATTCCCTCATTTGAAAAGCAAATAAAGTTCTTGATAATATCAAGCAGTCTTCCTTTTTGAAACATTCCCTCAAAGAAAGTATCAAACTGAGCATACTGTGTATTTTCGTAATTCCCATCCTTTGTTTTCCATTCCATAAAGCGGTCTTCGCCGGAAGTGATAGTCCCCGCTTTAGATGTCAGCTGATCGCTCATAACACAAATAGCGTTATAAATAAACATAGATGGGATTTCCTGGATATAATTACGAAGTTGCCTATAAGCTTCTGAAGCATCCGTTTCTTCACGTGATGGAGATTTAAGCTCAATTAATACAATAGGTAAACCGTTCAAAAAGAGAACTACATCCGGGCGTTTTTTGCTATTTTCAATGAATGTCCACTGATTAGCCACAATAAAGGAGTTGTTGTCAATATTTTTATAGTCAACAAGATAGACAATTGAAGAACGTCCCTCGCCGCCCACAAAAAATCTTACAGGGATACCGTTTTGCAGATAGTCCATAAAGACTGCGTTTTTCTGCACAAGCTCTCCGTTTTCAAAGTTTTTGAGTTTATATAGTGCTTCCTGAATAGCAGCATCCGGTAAACCTCTGTTCAAACGATACAGAGATTTCATCAGAACATCTTCATATAATGGACTGTAATAATCCCTTTCAATATCAGGACCGTATGCGTACTCGTATCCCAAATCCTTTTGAAATAATTCAACTATTGAGTTTTCATAATCTGCTTCTATGAAAAATTTTGACATTATTTCTCACTCCTCTCCGATAACTCACTGGCTATCTTTATAATTTTATCACTGATGTACTCAGATTCGTTCTTTGCATGCTCTTTATCGAATTCATTTTTCAGTAATACTTTTTGAACGCCCACCCTAAATCTACTTATTACAGACTCTTGTCTATTCCAATCAATTATTGAAACCCATTCTTCCACCAATTCCCATATTTTTTGCATATCGAAATTATATTTTTCGCTTAAATCTTTAATGACAATATCTTTGAAACTCTCATTTTTTATTATGTTTTCACTTATTTCAATATCTTTTTTTATTATTTGTTGGTTTATATCATTAGGATCAAATTTTATAAATTCTGATGAAGCCTTTGTTTTAGCGTTCTTTTTATTTTTTATATAACTCAATTGATGCTCTAATTCAGGAAATAAAGTTGCCTCATTTATATTATAAGTATCTAATTCCTCTAATATTGCCTTCTTGTTTTCCCCTGAAATATAGAAAAACTTTCTATCAAATTCATCTCGTAAATCTTTATATCCTTTTTCTATACTAGACTTACTAATAGATTCGGTATAAACAAAATTAAAACATCCTGCTAATAAAAACATTCCACATTGTCTTGATAATCTTTCATTGTTGTATGGCGGGGTAACAATATAATTATTCTGAATGATATTTATAAATTCTTCAAAATGTTCTTTTGATTTCCATCTTTCTTCTAACTCTTTTGATATAGCTTGCCGTTCTGTAAGTTTTCTCAATATGGACTCAAGAGTATTATCATTTGACAAATCTATCTGAGATAAGGAGGATATGACTTTTATATTTATTTCATTTGTAGATACAGAGTACTTCTTATTAAAAAATATTACACCGTTCGCTTCTTGTGTTTTAGTATTCTCTTTATCTTCAATTCCTTTATAACATACATCACCATATTCTTCACAAGCAAAGTATAGAGCCACTAGCGGATTCGTAGTTAAGTCCAACAATCTTGTGCACATTCCATAATGTTGGTATTTCGTCATGATTTCAAAATCATTATTTATAGAAATAAATTCATACGGTGCTTTTAATAGAGGTACTTGCATCAAAGTATGTTCTACACTTAAATAATTACCTCTAAAGATACTTGGAATAACATCCCAGAAATCAGTTTTTTGCCCCCTGAGAAATAATTCCTCATTGCTCCCATACAAATCATCTTTTAACTTATTTACTTCATCAATAAAAGAACTTACAGAAGTTATCTCTATTCCATTATTTTCAATTTCATCTTTATTAAATATTATTTCTTCCATATTTACGACTCCTTCTGTAATATAAACAATAATTTAACGGCTTAAAGGTCGAGCTCGGAGACGTCGAGTTCGCCGGACATAAGTTTTGGCAATAATGAATCACGAAGTTTCTCTAAACGACAGATTTCATCGTAATTATTCCGAATAGCGGCATCCATTGGAGCTACCAATACCTCGAATTCATCGAGCTTTTCACTTGATGGTATGAGGAGAGGCATTTCGTTCAGCGAATTTCTGTTAATTGAGCCAAATACAGTGCCTTCTCCATTAAAAACATCCAACTGCTTTTTGAGGGAAAACATTGTGTATAGCACAAAAGCTTGATGATTATCCTTTGAATGAATAGCTGCAAGTCCTCGTCCAATACAGCAATCTGTATGAGCAACATTTAAGTCTCCAACAGGTGCTCGAACACTCATTAAGGTGTCATTTGCGCAAGCCATTCGCTTTGGTTCAGTTGTATAAAGGCGCACAGTTGGAAATCTGAATCCAAATTCAGAACGACCTTGGAAGAATATTATGCCATTTGTATCTTCGTTATAGCTACTGCCGCTTGGAGACTGTCCCATTGTAATATCAGCTATTTCACTCAATGTGCCTTCCGTCCAATCTGAACTTGCATTGTCAATAAACATTTGCTTATATATTGCCTGAGCTTGCTGTTCTAAATTATTGTTTATCTTCTCATTTACATCTATTTTATATTCAATGCTTGAAAGAACACTTACTATTTTCTGCTGTGTTTGTTTGTCAGGAAGTTTAACTTTCATAGGCGCAAGTTCAGACGAAAAAGTTATCTGCGGAAATGTTCCAGAACGAGTTTCTGCCAAATGTTGCAATTCAGATATTATATAATTTGACTTAAGCAGAGCGAAAAGAAACTCCGGCAACACATTATCGTTATGTCGCAAAACCATAAGCTTAGTTGAAGCAATATAATTATCTGTATCTTCAAAATCAATAAAAGCAAATCTCTTATTGGCTGGACGAATCTCTGAATATAAAATATCGTTTTTTTTGAAAGTTTTTTTAAATTGCCCTTTCAAGTTCTTGTTTTCGACTACGCTATGGTTTAATATTTTTCCATCTAAAACATCAGAAGTATTAACAAGCACTACATATTCATCATTCCCTTTATAAGTATCTGAAATAGTATTGCATAACTCTCCGATTGTGCATTCTTTCAATTTTACCATCATATTTTCCCCTTCTATCCTATGTATTTCCTATGAGCAATTTTTACATTGCTTTGTTTTACCATTGCATACTGCAAGGTCGTGTCTATCTTTCTATGCCCTAAAAGCTGTTGCAGTTGCTCAATGGGCATTCCTTTATCTATTGCCATCGTTGCAAGGGTACGCCTGAATTTGTGCGGATGTACCTTTTGCAAACCTAATTTCTTTCCATATTCCCTTAATCTCACTTCAACTCCACCGATTTTCAATCTTTTGTGAGGTGATTTCAAGGATACAAACAGAGCAGGGTTATCATCTATTCTACTATTAATATAGTTCTGCAAGTGAATCTTCGTTCTTGCATCAAAATAGACCACTCTTTCTTTGCTCCCTTTACCAAAAACAATACATTCTCTCTCATTGAAATCAATATCATTTCGGTTGAGCAGTACCATTTCTCCGACACGCATACCTGTTGAAGCCAACATATCAATAATCGCTAAATCTCGAAGCTCGGTGCAGTTATCTCTCATAAGTTCCAATGCCTCATCCGAGTATGTTTCCTTGATATTGGTACCGGTCTTTACCTTATGTATGCGCCTTACCGGACTTTTCAGTATGTAGTCCTCATCCTCCAACCAGGCGAAGAAACTTGAAAGAATACGGCGGATATTGTCTATTGTGACTTTACTTGACTTTTTCTTTTCCTGATACTCTGTCAGGTATCCTCTTATATCATCTGTAACTATGTGTTTCACATCTTTTTTGAGTTCATCAAGCATAGCTTCAATAGTAGCCTTGTAATATTTAAGAGATTTCTCGGAACAACCCTCTATACGTTTTGCCGATAGGAACAATTCCACGAAGTCCTGCTCCGAGCGTTTCTCTTGTTGTTGCTTTTCTGTCACCTCATACTTTGCTATAGAATATTGTAAAACCTCTTGCAGCTTTTCACTTTGTGCGTTATTCAAGAAAGGTAACATGCCCTGAACAACATCTTTGATAAACTCTTGTTTCATAAGTCAATTCTCCTTTCAATAATTTTAGAGAACGACTGTGGGGCGGAGTCCCCTGATATTAACTCTCGCCACCCACGAGAGTTATGGGTTAGATGTTAAACAATAATTTAGAACAGCAAGCTAAAGCTCTCTATAAAAATTGGTTTTTTGATTTTGCTCCGTTTTCATCCGATGGAAATCTTCCTGATGGCTGGTGGATTGGTACTGTCAGCGATATTATTCAGTTTCACGACTCTAAGCGAGTTCCTCTTTCAGGTGCAGAAAGAAACAAAATGGCGAAGATTTATCCTTATTATGGGGCTACATCACTGATGGATTATGTTGACAACTATCTTTTTGACGGCATTTATCTTTTGATTGGGGAAGATGGTACGGTCGTGGATAGTTTAGGTTTTCCAATTCTCCAATATGTTTATGGACAATTTTGGGTCAACAATCACGCTCATATCATAACAGGTAAAGGGGGCTTCTCGGTTGAAGAACTATATTTATTTTTCAGTTTGACAAATATTAAATCAATCGTTACTGGAGCTGTTCAGCAAAAGGTTAGCCAACAAAACCTAAAGAAAGTTTCTGCTATCATACCAAGCAAGGATGCTTTGAGTGCCTTCGATGAACTAATTCAACCAATTTTTTCTCAAATCCGTAACTTGAGAGATGAAAATGCTCGTTTAATTGACCTAAGAGATGCTCTTTTACCTAAATTGATGTCTGGCGAGCTTGATGTCTCTGACATCGACCTCTAAGCCACTAAATTATTGTTTATCGCATTGTTTAATTCTATTTTTTCATCTATTGGATTAAGAAAAGAAAGCACTATTTCTTGTTCTTCTATTGACGGAATATCAAATTCAAGCCTGTTAAGAGTTTCTGTCCTCAGACTTGGAATGGTTGTTCCCTCATTATAGTTGTTTAAGTCTGTAAGAGACATAACATAATATAGGTATTTGGGAATTACAATGTCCGTATTGATGATAGTATAAAAAAGCGTATCAACTGTCCAAAATGGATGTTCCACATATTTTACTTTTCCTATTGTCCCTTTTCTTCCAATTAAAACAGATGGTTTATCATAAAGGGCTGTTGTCGCATATCCCATTAATCCTCCCGTACCATAAATAGGAATATTCCCGTCCTCCGAAAGAACTTTTTTCTGATTTTTCCCATATTTAATTATCGCCAATTCCGAAAGAGCGTATCTTTTACACTTCATATCCAATCGCCCCCAATTTCTTGCGAATCTCCTCTTCCAGTTCATGAGATTTTTCAAACATACACGAAAGCTCTGAGGTTAATCTTGTCATCTTCTCTTCAAAAGGTTCTCCGTCATCTTCCTGCTCTTCAATGCCGACATATCTACCGGGAGTTAAGATATAGTCTTGCTTTGCAATGTCCTCTATAGATGCTATCGCTGAAAATCCCTTTTTCTCCTCCAACACTCCGTTTTGAAAATCTTCAAAGGTTTTTGCCAATAAGTCAATATCTCCAAAACTTCCGTCTTCCTGTATTCCCTCTGTAAAATCTCGATGCTTTCGGTCAACCATATAGCCCATTTTTCTGGCATCAATAAACAATGTTTTTCCTTTTTGTTTTTTATTTTTTGTAATAAACCAGAGAGTTACCGGAATGGTTACACTATAAAAAAGCTGTGTCGGTAAAGCTACAATCCCTTCAATCAGATCATCTTCTATAATCTTTCTTCGGATTTCCCCTTCTCCGGAAGATTGAGAGGATAATGCTCCATTGGCAAGCACCAATCCGATTTTTCCATTTGGTGCCAAGTGGTGAATCATATGTTGGATCCAAGCATAGTTTGCATTTCCGGATGGAGGCATTCCATACTTCCATCTGACATCATCTTTTAATTTATCCGCTCCCCAATTAGAAAGATTAAATGGAGGATTTGCCATAATAAAATCTGCTTTTAGTGTTTTATGAAGGTCATTAAAAAATGTATCCGCATGATAAGAACCCAAATTAGCATCAATTCCTCTTATCGCCATATTCATTTTTGCCATTTTCCATGTATCTGCATTAGATTCTTGTCCGTAAACGGAGATATTCCCACGATTATCACTGTGTGCCTGTACAAATTTTTCGCTTTGTACAAACATTCCCCCACTACCGCAACAAGGATCATATACACGACAGTTATTGAACGGTTTTAGGATGGCAACAATCGTCTTTACAATACTTGAAGGCGTATAAAATTCACCGCCCTTTGTTCCTTCATAGGCAGCAAACTGAGCAATACAATACTCATATGTCCTACCAAGTAAATCTTTACTTGCCTCTGTTCCATCCATTTTTACTTCGTTAGTAAATAAGTCAACGACTTCTCCCAATACTCTCTTATCCAAATCAGGGCTGGCATAATTCTTGGGTAAAACATTTTTTAAACTTACATTTTCCTTTTCAATCGCTCTCATGGCGTTATCAATTACTGTACCAATTTCAGGTGTGTGTGCAGCAGAAGAAATCTTACTCCAACGTGCTTCTTCCGGCACAAAGAAAATATTTTCTTCTGCATATGCATCTCTATCATTTTCAAAACCATCGCCTTCTTTTAAAAGTTCTTCATAGCGTTTTTCAAAGGCACTGGATATGTAACGAAGAAAGATAAGTCCAACAATTACTTTTCTATATTCCGCGGCAGGAATATGTCCCCAAAGAACACAAGCTGCATCCCAAATTTGTTTTTCAAAACCGATATTTGCATTGTTTCTTCCAGCCATTCTTTATTCACCATCCTCTTCAAATTCCATAATATCATCTAAGCTACAATCTAAAGCCTTACAAATCTTAGCTAAAACCTCGATCGTTACATTATCATTCTTGTTAAGCTTGTTAATTGTGTATGTACTGACCCCTGCAAGTTCTGCCAATTCTTTCTTCTTCATATTCCTCCCCAGCAGAATATGCCATAGTTTTTATAATTAGCTCTCATGATGAACCTACCTTTCACGAATATATCCCCCCTTTTAAGACATAATTTAAACGAATAACCACCCGTTCTACGGGTGGTTATAATTTATTCCCACTCAATCGTGCTCGGCGGCTTGGATGTAATATCGTAAACCACTCTGTTGACGCCCTTTACTTCATTGCAGATTCTCCTGCTCATTTCTTCAAGGACTTCCCAGGGAAAGCGGAAATAGTCGGCGGTCATGCCGTCGGAGCTTGTGACAGCTCTGATGCCTACAGTGTAATCGTATGTTCTTTCATCACCCATGACGCCTACGCTGCGGATTGCGGCGGGAAGTATGGCAAAGGACTGCCAGATTTCGTTATAGAGTCCTCTTTCTTTGATGACTTCTCTGACGATGGCATCTGCTTTGCGGAGAATTTCCAATCTTTCCGGAGTGATTTCACCGATGATACGGATTGCCAGTCCCGGACCGGGGAAGGGCTGACGGTTGATGACGTCTTCGGGGAGTCCCAGTTCGCGTCCCAGCTGGCGGACTTCGTCTTTGAAAAGCTCACGGAGCGGTTCGATAAGTTCAAATTTCATATCTTTCGGGAGACCGCCTACATTGTGGTGGGATTTGATGGTCGCCGCCGTAGCGGTGCCGCTTTCCACCACATCGGGATAAAGCGTACCCTGGACAAGGAATTTCACATCTTCTAACTTATTGGCTTCTTCCTGGAAAGTATGAATAAATTCAGCGCCGATGGTCTTGCGTTTCTTTTCCGGTTCTGTCACACCTTTCAGAAGAGAAAGGAAATGCTGAGACGCATCTTTATGAATCAGTTTGATCTTGAATTTGTTCGTAAATGTATCTACCACCTGTTCCGCTTCGCCCTGCCGGAGGAATCCGTGATCTACAAATACGCAGGTTAGTTTATCCCCAATTGCTTTATGGACAAGGACAGCGGCAACAGAAGAGTCCACACCGCCGGAAAGAGCGCAGAGGACATTATGATCGCCTACCTGCTGCCGGATATTGGCAACAGCGATGTCGATATAATTTTCCATAGACCAGCCGCCTTCACATTCGCAAATGTGGAAAAGGAAATTCTTCAGCATCTGTGTACCTTCAGTGGTATGGACGACTTCCGGATGGAACTGGACGGCATAGAAACGCCTTGCTTCATCAGCCATCGCCGCGGTGGGCGTCAGTTCCGTATGTCCGATCAGGCCGAAACCAGCAGGCATATCAGTGACCGCATCGCCGTGGCTCATCCATACAGCAGTCTTTTCTGAAATATTTTCAAAAAGCGGACAGCTTCCGTTCTTGTAAAATTCCGTATGGCCGTATTCATGTTTTTCCGGGCTGGCAACCGTGCCGCCAAGGTCTTTTGCCATAAGCTGCATACCGTAGCAGATTCCCAGAATCGGTACGCCTGCCTTGAATACGCCTTCATCCAGCTGCGGGGCATTTTCCATATTTACACTGGCAGGGCCTCCGGAAAAGATAATGCCTTTCGGGTTATGGGAAAGAATTTCTTCCGCCGACTTATTGTACGGCAGAATTTCACAATATACGCCGCATTCGCGCACTCTTCTGGCAATCAGCTGCGCATACTGCCCGCCGAAGTCGATGATGATAACAGTCTCCTGGTGTTTCATTCCATTCCTCCTGTCGGAATTGATTCAAAATCTATGTGGCAAATTCTAAATTATTCGCCATATTATACCATAAAAAGCGCTCTCCTTTACAGCATTTCCCGTAAAAAGGAAGGAATATCCCCTCCATCAAAAAAGCCGTCATACCCATTTCGTGTATACGGCTTTCGTTTTTATTCAGCCTCCAGGAGAGGAAGCTCTTTAAGAAATACGATATCGTCACGCTTCGCTGCATCGCCTTCGGCAAGAATGGCAGCCTGGCAGCAGACTTGGGCGCCCGCTTTTTCCGCCAGTTCTTTCAAGGCTTTCATAGATCCGCCGGTACTGATGACATCGTCCACAAGAAGGACTTTCTTCCCGCGGATCAGCGCCACATCAGAGGCAGACAGGTACAGCTTCTGTTTTCCCATCGTAGTAATGGACTCGTCTTCTACACAGATAGGATCATCCATATATGCCTTGACCGACTTTCTCGCCACCAGGTACGTCTTCTGCCCCAGATTTCTGGCCAGTTCAGCGGCAAGGGGGATTCCTTTCGTTTCCGCCGTCATGACGTATTCGCAATCTTTCGGCACTTTCGCCGCCAAATCGCGGGCCGTGTTTTCCACAATTTCCACATCGCCCAAAATGACAAATCCCGCAATCGCTACCTTGTCTGAAATATTCAGTACGGGAAGATGTCTCGTGCAGCCTGATACATGAAGTTCGTAATATCTCTTAGCCATGGTACGCCTTTCGAAAAAAATACATCCTCCGCGCAGCCGTCAGATTTTGCGGGGAGGATTTATGCTTCCGGAAAATACTCCGTAGTGATTATACTATTTTCATTGGAAAAGAGCCAACTATTACAGGGATCTTATGTTACATTGCTTTTCGAAATGATTTCCACCACCGGATGGGAGACGATGGAAATTTCGACCTGCTCGGTGATTTCCCCCTCTTCATTTTTCTGTGCATCTTCTTTCCTCTGTACGTTTCCTTTGACTTTCACTGCCGTCAGTTCCGTTTTTTCCTTTTCAGGAGAAACGGTCATCGGCGATTCGGCAGACGTTTCTTCCTTTCTCGATCCGTTTTTCTCTGCATCTGCCTCCGTCTCTTCCATCTCTGCCTTTACCGGCATTTCTATCGATGCGTTCTTTTTTACAGGATTTACTTCAGGTATCATGCCAGGTGATTTTATTTCCACCACTTTATCAGGCTCGGCTCGTTCCAGTTCCGGCATTTCCATGTTCGGCAATTTCACACTTTTCACGGATTTATTATTTTCCTGATTCTTTCCTTCCGTTTCCCTTTGCAGCTTTTCATATTCTTCCTGCCGCGCCGTTTCCGCCGCCTTTATTTTTCTCTCCCAGAGTGCCGTAATTTGTCCCATGTACTTATCACGGCACTCTTCTTTTCCCATTTCTTCCCGAATCAGACGCACCGCTTCACTTTCCGCCCGCGCAGCTCCTTCATTCACAGCATGCCAGCCGTCTTCCATGGCAATCCATGCGCCGCCGTCTTCCGTCATGCGGAAATGAGCGGTAGATACAGTCGACACTCCTTTTTCCAACTTGAAGAAATTCACTTTTACAGCCAGGCCGTTTTTAAATAAATCTTCCACACTGATAGAAGTGAGATCCATAAACACGCCTGTATTCCCATCATTATCTATACCGCCGGTATTCAAAATCATCGGAATATTCGTATCTCCATGCAGATAAATCTCTTCCGCCGCCATGCTGCCGGACCACATCAAAAGTGCCATTAGTCCCAAAACAGCTGTCCTTACTTTTCTTCTTTTCATAGCCGCTCTCCGAAAATACAAATCCATTGCATGTTTTTCGTCTTGTGTTTATTTTAACAAATCTACGAGAATGAAAACAACTTTTCTATTTTTAGTCTTTGAATTGTCAAGTCAATAAAAAAGAGTCCTCCTCAAAAGAAAGACTCTCCTAGCCCGTCATACGCCAAGTTCGTCAAGCAGCTCTTCTGTCGCTTCCAAAGCTTCCCTTATTTCTCCACGCAGATCCGCTTCATCAGTAAGAAAACGGACTTCGGAAAGCACGCTGATAAGGTGTGCCACCTGCGTTGTTCTGCCTATAATAATCTTCTGCGACTCCGAATAATTCTTCCAGTCATTCCCGCTCTCACTTCGGATATCGCGGATATCCTTGATTCCATCTGTCAGATAATCTGACAAATCAAGAAGGGCATCCTGTGCCTGGCGGGCTTCTCGTCTTACATCCTGCATACGGCAGCACAGCTTCTTTACCTGCTGCTGGAATTTCTGCAGCCGCCCGCTCATTTCTTTCAATGCATCCACATCACCTTCACTTTCAGAAGGAAGCACATCCAGTTCCGGAACCACAGCATACTGGTCTATGACGCCCGCACCAAAGCCGATGGCATCCATACCGCCGGACAGATTCATCAGTCCCATCGCTTTGGATGACAGTGCTTCCAGTTCCCTCCAGTTTCTCCGTTCCTTATTAAAATGCTCCAATCCGGTCAGTGTGTCGCAGTCATGAAAATCAATATTTTTAATTTCAGAAAATTCTTTGGTAAATTTTTTCATATCCCCTGCCATGAGAGTGATACGGACACGGTCCAGTTCTCCCAATTCATCTTCCGCACGTACTTTTGCACGGTATATCCTTTTTGCCGCCCGCTTTTTCGCACGCTCAATCTCTTCATTAATGCTTTGCGGATGTCCGCCTTTACCGCTGATCGTATTGGAAATCATGCGCAGTATAAATGCAATAGACATATTGCCTCCCTGTTTATAAAAACAACTACATGCATAAAGTATAGCATACTTATAGAAAAGAATTTATGCAAAACTGTATTTCCCCATAATAAAACTGACCTCCTCAAATCAGTTTTTATCTAACTTTTGGTGGTCAGTTCGTCAGGCAATCTTAATTATCATGCATCACGTTTCAGGAGTTCATCCTGTGCTTTTTTTATCGCGCTGCGGCTCTGTTTATCCACATGTCCCGCGCCATCCATCAGATTCCGGAAAAGAAGCGTAATAAGCTGGGCTACCTGTATCGCTCTTCCGATCTGCATCTTCTGCGCCAAAGTATAAAGTTTCCAGTCACCGCCGGACTGCATCTGGATCCGCTCCAGGCTGTCTACGCCATCAGCAAAGTAATCAGCGAGATCATTCAGTGCGTCCCCTCTTTCACGGGCACACTCGGTAATATCCAGCAAGCGGGAACAAACTTCACGGACAGAATCCTGAAAGGCATGCAGCTTTTTAATCATCTGCAGGCAATATTCCTTATCACCCGCATTGAACTTCCTATTATCAATTTCAATGGGTGCCACATCCGTATATGTTTCCAACACGCCAAATCCGAGAGACATGGGCGTGTACGCCGTAGAGCTGACCGTCGACATATGCTCTATCTTCTTGGCCATTTCCATGACTTCATGAATCCGGTTTCCATCTTCCAGAAAATCTTCAATGCCAAGCAGCCCCCTGCAGTCCTCCAGGTTCAAATTGCGGATTTTACCGAGAGACTTGGTAAAACGCCTCATATTGTCATTGGCCGCCGCCACTTTTGCCTTATCCATCTCCCCAAGCTCATACTGCGCCCGTTCCCGAAGCCGGGCAACACGTCTCCTTGATCGGCGCACTGCTTTCTGCAATTCTCCGTTCATATCAGGAATTACGCCATACTTTTCCGCATCGCCTTTTGCCACAGCTTCCAGAATCTGAAATATATACGTGATGGTCATCTGACATCTCCCTCTGCCGTTCTCTGGCAACGATTATTTTTAATATTATACCATGTTTTAAAAGACAAAACCGTCCGCTTATCTATGATTTCTGGCAAAACCCATAATAAAATTTATATATAATATCTTACTTGAGAAGTTTATACACCTCTTTGGAATACCTTTTATTTCAGCCCAAGGGTTTATTCCGATACAGCGAGTACCTTTACCCTTTTTATTATTTAGACAGCACGATAATGAAGCTGGCAGCAAAAAGGAATTACAGCCCAGGATTTGCAGGATACCGCAATTTTACCTGTCCCGGAAAAGAACCTCTGATCAGATTCCTTTTTATTTTAATTATTGAATAATGAAAACAAAAAACAGGATACCCATAAAAATATCCTGCCTCATAATTCATGGCGGAGCGGGGGGGATTCGAACCCCCGCACGGGAGACCCGTCTAACGATTTAGCAAACCGTCCTCTTCAGCCACTTGAGTACCGCTCCGCATAACTGACTTATGTAGAATACACTATCATATACTAAATTGTCAAGCTGTTATTACCTTTTACAGCATCGAGGAACGGAGCTCTTCGCCGCTCTTTTCGCTAAGGTATGCCGGCGGTATATCAAACACCGTTTTACATCCTGTCTGTCCTTCTCTGGCCATACGCGCGGCAGCTCTCGCATAAGCTGCCATGACATGCGTGGTAAACTCCGGATTGGAATCCAATTTCAGACTGAATTCAATGATATGCTTATGTTCTTTTTCTTTCCCCGTATTTCCGCTGCGGAAAACGAAACCGCCATGTGCCAGCCCCTGATGGTTCCTATCAAATTCTTCCTCCGAAATGAAATGAACCACGGTATGATAGTCGGCGAAATAGTTCGGCATCGTCTTGATTTGTTTTTCCACATATGCCGCGTCAGCACCATCTTCCAAAACGACAAAACATTCACGGATATGTTTCTCTCTTGTGGTAAGCTCCGGATTTTCCCCGTTCCTTACGGCACGCATGGCGCTTTCCACGGGGCAGGTATACTGCTTGGCGTTCTTCACGCCTTTAATGCGGCGGATGGCATCGGAATGCCCCTGAGAAACGCCTTTTCCCCAGAAAGTGTAATCTTTCCCGTCGGGAAGAATCACATTCCCATAAAGCCGAGAGAGAGAAAAAAGTCCCGGATCCCAGCCGACGGAAATAATGGCAATCTTTCCATTTTCTTTTGCAGACCGATCGACAGCGGCAAAATGGGCGGGCACCTTAGCATGGGTATCAAACGTATCTACCACGTTGAACATTTTCGCATAGAACGGTGTCTGCTGCGGCAGGTCAGTAGCGCTTCCCCCGCAGAGGAGAAGTACGTCAATCTTATCTTTCCATGCTTCTATTTCTGAGACGGAAATGACCGGCACATTTTCAGAAAGAATCTTCACCTGTGAAGGATCCCGTCTTGTAAAGACCGCTGCCAGTTCCATATCCGGATTATCCCGGAGCGCCGTCTCTACACCGCGCCCTATATTTCCATACCCTAAAATTCCAATCTTTATATTCATACTGTTTCTCCTTTCATCCTGCTGCGTTTACGTATCTTAAATCATACGCTTAATTTACCACTTTTTATGCATGATGGAAAGTAATGATTTTTCATTTTATATTGAGTTTTTTGGATAAAAAAGACTGCCATGAACAGCAGCTGATTCCGGCAGGAAATATCTATTCTTCCTTTTCTGTTTTTTCAAAACGGTATTTTTGTTTCACATCCGGATATTTCACCCGGTCCACTTCGCTCATGAACATATCCAGCGGTCGGAGATAGTCTTCGTACGTACCGTAAAGCGCTTTATAAACCACATACATTTCCCCCGTTTCCGTATGACGAGCTGCGGCAATGATAAGATAACAATTCCCTTTAAAGTGCCGCCACACTTCTCCTGCCTTCGGCATTTCTCTTTCCATGTTTTCCCCTCTAATGTTCTTTTGTAATTTCATAGCGCTTTCCATCAGTGGTAAGAGTAATCGTCCCCTGCCTGTCCGTCCGATAAACATCTATCCCCCATTTTTCCAACCGCTTCATCGTCTGCCTTGAGGGATGCCCGTAATTATTACCGGCGCCGCAGGAAATAAAAACCGCTTTCGGTGAAACGGCACGGAGAAATTCTTCCGTAGAAGACGTCTTGCTTCCGTGATGTCCCGCTTTGAGGACAACACTCTTTACGTCAGCGCCGCTTTTCAAAATAGATGCTTCCTCTTCCGCTTCCGCATCTCCTGTAAAAAGCATCGTAAAATTACCATATTTCAGCAGCCCCACGATACTTTCATTATTCTGACGCGAATTTTCTCCGCGGGCATTGCTTTTTTCCAAAGGTCCTACAACTGTAAAAGGAACGCCGTCCAGCAATTGTATTTTTTCACCGCCCCGCAGTGTCCTGCGGGGAATTTTCCTTTTATCCAGTATCTTTCGATACGTTTTGTACGTGGAAAGGGAAGTAGGCACCCCATTATCATAAACCTGCCTTATTTCCGCATTGGCAAAAACGGAAAACATGCCGCCTATATGATCTCCATGGGGATGCGTGATAATAACGGTATCCACCTTTTTCACGCCGTACTTCCTGAGATACTCCGCCATCCGAGGACGATGCTCCACATCTCCCGTATCAATAAGCGCAAACTTTCCATTTCTTTCAATAAGGATGGCGTCTCCCTGCCCAATATCAAGCATGCGGATAATCAGAGGCGCATCGGCTGCTGTTCCACTCCCGCTGCCAAAGACATCAAACCCGCAGCCTGTCCCTGCAAAGACACAAAGGCTGATAAGGAGACAAAGGAAATACTTTATAAAGCGCTTCATCCTTCAATGACCTTTTTACGCGCCAAAGGAATCATGCGGGCCACATCGCCCGCCGTATACCCCACCGGCATCTTTTCGGCAAGCAGGTCTCCCGCCAGTCCGTGAAGGTATACGCCTGCCACAGCAGCCTCTTCGGCAGAAAGTCCCTGTCCGATAAAGGCGGCAATGATGCCGGTCAGAGTATCCCCCATACCACCTGCAGCCATGCCCGGATTTCCCGTGGAATTCACCCATGCCCTGCCGTCCGGTACGGCAATAACCGTAGGCGCTCCTTTCAGCACAAGCACCACATGGTTTTCCTCTGCGTACCGGATCGCTTCATTAATCCTGCCGGCTTCCACATCTTTTGCGGTAAGTCCGGTAAGAAAAGCAAATTCTCCTACGTGGGGCGTCAGAACCACATCAGCATGGCAGTTTCTCAGATTGATTTTTTGATGACCGACAGCAAAGAGCGCGTCCGCATCCACAACCATGGTCTTACGGCAGTGCTCCAGCATATCCGCCACAAAGGTCTGTGTTCTTTCGTCCCGCCCCAGACCCGGTCCCAACGCAACAACGTCATACATCCCGGTCTGCTTCACTGCCTTATCTGACATATCCTCGGTAAAGCAAGGGGCATCCCCGCAGGAAGAAACCATCACTTCCGGAATTTTCCCTGCCAGCTGGAAAGCAGCATTCCCTACGGAAGCAAGGGCAATCTTTCCTCCGCCACCGTAAAGCGCCCCCTGTGCTGTCAGCAGACCCGCGCCCGCCATCCCTTCCGAACCAGCAAAAATGCCTATAAATCCATTTGTTCCCTTATGGGCGGCAAAACTCCGCACAGGAAGAAATTCATAAATATCTTTTTCTTCCACCAGCTTTACAGAAAAATGTTCCCTGGCGCCGTTTGGGATACCGATGGGTGAGTACAAAACGGTTCCCGCATATCCATTTCCCGGATAAAGGATATGCCCCCGCTTTACGGAGCCTAACGCCACTGTGTAATCGGCATTCACCACCGCCCCCGCCGCACAGCCGCTGTCGGAAAACATGCCGCTGGGAACATCCACGGAAACAATAACCGCTTCCGAATCATTCATGGCGGTAATAAGCTCCGCCGTACTTCCTTTCACATGATGTTTCAGACCTGTGCCGATGAGCGCGTCTACAATAATATCCGCACCTGCCAGATATTCCTTTGCCTCCTCTGCACCTGAAATAGAAATCACGGGGATTCCCATTTTAGCCGCTATATTTTTATACAATAAAGAATTCTCTCCCATATGGGATGTATTCCCCATGACAAGAACCGCTACATCCGCACCTTCGGAAAGAGCGTACCGTGCCGTGACGAATCCGTCGCCTCCGTTATTTCCGCTGCCGCAGACGATGACTACTCGTGCATCTTCCCAGGATATCTTTTCTTTCATAAGCTGCACCACAGAGGCACCGGCGTTTTCCATAAGCACCGCCTCCGGCAGTCCGTATTCCGTCATGGCACGTTGATCCAAAAGTCTTGATTCTTCAGATGTTGTCAGTATCATAATTTCACCTCCATCACAACAACGGCAATGGACATGCCGTCTTCATGAGAAATGGAAATGGACATATCCGTAATCCCCAATTCCTCCGCCCGCTTTTCAAAATTCCCCTGCAAGTGGAGAACAGGCGCCTCCCACTTTGTCCATGACAGGTATGCATCTCCAAAACCTGAACCGAGAATTCCTATCCCCAGTGCTTTCCCTGCCGCTTCCCTCGCTGCCCAGAGCGCCGCATAAGAATAAGCCTTATTTTTCCCTTTTGCCTCACAATGTGCCCGTTCTTCTTCCGTAAACATTTTTTCAAGGCGAGACGGAAATTTTTCACAAATCCGCTCCCAGCGCTCCGCTTTTACCAAATCTACGCCGACATACATAGGCTGCTCCTTTTCTTTTATCCTTTCCGGAAACTGATTTCAAGGAAATATGTTTATTCCGGCATTTCCTTTATTTTAACGAATAGCCTGCTTTTACACAAACTGCCGGCATACATAAAAGATTTCTTGCCACGGAAAGCGAAACATGGTAAAATAACACGGTATGAATGACACAGACGGGAGGTGAAACAATTGCCGCAAATTAAATCCAACATGAAAACCATGAAGACTGACGCAAAGAAGAGAGCTGCTCACGCTGCTACCCGTTCCCGGATTCATGGTGCTGTCAAGAAAGCTGTAGCTGCTGCCACAACTGACCAGAAGGACATCGCCCTTCGCGAAGCGCAGAGCGTTATTGATTCTGCTGCACAGAAAGGCGTTATCCATAAAAATGCTGCCGCTCGTAAAAAATCCCGTCTGAATGCAAGCGTCAATGCCGCCATTGCTGCTGATGGCGCAGGAAAGTAATAATCTATAATCTGACGGAAAAGGCGAAGACCTGTTGTGCCGACCCTCAAAAGTTAGACCTTTGGGGGTCACATCACACATCACCGTGTCCTCGTCTTTTTTTATTGCCATTTTTCATAGGCCGGGCAAATAGCTAATCATTCTGAAAAATAATTTCCTGCCTGCAGAAGCAATTACCAGAACGGTACCAAAGATTGAATTGGTAGGGAACACGGAATCGTCTGTCCGTATAAGCACAGATAAAAGCGCCATCCCCATCAAATATGGAAACAGCGCTCTTTCTTTTCTATTTTCCTTTTTTCAAACGCTTCAGCCCTTTATCGGCGATATCATGACGGTACTGCATACCCCGCCAGCTGATTTTTGAAACACCTTCATAGGCCTTGTCCCGTGCTTCCTTTAATGTCGGCGCGACAGCCGCCACATTCAGCACACGGCCGCCATTAACAAAGTACCTGCCATTTTTCTTCATACTGCCCGCATGGAATACGAGGCAGCCGGTCTTTTTTGCTTCCTCCAGCCCTACTATCTCCTCTCCCGAGGAATGGGTGGCGGGATATCCTTCCGATGCCAGGACGATATCCACAGCACAGGCATTTTTCCATTCCACCCTTTCCTTTTTCAAGGTTCCTTTCGTGCAGGCAAGCATGATCTTTGCAAGATCGCTTTCGAGAAGCGGCAGAATGGCTTCCGTCTCAGGATCTCCGAATCGGCAGTTAAATTCCACCACTTGGGGCCCGTCTTTTGTAATCATCAATCCGGCATAAAGGCAGCCTTTAAACGGGCAGCCTTCTTTTTTCATTGCTTTGACAGCAGGCAGCAGAATGGTATCATAAACGATTTTGTCCAATTCTTTCGTCATGACCGGAGCGGGAGCATAAGCCCCCATGCCGCCGGTATTTGCTCCCATATCCCCGTCGCTGATGCGTTTATGATCTTGTGCGGAAATCATAGGAACGATGGTATTTCCGTCAGTGAAGCAAAGAACGCTCGCCTCTTCCCCTTCCATAAATTCTTCAATCACCACGGATTCTCCCGCGCTGCCAAAGGTTTTTCCCTCCAGCATCCCGCGAACCGCCTGAACAGCCTGCTCTTCGGTTTCGGCAATGACGACGCCCTTCCCCGACGCCAATCCGTCTGCCTTGATGACAAGGGGATATTTCTTTCGTTTTTTGATATAAGAAACGGCCTTTTCTTCATCGGTAAATGTTTCATAAGCAGCTGTAGGGATCTTATACTTTTTCATCAGATTTTTGGCGAAACTTTTCGAACCTTCAATCTGCGCTGCCGCCGCTGACGGTCCGAAGAAAGCCATTTCCTTTTCGGCAAACTTGTCGGCCAGACCTTCCGTCAGCACAGTCTCGGGACCGGCAACGGTGAGATCCACTTCCATCAGACGGGCGAAATCCAGAATATCTTCCGTTCCTTTTACCGGAATTAAATGTGCCACATCTGTCATTCCATCGTTTCCGGGAATGACGTACACTTCTTTTACAGACGGACTGTGTGCCAGTTTCCAGAGCAGCGCATGTTCCCTGCCGCCGCTTCCAATCACTAATACTTTCAAAGCTCCTCCAATCTCAGCTATGGCGGAAATGCCGATGTCCGGTAAATACCATAGCTATACCATACTTATTTGCCATATCGATAGATTCCTGGTCGCGTATAGAACCGCCGGGCTGAATGACAGCGGTAATTCCTGCTTTCCCTGCTGCTTCAATTGTATCCCCAAAAGGGAAGAACGCGTCAGACGCCATGATGGAGCCTTTACACTTTTCTCCCGCTTCGGCAATGGCAATATCCGCCGCACCTACGCGATTCATCTGTCCCGCGCCCACGCCGTAAGTGATATCCTTACCGGTCAGCACGATGGCGTTGGACTTAACGTGCTTTACAATCTTCCAGCCGAATTCCAGTGCCTGCCACTCTTCTTCCGTCGGCGCTCTTTCCGTGACACAAGTACAGTCTGCTCTCGTTTCGGAGCTGTCGTCCGGTGTCTGCACGAGAAGTCCGCCGGAAACCTTATGGAGCTGCAGTTCTTTTTCTTCCGTATCCGCCACTTCTACAAGGCGGATGTTTTTCTTCACAGATAAAATATCGACAGCTTCCTGTGAAAACTTTGGTGCCATGATGACTTCAAAGAAAATCGGTTTCATTTCTTCTGCTGTTTCTTTGTCGCATTCCCTGTTCATCGCCACAATGCCGCCGAATGCAGATTTGCTGTCTGCCGCAAAGGCCCGCTTAAACGCGTCGAGGGCACTCGTACCAAGAGCGGTACCGCAGGGATTCGTATGCTTTACAACCACACAGGCGGGAGTATCTTTCCATTCGCAGGCAAGATCCCATGCCGCTTCCATATCCACAATATTATTATATGATAATTCTTTTCCGTGCAGCTGCCTGGCGGAAGCAATGCCGCCTTTCGCTTCCGGATCTCTGTAAAAGGCTGCTTTCTGATGCGGGTTTTCACCATAGCGGAGATTCTGGATCTTTACATAAGCCTTGGCAAAGATATCCGGCAGCCCTTCTCCGCTGCCATTTATTTCTTTTGTCATGTAATCGGCAATGGCGCAGTCATACAGTCCTGTATGGAGAAAAGCTTTTCTTGACAAATCAAAGCGGAACTCTTCCGTCAGCCTGTCTTCCCTGATCCGTTCCAGCACCTCTCCGTACTGCGCGGGATCGACGACAATCGTGACATACTTATAATTCTTTGCTGCCGCACGTACCATGGAAGGGCCGCCGATATCAATATTTTCAACAGCTTCCGCCCGTGTGACACCGGGTCTCGCTATCGTTTCACGGAAAGGATATAAATTGACGGCCACCAGATCGATACCGGCAATTCCATGTTCTTCCATCGCTTTTACATGGGCGGGATTGTCACGGACCGCCAGAATACCGCCATGTATTTTCGGGTGGAGCGTTTTCACCCTGCCGTCCATCATTTCCGGAAAACCGGTAAGTTCGGAAACGGACATGACCGGAATCCCTGCCTCAGAGATCGCTTTCATCGTGCCGCCGGTGGAAATAATCTCCACTCCCAGTTCATGAAGGCCTTTGGCAAATTCCACGATGCCGGTCTTGTCAGATACACTGATCAATGCTCTTTTAACTGCCATTTTCATTCCTCCTCGTGCATGCCTGTCACTGTATGACCCGCTATATGAAGTTTATCTTCGCAATAGGCTTTCACTGCGCGGACATAAGCGGGATGTTCTTCCGCCAGTATACGCGCGGAAAGCGTATCTTCCGTATCATGGTCATAAACCGGTACCGCCACCTGCGTGATAATTGGGCCGTCATCAAGCCCTGTTCCCACAAAATGGACAGTACATCCCGCCACTTTTACCCCCGCCTCTATCGCCTGCCGCTGTGCGTGGAGTCCGCGAAAACTGGGCAGCAGGGCGGGATGGATATTGATAATGCGGTTTTCAAAAGCCTTTATCAAATTTTCGCCACAGATACGCATATATCCTGCCAGACAGATCAGATCGGGTGCGTACGATTTCGCCGCTTCCAAAATCTTCTCATTATAATCAGCTTTATCCCTGCATGTCTTCATTTCAATGACCGTTGCAGGCACCTTCCATCTTTCTGCCCTCTGAAGAACCGGCGCGTCGTGATGGTCGCAGATAACGCCTACGATCATCCCCTTAATCGTTCCGTCCACGGCAGCTTCATGGAGAGCTTCCGCATTGGATCCGCGGCCTGACGCAAATATCAGTATGCGCTTATTCATGGAAAAGCCCGCCTGTCACAATGACATCCCGATTTCCTTCACTGATTGTGCCGATTTCATAAACAGCTTCGCCGATGTTCTTCAATATTTTTTTCGCCTTTTCCGCTTCCCCACGGCTCAAAATGAGGAGCATTCCCAGTCCGCAGTTAAAGGTGCGGTACATTTCACGGGGCTCTACGCCGCCCTGCACCTTGATGAAAGAAAAAATTGGAAGAAGCGGCCATTTATCCGCATCAAGGACAGCTCTCGTTCCCTCCGGAAGGACACGGGGAATATTATCATAAAAACCTCCCCCTGTAATATGGACAAGTCCTTTCACGTCAGCGCCCTTCAGTACGGGAAGGACAAGTTTCGGGTAAAGCTTTGTCGGCGTAAGTACGACTTCTCCGAGAGGTTTGTCAAACCCTTCATAAGTTTCTTTTAAATTTAAATGATTGTCAGAGATAATGCGGCGTACCAGGGAATAACCGTTAGAATGGATACCTGTGGAAGGCAGTCCGAGGATAACGTCGCCGGCCGTAATCTTTTCACCGGTAATTAAGTTTTTCCTATCCACAATCCCTACCGCAAAACCTGCTACGTCGTAGTCGCCTGATGCGTAAAAGCCGGCCATTTCCGCCGTTTCACCGCCAAGAAGCGCGCACCCCGATTCGATGCAGGCATCAGCCACGCCTTTGACAATCTCTGCCATCAGTTCCGGATCCATTTTTCCCGTCGCGATGTAATCCAGAAAGAAAAGCGGGCGCGCCCCCTGTACGAGAACATCATTAACACTCATCGCCACGCAGTCCTGCCCGATGGTATGATGTATCCCCATTTCAATGGCAAGACGCAGTTTCGTCCCTACACCGTCCGTGCCTGAAACAAGGATGGGATCTTCAGATAATTCGTCTTTCAGGCGGAACAGGCCGCCAAAGCCGCCCAGATCCCCCAGCACCCCTCTTGTATAGGTCGCCTGCACAGATTTTTTAATCAGTTCCACTTCTCTTTCTCCGGCGTCGATGTCCACGCCCGCTTCCGCGTAAGTCAGCCCCTTTTTCTTTTCGTCCATATGTCTCTCCTTATTCTTTCATACCGTCGAGTCCGCCGCCCGGCACCGGTTCGGGATAATCACCGTCAAAGCAGGCAAAACACATATCTTTGGCCCGTATGCGGGAAATGGATTCCGCCAGTCCTTTTTGCGACAGATAGTGCAGCTTATCGGCGCCAATCATTTTGCAGATTTCTTCTTCCGAATGGCTCGCGGCGACCAGCTGCCTCCGCTGTGCCGTATCAATGCCGAAGAAACAAGGGAATCTGACAGGAGGCGAACTGATGCACATTTTTATTTCCTTTGCGCCTGCATTCCGCAGCAAACGGATAATGATACCGCTTGTTGTTCCGCGGACAATGGAGTCGTCCACAAGGATGATTCGTTTCCCCTTTACATTCATGACAATCGGATTCAGCTTCATCCGTACCGCCCGTTCCCTCTGTTTCTGCCCGGGCTGGATAAAAGTACGCCCCATGTACTTGTTTTTCAAAAGTCCTTCCACATAAGGAATGCCTGACGCATGGGAATACCCTAATGCTGCCACATTGCCCGAATCGGGGACGCTCATGACAACATCACCTTCATAATGCGTTTCTTCCCATAAATGGCGGCCCATAGACAGGCGTGCTTCATAGATATCCTGTCCGTTCATCACGGAATCGGGACGGGCAAAATAAATATACTCAAAGGCGCAGATCCCGAGGCGGGGCGCCTTTTTTCCATACATCGTGCTATGAACGCCGTCATCATCAATTCTTACAATTTCTCCGGGAAGGATATCGCGGACAAATTCCGCGTCAATCGCATCAAGGGCAGGCGTCTCCGAACAAAGTACATAACCGCTTTCTGTCTTGCCCAGCGCCATCGGACGATAGCCGAAGGGATCCCGGAATCCGTAAACTGCCTGATTGGTACACGCCACAACGGCATATGCGCCGCGGATTTCATCCATAACGCCCTTGATCCTGTCCTCCATCACGGCTGCTCCTGCATGGGCAAGGAGTTTGATAATGATTTCCGTGTCCATGGTGGTCTGGAAGGTAGATCCGCTTTGAAGGAGTCGGTTTCTGAGAACTTTTGTATTCACCAGATTCCCGTTGTGGGCAAGAGCCAAAGGCCCTTCCGCGCCTTCCAGCTGCAGCGGCTGGATATTGCTCGGAATGGAAGATCCCGTCGTGCTGTACCGCACATGGCCGATGCCTATGAAACCTTCTTTTTCAGGAAGTTTGCGGAAGACTTCCGTGACAAGACCCATGCCGCGGAATGTTTCCATCGTATGCCCGTCGCTGACAGTTATTCCCGCGCTTTCCTGCCCGCGGTGCTGCAAAGAAAAAACCCCGTAATATGTTTCAAGAGCAGCAGGCCGGTTTCTGTCATAGATGGCAAAAACCCCGCATTCTTCATGAAACTTGTCATCGCAGGCAGCCATATTCCCGTCATCCACTTTCAGAATTTTTCTCCCGTGAGAAGTTCGTAGGCTTCCACATACTTGCCGATCGTCTTGTCAATGATTTCCTGCGGCAGCACATCCCCCGGATTCTCTTTCAGGTAGTCGCGGACAAACTGTTTGTCATAAGACGGCTGCCCTTTCCCCGGTGCGTAACCGTCCAGCGGCCAGAAGCGTGAATTGTCAGGCGTCAGCATTTCATCACCGAGAACGATATTTCCTTCCTTATCCAGACCGAATTCAAACTTAGTGTCCGCAATGATGATGCCTTTAGACAGCGCGTAATCGGCGCATTTCCTATACAGAGCAAGTGTTAAGTCACGAAGCCTTTCCATGTATTCCTTCCCTTTTCCCGGGAAAGTCCTTTCGATCCATTCCTCTCCTTCTTCCATGGAAATATTCATGTCATGCTCACCGGCAGGCGCTTTGGTAGAAGGAGTGAAAATCGCTTCAGGGAGCTTTTCACATTCCTCAAGCCCTTCCGGCAGACGGATACCGCAGATGGTGCCGTCTTTTTTGTAGCTTTCCCAGCCGGAACCTGTGATGTATCCGCGAACAATGCATTCTACAGGAATCATCTCCAGCTTTTGGGTTTTCATGCTGTTTCCATCAAATTCGGGCTTTTGGAAAAACGCAGGCATATCCGCTGCGTTAATGGAAATCATATGGTTCGGTACCAAGTCTTTTGTAAAATCAAACCAAAACTTGGACATCTTATTCAGTACTTCACCTTTTTTGGGAATCGGACTTTCCAAAATATTATCGAATGCGGAAATGCGGTCAGTGCAAACCATGATAAGGCTGTCGCCCAAATCATACAGTTCACGAACTTTCCCCGATTTAAAAGGCTTATATTCTTTCATCATACCCTCCCGATCACCTATATAATTATTTCAATTCGTTCTGTAACTTTTCATCTTTACGATAAATTTCCGCAGCCATTTCTTCACGATATTCTTTATATTTTCTATAAAGATCTCTATCTGCTGCCGCGCCGATTTCCACTGCCAGGTACGCCGCATTTTTAGCGCCGTCAATCGCCACTGTCGCCACAGGAATCCCCGACGGCATCTGGACAATGGAAAATAAAGCATCCATGCCGTCCAGCCTGGCTCCTGACAACGGTACACCGATAACAGGACGAAGTGTCATAGAAGCCACTACGCCGGGAAGCGCTGCTGCCATGCCTGCGCCAGCAATAAAGCAGGCTGCCCCCTTTTCTTCCTGTGCCAGAATAAATTCTTCCAGCTTCTTAGGTGTACGATGGGCAGATGCGATCGCCATATCATATGTCACGCCGAAACCGCTTAAAACTTCTGCGGCTTTCTTCATGACCGGCAGATCGGAATCACTGCCCATGACAATACCTACATGCATAGTTCCCTCCTTGAACAAAAATAAAAGCCCCCTGCTTCCCATAACAAGCAGTGAGCCTATTGCACAATACTAAAATGACAGTCATAAATAAAAAAGGCATTCTCTTCCCGTTTGTCCAAAACGCAACCGGAATCAAGAAACCTGCCCATTTTTCCTCCTTTAATAAGAAAAGCCCGCCATAACCACACGGGTTCCGCTTACAATAGATTGTGACTGTATCTTTACATATTTTAATATTTCCATATTGCCTTGTCAATGAAAGTTAATCTGATAAAGTACTGATTTTATAAGGATTTTTTATTATAATTATTTTCTTATCATCAGCTTATACAGTTTTCTTATTTTTTAATAATTCATGCTTCTAATTTATGCTCTTGTCTTCCTGTCAGGAAAAAGAACGGCACTGCCGCTGCCTGCATAAGCGCCGATATTGCCGCCATCCATAAAATAGAAGCATCATATAAAATTCCTAAAAGAAAACTTCCAATAAACCAGGATACACCAAACCCCGTTTCAAAAATTCCATACCCCACCGCTCTTTCGTGTTTAGGTATGATAGCAGCTACGGCCGCTTTCAGTGTAGACTCCTGCGCCCCCATACCTATACCCCAAAGAAGAACGCCGGCATACAGCCAGCAGGAAGACGGTGCCATAAAGATAAAAAACACAAAAGGCATCGACAGCAATGTAGACCATACGAGAGATACGGTACCGTACTTATCATAAAGCCAGCCGAAGAACAAAGTGGAAAACGCATCCGCCGCCATAGCTGCCGCATACAGCAGGGAAATTTCCGCTTTCCCTGCCAGCCCTGATTTCACCGCGTGCAGTGCCACTATCGGAAAATCAATAAAACCGAAGGCAAATAAAGCGGTTCCCACCATGTAAATTTTAAAACGGAAACCAAGATGTGCCTCTTTGGTTTCTTTAACTTCCGGCTCAAATTTTTCAGGATCGGGAAATTTTATTTTAGCTAAAATAACTGCCGCTATGCAGAGAAATGCCGGTATGCCGAGGAATAAAAAACTTTTTCCATAAGCCGTTTCCATTCCCCAGCTTCCATAATAAGACAACACCCAGAAAATCAACACCGGCCCCAGGAACGCGCCAAGCTGATCCAAAAACTCCTGAATGGCAAAACTTTTCCCGAGTCCTTCCCGGGATGCGGCATAAGAAAGAAGAGTACTCTTGGCAGGCTGCCGTATCGCTTTCCCCACCCGCCCCAAAATGATAAAGCATGCCGCCATTACCCAGTTTCCCTCAGGCACAAAAGCAAGACAGGGGATGGAAAGGACTGCCAGCGCATACCCGCCGACAGTCATTTCCCAATATTTCCCGCTGCGGCTCGCAATGATCCCAGTCACGAGCCGAAGTCCATATCCTGCCAGCTCGCCGGCTCCCGATATACATCCCACCATTGCCGCAGATGCCCCCATCATCCCCAGGTACGCGCCAAAGATCCCACGTGCCCCTTCCTGCGTCATATCAGCAAATAAACTCACTACCCCCATCAGGCAGATAAAAACCATGGCTGATGAATTCTTTCTGACTGTCATTCCGCCTCCTTGCTACACTTCCGGTTCCTCCAGCCCCAATTCCATTTCATACTCGGTAAGGATCCGTCCGAATTCTTCCTCCGTAAGTGCTTTCATAATCTCCCGACGGAGTACGGTCGCCTTAGGAAGACCATGGAAATATCGGCTCGCATGAGCCCGCATTTCCCGGACCGCGATTCTTTCCCCTTTCTCAACGCACAATCCATGCAGATGTTTCCTTGCCATGGCAAGCCGTTCTTCCCAGCTCGGCCCGGGAAGGATCTCTCCTGTTTCCAGATATGTATTCACCGCCCCGAAAACCCAGGGATTTCCCCATGCCGCACGGCCAATGGCAACTGCCGCACATCCGGTTTCCTCCATCAGTGCCTTTGCTGCAGGGCCGTCCGCCACATCCCCGTTTCCAATGACAGGAATACGGACGGCATTCACAACCTTTTTGATTTCTCTCCACTCCGCCCTTCCCGCATAAAAATCTTCCCGTGTCCGGCCATGGACAGTAACGGCTGCCGCCCCCGCCGATTCTGCCGCCATTGCTAATTCTACGGCATTGATCGTATCTCGCGACCAGCCCAGACGCATTTTTACGGTAACAGGAATCTTCACCGCTGCCGCTACAGCTGAAATAATCTCCTCTGCCAGCGGCACATTTTTCATTAATGCTGAACCGTCGCCATTCTTTACGACCTTTTGCATGGGACACCCCATATTGATATCCACTATATCAGCGCCGGCCTTTTCCATCACTTTCACTCCAAGTGCCATAACAGCGGGATCGCTGCCAAAAAGCTGAAGAGATACGGGATGTTCTTCTTCCGCAATTTTCAGCATATCCTTCGTTTTCTCATTATGATAATAAAGCCCTTTCGCACTCACCATTTCCGCCGTCGTAAGGGCGGCGCCCATCTTGCGGGCAATGACACGATACGCCAGGTCACTCACCCCTGCCATGGGGGCCAGCAGGGCAAACCCGTCCAGCTGTATATTTCCAATCCGTGGATATTCCATGCTTATTCCTTTACTGTCATAAATTGTTTGCAGTTATATTATATTATCATATTGCCCAACAGGAAAAGTCCATTTCTTTTTTCTTATAAAATATTCTTTATACTTTGCTTGCACCGCACAAAAACGGCAGACCCTTATTAATCGGATCTGCCGTTCCTTTTTCCTCAACGTCGTTCAGAGCGATGAACCTGTTGCACCCATGCTCCCCATGGGACTCTTCCCATCTTCCTCATTACGGTAACAGCCCCTTCGCTGATGCCCCGGATGACGATTAGCGTTTCCCTCATTATGACGCTTTTTCCTCCAATCGTCATTCTGAGCGGAGGCAAAAATGCTGTATGAGAAAGCAGGGAAGCGGCAATGTGACGCTGAGCGAAGAATCTGTCACTCTGATGATGTCTCACCGGCTTTTATATCGCGGTAACGGCTTCCAGCTTATAAACTCCGTCTTTATTTCTTTAATTCTTTCAAGTTGTCCAGAAGGTTTCTATGGTACCACTTTTCCGACAGTTTGGCAATCGTACCGTCATCAGTAAGTTTTTTCAGCGCCGTGTCAATTTCCGCCGCCAGTTTTTCTTCTTTCTTATTTACAATAACAACGATTTCATTGACTTTAATCGGCTTTCCTATGGTCACAACTTCAATCCCCATGGCTTTCGCCGTTTCTTCCACCCCGAAATTATCAGGGTATACCATGAAATCATACTGCCCTGTCTTGAGGGACTGCAGGCGATCCGCCACGGTAAGCCCGTCTTGAATCGGCACTTCTTTCATGAGATTGTCATGAGCGGCGTTCCAGTCGGTGAGGACTTTATAAATGCCGCCATTCGGTGTATTCGGTACCTGTTTGCCGTTCTTTACCGCATCTTCCAGATTGGAGAATTTATTCTGATTGTCTTTCAGCACATAAATCATGACAGAACTTGCCCCAATAGGCGTATTCGGAATGATATAGTCCTTTTCGCGGCGGGGTGTTCTGTAATAACCGCCGGAAGCGACTTTCGCATCGCCCGATTCCATCATGACGTCCTGCGTTTCAGGCGGCACCGCTTTAATATCCAGTGTATAATCTTTCAGATTCTTATTTACTTCCTGCCATATATCATATTCAAATCCCTGGATTTTTCCATCTTCATCCTGCCAGGCAATCGGCCGCTCCGTGCTGGATACGACTAATTTCACTGCTGTTTTATTTCCCGCATCCGCCGCTTTCGGCGCGTCTTTCTTTTCACCGCCGCAGCCGGTGAAGGCTCCGATAATCATAGCGGAAGCCGCTAATGCGGAAATAATTTTCAGACTTCTTCTCATGATGTGATCCTCCTTTAAATACAATTGCATTACTGTTTTTTATAAAACTGATGAAACGCGGGCGAAGAAATTCCGATAAAGAGGAGACAGCTGTAAAATCCCCATTTCATATTGTCCAGTTCTCTGGCGATCAATCTGCCCATCTTCATCATTTTTTCTGTAAACAAAAAATCTCCCGCCCATATAGGACGAGAGACCCGTGATTCCACCTAATTTTGTGCATATGTCACCACATACACCTCATCGGGTACCGGGAAAAATCCTCTATACCCTGACTCTGTATCGGGAGTACCCGGGAAGATCTACTGCTCGTTCAATCCGCCAGACTCAGAAATGCACTTCAGCACCTTATCCGTATCCGCTTACACTCTCCGGACTCGCTTTTCCGTATTCGGACTGCCTACTCTTTTCTTCATTGCCTTAAGTTGTCCCTTACTCTACCATCAATATTCCATTCTGTCAACAGAAAATCAATTATTCCATACGGAGTACCTTGAAATGTCTGTCATCTTTCCGTTTCACCGCACTTCCCGGACCATGTCCGACAGCAACTCCCAGAAGCGGGTAAACGCCTTCCGGCAAATTCATCTTTTTGATATATTCCGCGTTTTCACCTAAATGACGGATAAAGCCAAAGAGAATAACAGATCCCAGCCCCAATTCCGCCGCTTTAAGATGGATATGCTCCGCAATGATTCCAGCGTCATACCGCATGAGATAATCCACCGCTTCCTTCGTGCGGCAAATCAGAAACAGCAGGGGCGCACCAAAAAGCGGATCTCCGCCTCCGGTTTCTTCCTTTTCTTCTTTTGCAATAAGGTCAAGTATTTCCCTGTCCTTTACTACGACAAGATTGTATCCGCCGTCATTATGTTTTCCCACGGATGAAGCCATGGCTGCGTCAAGCATGGCTTTTTCATCTTCCTGTGAAACGATTTCCTTTGTATAGCGGCGGACAGATTTCCGCAAAGCGAGCACTTCATTAAATTCCATAGTCATTCCTCCTTTAGCTTACTGTTTTTATTATGACAGACCGGAGACATTTTTTCTATGAAAACATGTAATGTGCAGTAAGCATTTCAGTTTTTTCAAACATTAGTTTGACATTTCAAATTTATCATGCTACCATGACTTTAAATTGAGCAGAAATGCGGAAAGGAAGTACCACGATGGACTATCAGGCACGTGTAATGGTGATTTGTTGTAACATGGCATGTTGCTGTCATGTCCGTTTTGCGTGCGCTCCTTTTATACACTTTCTGCCAATGATATGATTAACTGAATGGCAGGAACGGATCAGCGGGAAGCGCAGGCTTCCCGTTTTTATTTTGGATATTTCCATCAGATTGCCGCCAAAAAGAAAAGGCGGCGCCATTCTAAAGGAGCTTATCTTGGATATTGATTTTATGATGAAATACGCTCCCCTTTTCGCAAAGGCGGCATGGACGACACTTGGTATCGGCGCAACCGGTATTTTTCTTTCTTTTCTTGCAGGACTTGTCATCAGCGTGATCCAATACAGAAAAATTCCTTTTCTTCTTCCCCTTTCCACGGCATATGTGGAATTGTCAAGAAATACGCCTCTACTGGTCCAGCTTTTTTTCCTCTACTTCGGTCTTCCAAAGGCAGGCATCCATATTTCCGGTGAAACCTGCGCCGCCGTAGGACTCACTTTCCTTGGCGGAAGCTACATGGCGGAAGCCCTCCGAAGCGGAATTGAGTCTGTACCTGTCTCTCAATATGAATCGGCAGCCGCCCTTGGCCTTACGGAGCATCAGATTTTCCGTTTCGTACTTCTTCCGCAGGCTTTTACCGTTTCCCTTCCTCCTCTCTGCGCAAACGTCTTATTTCTTATCAAAGAAACCTCTGTTTTCAGCGTCTGCGCAGTGCCTGACCTGATGTACATCGCCAAAGACCTCATCGGACTTTACTATAAGACTGACGAAACTCTCTGGATGCTCGTCATTTCTTATCTCATCATCCTTCTCCCCATTTCGGCGGGAGCGTCATTATTGGAAAGGAGGCTCCGTCATGGATCATACAGGAATACGGATCCTGTTTGAGGGCAGCAACGGTTTGCGCCTTCTTTCCGGATTATGGACGACCGTGGAAATATCCCTTCTTTCCGTAATCGGCTCCGTGATTTTCGGCTTTTTTACCGGTCTTTTCATGACACTCCAGAACAGAGCGGCAAAACTTATTTCCCGATTTTACCTGGAGTTTATCCGCATCATGCCGCAGCTTGTCCTTCTCTTCATCGCCTATTTCGGCATCACGAGAGCGTTCGATATCAACCTGTCCGGATTTGCTGCCTCTATCATCGTTTTCATCTTATGGGGAACGGCAGAAATGGGCGATCTCGTCAGAGGCGCGCTCATCTCTATCCCTAAGAGCCAGTATGAAAGCGCGGAAGCTTTAGGCCTTTCCCGCCGGCAGATGTACCACTTCATCATTATCCCCCAGTCGCTCCGACGCTTGCTTCCGCCGGCAATCAACCTGTTTACGCGGATCATCAAGACCACCTCTCTCGTCGTCCTCATCGGTGTCGTGGAAATGCTGAAAACAGGCCAGCAGATTATTGAGGCAAACAGATACACCGCTCCCGACGCGGCGCTTTGGATCTACGCCGCAATATTTTTCCTTTACTTCCTCGCCTGCTATCCGCTTTCCCGAATGGCGGCCTATTTGGAAAAGAAATGGACAGACTGATATGGCAGAAAACATCCTGCTCCACACAGAGCATCTCAGCAAAAAATTTGAAGAACAATTTATCTTGAAAGACATCTCTCTTGATGTAAAGAAAAGTGAAGTTGTCGTGATTATCGGCCCGTCAGGCTGCGGCAAATCCACTTTCCTGCGATGTATCAACGGCCTTGAGCCGCTTTCGGGAGGAAAAGTGGAACTGGACGGGCAGAATATTTCCGATGGCTCCGTCTCAAGAGCCGCCATCTGCCAGCGTATCGGCATGGTCTTCCAAAGCTATGACCTTTTCCCTCACATGACCGTTCTGGAGAATATCATCCTTGCCCCCACGGAAGTGCAGAAACGGAAAAAAGAAGAAGTCACCGCCAAAGCAAGGCAGCTGCTGAAACGAATCGGACTGGAAGACAAAGAAAATGCCCGTCCCGGAGAATTATCAGGCGGGCAGAAACAGCGCATCGCCATGATACGCGCTCTCATCATGAAGCCGGAAATCATGCTTTTCGATGAAGTCACCGCTTCCCTTGACCCTGAAATGGTGCGGGAAGTCTTAGACGTCATCATGGAGCTGGCAAAAGAAGGCATGACCATGCTCATTGTAAGCCATGAAATGCAATTTGCCCGTGCCGTGGCAGACCGTATCCTCTTCTTTGATCAGGGTGTCATTGAAGAAGAAGGAACCCCGTCTGAACTCTTTGATCACCCGAAACGGGAACGGACGAAACAGTTTTTACATTCATTCAGATATGAAAGAAGTCAGTAGAAAGAAGGGATCCCCATGTTAAAGAAACTATCGTACATCCTCGCCGCCATTACGCTCGTATGCACCATGGCCTTTGCCGCAGGCTGCGGAAGCAAAAATTCCGATGATAAACAGGCCGCGCCGAAAGCCTCTTTCCGTTCCATCGCGGACATTAAGCAGAGTGGAAAGCTGATTATCGGCGTATTCAGTGACAAAGCGCCTTTCGGCTACATTGACAAGGATGGAAATTATCAGGGATATGATGTACACTTCGCCGAGCGTCTCGCCAAAGACCTGGGCGTAAAAGCGGAATATATCTCCCTTGAACCGGCGAACCGTGTAGAATACGCGAAAACGGGAAAAGTAGATATCGTCCTCGCCAATTTCACTGTCACTAAGGAAAGAGCGGAGCAGGTGGACTTCGCCCTGCCTTATATGAAAGTCGCCCTCGGCGTTGTTTCTCCGGCAAAAGCTAACATTACATCTATTGACCAGCTGAAAGACAAGCTGCTTATCGTCGCCAAAGGAACGACAGCGGAAACCTATTTTGCCAAGCACCACCCTGAAGTAAAACTTCTGAAATTTGATCAGTATACAGAAACCTTCAACGCCCTCCTTGACGGCAGAGGCGCGGCCTTCTCCACGGACAACACGGAAGTTCTTGCCTGGGCAATGAAAAACCCGGACTTTAAGGTAGGCATCACTTCTCTCGGCGATCTGGACACCATCGCTCCTGCCGTACAGAAAGGAAATAAGGAACTTCTCGCCTATATCAATGATGAAATTAAAAAATTAGGCGAAGAAAACTTTTTTCACAAAAACTACGAAGCCACATTGGCTCCCGTTTACGGCAATGCCGTCAATCCTGACGATCTTGTCGTGGAAGGCGGGGAAATAAAGAAATAATGCACAAAACCGGGCTGCCTGCTGACCATGGGCTGCCCGGTTATCATTTGTCTTTCTATATTTCCTTTCGCGGGACTGTGCTTAAAAGAACCGTTCATGCTATCATAAGGGCATGGATTCTCATGAAAGGAGAACTTTATGGAACGATTTGATTTTGATACCGTCATCGACAGAAAAAACACGGCCTGCCTTAAATACGATTTCGCCGGAGAATACGGCGTACCCGAAGATACACTCCCCTTTTGGATCGCCGACATGGATTTTAAAGTGGCGGACTGCATCACCGATGCTCTTCGTGACCGCGTGGAGCATGGTATTTACGGGTACTCCGACACAGGCATTTCTTATTTCCGGGCGCTCGCCGGCTGGGAGAAAAAACATTTCAACTGGGATATCCGCCCGGAATGGCTCATAAAAACTCCCGGCGTCGTTCCCGCCATCAACATCGCCGTAAAAGCTCTGACAAAAGAAAATGACGCCGTCCTCATCAATCAGCCTGTTTACCATCCTTTTCATGCCGCTGTCACGCAAAATAACAGGAAACTCATTAACAGTCCCCTTATTCTTAAAGACGGCCATTATGAAATTGATTTTGCCGATCTGGAAGAAAAAATTAAAACCCACAAGGTAAAGGCGGCTGTCCTCTGCTCCCCCCACAACCCCGTGGGCCGTGTGTGGACAATAGAGGAGCTGCGTGCCTATGCGGAAATCTGCAGAAAGTACAATGTCGCTGTTATTTGTGACGAGATCCATGCCGACTTCGTCTTCAAAGGGCACAAACATATCCCCTTTGCCTCTGTCAGCAAAGACGCGGCGGACAGGTCTGTCACCTGCACCGCCCCCAGTAAAACTTTTAATATCGCAGGACTCCAGACATCAAACATCCTTATTCCCAATGAGTCCATCAGAAATAAATTTAAAGCCGTCCTTGATTCTTTCGGCTATGAACGCCCGAATGTCATGGGTATCATTGCAGCCGAGGCCGCCTACCGCGGCGGGGAAGAATGGCTTGCCGCTGTCTGGGAATACATCGAAAACAATCTTGCTTTTACTAAAAAATTCCTTGCCGGCAGACTGCCAAAAATGAAACTCATCGAGCCGGAAGGGACTTATCTTCTCTGGATCGACTGCAACGCATATGACATCACCGATAAAGAATTGGAAAATAAACTTCTTTATGACGCAAAGCTTTGGCTCGACATGGGCTCCATGTTCGGCCCGGAAGGAAATAAATTTTTACGCTTCAACATCGCCTGCCCGAAATCCGTTTTAGAAAAAGGGCTGGGGCAGCTGGCCGAAGCATTTAAAGAATAACAGCTGAAAAACAAAATGCCCCACCACTGTCGGTCGGCATTTTGTTTTTTTATTCCTGCTTCAGCTGTAATATTCTCTTAAACTCCGCATCCTCACGGAGGAAAGCAAAGTGATCCTGCACAGAAGCCGCGGAAACGACATCCTGTCCTCCAAGGATGACCGCTTTCTCCAGATAATCCAATGCCTGCTTCCTGTCTTTCTTATCCGCAAAATTCGTGGCAATCCCGTAGTAAGACCATGTATTCTGCGGATCTGCTTTCAGAACCTTTTGAAAATACACGATAGACTCGTCATAATGCCTGCCTAACTTTTGAGCAACGGCCATGTCATAATCAGCCTGTACATAGGAAGGTGAAATGGAAAGCGCCTTTTCAATAAAAGGAATCCCTTCGTCAGGAGAAATATCGAAGGCAAGAATAATTCCCTTGAGAGAAAGCGCCTTATAATTTTCTCCATCCTCATTAATTGCCTGATTAGCCAAACGAAGCGCCTCTGTACGATGTCCTTTCCCATAAGCCTGTGCCGCTTTGTGGTACAGTGCCTCTGCTGCCTCCGGGATCTCATGGACTTTTATTTCCTGTGCCGCCGGAATGTCTTCTGCAGCAGGCGTTTTTTTCTCCCCGCTGTCCAACCCGCATCCCGCCATCAATAACACCGCCAATAACGCATATCCTATTTCTTTCATAAATGCCTCCTGCTCCTATTGTAAAAGAATTTATCCTCCGGCGCAAAACATAGTATAATAAAGGAAAACAATTGAAGGAGGCAGTATGAATAAACTTGCATTTATCACAGGGGCGACCAGCGGCATCGGACTGGCTACCGCCAAAGCACTTGCAGAAAACGGCTATGATTTGGCTCTTGCCGCAAGAAACGAGGAAAAACTTTATGCCATCAAGAACGGCTTTGAAAAAGATTATGGAGTCAAAGTCACGCCGTATCCCCTCGATGTAAGAGATCAGGATGCCGTACAAAACACTGCCGGCCGCTGCCTTTCCGAAACGGGCACCCCCGATGTCCTCGTAAATGACGCAGGACTCGCAAGAGGCCTCGAACCGTACAGCAGCAACGATGTCGATGATATCATCCAAACCATCGACACAAACATCAAAGGACTCTTCCTTGTGACCCGTGCCTTCCTTCCCGCCATGCTTAAGCGGAACACGGGGCATATCATAAACCTCGGTTCCACAGCGGGACTCTACGCTTACGCCGGAGCCGCGGTCTACTGTTCTACCAAAGCCGCGGTAAAAACTTTCAGTGACGGCATCCGTATCGAAGTCATAGACAGCGACATCAAAGTCACTACCATCCAGCCGGGTATCGTGGAAACGCCATTCAGCGAAGTCCGTTTCCATGGCGACAAGGAAAGAGCTGCTGCCGTTTATGAAGGTATCGATGCCCTTCAGGCGGAAGATATAGCCGATATAATCGTCTTTGCGGTGAACCGCCCGAAGCGTGTCCAAATCAGCGATATCGTCATTATGGCAAACCAGCAGGGCAGCGGTTTCCTGGTCAGCAAAAAGAAATAAGCGGTTTATATTCCTTTTATATTGACAAATTCTCTTCCTGTAAGTAGAATATAACTTGTCAATGCCGATATAGCTCAGCTGGTAGAGCGGCGCATTCGTAATGCGTAGGTCGCAGGTTCAAATCCTGTTGTCGGCTCCAGTGATTCGAGTCTGAGAAGTTCTCCTTTTCAGACTTTTATTTTTTCCAAATGAAATATTTCTGTCATGGATTCACGAAAAAGAACCTCCCTGAAGGAAGTTCTTTTTTGATCCGGTAAATTATGCTTTTCCCAAACGTTCTTCTACGAAGTCCCAGTTGACAACCTGAAAGAAGTTCTCTGCATAATCGGCGCGGCGGTTCTGATATTTCAAGTAATAGGCATGTTCCCACACATCAAGGCAGAGAATCGGTTTCTTGCCGTCCTCCAGCGGGCAGTCCTGATTGGCCGTGGATAGGACATCAAGTTTGCCGCCATCTGCCACGAGCCATGCCCAGCCGCTGCCGAAACGGCTTGTGGCAGCTGCTGCAAACTGCTTCTTAAATTCATCAAAAGAGCCGAAAGACTCATCAATCTTTGCCAAAAGAGAAGCAGACGGTTTTGTCTGCCCGACAGGTGCCATCATCTTCCAGAAAAGACTGTGATTGTAATGGCCGCCTCCATTATTACGGACAGCCGTGCGAATCGCTTCCGGCACCTCATTCAGATGAATGATAACATCTTCAATGGACTTTTCCGCCCATTCCGGATAATTTTCCACTGCTTTGTTCAAATTTGCCACATAAGCCGCATGATGCCTGCCATGATGGATTTCCATCGTTTTTGCGTCAATAATCGGTTCTAAAGCGTCAAATGCATAGGGCAGGTCCGGTAATACAAAAGCCATAATAAACTCCTTTTTCATATACGACAGCCTCCTGCAGTTCCCTGCATCGGAAGCGGTTAAAATTTCTGTAATTTCATTATATCTTATTTTATCGATTTATGCAAATATTTCGATTTACTTTTTTAAAAATATAAAAGCAGGACTTCCTGCCTTTATGTGAACCTTACTATCCCTGAATCAAACGGCCTCTGTACTTACTGACCAGGAAAGAAGCCAACAGAATCTTTGCCAGATCTCCCGGAAGAAACGGAAACATGCAGAGCAGAAACGCTGACCATACGCCTGTATCGGTAAGGAATATGAACCAAGCGATCCCCAAAATATAACAGCCCAGAGTACCGCATATGGAGGCAATTAGCATTGTTTTAAAACTATATCCATATTTCTCGGAAATCAGTCCTGTAACAAAAGCCATCACCGCAAAACCGATAATGAATCCGCCTGCAGGTCCCGCTATAACGGAAACACCGGAACGCATCATGGAAAAAACGGGGACTCCCGCCGCGCCGAGAAGAAGGTAAATAACAATACTCATCAGTCCATACCTGGATCCAAGGAATCCTCCCGCCAGTAAAACGGCAAAGGTTCCCAGCGTAATCGGTACCGGCTGGATCGGTATCGTCAGTTGGGAACACACGGCGCAAAAGGCGGCAAACAGTGCACAAAGCACTTGCATACGGATATTACTGTTATTCATAATGACCTCGCTTTATAATTTATGTTTTATTATAAACAGCCATCCTTTATATGTCAACGGCATATGTTTAGTAAGGTTTATATTTTCAGTTTCTGCCCATTTTCCGCAGTAAAAAAGACCCCGGGGAAATTCCTCTCAGGGTCTTATTGGTTTTACATCAGTTATTCTTCAACTTTTTCTTCTGTTTCCGCTTCCGCTTCGACTTCCGCCTCTTCATGAACCGGAGCTTCTACCAGAGAAAAGCTGATTCTCTTGCGGGCTTCATCTATGCCGATGATACGGACAGTCAGATCATCGCCAACCCGGCAGATATCGCCCGGTTTCTTGTTATGATCCTGTGTCATCTCATTGATGTGGAGCAGGCCGGTAAGCCCGTCTTCCAATTCTACAATAACGCCGAATTCAAGGATTTTTACCACTCTTGCACCGACTATATCATCCACTTCATGGTCTTTGACAGCAGTTTCCCATGGATTCGGAAGGCAGTCTTTGTGGCTGAAAGAAATTCTCTGTTTTTCTCTGTCAAAAGACTTAATCTTAACGTCAATCACCTGTTCCGGCTGGAGAACATCTTCTACCTTGGAAATCTTTCTCCAGGACACATCGGAAATATGAAGCAGGCCTTCAATACCGTTCAGCGCAACAAACGCGCCGTAAGGCATAATTTTCTTCACGGTACCTTTCAGCACTTCGCCGTTTTCATAAGCCTGTTCAATGACATCCAGCTCACCCGTGCGCTGTTCTTCAAGAACGGCTTTACGGGAAAGGACGAGGCGGTTCTTTGTAGGATCCACTTCCAGAATCTTGGCTTTAAATTTCTGTCCGACGAGGCTCTGCAGAGAATGAACGAAACGGAGATCCCCCTGGGAAAGCGGGATAAAGCCGCGCAGGGATTTAAGCTGTACAAGCAGGCCGACTTTGATTGCTTCGATACCTTCGCATTCAACCGGTTCCCCCTTGTCAAAGGCTTCCTTAGCCACATCCCAGTCTGCCAGGCGGTCAACCTTGATCTTGGAAACAAAAATCGTGCTGTCTTCTTTCACACTGCTGACAACCTGCACACGAAGCGAGTCTCCTACCTGCAGTACATCTTTAAGGGATGCGGGCTCCGGATAGGAATATTCATGAAGCGGAAGTACGGCTTCGGTCTTGTATCCGAAAGAGATCCATGCTTTGTCATCGGTCAGGTCTACTACCTTCCCTTCTACAACGCTGCCTTTGTGTACATCCAGGTTCATTTCTTCCTGTTCCAGCATTTCATTCATGTCTTCCATAATAAAAAATACCTCCTCTATGATCCAGTCCGGTGTGGATGCACCGGCGGTGATGCCAACTTTGCATTGACTGTGGAACCATTCTTTTTTCAGTTCCGCCGCCGTTTCAATATGATGGGTAACGGCTCCTTCCGCCTGGCAGACTTCCACCAATCTGCCGGTATTGGCACTGTTGCGGCCGCCTATAACGATCATCACATCTACATTCCGTGCCAGCTCTCCTGCCGCCGTCTGTCTGTCCGACGTGGCATTGCAGATCGTCTTATGGACGCTCACGCTTCCCGCTTTCCGTTTGATCGCGGTAATCAAGCGGTCTGCCAGAGAAAGGGAGAATGTAGTCTGTATAACAATATGGACTTCGTCCAGGTCCGGCAAGGCTTCCACGTCTTCCATCGTTTCCACGATGTACGGCGCTTCACCCGCCCATTCAGCTACGCTCAGCATTTCAGGGTGCTTCTTTTCACCGACAAGCACAATCTTTTTGCCTTCCGCCGCCAGCCCTTTCGCTATTTCCTGGTTCCTCTTCACAAAAGGACAAGTCGCGTCAAGCAAAACTGATTTTTTGCGCTTGAGGTTATTATAACACGAAGGCCCTATTCCATGCGAACGAATAATCACTGTTTCATCGGTTATCTCATCAGTACTCATCACGGGAGAAATCCCTTTTCCCGCAAGCCTTGCCACGACCTGGGGATTGTGGATAATCGGCCCCAAAGTAACCGTCTTCTGTCCTGAAACAGCAGCATTTTCCGCGATTTCCATCGCTTTTCGCACGCCGTAGCAGAATCCCATCACTCTTGCTTTATAAATTTTCATTGATATATTTTTTCCAACTTCCCCTTGCATATAACTAAAAACTACCATTTGCTATAAAAAAGTTCTTTATCTATTTAGTATTTATCTTCTCCATATACTCATCAGTTAGTTTTTGTATTTCCTCTTTGACTTTTTTATTCAAAGCCTCCACTGCTTCATCATCAGCTCTTTGCTTTTTTACTTCAATCGGTTTCCCGATGAGCACGGCAAGAGGGCCGCATTTGCGGGGCATAGCTACAGAACCTACCACTGCCACGGGGAGAATAGAAACTCCGCTCATGAAGGCAAGGGACGCCATGCCTGAATGAAAACGGCCGAGTCCTTCTCTTTGTATACGTGTGCCTTCAGGAAATATACCAAGTGCATTGCCTTCTTTCAGTTCCAGAATCGCCCGGCGGATCGCCATACGGTCTATGGATCCTCTTTTTACGGGAAATGTACCGAACTGGCGGAGAATGTACCCAAAAATCGGATTCTTAAAGAGCTCTTCTTTGGCCATATAATGGATGATGCGGTCTTTAAACGCCACACCAACGATAGGCGGATCAAAATTGCTTTTATGATTCGGCGCCACGATAATTGCGCCTTTCCTGGGAATATTTTCCCGTCCCTCCACGTGGAGACCGTAAATGCCGAAAAAGAGTCCGTTGAAAAGCTCTCTCACCACGCTGTAAAATATCTTTTTAAACATTTGCCCGCCTTACTTCCCATTTCTTTTCACAGATTTCCATAATCGCTTTAGCCGTTTCTTCCAGCGTAAGTCTGCTGTTATCCAAAAGGACCGCATCTTCTGCCTGTTTCAAAGGGGATACTTCACGATGGCTGTCCTGCCAGTCCCTTTTCCGGATATCTTTTTCCACCTCTTCCAAAGTCATGCCCGGATTCTTTTCCGTCATTTCTTTGAAACGGCGGAGCGCTCTCGTGTGAACGGATGCCGTAAGAAATATTTTTACATCCGCATGAGGAAGCACTGTCGTCCCGATATCCCTTCCATCCAAAACAATCCCGCCTTTTGCAGCCTGGCGCCTCTGTATTCCTACCATGGCGGCGCGGACGCCCGCCAAAGCGGAAACGGCAGACACCTTCGCCGAAACCTCAGGCGTACGGATATGATCCGTTACATCATGTCCGTTGACAACCACATGCATGGCGTCGGCTTCCGGTTTCACTGTCATGTCCATTCCTGCCGCCAGTGCGACGATATCTTTTTCTTCTGTCAATTCCCGCCGAAGAACTTCGTAAGTCACCGCACGGTACATAGCACCGGTATCCAGGTAAGCGTACCCCATATTTGCCGCCAGAATTTTGGCAACACTGCTCTTTCCTGCCCCCGCCGGTCCGTCAATCGCAATAGCTAATTTACGCATCTGTCTTATCTCCTGCTGCTGAAAGCGCCGCCATCCGCCCCATAGAAAAGGCGGCCTGTAAATTATATCCTCCCGTAAACGCATGTACATCAAGTACTTCGCCCGCCAGATAAAGTCCGCGGACAATTTTCGATTCCATGGTGGAAGAATTAACTTCTTTTGTAGAAATACCGCCGGCTGTTACAATGGCCTCTTCAATCGGTCTTGCCTTTGTAATAGTGAGAGGCAGTTTTTTTATTGTTTGCCGCAGATGAATACGCTGTGCTTTTTTCAGCGCCGCCGCAGGAATTTCTGCGGGGATATCTGCCAGCTTCATCACCGCATCAATCAAACGGCGGGGAAGCAACTCCGACAAGGCATTGCCCATCTGTTTCAAACGGAACTTTTGCAAATCACGGAGAATCCGCTGATCCAGAACTTCTTCCGTCAAAGCGGGTTTCAGATCAATATAACCTGTCACCTGATACCCCTGCGACAGCCAAAGCGTAACCACGTCGCTCTGTGTCAAAACGATGGGGCCGGAGATCCCGAAATGGGTAAAAATCATTTCTCCGAAAGCCTCTGATTTCCTTCTTCCCCCTGCTGCCAGCGCCAAAGTCACATTTTTAAGGGAAAGTCCCTGCAGTTCTCTGCAATACGGTTCTGCGCAAACAAGAGGAATCAGGGCAGGACGGATTTTCGTCACCGTATGCCCCAGTTCTCCGGCCAAACGGTAACCATCGCCCGTGGAACCTGTACGAGGATATGATTTGCCGCCGGTGGCAAGAATGACTGCATCCGCTTCATAGGTTCCCTTGCCCGTTACCACGCCGGCAGCGCATCCTTTCTTTGTCTGTATATGGAAAACAGGCTCGCTTAAATGGACATCGACCTGCTTTTCATGTAAAAGGCGCACAAAAAGATGGCGGACCTCCTGGGCATCATCGCTTGCGGGAAATATGCGCCCTCCCCGCTCCACCTTTGTTTCCAACCCCCATGTATGGAAAAGAGAGAGCAAATCCATGTTATTAAACCGCTTATAAGCGCTGAAAAGAAAACGGCCGTTTCCCGGTGTCATGGCGATGAAATCCATAATAGGCGCGTTGTTCGTCAAATTGCATCGGCCTTTGCCGGTGATCCCCATTTTCAGCCCGACCTTGTCCATCTTCTCAAAAAGAAGGACTTTTGCCCCGTGATCGGCTGCTGTGACAGCCGCCAAAAGTCCCGCCACGCCGCCGCCGATAATGGCGACTTTTTTACCGGTGGAGCTCATAAAGCTTTTTTACCTCCGCAGCAGTCAAACGGCGGTACTGCCCGCGATTCACATCCAGCGTAAGGAAACTGTACCTGATACGCTTCAATTCAAAAACCGGATAGTGGAAGATTTCCATCATCTTGCGGATCTCACGATTCTTTCCCTCATGGAGTACCATGCGGAGCCTTGTTTTATTCTTTTCCGCGTCATAGCCGAGCACTTCGATTTCACAGGGCGCAGTCACACCGCTGTCAATCTTTACACCCTTTTCCATCTTCTTTGCCAGTTTTTCAGAAAACTTCCCGCGAACTACCACTTCATATTCCTTCTGCACTTCATGGCGGGGATGGGTCAGAATAAAATCAAGCTGTCCGTCATTGGTCACCAAAAGGAGCCCTTCCGAATGGTAATCCAGTCTTCCCACGGGAAATACACGTTCCCGCACACGGCGGAAATAATCCATGACCGTTCTTCGTCCCGCAGGATCGGAAACGGAAGTAATCACACGATCCGGCTTATGGAATAAATAGTAGCGGAGCGGTTCCGGCTTCACAATTTCACCCAAGGCTTCAATTTTATCCGTACAGACGTCCGCCTCCGTCCCCAGTTCCCTGACGACCCTGCCGTTTACACGGACACGGCCTGCCAGAATCAATTCTTCCGCTTTACGGCGGGAGCAGACCCCTGCATGGCTCAATATTTTCTGTAATCGTTCCTTCAAAACAACTCTCCTTCATCCGGCGCATGGGCCCATTTCATCTTCAATTCACTCACACTCGACAGTCCCGTGCATTTCAGAAACTGTTTGGTTGTTCCGTACAAGATAGGCCGTCCCGGCACCTCCAGCCGCCCCCGTTCTTCCACCAGCTCTTTTTCAAGAAGCGCCGCCAGTATGCGTCCTGCCGAAACGCCGCGGATCTTCTCTATTTCTGCCCGTGTCACCGGTTCTTTCATGGCAATGACCGCAAGAGTTTCCAGCGCCGCTCCTGACAGAGGCGTCTGCTTCCCCAACGTTTCTGTGAGCCATGCGTCATATTCCTTCTTCGTTGCAAGAGACCAGCCTGCCCCCGTTTCATGGAGCGTAATCCCGGAGTCATCCTTTCCATATCTTTCTTTCAGCAGGGCAAGCGCTTTTTCAATCTCATCGGGATTTTCTCCCAGCGTGCTTACCAATTCCTCCATAGTCACAGGATTTCCCTTAACAAAAAGGAATGCTTCCAGTAATGCCGCCAAACGGCTCAGCCCTCTCATGGCCGTCCTCCTTCTATCATAAGTCCCGATACCGTATCACGGAGCATAACTTCCCCCGTACGGAGAAGTTCCAAAAGCGCCATCAGCGACACAGCGAGGCGCAGTCTTGTCTTCTTCCCCCGGAAATATGCCATCAGCCCTACCGCTTCCCCCCGGCGCAGCGTAAAACGCAGTTCCTCTATCTCATCATCCAGAGAAACCTCTTCCTGCTCCATGATCGTCGTCTCCTCTTCCTTCAGCGATTCATAAAGAGCAAAAAACGCGGCCGACAACTTCCGGAAAGAAATCTTTCCTGTATACAACCCGCTCCGTATTTCAGCAGGTTCCTTCGTGCGGTACACTTCCTCCTCCCGTATGAGCGATTCAATATGGGCACGGATTTCTTTCATCCGCTTGAATTCTTCCAGTGACCGTTCCAGCTCACGGCGGGGATCCTCCGTCTCACTTTCTTCCTCCTGCCGCCGTTTCGGAAGAAGCATTCTTGATTTTATCAGAAGCAGTGTCGCCGCCATTGTGAAAAAACTGCTCCCCAGTTCCAGATTAAAAGTCTGCGCCTGATTTAAATACTCCAGGTACTGGTCAGTAATTTCATGAATGGGAATATCATGGATTTCTATTCTGTTTTTCGACACCAAGTGTAGCAGCAGATCCATCGGCCCCTCATAGACCGGAATACTTACTACGTAACTGCCTCCCGTTATTTCCATAGCCCCTCCGTCAGCGGCAATTTTCCAATTTCTATCTTATCATAGTGGATATACATTCACAAACAGACCGCCCCCGTGCCATTTAGTATATAATGAAGAACAGAAAAAGGAGATTCCTATGGATAAAGAAATAAAAGGCAAGCTTCCTCCTTTCACGGAAGCCCTCATGAACCACACAAAAGAAAAACAATTTCCCTTTGATACGCCCGGCCACCACAGCGGAGACTTTTACAACCTTACAGAAGAAGGAAAAGCCTTTACCCGCTTCTATGGAAATACCATGTTCGCCGCCGATGTATCCGACTCGGGCAATAATCCCGGCGACCCTTCTTCCCATGAAGGCGCGGCGGGGGCGGCGGAAAAACTGGCAGCTGAAACCTTCGGCGCCGACCGGGCATGGTTTATCCTCCACGGCACTTCCGTCTCCAACCGCATTTGCTGCCAGGCACTTCTTTCTGAAAACGATCTCGTCCTTCTTGACAGGAACAGCCATAAATCCGTTTATCAGGGCGCCATCCTCCAATGCGGCGCCATTCCCGTCTTCCTGGACTCCCTGCGGCTGAAAAACGGAATCATCGCCGGCATCGACAAACGCAGCCTTAACGAAAAACACCTGCGAAAAGAAGCGGCACGCCTTGTGCCGGAAAGCAAGAACAAGAGACGGCCCTACCGCCTTGCCGTCATCCAGCTTGCCACCTACGACGGCTTCATGGCCGACGCGAAATACATCCTTATGAAATTAAGAAACCTCTGCGACTATATTCTCTTTGATGCCGCATGGGCAGGATACGAGCAGTTCCTTTCCCTGACTGAAAGCCTGTCTCCCCTTACCCTGGTCCTCACAGATAAAGATCCCGGACTTCTCGTCACCCAGTCTGTCCACAAACAACTGGCGGGATTTTCACAAACCTCGCAGATATTGAAAAAGGACAGCCACCTTCGCGGTAAAAAGAGGTATCTTCCTGACGATGTCTTAGACAACGCCTTCCTCATGAATATTTCCACCAGTCCTTACTTCCCCTTCTTCTCCGCTCTCGAAATGAACGCTTTCCTCCACAGGAAATACGGGCACACTCTTTGGCAGGATGCGGCCCGCTTCGCCGTAGAGCTGCGGAAGAAGATCCTTACATCCTGCCGGAGCATCGCCCCCCTGCTCCCCCGTATCATTGACGGACGGCCATGGGAAACATATTCCACGGAAGAAATTCTTTCCGCCCCGCGCTTCTGGCAGTATGGAGAAAAAAGAAATGAAAAAGAACACTTCTCCCACACACGGATCGATCCGTGCAAAATCCTTCTCACCACGAACAGAAAAAGACGTCCGTACCCTGCCATGCTTCTTTCTCTCTATCTTCAGGAAAGAAATATTACCCCTGAAAAATGTGGGCTTCACACACTCCTCTTCCTCATCCAGCCGGGAGATCAGGAAGAAAAAGCAGAGGCTCTCGTTTCCGCATTAATAGACTTTGAAAACAACGCCTGGCATCGTCCCGTTTTGGAAATTCTCCCGAAACTCTCGGGGAATTACAACATGACCGTCGCTGAACTGGGCAGGCAGATAGAAAACTTCCTTGAAGAAGAGAATGCTTCCCGCCTGGAAAACAGCATTTTCACCCGGCGCCGAAGGGAAATGGCCTGCAGCGGGCGAAAAGCCACGGAAGCCTTCGTCAGAGGAAACAGAAAACTCCTTCCCCTTTCCCGGCTGAAAGGAAAAACCGCCCTCGAATGCGCCATGATTTATCCTCCCGGCATCTGCGCCGTCACGGCGGGAGAGAAATGGACACAGGACGATATTTCCTACTTTCTCTTCATGGAAAAGTATATGAATCGATACCCTGATTTCGCCCCGGAAATTATAGGGCTCCATAAGAAAGAAACAGCAAGAGGAAAAAAATTATTTGCCTGGATCCTATCCGAAGGAACTCAACGGGTTTGACAGCCGGAGTTTATTCAGATATAATTATAAAGCTATTCAACAGCTCCACAGCTGTATTTTTTTAGAGAGGTGATTTACACAATGGCAACAAACAAGAATCTCCGTTTTAAGACCAGCAGACGTTTTGGCATGAACATTTACGGCCATCCGAAAGCGTTAAAACGGCAGCCCGCTGAAACCCGTCAGAAGAAGATGTCTGAATACGGTCTCCAGCTCGCAGAAAAACAAAAAGTTAAAGCGCTGTACAACTTATTGGAAAGACAGTTCTACCGCTATTATGATAAAGCGAGAAGAATGTCCGGCGTCGTTGGTGAAAACCTGCTGTCCCTGCTCGAAACAAGACTGGACAACCTGGTATACCGCGCAGGCTTCGCTCGCTCCATCCGCCAGGCGCGCCAGATGGTCAGCCACGGTCTCATCGCCGTTGACGGAAAGAAAGTAGATATCCCGTCCTATCCGGTACGTCCGGGACAGGTGATTACCCTGAAAGAAGCCTACAGAACCAATGAAATGTTCAAACAGGCTTTCCTCGAACTGAAGTCTTTCGACCTTCCCTATGTAGAAAAGAGCTTCGACAACTGGTCCGCGACACTCGTCCGCACACCGCTGCGTGAAGAACTCCCCTACAAAGATGAAGTCAACGAAACGCTCATCGTCGAATTGTACTCAAAATAATTTTTACCTTAAAATCCGACCTTTTTCGGTCGGATTTTTTATTTTCCGATTTAACAATCCCTTACCCCTGCATTACAATATAAGAAAAGAAATATAATGGAGGAAATTATGAATACAATCATCTTCGCCTGCTCTACATTAAGAAAAGAGCTGCTTGCCGCCATGAAAGAGAATAACAATCACACCCCTATTTTCTTTCTTCCAAGAGAAGTCCATACAGACCCCAAGTTCCTCCACACTTATGTACAGGATAAGATCGACCGTTTCTGTCAGGTAGATCGCATCGTCATCTGCACATCAGGATGCGGCGGCGGTACAATAGGACTCACAGCAACTACGGCGGAAATTGTGATTCCACGGACACGGGACTGCCTGGATATTCTTCTTTCCGGCAACTCTCTCTCCACGCTGGAAAGAAATTACGAAGGCGTTTTCTTTACCGACAGCTGGCTGGACTTTACCCGTAATTCTCCCCTTGACCTGGATAAACTGGAAGCGGAACGGGGCAAAGAAGGCGCTGCAAAATTTATAAAAAAACTGTACGGCCGCATCAATCAGTTCTACATTATCGACACCGGCTGTTATGATCTTACCCCAGTCCGGAAATATGTCCGGCGAATGGCACACATATTAAACGGGACCGTGGAAGAAATACAAGGGCAATACGGTATTCTGAAAAAAATTGCCAAAAATCAGTTTGATGAAGATTTCCTCATCCTAAGGAAAGGAGACACTGTTCCCCACGGATTTACTTTCCCTGTTTCCACAAAATAATGAAAAATAATCCAGTATAAAAGGCCGTGCATTTAGCTGCACAGCCTTTTTATATTGCTTCAGTTTTTATTTTTCCTATCCCAATATTCCGTTTCCATGCCGATTACGGAGGAATTAAAGACAGGATTTTCAGATTCTCTATAATTCTTCGTGGCTTTCATCACATAGCGGAAACCTATATAAAGCATAGGGATATTGCAATATACGATGATGATATTCCCCAAATCGGAGAACGCCCACAAGTTGGACAAGTCATAGCCTGCAATATTGCAGAATATGCCAAAAGCAGCAACAAAAACGCCCATCCCGCGGATAAAGTGGATAAAAGGACGGGAACTGGAAATACGATTTGCAGAAATTTCCGAAAAGGTAATAAATCCGATCACACAGGTATATGCAAATAGGCAGAAACAGACAGATACCAAAATCATAACGAGCTCATTCAATCCGCCCGGTGTCATGGAGCCGATAGAAAGAAGGAATTTCGGATATGTCCCTGCCGCTTTCCACGCTTCCGGTTCCATAGCCCATCGATGAGCCATAATAACGATAAAGCCTGTCATCGTACAAATCACATGCGTATCAAGGAATACACCGATGGCAGAAATGATTCCCTGTTCACAGGGATGTTTTGCTTCCGCCGCAGCCGCAGGCATCGTGATAGTCCCCTGACCGGCTTCATTAGACATAAGGCCACGCTTCACGCCCTGCATGAGAACCGTACCGAAAGCTCCCCCGAAAACAGCTTCAGGAGTGAAGGCCCCCTTAAAAACTGCGCTGAAGAAATAAGGGACATTATCTAAGTTAATCAGAATCAAGGACACCACAGTCAATACATAAATCACCGCCATGACAGGAACAAGTTTATTGCTGACCGCGGCAATACGGCGGATTCCCCCGAAAGCCATGACCGTGACCAGTACAATGACAACAAGGGACACCACGTAGTAAAAAACAGACTGCACAGGAATAGTGCTTCCTGAAAGAATGCTTCCCATGGCTCCGACGGAAGACACGACATTAAAGCCCTGTGCAGGCAGGCACATCATGGCATACACGATATAAACCAGCGATAGTGCCACGCCGATCCACACTTTGTTCCCACAGAGACACCGCGCATAGAATGGAAGGCCTCCCACAAATTCTTTCCCCCGCTTCTCCTTGAATATCTGTGCCAGGGTACTTTCCGTATAAGCAGTCGCCATACCGAAAAACGCGGATACCCACATCCAGAAAAGTGCCCCCGGGCCGCCGGCGGCAATCGCCCCGGTTACACCGATAATATTTCCCGGCCCCACACGCATGGCCGTACTCAGACAAAAAGCAGCCAATGGGGAAATCCCCGTACGGATACTGTGATTGTCCATAAGCGTACGTACGCCCCGGCTGAAACACTGAATCTGTATAAAGCCGAGTCGGAAAGTGAAATACAGCCCGGATCCTACAAGGACGATAATGGCAAGTGAGAACTGTCCTAAAAGAGGGATTGCTTTCCAAAAGCCGAACATCTTAGGAAAGTCCCAAAAGAAATCGGATACCGGTGTAACGAAAGAAAGTACGGCATTCACTGCCGCGAATAAGCCTTCCATGGTGAGTCCTCCTGTAAAGAGGAAAACGATTCTCTCAGGCAAATCTGCCGCAGAATCGTCTTCCAAATATATTTCTGAATTGCTTCGAAACTTACTGCTTTACGCCCGCTGTTTCTATGGCTGCCGCCAGTTTCGCCGCAAGCCCTTTCATCTTTTCCTTGGATACGGAACAAACGGCAAGACGGATTCCTTTCTTCATAGGAACGAGGAATACATTGTCCTTTTCAAGGCAGTCACAGACTTTCTGCGCGCCTTCCAGCGGAATCGTGATGAAGAACCCGGAAATATAGGGGACAAACTTCACACCTGCATCTTTTGCTTCTTCCATGAAGATGGCCGCTCTTTCACCAATCAGCTTGAAATATTTATTTCTTTCCGCATCCAGCCTTGCCACCTTTGCGGAATCACTGCAAATATCAATCATTACATTCTGGGCGGCACTGTTGCAGTTCGACCAGGTTGCGCGGCTCGCATACTGATTGATGTCTACAAATTCCTTTGCCACATCAGCATCGGAAGTAATGCCGATCATCGCCCCCTGGCGCTGGCCGTAAAGAGTAAACCCTTTGGACAGTGTATAAGCCACGATCGTTAAAATATTCTTGGGAAGCCCGCCAAACACCTTAAAGAAGCGGCGGCATTCCTGTTTTTCACCGCTGTAATCCAGATATGCCACATCAGGAATAAGCACCGCATTCTTATCTTTCCCTTCCACCGTATGTTTCAGTACGTCCACAGCCGCCTGCCACTCTTCCACACTCATGCAGTACCCGGTGGGATTATTGGCGACACCGTTAAGAATGATGACAATATTTTTCTGGCGTGACAGGATATCTTCCACTTTTTCCCTGAAAGCGTCCACATTGAAATGACCGTCGTCTGTAAGAAATTGGAAAGAAGCAACCCTGCGATTCGGATAGTCAATCAAAGAATCATAAGCGCCCCAATGCCAATCGGTAATCAAAACTTCATCTCCATCAGCAGAATAATTATGAATAGCATGATGCAGCGCGCCTGTACCGCCTGGAGTCGCACAAGCATTAATGTATCCGCTCGGACGGGATTCTCCGAAACACTGGTCAATACAGCTTTCCAGAAACTTTTCATATCCCTGGATAGGCGCATATGCGATAATCTGGCGGGGTGTCAGCCTTGCATAGGCTTCCTTTACCACCTCAAGCTCCACTAAATTTCCGTCTTCATCAAGAATGGATCCTACAGTCCCGTTAATGACTTTATCTTTGCCGATTTTATCAGCCAAAGCCACGGCCCTGTTATTTGCCGCAAAAATGTTGTCCTGCGCGCTTTTCCCCCGCGCCTGCGGTGCTGCTACACTAAACATACGATCTACCCCTTCCAAACTGCTCATCGCTGTTACGCTACGACTTTCATATGTTAAAGATACAAATTTATTTTACCATCATGGAAAATACGCTGCAATAAATAAGACTGTACATAAGGAATTTTATTCTCCTTACCACCTATAATTGAAATGAACGGAACGGATACTCTGACGAAAGCCGCCGTCATTGTTTCATAAACGGACAAATCAATTATTTCCGGCAGATACGCTCCACTTCTTCCGCTCCGTTTCATTTTGCCAATGAATGAGTAGAGAAATAAGGAAAGCAAGGGCAAGCATTCCCGAAAAAAGACTGAGTGTCGCGCTGTAACTGCCGGTCGCCTCTTTCATGAGTGCCAATATGACCGGTCCTGCTATCCCCGCAATCCCCCAGGCTGTAAGAATGCTTCCATGGATAGCCGCCAGCTGGCGGACACCAAAAATATCGGAAAGGAAAGCGGGCATACAGGAAAATCCGCCGCCATAGCAGCTGATAACGGCAAGCACAAGAAACTGGAATACAAAGCTGTCCGTTATATCCGACAGACGATAAAATGCAAATACTTCAAAAGCAAAGAAAATCATATATGTCACACCGCGGCCGATCCAGTCAGAAACAGTAGACCAGAAAATACGCCCCCCACCATTCACGACGCCGATGATTCCTACAAAGGATGCCGCTTCCGGCGGTGCCATACCGATCACATCCTGTGTCATAGGAGATACGACGGCAAGAAGACCGATTCCGCAAGTAATATTTGTAAAGAAAATCCACCACAAAGCGTACCACTTCCATGTCCGCATCGCTTCCTTACGCGTAAGCTGCGGGCCGAGGACAGTACGCTTCTTTCCTTTCTCCATTTCCGCCTTCAATACATCTTCAAGACAGGGAACCACCTCTCCCGGACGGGGCGCCCGAAGGTAAGATGCAGAAAGCGCCATCACTGCCGCATAGACCGCGGCAAGAATAAGGAAATTCTCCGCCAGCCCTACCGTCACAGTAAGGTACTGCATGGCAGGGCCCGCAATAAGAGCGGCAAATCCAAATCCCATAATGGCCAGACCCGTAGCAAAGCCGCGATGCAGAGGAAACCACTTCACCAGCGTGGATACCGGAGTGATATACCCTGTTCCCAGTCCGATCCCCCCGATACATCCGTAAAACAGGTACAAAAGCACCGCCGACTTTACATAAACGGCAAATGCCGTCCCCACCATGGCGGAGGCGAAGAAACAGGCAGAAACCAGTCCCGACTTGCGCGGGCCAAGACGCTCCACAATACCGCCAAGAAATCCTGCGGAAAGCCCAAGAAATAAAATGGCAATAGAAAACGCCCACGTAGTTTCCGAAAGAGATAATCCCATTCCCGCCATAACAGGCTTCGTGAGAACGCTCCAGGCATATACACTGCCGATGCAGATATGAATGCCTGCCGCCGCAAGCGCAATAAGCCAACGATTCCTTTTCATATAATCCCCTCCATTACTAGCTGAATGAAGGGAAACCAATAAGCGCAAAACCGCCTGAGTAGGTTTCCCTGCCCAGACGGTCGGCTTGTTTTCGAAATAGGAAGTTCACGTGGTCAATTCCACAGAATCCGTCAGTTCTTCCTATCCTTTAGATTGTGCAGTCATCGTATCATGAAAAATTCTTTCCGTCAACAGAAAACCCACACCATCTGTCTATCCTCTTTATCCCATGTCAGCCTGCCTGCCGTTTTTTAGAATCTGTGGGAATAAGAAAGTCTCCAGTTAAGCGGGAGTTCCAAGTTTCCATAACGGTTTGCGTAATTCTTGTGATCCAGGAGGTTGTTCAAGGTCAAGGAAACCGTATCCCGCGGGGTTATGTCATAAATCGTATTCCATGTCAGACGGATACGGGACGGTACATCCCCATAAATGGAGTAGCATTCACGGTCACCGAGATACTTGAAAGTCATCGTGCTCCGCACTTTATCCGCACGGTATGTAAGCGCAGCAGCTATATCAATACGGCCTGCATCCTGCTCCCATTTGGAATTCTTCTTCGAGGGATCCCTGATTTCCGGATTGCCGTACCCCAGTCCCAAAGAATAATCCCAATGGGCATTTACGGTTCTTGCAAATTCCACTTCCACCCCGGTATTTCTGAACTCTCCTTTATTGATAGCATGCTGGAGCCCGGTGAGAGGATCTTTATCAGACCAGCCGAGTTTGTTGTCAAAATCCATATGGTACACGGCAAATTTCAAACTGCTTTTATCCCCGATAAGCTTTTTCACACCGGTTTCATAAGTCCAGCCTTTTTCAGGCTTCAGCCCGCCGGCAGCAGCCTTGTTGCTAAAATAAGCATCAACGGTCGGCATCTGGAAAGCGCGCCCCACGTTGATATACCACGATGTGGTGTCATTGATTTTATACAGTGTCTGGAACTGGGGATTGATAATCCTCTGATCATCAAAAGGATCGTCGATCATTTCCCCGCGCAGTCCCACCGTCGTGCTGAAACGATCGTTAAACGCATGATCCCACGACAAATACAACGCATTGTTCGTGCGGTGTGCCTTATTTGATGATTTAACAAGGCTCGTATAATCCTCACGCTTGAAGCTGTATCCCGTGATCAAGGTATCCCTTTCGCCAAGTTTCCATTCTTTCTGCACATCGGCAATATAACTTTCCAGATCGGCAGAGGCAGATATTCTGGCATTCTTTACATGGTCCCAGCCGTCCGCCTGACGGTAGTTGTATCCGAGCGTCGCCTTGACTCCATTGTCTTTCCCCTGATAGTACAATCCCGTAGTTATACGCCTGTCCTGATAGGTATAATCATACTTTACAGGCCTTCTTCCCGTTTTGATGCCGCCCCTTGTAATCGTGCCGTCCTGGAACATGAAATTGAAAGACAACTCATCCGTCAGCTTGCCTGCAACAGCAGCACGGTTTTTCTGTCCTTTCCCGATCCACCAGTCAATACTGGATCCACGGGGAAAATCATTGGCACGTGTATAGTCGTCAGAATATTCCTTCGACAGGCTCACCAGCAAACGGTCGCCTGCATAAGTTACACCGAAATCCTTATAATAATTTCCCACGGTTCCTTTGAGAGAAATTCCCTGTTTTGCCTGCCCAGGCTTTTTCGTAATGATATTCACCACGCCGCCCATCGCTTCGCTGCCGTACAGAGTTCCTGCCGCCCCCTTGATGATTTCTACCTTCTCAATCATTTCGACAGGAATCCCGTCAAGAGAATTGTAATTCTTCAGATTCATAGGGATGCCGTCCACCATGACAAGAGTGCCCCTGTCATAACCACGGATAACCGTACGTCCCGAACTGAAACCGAAATCCTGACCGCCGTCGCCATAACCTGTACTGGTAAGGCCCACCTGGCTTTCAATGATATCAAAAGCATTTTTATAACCTGCCTCCTCAATCTTCTTAGCGGTGACCACCGTTTCCGTCGCAGGTGTTTCTATTTCTGTCGTTTCCATCCTCTGCGCCGTAACGACGACAGGATTCAGCGTGTAAACCTGATCTGCTGCCGCAGCTCCACTCCAGCCCGCCAGTGACAGCAGTACTGCCCCTGCCAGTAATTGATTTTTCTTCATCATCATTCCTCCTCTGATAATATTTTTTCCCGTACTGCCAAATGATTTGCCGCACCCCATCCTTTCGTGTCAACTAATACATATAAAAACAATGTATCTATCACCAGCAGAAGAAAGCTGTCCGATGTTTCGCCTATCCTGCATGATGAAAAGCAATAAAAAAGCAATGATCGTACCACAAAAAAATTCCTTTGTGAAATCCTCATTGCCCCTGTAGGTAATATAAATACTTCGCTTATTATTATTTTATGCGAACCATTTATATTATTTACTTTACATAATCATATGTCAATAATAAAAAATATTTTCTCCATAACAGACTTATTCCTCAAAAAGAAAAGCCATGCACACGTACAGCTTTCTCAATTCTCACATCAGAATTTATATTCCACTCCTGCCAGGAAGTTGCGTCCCAGATTATAGAACGTGGAGGAAGATGAAGAAATGATGTCATGCCGGTTGAACAGGTTATCAATATTCAGGAAGAAACGGGCATTTTCATTTGCCTGATAAGAAAAGTTCAGGTCAGTGAAGAACTGGCTCTTGAATGATTTGTAAGGCGTGTAGTCACGAATACGTTTCCCCAGATAAGCAAACTCAAAAGCGCTTGTCAGCTTGCCGGTTCGGTAAACGATGCCGCCGTTCCACTGCACTTTGCCGTAATAATCATGCCAGTCCCCTGTTGTACCGCCGGCCTTCCTTTCCTGCTTCTCCGGATGCCCGAAAGTCAGTCCCGTGTGGTAGGACAGGTTTTCATTTTCATTTCTTGTCCATTCGAGTTCAATACCGGTATTTCTTACATCTTCATTGGCATATTTGATATCTCCCACTACACCTGCGCCGACTTTTGCTTCCAGGCTGTCCTTGATTTTGTAGTGGAATGCGGCCAGGCGCCAGGATGACTTGCCTATATTTTTCTTTGCGCCGATTTCATAGTGGGTTCCTGTCTGCGGACGAAGTCCCGGAGAGGCGATGACATTGCCGCCGCCATAAAGCTGTTTGAAAGTCGGCATCATGAATGACTTTCCCGCCTTGGCATAAATCATGGTATCTTCACTCAGATCATGCATAAGAACCAGTTCGGGCGTAAATTTGTCATACCTATTTCCTGCATCATCTTTTGCAACCCAGGTCTGGCGAAGATTCAGGTTCGCCCTTGTCGCCCTGGTGAAATCGTATTCCAGCTGTCCATAAAGAGAGTACATATTGCGCGCATAGTGATAAGTATTTCCATCGACAACGTCCGCCATGTCCCTGCGGAAATCACCGCCGATAAGGACGGAACCCTTATCAAAATACCAGCGGTTGGACAAATTGAACCCGATGGTCTCATCATTATTTTCTGTCTTTGTGAAAATCCGCTTGTCGGGGTCATATCTTCCCCTTTTCGCGTAAGGCGCTACTTCCGTTTTGCTCTTACCGGTGGACATATCTCTCTTATGATAGTAAAAATCCGCTTTCAGGTCATCCTTATCATAATGAAGCCCCGCCACGTTTTCGCGGGTCTTGTAAATCATATCCTGGCCGGGCTGCCCTTTATTCTTTCCGTTGCGTCCGTCATAACGGTATACATAGTGGCTGTTGTTCTCCGAGTACGCATGGGTAAAATAAAGACCATCAGTGATATTGTAACGCCAGTCTACATAATTATGCTCAGCACGGATGATATTGTAATACATCCCTGCCGGACGGCCGCCGTCAGGATGGGAAATATGATCTACTTTCCCCATGTGGTCATAGGAATAAGTAATCCCGAATTTATCCCCTGCCTGCGCGCTGACTGCATAGTTCTGCTGTCCATAGTTGCCAAAGCCCGCTTTTACCTTGGTATCCCTTGTCCCTTTGGTGATGATATTAATAACACCACCGCTGGCTTCTGAACCATAAAGAACCGCACCGCCTCCGCGGACAATTTCTACTTTTTCCACGGAATCGGAAGCAATATCCTGAAGACTGTACATGCCGCTCTGATTCATCGGAACACCGTTCACAAGAACGAGCGTACCTTTTTCAACGCCGCGGATGACCGCCTTTGCCGTCATTGTCCCCTGGGAGAGACCGCGGGGCCCCTGGCTGCTGGTAATAATACCTGTGGAGAACTTGAGCGCTTCCTGCATATTGGCGGCTCCGGTTTCACGAATCTGTTTATCCGTGATAATCTCCACCGCTGCCGGCGTTTTTAATTCTTTCGTATCTGTACGTTCCGCCGTGACAATGACGGGATCCAAGGTATAGATCTCCGCCGCATCTGCTGCACTCCATCCTGCCAGCACAAGCAATAAAGCCCCTGCCAGCGCCGTGTTCTTTTTCTTCATACTTTTCCTCCTCCGGCTGCGAAAAGCCGATTTTCCCAAACAGCTTCCCCTAACCAATAAATGAAATTCTATATCATTGATTTCCGGCAAGGCTTTCCCATGTTTCGCCTGCGAAAATGAAATGAACGAAAAAACAAGAGACTCTCCCTTCTCTGATTTGTGGATCTGTCCTCTTAAAACGTTTTTCCCCCTGTCAGCGCATTAATTCTTTTACAGGAAGATTTCTTATATTATCTGCACATTCATAATAATTTGTCAATAAATTCGTTATGTATCCTTCAGTAATTATCATCACACTGTCTTAAAATCCTTTTATTTCTCTTACCATTCGTAAAAATATATTCATTTACCTGTAAAACAATCAAACTCCACTCCGGAAATACATCTGTAAACCAATTTTACTCACACAAAAACCGACTCTTTATAAAGCCGGCTTTCACATTTCCATAACATTTAGGCAAAAAGTTCATCAGGCAGGACTTTATTCTTTCCTTCTTCAATGGTAAAGATAGAAGCGAGAAGTTTTTTCGTATACGGGTCTTTTGCCAGTGTCAGATCACGAATCGTTTCTACCACTTTCCCTTTCTGCATGACTATGATTTTGTCACAGAATGTATTGGCAAGGGCAAGATCATGACAGATAAAAAGATAGGCTACCTGTCTTTCCCGCTGAAGCCGGGTAAGGAGTTCGATCACGGTTTTCTGTACGGACATATCCAGTGCCGAGGTCGCTTCATCACAAATGATGATTTCCGGTTCCAGTACCAAAGCTCTTGCGATGGCGATACGCTGCCGCTGTCCGCCTGACATATTATTGGCATAACGGTCGGAAAATTCTTCCGGAAGTTCTACCAGCCGCAGCATTTCCCTTGCTTTCGCATCAACTTCACTGTTCTTTATCATGCCGAAGTTTTTCAGCGGTTCGCATATAATATCGCGGACGCGCATTTTCGGATTGAACGCGGTAGAAGGATCCTGGAAAACCATTTGTATTTTCTTACGATGCTGCCGGAGTTCTTCCCCCTTTAAACGAGTAATATCCTCTCTGTGGAAAATAATCTTCCCTGCAGAAATATCGTATAAGCGGGTCAGCATCTTAGCCACGGTAGACTTGCCCGAGCCTGATTCCCCTACGATACCGACTGTCTCAGCCTTATGCACAATGATATCCACACAGTCGCAGGCTTTGAGCACTTTTCCTCTGCCCAAGTCAAAGTTTTTACAGATATTGTCTATATGAAGTATTTCTTCTCCGCCTTTCATGCTGTTGTCTTACCTCCTAAGCTGGGAACCGCCGCCAGAAGCATTTTTACATAATCGGTTTTCGGATGGTAAATAACTTCTTCCGCTTTCCCGTATTCCACCACTTCGCCATTTTTCATCACCATGATATTATCCGCCATATAAGCGGCGACACCCATATTGTGGGTAACGATGATAATGGCAATGTTCATATTTTTACGCACTTCCATCATTTCTTTGACAATGGTCGCCTGTGTCGTCACATCAAGAGCCGATGTCGGCTCATCAGCCAGGAGCAGTTTCGGATGGAATGACATGGCCATGGCGATACCGACACGCTGCCGCATGCCGCCGGATAATTCATAGGTATAACTTTTCAAAACCTGTTCCGGATCGGGAAGCCTGACCATTTCCAGCATAGAGATCATCCGATCATGGGCTTCTTTTTCATCAGTCAGCCCGTGAACCGCCAGAAAGTCCCGATACTGCCTTCCGATCGTATGGATGGGATTCATCATGGCGCCGCTGTCCTGGAAAATCATAGACACGTCCGTGCCGCAAAGGCTTCTGTGCATTTCCGCTGTCTGCTTCTGCGTATCCTCTCCATTGAGAATGACCTGTCCTTCAGCAATATGCCCTCCGCCGGGAAGGACATGCTGGATGGCACGGATAACCGTAGTTTTCCCTGACCCTGACTCTCCTACGATAGCCAGAACCTGCCCCGCATCCAAATCGAAAGATACATGGCGGACCACAGGGTCACCTTTTCCATAGGCGATTCCTAAATCTCTTACCTGTAATAGCATGGGAATATCTCCTCATAATAAATTCAATTGAAATGGAAACAGAAATTCGATACAGCATTGCAACGGCCGGACAAAAACGGTCTGTACCGAATTTCCATCCCCATTTCAGAGGAAGGAAAGCCGCTTCTCCGCTGCCGGATATATGACAGTGGAGAAAAGGCATATCTCACTATAGAAATTACTTAGCCGGAGTAATGTCCTTAGTTACCCAGTAGTAGTCACACGGATAAATATTGGCATTCTGGACAGCCTTATTGCTTACCATATTGGTCTGCGGATAGCCGAATACCAGGATAGCGGCATCATCCTGAAGAATCTTTTCCATCTTAATGATGATATCTCTGCGCTTAGCCGGATCAAATTCAGACGCCAGCTGATCGGACAAAGCATCATATTCAGGATTGCTGTACCCGGAGCCGTTTTGCGGATTGCTGTCATTTACATTTGTTTTCCAGTACATATTGATAAATACTTCCGGATCCCCTGCCTGTTCGGTGAGTACATTGGAAATGATGAGATCGCCTTCACCACGCTTGCCCATGCCGTCAATGACATTGTAATCGACATTTTTCAGGTTCACCTTAATACCGATTTTCTTTGCATCCGACTGGGTAGCTTCAGCAAACAGCGGAAGTTCCGCACGGCCGGAATAGAATACGAAATCCAGTTCCAGATTCTTTCCATCCTTATCCACGAAACCATCACCGTCACTATCTTTCCATCCCGCTTCCGCCAGCAGTTTCTTAGCGCTTTCCACATCATATTTATCTGGATAAGCCTTCATCAATTCATCGAAGCCGAAATCCAGAGATGGCGGAAGCTGCGGACCGCCCGGTGTAAAGGTATCTTTCAAAAGCACCTTTGCATAAGTTTCACGATCCAGTGAACGGATCAATGCCTGGCGGACTTTCTTATCCGCAAGCGGTCTGCCTTCTTTTACAGTCATACGGGCAATAACGTCACGGATAGAAGAAATGGAGCTGATATTGAATTTATTCTTATCCTGGAACAGAGCCAAATCGCCGGCCGCTACGTTCACAGCCACATCAATCTCGCCTTTCTGGAGTGCCATGGCACGGGTATTCGGATCATCAATAGTATTGACAACCAGGTGCTTGAACGGAACAGCCGCATAATAATTCGGGTTCGCATCCAATTCACATTTTGCCTTGGAGAACGATTTAACCATGTAAGGGCCGGTACCGATTGGCCCCTGCTTAGCAAAGTCTACTTTTCCATCGGAATCGACATCAACGATAATGAAGAGCGGATCCCCCAGCATGCCCGGAAGAGTAGCAATCGGTTTTTTCGTATAAATAGTGACATTCTGTCCATCAGCAGTGATATGATCCAGTTCAAACATGGCTTTTGCGCGGGGAGACTTTGCGAAGGTACGTTCGATGGATTTTTTGACCGCTTCGCCGGTTACCGGTGTACCGTTGGAAAACTTGATATCTTTGATTTTGAAAGTCCAGGACATCTTATCATCAGATACCTTCCAGCTTTCAGCAATCCACGGTTCCGCATTCATTTTGGAATCAAAATGGACAAGGCATTCACCGATGCCGTAGCGCATAACCTGCCAGCCAAAATAATTGTCGGTCGGTTCCAGGCTGTCTGCAAAGTTGGTAATACCTACGGTCAAAGTGTCTTTCGGTCCTTTGGAGGCAGACTTGTCTCCGCCGCCGCAGCCGGCAAACGCGACTGTCATAAGAGCTGCTGCTGCCAATGCGGCGCCTTTCTTGTAAATAGATTTCATGGATCTAACGCTTCCTTTCTTAAAACAAAATATAAATTAGGCAAAACCTGTTACATATGCAGAACGGCGGCAAAAGCCATCCCTTCTGATAGGAACCATATTGATCAGTCCTGGCGCGGATCCAGGACATCCCGGAGAGAATCTCCCCACAGATTGAAAACGACAACGGTTATAAAAATAGCAAGCCCCGGGAAAATCATCAGCCATGGAGCGGTCTGCAGCTGCTGGCGTCCTTCATTCAGCATAAGGCCCCACTCCGGCGCCGGAGGCTGGCTGCCGAACCCAAGGAAAGATAATCCCGCCAATTCCATCATCATGGCGCCGATATCAGAAGCGGCCGTGATAACCATCAGAGGCAGAATGTTGGGCAAAATGTGCGTCCAAAGAATGTGCGGCGCAGAGCCTCCGCTTACAATAGCAGCATCGACGAAATCACGCTTCTTAATTTTCAGGACCATACTTCTTGAAAGGCGGGCATACTTCGTCCATGTCACACAAAGCATGGCAATCATGGCATTCACAAGACTGCCTCCCAGAATACCGGCAATAGCGATGGCAAGAATAACGCCGGGGAAAGAAATCATCATATCCGCAAACCGCATGATGACCGTATCCACAATACCGCCAAAATATCCGGCAAGGATCCCCAGGAATGTACCTACCACAAAAATAAGGAATACCAGGAAAAGTACGCTCGTCAGGGAATAGCTGGCTCCGTAAAGGATACGGGACAGCACATCGCGTCCCAGCTTATCCGTTCCAAAAAGATGCGCTGCAGATGGAGCCGCGTTAGCATCCCGCATGACCGCTTCCAGCGGATTATAAGGAGCTATCACCGGGGCCAGCACCGTAATCAGTATCAGGAGAAACACCAGCAGAGATGTAATACGGAATGCTTTATTTTCCTTAAACCCTTTAATGATATTTTCCATAAATTATCTGCCTGCCTTTCTCAATCTGGGGTCAAGACGATTATACGAAAGATCTACAATCAAATTGATCGCCATATACATAAAGGCAATCCAAAGAACAATCGCCTGTATTGTCTGAAAGTCTCGATAAATAATTGCCTGAACCACCGTATAACCAAGTCCGGGCCAGGAAAACACGATTTCAACAACAGCCGCGCCGCCCAGAAGAGAGCCGAAAGCAAGCCCTAAAAGCGTTATCAGAGGCAAAAGCGCATTGGGAAGAACTTCTTTCCATAAAATGTGAGATTCGGAAAACCCCCTTGCTCGCGCTCCCATAACATAATCCTGCCGCAGTTCTTCCAGCACAGTCGCGCGAACCTGCCTTGTATACTTCGAAGCCATAACCACGCCGAGCGTCACCATGGGAAGAATCAGATTTTCCACAGAAACATCACCGCCAACGATAGGAAACAAATTAAGCTTTAACGCAAAAATCCACAGAAGCATAAGCCCCATCCAAAAGTTAGGCACAGATACCCCCGCAAAAGTAAACCCGCGGATAATGTAATCAAACCAGGTATTCTGCTTAACTGCCGTATATATCCCCAGTGGAATAGCAAACAAAAGCATAAAAACGGAAGAAGCAAACGCAAGAATAACCGTAGCGGGCAAAGCTTCCATAACCGCATCCAGTACGGGTTTCTTCATCATAAAGGAAAACCCGAAATTCCCCTGAAGCACACGTCCGAGCCAGCTCAGGTACTGCATAAAGAACGGTTGATCAAGCCCCAGTTCATGCCGGAGCGCATCCATCTCCGCCTGGCTGACCACGATATCTTCATTACCGGCAATCATCTGCCGCACCACATCCCCCGGTGCGAGCATGACCAGGCAAAACGTAATAAAGCTGATCCCTAAAAGAACAAGAATCATCTGCCCAAGACGCATAGCAATTTGTTTGTTTGTCACACCTATCATCTCCACGTTGGCAAAATAAAAGCATGAATCGGGGAATCATTGATTCATGCCAAAACAAGGTAATTCAAATACCCTGATATTTTTCTTTAAGCTGTACCCCTGATTTGCTCCCCAAAGCGACATTGATACTTTACACACTTTTCAATATACACATTATATCACAATATATTAACATTGCAATAAAAATCCATAAATGTTTGCCGAACCTGCAGCTTACAGCCTATCCGATACATATCATTTGCCCATAGCATATATACCCCTATATGTATGCTAAATTATATTTTAGCCTTACTTAATCCATAAAATATTTTTTATCTGTGTACAAGCAGAAAATTCCCTGCAGATGTAGACTCATTCCCTTGTCTGCCCTTACGCATATTGAGTTCGATCTTTATATTTCTTATAATGAAATGAAAAAGGATTTAATGTAAACAGGAAATGCATAGGAGGAACCATGGATCTGGATAAAATTTGCCGGGCTTTTAAAAGAAACCGATTCGACTGCACCATTTTCGAAACGGCGGAAGAAGCGGCCGCATATTTATCACAGGAAATACACGGTAAAACCGTTGGGATGGGCGACTCCATGACACTGGAGAGCATGAAAATGTACGAACGGCTTTCAGAGAATAACGAAGTTTATGACGTGCAGCATATTGAAAACAAAGATTACACATCGAAAGAACGGATGGAACAATTTCTTTCCATGGCAAGGAAATGCCTCATGACCGATGTCTTCCTCACATCCGCCAACGCTGCATCGGAAACGGGCGAACTGGTAAACATCGATGGTACGGGAAACCGGATTTCAGGCTCCCTCTTCGGACACAGAAAAGTGTATTTTGTTATCGGTGTGAATAAAATCTGTCCTACTTTGGACAACGCCATTTTCAGGGCAAGAAATGTAGCCGCCCCAAAGAACGTAGAGCGGCATCACTATAAAAATGGCTGTTCCTTCTTCAATTACAAAAAATGCTGTGACTGCAGCGCGCCTGATCGGATCTGCAACGCTCTTGTAATCTACTACAAGAAGATGAGGAATATGGACATGGAAGTCGTCATTATCAATGAAGAATTGGGATTATAAAGATAAAAGCCATCAGCTGTGAGCTGTCAGCTACAAGCTAAATA